>Ga0247713_1000140_pt1 | contig 51939 bp, 47 predicted proteins | sample 21E_NmetaG_FD_189936 | JGI IMG/M metagenome (GOLD analysis project Ga0247713, IMG submission 189936) | Soil microbial communities from hillslope of Landscape Evolution Observatory, University of Arizona, Oracle, AZ, United States - 2-1-E_N | ecosystem: Engineered > Artificial ecosystem >...
CCCCCGCCCGCCGGTGGCCCACCTGCCCGCGGTGTGGTTCGGTGTGTACGAGTGGGCCCTGGCCGTGGCGCCCGGGGGACGGACCTACCGGCTGGGCGACGTGCCGGCGCGGCTGCTGTCCCCCGGCCCGGGCGACCTCCGCCCCGCGGCCGCGACAGATCCAGCCCCCACCGCCCGCGCCGGCCTGGACCGGCGTGCGCACGCGGAGCGGGTGGCGCAGATCCTGGACTGGATCGCCGCCGGGGATCTGTACCAGGCGAACCTGACCTTCCAGATCGCGGTCGACTGGGACGGGTCTGCGGCGGCGCTGGCGCGGCAGCTGTCCGGCGCCACGCCGGGCGCCGCGCACGCCGCGCTTTTGCACCCCGGCAGCGGACAGGCCGTGGTGTCGGTGTCACCGGAGACCTTCTTGCGCACCCGCGGCGACCGGGTCGAGTCGCGGCCCATCAAAGGCACGCGCCGCCGGTCGGCCGACCCCGTGACCGACCGCCGCAACGCCCGCGCGCTGTCGGCCAGCGCCAAAGACGCCGCCGAGCACGTCATGATCGTCGACCTTGTTCGCAACGACCTCGGCAGGGTCTGCCGGCCAGGCAGCATCACGGTGCCCACCCTGGCGGGCCTCGAGTCACACCCCACCGTGTGGCATCTGTCCTCCTCCATTCGGGGCGCGATGACTCCCACCACGTCGTTGGGCGACCTGCTGGCCGCGACGTTCCCGCCCGGGTCGGTCACGGGCGCCCCCAAGCGGATGGCGGTCAGCAAGACCGCGCTGCTCGAGCCGGTGCGCCGCGGCGTCTACTGCGGTGCGGTCGGGGTGGTGGCCCGAGGCGGCGCCACCCTGTCGGTCGCCATCCGCACGGCGGTGGTGGAAGACGGCCTGGCCTCCTACGGTGCGGGCGGTGGGATCGTTGCCGACTCAGACGCCTCCGCCGAGTACGACGAGGCGCTGGACAAGGCGGCCGCGTTCCTGCGGGCGACCGGCGCGACACTCGCCGGCTAGAGCTCCAGCCCCACGAACCGGACGCCGGCGTGAGCCTTGTATCGCTTGTTGGCACTGATGATCAGCGGGGTCAGGCCCTCGACCGTCGAGGACAACCGCAGGGGGCCGGCGTAGAACCCGCGCAGGGCCTTGATGTCCGAGCACAGCGAGGCCACGACCGCCGCCGGCTCCTCGTCGTCGGCCAGCAGCGGCACGTCCATCTCCACCACCACGTCCGGCTTGAGCAGCTTCGGTGCCGGGACCCATTGGAACCCCGAGACGACGCGGGCTCCGGGGACCAGAGCCTGGCACTGCTCGGCCGCCGAGCCTTCCTCGACCGTCAGCGGGTGAGGCCCCTTCCCGTCGAAGCCCATGGGCACGACCGTCGACACCACGACCTTGCCCTCCAGCACCTCGCCCAGGGCAGGCAGGATGTCGGCCTGCCCCTCGAACGGCACGGTGACGAACACCACGTCGGCGTCCTCACACGCCGTGGCGTTGTCCGCCCCGGTCATAGGGGCGCCGGCGTCGGCGGCCGCGGCCTGCGCTTTTTCTGCTGTCCGCGACCCCAGCACCACGTCATGGCCGGCCAGCGCCAGTCGCAGTCCCAGACCTCGCCCGAGGGGGCCGGTCCCGCCGATGAACGCAATGTTCATGCGCTACCGCTCCGCTGCTTGAGCGCGACGTTCATGCGGCGCCCTTGTCCTCGTGCACCTGGTCTTCCACGCTCTTGGGCATCTCGGTGACCGTCGCCCGCCCGCGCAGCCGCGCCTGCAGCTCCGGCGGCAAGGCCGAGCGGACGGCGTCCAGCGCCTCCTGCCCGGTCAGCGACTCCCGCTCCACCAACAGCTCCGCCATGGCGTCCAGCCCCGGCCGCAGCTCCTCGAACGCATCCACGACGTCATCGAGGGCGTCACCGAGGATCCGGCGGACCTCAAGGTCGATGACCTCGGCGGTCTTCTCGGAGTATTCGTGCCCGCGGGCGAGCTCTTCGCCCAGGAAGACCTGACGCTGGTCGCCGAACCCGACCGGGCCCAGAACCTCGCTCATGCCGAACTCGCGCACGATCGCTCGCGCGAGCTTCGTCGCCTGCACCAGGTCGTGCTGCCCGCCGGTGGTCGGCTGGCCCAGGACGACCATCTCCGCGGCGCGCCCGCCGAGCATCACCTTCAGCTTGGCGTCCAGGTAGCTGCGCAGGTAGATGTGCCGCTCGTCGATCGGGAGCTGAGTGGTGACACCCAGCGCCATGCCGACCGGCAGGACCGTCACCTTGTAGACGGGGTCGGCCTCCTCCTCCAGGAACGCGGCCAGCGCGTGGCCGCCCTCGTGGTAGGCCACCGCGCGCTTCTCGTCCTCGTCCAGCTGCAGTGACGAGCGCTGCCGACCGATGGTGTGCCGTTCCCGCGCCGCTTCGATGTCGCGGGCGCGGATCAGATCGGACCCGCCGCGAACGGCGATCAGCGCGGCCTCGTTGATCAGGTTGCGCAGATCCGCACCGGCCATCCCAGGGGTGCCGCGAGCGAAGACCTTCAGGTCGACGTCGTCGGCCATGGGCTTGCCCTTGGTGTGGACCCGCAGGATCTCCTCCCGCTCCTCCAGCGTCGGCAGCGGCACCACGATCTGGCGGTCGAACCGGCCGGGGCGCTGCAGCGCAGGGTCGAGGACGTCGGGGCGGTTGGTCGCGCCCATGAGGACGACTCCCTCGGACCCCTGGAACCCGTCGATCTCCCCGAGCAGCTGGTTGAGCGTCTGCTCCCGCTCGTCGTGGCCGCCCCCCAAGCCGGCCCCGCGCTTGCGGCCGATGGAGTCGAGCTCGTCGATGAAGATGATGCACGGCGCGTTGGCGCGAGCGGTCTTGAACAGGTCGCGGACGCGGCTGGCACCCACGCCGACGAACATCTCCATGAAGTCCGAGCCGGTTACGGAGATGAATGGCACCCCAGCCTCGCCGGCGGTGGCCTTGGCCAGCAGCGTCTTGCCCGTCCCGGGCGGGCCGACCAGCAGCATCCCCTTGGGCACCTCGGCCCCGGCCTTGCGGAAGCGGTCGGGCTCGCGCAAGAAGGCGACGACCTCCTGGACCTCTTCCTTCACCTCGCGGTAGCCGGCGACGTCGGCGAACCTCGTGGTCGGCTCATGCGGCTTGTGCAGCTTCGCGGTCGACTTGCCGATCTGGCTCAGCCCACCCATCTGCCCGCGGGCCTGGCGGCTCATGAACCAGAAGAAGCCGATGAACAGCAACAGCGGGAACAGGAAGGTGAGCAGGATCGCGAATGCTCCCCCGCCGCCGTCGGGGCGTGCGTCGATCTCGACGTCGTTGGCGACCAGGAACGGCTCGATCCCCTCGGGGCCGAGGTAACCGTCGGGTGGCAGCGTCGTCTCGAAGGTCTCGGGCGGATCGGCGACGCCGGAGTACTCACCTTCGACGGACTGACCCGTGATCGTCACGGACGCGATGCGGCCTTCCTCCACGGCAGCACGGAACTCCGTGTAGGTCAGCGGATCGACTCCCGGCGTCAAGCCGTTGACGACCCACAGCAGCAGCCCCACCAGCAGAATCGTGGTGATGAGCCTGGTCCGGTTCGCGCGGTTCACTCGTGTCGTCCTGGTTCGTCGGGATGGCCCCGGCGGCCGCCCGCGGCTGCGGCCACCCTACCCCTGCGGCGCGGGGTGATCCCGGGTGCCGCGGGCCGCTAGCGTGGCGGCGATGGCATGGCGCACGGTCAGCGGCGGCGACGAGGTTGCGTTCGACGTGGCCATCGTCGGCGCGGGGGTCGCCGGCCTGGTGGCTGCGTTGGACCTGCTCGACCGCAACCCCCGGCTGCGGATCGCGGTCGTCGACAAGGGCGCGATGGGCTCGTCCGGGTCGACGCCGCTGGCCCAGGGGGGCATGGCCGCCGCCGTCGGCCCCGACGACTCCCCGACGCTGCACGCCCAGGACACCATCCGCGCCGGCGACGGGCTGTGCGACGAGCGCGCGGTGGCTGTCATGGCGTTCGAGGGGCCCGACCGCGTCGACGACCTCGTCCGCCGAGGCGCGAGGTTCGACCGGCACCCTGACGGGTCGTTGGCACTCGCGCGCGAGGGCGGGCAGCGGGTGGCCCGTAGCGTCCGGACCGCCGACGCGTCGGGTGCGGAGATCTTCCGGGCGCTGCGCACCGCCGCCACGGGACGCGTCACCCGGTTGCAGGGGATCGCGTGCGGGCTGGCGACGACCGACCGGCCGGGCCGTCCCGGTGCCGCGGCCGGCGTGTGGGTGCTGCTCGACGACTTGGAGGAGTCGCCGGCGGGTCCGGCCCAGCACGCCGGGGTCGCGCTGGTCCGCGCTGGCGCCGTGCTGCTGGCCACCGGCGGGTGCGGCGGGCTGTTTGCCGCGACGACGAACCGCGACGCCGCCACCGCGGACGGTCTGGCGCTGGCCGCGGCGGCTGGGGCCGCACTGATCGACCTCGAGTTCGTCCAGTTCCATCCCACCGGTCTGAAGGTCGCAGAGCTCGGCTCGTTCTGGCGGCTGCTGCTCACCGAGGCGCTGCGCGGGGCCGGCGCCACACTGGTCGACGCGACGGGCCGGCGGTTCATGACCGAGCGCCACCCCGACGCGGAGCTGGCCCCGCGACACATCGTCACCAAGGGCATCCTCGACCAGCCGGGCGGCGTGTGGCTCGACGCAACGCACCTAGACGCCGATGTGCTGGCCGAGGAGTTCCCGACCGTCGTCGAAGGCGCGCGCCGGCACGGCTTCGACCTGTCGCGGGAACCCGCGCCCGTCGAACCGGCGCAGCACTACATGATCGGCGGGGTCGCCACGGATCTGTGGGGGCGAACCTCGGTCCCCGGACTGTTCGCCGCCGGCGAGGTCGCGTGCACCGGCGTGCACGGCGCCAACCGCATGGCGGGCAACTCCCTGCTGCAGTCCTGCGTGTTCGGCCACCGGACCGCGATCGCGATCGCCGACGGGCTGGATGACCGGCCGTCCAGCGACCGTGCGGCCGGGGACGTGGGGGCCCAGCCCGACCTGTCAGGCGCCGAGCCCGACGACCCGGGCCGCATCCGAGCGGAGCTGCGGGTCGCGATGTCCGCCGGGGCGGGACCGGTCCGGACCGCGGACAGTCTCGACGGCGCCGCGGCCGCGTTGGACACCGCAGCCAAGGAGCTGGGCCCGCGCCCCGCCGCGTCACGCGACAGCATCGAGCTGCACCACATGGTTCGTGCCGGGCGCCTGCTGGTGCGCAGCGCACGGCTTCGCGAGGAAAGCCGTGGCGTCCACTGGCGTGACGACTTCCCTGCCCACGAGCCGCGCTGGGCCGGTGTGCGCTTGCGTGTCGACACAGCGCCCGAGCAGCCGTAGTGCTCTACGCTGCGCGGTGATCGACGAAAGCCTCGACACCGCGGGAGTACCAGCGTGCTGCGTACCGATCTGCCAGACCACCGCCGGGCGTCCGACGCCGAGCTGGTGGCCGCACTGCGAGAGCGCGATCCGCTCGCCCTGGCAGAGGCCTATCACCGCACCATTCCCGCGGCGCACGCCACCGCCCGGCGGCTGCTGTCCGGCTCGCCCGAGGTGGAAGCGCTGTTGCGCGCCGTGTACGACACGCTGTGGTCCGACCCGCCGGCGGACGCCGCACTCGAGGGGTGGATCCGTGCGCGCTGCTTCGAGCTGGCCGCCGAGGACCTGCGCGAGCGCGACGCGGCGCCGGCCTCGCCGTCACTGACCACGCTGCTGCCCGAGCTGCCACGGTCGGAAATCCGCTACCTCGACGCGGCAGAGCGGGCACTGGCCGAACTGGATGACACGCAGCGGCGCGCACTGCTGCTCGCCCACGACAAAGGTGTGCCCGCAGCGGAGCAGGGCGACGGCGCCGAGCGCGCGCTGACCGCCGCGCTGCTGGCATTGGCGGGTCCCGAGCCGGGGGGCGAGCAGCTCGACCCGTCGTCCTGCGAAGACGTCCCATTGCTGGCCGACTGGGTGCTGGGTCTGGTGCCTCCGGGGAAGGCGTCGCAGGTCAGTGAGGCGGCCGCGCGGCCGGAGTGCAGCGCCCTGGTGAAGGCGCTGCGCCGTGGCCGGCGGCGCCTGGAGGGTCTGCCTCCCACGCCGGACATGGGCCAGCGCGTCCTGGTCGTCGTGCTCGCCGGCGCCCCGGCGCCCGTGCCGGCACCGGCGCCGGCTGCGACCCCGTCGCCCGCCGGAGCGTCCGCGGTCGGTGCGGCCGGCATGACCTCGGCGTTGGACGACACCGGTGACCTCACGCCCCCACCGTCGCCGGACGGCGAGGCGGGGCAACGACGCCCGCCGGGCGACATCTACGCCGAGCTCGCCGAGCTCGACGACGAGCCCCGCGACCAGCCGCTGGTGCTCAGCGACGACGAGGACGACGACCAGGTCGCTGCCCGGGCCGCCTCGGCGACCAGCGACGACGCGGATGACCCGTACGACCCGCCGCGCCGGTCCGTGGGCGGGCGAGTGGTCATCTGGTTGCTGGGCACCCTGTTCATGCTGGCGGGCATCGCGGCCGGGCTGTATCTCGGCCTCACGCTGCTGCGCTGAGCGAGGGTCAGTCCAGGTTGTGACCCAGCCGGCGGGACACCTCGCGCGCAAGGGCGCGGACCCGCGGCCCCAGGGTGGCGGGGTCGGGCAGTCGCGGGGACGGCGCGACGATGCCGATGCTGGCGATCGGCCGGCCGGTGCGGTCCAGGATCGCGGCGGCGACGCCGGCCGCGCCGCGCTCGAGCTCGTCGGCGGAGATGGCGAACCCCCGCGTGCGGGTCATCTCGATCTCCGAGGCGAGCTGCGGGTGCCGCCGCAGCAGCGGCTCGAACTCCTCGGCGGCCAGGTGCGCCAGCAGCGCGCGGCCATGAGCCCCGACGGGCAGTGGGTGACGGAAGCCGACGTGGTAGCCGACGCGCACGAACAAACCCTGCGGCTCGACGCGGTCGATGACGACGACGTCGTTGCGGTCACGAACGGCCAGGCAGACGGCTTCGCGCGTCTGCTCCATCAGCGCGCGCATGGCGGGCAGCGCGAGCCGGCGGACCTCCAGACCGCGGCCGGCTCGTGCTCCCAGCTCGACAAGGGCCACACCCAGCTGGAACCGGCGTGTCTGCGGGTCCCGGAAGACAAAGCCCTCCTCGGCCAGGGTCTCCAGCAACCGGTACAGCACCGCGCGGTCCAGCCCGGTTCCGGCCGACAGCTCCGCGACGGTCGCCCCGTCAGCGGACCCTCCCAGGCAGCGCAGCACCGCCAACCCGCGTGACAGGGTCCGTGACCCGGTGGCCGCGGCTTCTGGTGCCGGTGAGACCGTAGACACGCAGGCCCCCTATTCGCTCACCGGCTCGAGTGCAGCGGCCGATTCCGCGCCTGCCGCCGTTGCGACAGTGTCCGTCTGTGCCCGGCCAGGGTCAACCCCCACTGCTAGCCTTGCCCCCCGACTTGATGCAGGAGTACCCGCAGTGACCACGAACGACCTGCGCTGGATGGCGCCGTTGCCGACCCTCGCCGCAGTTGCCGAGGACGACAACCCGATGGAGCGGATGATCGAGTCCAGCGTCTTCCGCAAGCTGTACGACAACCGCATCCTGTACCTGCGGGGCCCCATCGAGGACACCGTCGCCGACACCCTCGTCGCGCAGATGATGTCGCTGGACGCCGACAGCGACAAGGACATCACGCTGTACATCAACAGCCCCGGCGGGCTGGTCAGCGGCATGTTCGCGATCTACGACGTCATGCACCTGATGAACAGCAAGGTGAACACGGTGTGCGTCGGCATGGCCGCCTCGGCGGCGGCGTTCCTGCTCGCCACGGCCAGCGGCACCCGGGCGGCCACACCCAATGCCCGCATCATGTTCCACCAGCCGCTGGGCGGCGCCCGTGGTCAGGCGATCGACATCCAGATCCAGGCGCAGCAGATCGTGTTCCTGCGCGAGCGGCTCAATGAGATCCTCGCCGAGCGCACCGGCCAGCCGCTGGACCGGATCCAAAAGGACACCGACCGCGACTACTGGCTGTCGGCACAAGAAGCCGTCGAGTACGGCGCGATCGACGAGGTCCGCGCCCGCGGCGGGGTCTGACGGCGCCCTACGGACGCTGGCAGCGCGGGCAGTAGGTGGTGCCGCGCCCGCCGAGCGTCACCTTGCGCAGCGGGTCGCCGCAGCGGCCGCACGGCAGCCCCGCCTGCCCGTAGGCCGTCAGGTAGGCGGCGTTGCGTCCTGACTCGCCGTTGACCATCTGGTAGTCGCGGAAGGTCGTCCCCTCGCGTTCGATCGCCTCGGCCAGGACCTCACGGATCGCTGCCCACAGCAACGTCGCCCGGCGCCGGCCGATCCGTCGTGCGAACGGGCTGATGCGGGCCCGCCACAAGGCCTCGTCGGCGTAGATGTTGCCGACCCCCGCCACGGGGCGCTGGCTGAGCAGGTACGGCTTGACCGCCATGGAGGTGGACTGCAGCGCGCGGTGGAAGGCGGCGGGGTCGAAGTCGTCGGACAGCGGCTCTGGGCCAAGCGCCGCCAGCGTGCCCGTGTACTGGCCGGCCGGGACCACGGCAAGCGACCCGAAGCGGCGGACGTCGCGGAAGTCGAGCACCGCGTCGTTGAGCGTGAAGGTCGCGCGGACGTAGGCGTCGGGCTGCCACTGCGGGCCCCGAAACCGGAACGAGCCCGTCATCCCCAGGTGCATGAGGAGCTCGAGGCCGCCGTCGAGCTCCGCGATGAGGTACTTGCCGCGGCGGCGCAAGCGCCCGACGCGACGCCCGGCGGCGCGCTCGACGTCGACGAAGCGCGACTGCCACACGGCGGTCACGTGCTCGATCCGGCGGGCCTCCAGTCGCGGCGCGAGCTGCCGCCGGACGCTTTCGACCTCGGGCAACTCCGGCATGCCCCCAGTCTCGGCCATCTGGACACTACTCGTTGTGATCCACGGCGCATTTTCGTCACAGATAGTGAAGTTTGGGAGGTGCGCTGCCGACACCCTTCGCACAGACATCGGGGGTCGGGCATGACCCGGCGACGAGCAGGAATGAGATGAGCGTGACGCTGGTGCCGACCTCGGACGATCTCACCGTCGATGCCACCGTCACGGCCGCAGCCCTGACGGCGCGACGGGCGACCACGTTCCTCCGCGCGCAGGCGCAATGGCTGTCGCGGGGCGTGCAACAGGGTGACGACCGGGTGGCCGTCGCGATCGTTCTGTCGGCGCACGACCGCTCACACGACCGGTGGGTTGCGATGCTCGGGCAGGTCGCCACCGTGCTGGGGGACGACATCGCCGACCACCTGGCCGCCGTGTACGGACACCTGGGCAGGGTCGCCGAGGCGCTGGCGCAGGGCGCGCTGGAGCTGCTCGCGCCCTCGACGGCAGCCATGGCCCGCCAGCTGGTCGTCGAGCGGCTCACCGACGTCACCGAGCTTGCCGTCGAAGCACTTTGGGGACGGGCGGCGCAGGTCTGATCGGGCGTCCCCGCGAGGAGGATCCCAGCGGTAAGGTCTCGCCACTGTCGCGCGTCCGAAAGGTCCACGCCATGGCGGCATTCAGTGTCCCTCCACCGCACAACGAGCCGATCCGCGGGTATGCGCCCGGCAGCGCCGAACGCGCGGCGCTGGTCGAGCGCCTGGACGCGATGGCCAAAGAGCGCATCGAGACCCCCCTGGTGATCGGCGGGCGGCGCGTGACCACGTCGACCGCTCCGCTGTCCGCCCCGCACCGCCACAGCCACGTGCTCGCCGACGTCCACCACGCTGAGCCCGAGCACGTGACGGCCGCGATCGACGCGGCGATGGAGGCCAGCCGCGCGTGGGCGACCACGCCGTTCGAGGACCGCGCCGCCATCTTCCTGCGGGCGGCGGACCTGCTCGCCGGCACCTGGCGTGACACGCTCAACGCCGCGACGATGCTGGGGCAGTCCAAGACGGTGTTCCAGGCCGAGATCGACGCCGCCTGCGAGCTGATCGACTTCTGGCGGTACAACGTCGCGTTCGCCGAGCGCATCCAGGCCGACCAGCCGGTGTCGGGTCAGGGCGCGTGGAACCGCATGGACTACCGGCCGCTCGAGGGCTTCGTCCTGGCCATCACGCCGTTCAACTTCACCTCGATCGCCGGCAACCTTCCGACGGCCCCGGCGTTGATGGGCAACGTCGTCGTCTGGAAGCCGTCCGAGAAGCAGGCGTATGCCGCCCACTTCACCATGGAGCTGCTCGAGGCCGCCGGCCTCCCACCGGGAGTCGTCAATCTGGTCCACGGCTCCGGGGCCATGGTCGCCGAGGTGTGCATGGATCACCCCGAGTTCTCAGGGCTGCACTTCACGGGGTCGACGACGGTGTTCAAGTCGTTGTGGCGGCGCGCCGGCGAGCGGATCGACGGCTACCGCTCCTACCCGCGGCTGGTCGGCGAGACCGGGGGCAAGGACTTCGTCGTGGCCCATCCGTCCGCGTCCGTGGAACCGCTGGTCGTCGGGCTGGTGCGCGGCGCCTTCGAGTATCAGGGACAGAAGTGCTCCGCCGCCTCGCGTGCGTACGTTCCCCGCTCGCTGTGGCCCAAGGTGCGCGACGGGCTCGCCGACACCGTCGGCGAGATCGCCATGGGCGACATCACCGACTTCTCCAACTTCATGGGCGCCGTCATCGACGAGCCGTCGTACCGGCGGTTGACCGAGGCGATCGCCGGCGCGCGGCGCGAGGGCCGCGAGATCCTGGTCGGCGGGGAGGCCGACGACAGCGAGGGCTGGTTCGTCGAGCCCACGGTGATCGTCACCGACGATCCCGAATCGGACACGATGAGCCGCGAGCTGTTCGGGCCGGTGCTGACCGTCTACGTCTATGACGACGCGGACTGGGAGCAGACGCTGGAGCTGGTCGACCGCACTGGGCCGTATGCACTGACCGGTGCGGTGTTCGCCGACGACCGGGCTGCGGTGGCACAGGCGTACGCCGCCCTGCGGCAGTCCGCAGGCAACTTCTACGTCAACGACAAGCCCACCGGCGCCGTCGTGGGCCAGCAACCGTTCGGGGGCGCACGCGCATCGGGAACCAACGACAAGGCCGGCTCGCTGCTCAACCTGATCCGCTGGACGTCGCCGCGGACGATCAAGGAGACCTTCAGCCCGCCGGTCGACTGGCGCTACCCGCACATGGGCTAGGCGGTGCGACGCTACGACGACCGTCTCGAGCTGCCCGTCAGCAACAGCCGCAACATCCTGGCGCTGGCGGTGCTCCTGCCGCTGACCGGTCTGGCGCTGTACGTCGCCGTCGACCAGCGCGAGCAGCTCGACGCCACGTACTGGTGGATCCTGGTCTTTCCTGTGCTGACCCTGGCGACGGCGTATCGCCTGGTCCGTCGCCGCGTGCCGCTGGCCATGGACCCCGAGGGCCTGGACGTGCGCATCGGCATGCCGGTCCTGGGGCTCGCCACCCGGATCCCGTGGCGCTCGGTGCGGCGCATCAGGGTGACGGCCGCGGGCATGCTGCTGGTCGACATGAAGGACTGGGAAGGGTTCAGCGAGACGCGGGGCTGGCGGGTGTTCGCCAACATGCGAGCGAACCAGCGCAAGGCCGGCGCGCCGATCAGCCAGCCGCTGCGGGCACTGGCCGGGCGCCCTCAGGACATCGTCGGCGCCGTCCAGTCCGTCGCCCCTGTGCCGGTGGACGCACCGCAGGCGCTCAAGGCGCCGGCGACCGGGCGCGGATGACCGCGACCGCCGGCTTCCTGGTGGTCGCCAACGCCGCCGCGGGCACCGCAGACCGCGAGCGGGTCGACGCCGCTGCGGCGGCGCTGGCCGGCGCCGGCCCGACTGACGTGGTGTTCACCGAGGACCTGCGCCACCTCGACGCGACGCTCGCCGCGATCGACGCCCGGCGACTGGTCGTCGCGGGAGGCGACGGGTCGGTGCACGCAGCGGTCGGTGCACTGTGGCGCCGGGGGCAGCTGGGTGAGGTTCAGATCGGGTTGGTCCCGCTGGGCACCGGCAACGACCTCGCCACGGGCCTGCAGATCCCGTCGGATCCGGTCGAGGCGGCCGCCGTGTGCGCCCAGGGCCGCGCCGCGGCGCTCGACTTGCTGACGACCGACCACGACGAGGTGGTGGTCAACGCCAGCCACGCCGGCCTGGGCGCTGCCGCTGCCGGCGAGTCCGAGCGCTTCAAGGACCGCCTGGGGGCTGCCGCCTACCCCCTTGGAGCGCTGCTTGCCGGCGTGAAGGAGTCGGGTTGGGACCTTGCCGTCATCGTCGACGGCGAGCGTGTCCACGACGGCGCCGCCTTGATGGTGGGCATCGCCAACGCCCCGTCCATCGGCGGGGGCACCCGGCTGGTGCCGCCGGCGCTGCCCGACGACGGCCTCCTGGATGTCATCGTCGTGTCGGCGGTGACCGCGGCGGCCCGGGTGGCGTTCGCGGTGGCGCTGCGCGACGGCGTCCACCTCGACCGCGACGACGTGCTGCACGTCCGCGGCCGCGAGGTCCTCATCGAAGGCGACCCGGTCAGCCACGACCTGGACGGCGAGGTCACCGATGAACGACCGTCGTGCCGCTACGTGGTGCAGCCGGGGGCGTGGCGCATGACCCTGCCCGCCTGACGGCTACCGCGGGGTCATCCGCAGCGCCCCGTCGAGGCGGATCACCTCGCCGTTGAGCATCGGGTTCTCGACGATGTGGCGCACCATCGCGGCGTACTCGGAGGGTCGCCCCAGGCGGCTGGGGTGCGGGATCTGCGCGCCCAGAGAGGCCCGGGCCTCCTCGGGCAGCCCTGCGAGCATCGGCGTGTCGAATGTGCCCGGGGCGATCGTCACGACGCGGATGAGCTTGTCGGCAAGGTCCCGCGCGGCGGGCAGGGTCAGCCCGACCACGCCGCCTTTGCTGGCCGCGTAGGCCGCCTGGCCGATCTGACCGTCGAACGCGGCGATGGATGCCGTGTTCACGATCACGCCGCGCTCCCCGTCGACCGGCTCGGCCTCCACGATCTTGGCTGCCGCCAGGCGCATCACGTTGAACGTGCCGATCAGGTTCACACGGATGACGGTCTCGAACTGCTCGAGGGGATGCGGGCCCTTGCGCCCCAACACCCGCCCCGGTGTGCCGACCCCCGCGCAGTTGACGACGACGTGCAGACCGCCCAGCTGGCCGGCCGTCTCGACGGCTGCGGCCACGTCGTCCTCGCTGGTGACGTCCGTAGGCGCGAAGCGGACCCGGTCACCCAGCCCTTCGGCCACCGCCTTGCCCTCCGACGAGGGAAGGTCGCAGATGACGACAGCGGCACCGGCGCCGGCCAGCTCCTCGACCACCGCGCGCCCCAGTCCGGACGCCCCGCCGGTGACCAGCGCGACCTTGCCCTCGATGTCCATGGCGTCATGCTCCTCGTCGGCGACCTGCGGCAGCGTACTGGGGCACGCGGAAGGGGCCGGCGCATGGCCGGCCCCTTCGGTGCATCCCCATGGTGTCCCTAGGAGTTCGGCTTTCCCGGTCCGGTGTACTCGAAGATGTACAGGCCGTGGTCACGGTCGCTGGCGGCGACGTACTCCTTGCCACCTGACTGGAAGACCTCCACGCCCCAGAAGTTCGAGCCCTTCACGTCGATGAAGGCGCCCGTCTCGACGAGCTTGCCGTCCTTGATGCGGGCGACCCGGAAGCCCGCGGCGTAGTAGGCGAAGTAGGCCAGATTGTCGCGCTTGTGCGACGTGGCGACTTCGTGGATCGACAGGTCACCGAATCCATCGGCGAGTTCGCTGTTGAACGCCGCCGGGTGCGCGTAGGTGTCCAGCTGGGTGATCTTGCCGTCGCCGTTCTCGAAGAGCCGGACATAGCCCCAGCCGTCGAAGTACGACGTGAACTTCACCGCGTCACCGACCGAACCGATGCCGATCGGGGCGAGCGGAGGGGCGCTGCCCGACAGGCAAGCAGCGTCGTCGTACTGAGCTTGCTTGTTGAACAGCGCAAAGCCCTGCAACCGGGGGATCGTGCCGAAGGTGGGCACCGAACCCGCCACGGACATGCCCATCGGCACGTTGCACGCGTCGCTGCCCGTCCGGTTGAAGATGATGACGCCCTCGTAGCCGGTGACCTTCTCGACGTTCGCCACCTTCTCGGTGAAGGTGCACAAGCCGCGCTCGACGACGGCGATCTGGGAAGCGGTGCCAGTGTCGGGTGCCGGCGGCACGGTTGGATCGCCGTTGCAGGCCCGGCCGACGAACACGGTCTTGCCCTCGAGCACGGCGCCGGGCTCCGGCGCCGGCGTGTCACTGCCCCACGAGCCCGTCAGGGGGGTGTCGTCATCGGTGTTCTCCGCTACCCCCTTGAACGGGTCGAAGTCCTCGTCTGTCCCGATGAAGTACTTGTTGTCGCGGGTGAACTCCGCCTGGTGCCCGTTGCCCTCCGGCGGAACCGGCTCACCCTTGTGCGTCTCCAGCGTGTACTTCGCGCCCTGGTCGTCGATGTCACCGAAGTCGGTGTCCCCGAGGTACTTCGCGTTGGCCGGGTTGGTGACGTCGAGCTTGACGTAGCCACCGTCCCAGTACGACACGAGCATGATCTGCCTGCCGTTGATCTCCTTGACGATCATGTCGTGGTGGAAGATCTCCGCGAGGTTCTCGCGGCCCGCCACGTGGTTCTCGGCGATCTTGCCGGGGAAGTCCTTCAGGAGGTCGTACTCGCGGACCATCTTCGGCTTCTTGGGGTTGGTGATGTCGACGATGTCGACGTCGGCCGACTCCTCGTTGTCGACCATCACCGCGTAGGCCTTGTCACCGGCCTGCCACGCGAAGACGCTGTGGATCTCGTTGGCGTCCTTCTTGCCTTGGCCGTTGACGGTCTTGTCGCCAAACCCCTCGAACAGCGGCACGGGCGCCGTCGGCCGGGTGATGTCGTAGATGTTCATCCCGCCAAAGCCCGACGTGGCGTTGCACTTCTCGTTGTTGCTGACCAGGATGTCGCCCTTGAAGGCTGCGGTGTTGATCGACAGCGCCTGGATCCCCTCACCGGGGTAGCTGCCGTGCTTCGCGCCGATGAAGGCGACCTCCTTCGGCTTGGCCGGGCTCCGGACGTCGACGACGTGGACGCCGTTGTACTTGCACGTCTTGACGCCCCATGCCGCGAGATAGGCATAGCCCTTGTGAACCCCGACGTCGGCGATCTTCTCCGGCTCGACGTTCTTCAGCTTCAGTTTGCTGATGAGCTTGACGTTGTAGATCTCGTTGGCAAGGTGGCCCTCACCGTCACCATGCTGGGCGTGCTTGTGGCCGTGGATGTCCTTGGCCGAGTTGATGGCGCCATCGTCGAGGACGTTGCTGGCGAACGCGAAACCGGCGAATGCGAGAGTGAGGCCGAGGACGGCAGCGATGAGCAGCCGAGGACGCACGTGCATGCAGGACCTCCCCTGGACGAGCCGGTGCCCACAACGCGAGAGGACCGGCGAACCGGCGGAGTGTAGTCCCTACCGGTCGGTCCCGTCCGGCTTCCAGCGGGTCAGGGTCCCTTTGTCGGAGCCTCGATCCCGTCGCGGTGCCATCCGCGCTTTGCGCCACCGTCACACGGGTGTGACCATTGCGCGCATGACCGCCGTACCGTCGACTTGGTCACCGTCGTCGTGGACGCAGCTCGCTGCTGCCCAACAACCGGAGTGGCCCGACGAGCAGGAGCTCAAGGCAGCCCTGACCACCGTCGGGGCGCTGCCCCCGCTGGTCTTCGCCGGCGAGTCACGGGACCTGCAGGGGCGCCTGGCGGACGTCGCCGCGGGCGAGGCCTTCCTGCTGCAGGGCGGGGACTGCGCGGAGACGTTCGCCGCGTTCGGCGCCGACGCCATCCGCGACAAGCTGAAGGTTTTGCTGCAGATGGCCGTGGTGCTCACCTACGGCGCCCAGCTGCCGGTCGTGAAGGTCGGCCGCATCGCCGGCCAGTTCGCCAAGCCGAGGTCATCTGCGACCGAGATGGTGGACGGCGTGGCACTGCCGGCATGGCGGGGCGACGCGGTCAACGCCCTGGAGCCCACGGCCGACGCGCGCCGCCCCGATCCGTCGCGGCTGGTGCGCTGCTACCACCAGTCCGCGGCCACCTTGAACCTGTTGCGAGCCTTCACCCGCGGCGGGTTCGCGGACCTGGAGAAGGTCCACGTGTGGAACCAGGAGTTCGTGGCGGAATCACGGCAAGGGCAGCGGTACGTCGCGGTCGCCGACGAGATCACGCGCGCGTTGCGGTTCCTGGCCGCGTGCGGGATCGACGTCAGCAATGACCCGGTGTTCCACACCGTCGACTTCTGGACCTCGCACGAGGCGCTGATCCTGGGCTACGAAGAGGCGCTGACCCGCCAGGACTCGCTGACCGGTGACTGGTACGACTGCAGCGCGCACATGCTGTGGATCGGTGAGCGCACCCGCGACCCCGACGGGGCGCACGTCCACTTCCTGTCAGGTGTGCGCAACCCCATCGGTGTGAAGCTGGGGCCGACGGCCACGGTCGACGAGGTCGAGGCGCTGGTCGCCCGGCTCAACCCGGACAACACCCCCGGCAGGCTGACGTTGATCAGCCGCATGGGCGCGGACAACGTCGAGCGCGTCCTGCCCGACATCGTGCGGGGCGTGAGGGAGCGGGGCTGGTCGGTGGTGTGGTCGTGCGATCCGATGCACGGCAACACGTTCGTGTCCGAGACGGGCTTCAAGACCCGTCGGTTCAGCGACGTCCTCGGCGAGCTCCGGGCGTTCTTCGGGATCCATCTCGCCGAGGGCTCCATACCGGGCGGGGTGCACATCGAGCTGACCGGCGAAGACGTCACCGAGTGCCTTGGCGGGGCGCAGGAGATCGCCGACATGGACCTGGCGTACCGCTACGAGACGGCCTGCGACCCACGGCTGAACAACCAGCAGTCTCTCGAGCTCGCCTTCCAGGTCGCCGAGATGCTCCGCGCCTGACCCGCGTCCGGACCGTTCAGAAGCGGCAGGACGCGGTCCCGACCACCTCGTTGCGCTCGATCGCCGCGACGACGTCGCCGCGGACCGACTCGGCGGTCAGCGCATACCCCGTGCCGGGCTCTGCGGCGGCAGCGGCGAACACCACGCCGCCGACGCGCCCGTCGCTGGTGACGAACGGCCCGCCCGAGTCGCCGCGCTGCACGCCGGCGGACAACGTCAGGATCTCGCGCCGGACGTTGCCACGGCCGTAGATGTCGCGGCCCATCGCCTCCGAGCGTCCCCGCACGGCCGCCGGCTTGACCTCCATCTGACGTTGACCGCCGGGGAACCCGAGCGTCGCGCCGGCGGTCCCGCGGTCCGAGGCGTCGCCGACCCAGCGGATCGGTGGCGCGTCGAGGTCAGGCACCCGCAGCACCGCCAGGTCGATGTCGGTGTCGATGGCGATCGTCTCGGCGTCGAACTCGCCGTCAGCGGACCGCACGCTCAGGCCCCGGCTCCCCGCGATGACGTGGGCGTTGGTGACCACGAACCCGGGCCGTGTGACGAAGCCGCTGCCCGAGGAGATCCCGCCGCAACCCGTCCCCACGACCTGGACCGTGCTCGCCTGCCCGGCGCGCTGCGCCGCCGCCACCGCGCCCCGGCCTGGTGGGTCCACCGGCGGGGCGATCGCGCCCCCGAAGCCGCTGAACACCGTCGGAAAGCCATGCCGGTCCAGGTAGTTGCCCACGCGGCCGAACAGGTCCGGCGGCTGCGGCATGACCTCGGCGACCACCCCGACGATCTCGGACTGGCGCACCTGCTTGGCCAGGGCCGGTACGGGCCCCTGGACGAGCACGGAACCCAGCAGCCACACCGCCAGCAGCACGCCGGTGAGGCCGACAGCGATCCCCGCCGTGCGGTCGACCGACGCGTGCCCGGCGCTGGCGGCGGCGTGTCGCAGCCGCCATCCGATCGCCAACCCGACGGTCTGCCCCAGTGCGATGCACAGCAGCAGCAGTCCCAGGGTCACCAGCGCCAAGGTGGCCCCGGGCTCCTGGACGATCTGCGGTGCCAGCCGCGGGGCGCTGACCGCCCCCACCACCAGCCCCAGGGCCGCGCCCCCGAACGCCGCGACCTGCGACAACGCACCTTGCCGGAACCCGCGCAGCGCAGCGAACAGCAGCGCCACGAGCAGCACGATGTCGACGAGGTTCATGCGCGGCATGCTACGGGCGTGATCGACATCGACGACATCAGGGCCGCCGCCGCTCGTCTGGAGGGCGTCGCCAACCGCACGCCGGTCCTGACCTCTCGCACGCTGGACCGGCTGACCTCGGCCACCGTGTACTTGAAAGCCGAGATGTTCCAGCGCGTCGGAGCGTTCAAGTTCCGCGGCGCCTACTCGATGATCTCGACGCTCGACCGGCCCTGGCTGGAGCTGGGTGTTGCGGCGTACTCGTCAGGCAACCACGCCCAGGCGGTCGCGCTGGCAGCGCAGCTGCTGGGGTCGTCGGCGACCATCGTCATGCCGGCCGACGCGCCGCCGGCCAAGCACGCGGCGACCCGTGCCTACGGCGCCGAGGTGGTGCTGTACGACCGAGCGACCGAGGACCGTGAGGCGGTCGGCACGGCCCTGGCCGAGGAGCGCGGGCTGACGCTGGTCCCTCCATACGACCACCCGCTGGTGATGGCCGGTCAGGGGACGGTCGCGACCGAGCTGATCGACGAGGTCGGCGACGTCGACGTGCTGCTGGTGCCCGTCAGCGGCGGTGGACTGATCGCCGGCTGCGCGACCGCGGCGAAGGCGATGGTCCCGGGCGTCGAGGTGTACGGGGTCGAGCCCGCCGGCGCCGACGACACCCTGCGGTCGTTGCAGGCCGGCCGCCGGCTGACCGAGCCGGCACCGAGGTCCATCGCCGACGGCCTGCTGTCGACCACCCCGGGTCGGTTGACCTTCCAGGTGGTGCGCCGGCTGGTCCACGGCGTCGTCACCGTGACCGACGACCAGATCCGTCAGGCGATGGCGTTCGCGTTCGACCGGCTCAAGGTCGTCACCGAGCCCAGCGGCGCCACGGCGCTGGCGGGGCTGCTCGACGGACAGGTCGACGTCGCCGGCCTGCGGGTCGGGGTGGTCCTGTCCGGCGGGAACGTCGGGCTGCGCCGCTTCGTCGAGCTCCTCGGCTGACCGCGCGGCCGGACCCGCGCTCAGATCAGGACGCGGATCTCGCCGCTGGTGATGTGCAGCACCGCGCGCGCCGCGTCGTGCAGCGCGGCGTGGTGACGGCGGAAGGTCTCGATCTCGTCGTCGTCGTCGTCCGGCTCGTCGCCGCCGTCCATCGCTTTGAGCTCCGCGTCCCAATCGGCGTCGGCGGCCGATTGCTTCAAGTGCATCGACGGCGCCTGCAGCAGCGCACGCTCGAGATCTTGGATCACGGTGAGGACGACGTCGGTGGTGGTGCGGACCCCCGGGGTGGTCAGCAGGTGCAGCGCCTGCAACTTGCGCATGGCCATGGCCATGATCAGCTGGGGGTCGCCCAGCTCGGTGACCGCGGAGTCGACCGCGCGCAGGTCCAGCGTCACCGACTCGGGCACGCCGAACCAGCGCCGGAGGAGCGTGAACAGATGCTCGGCGGACGACCGTGCGGCGAGCAGTTCCGAGGGCTTGGGAATCTCCTCCATCTACAGCGGAGGCTATACCGTTGCGCCGGGCGAACGCCGCCGCTGCAGAGGGGACATGGACGACGCGACCGCGCTGCTGATCACCGTGACCGGACGCGACCGGCCGGGTCTGACCACCGGACTGTGCGACGTCCTGGCCGACCACGGGGCACGGATCATCGACATGGAGCAGGTCGTGATCCGCGAACGGCTCGTGCTCGGCATCCTGGTGTCGCTGGGCTCAGACGAGGAACCCGTGCGCCAGGCGGTGACCGCAAAGGCAACAGCGCTGGGTGTCAACGCCGAGTTCGAGGCCATGACGGCGCGCCGCCCCGGCGGCGACCCACCCCGCAACTACGTGACGGTCCTGGGTCAGCCGCTTGGGGCCCGCGCGATCGGCGCGGTGACGGGGCGCATCGCCGGCTGCGGCGCCAACATCGAGCGGATCGTGCGCTTGTCGCGGTATCCGATCACCAGCTTCGAGCTACTGGTGTCCGGCGGTGACCAGTCGCGGCTGCGAGCCGAGCTGGCGACCGAGGCCGCCGCGCAGCGCGTGGATGTCGCCATCCAGCGGGCCACGCTGTACCGCCGGGCCAAGCGGCTGATCGTCATGGACGTCGACTCGACCCTAGTGCAAGGCGAGGTCATCGAGCTCCTGGCGGCGCAGGCCGGCTGCGGGCAGGAGGTCGCGGCCATCACCGAGCAGGCGATGGCCGGGGAGCTGGACTTCGAGCAGTCGCTGCGGCGTCGCGTCGCCCTGCTGGAAGGCTTGCCGGCGCAGGCGCTAGTCGACGTCCGCGACCACCTCGTGCTGACACCGGGAGCCCGGACGCTGGTGCGCACGCTCAAGCGCCTGGGTTTCGTCCTGGCGATCGTCAGCGGCGGCTTCACCCAGATCACCGACGATCTGCAGCAGCGCCTGGGCATCGACTACGCCCACGCCAACACCCTGGAGATCGTCGACGGACGGCTGACCGGGGGGCTGGTCGGGCCCGTCGTGGACCGCGCCGGCAAAGCGGCCGCGCTCGAGGGTTTCGCCGCGCAGGCGGGGGTGCCCCTTTCGCAGACGGTCGCGGTGGGCGACGGCGCCAACGATCTGGACATGCTCGACCGCGCGGGACTGGGCATCGCCTTCAACGCCAAGCCTGTGGTGAGGCAGGCCGCCGACACCGCCGTCAGCGTGCCCTATCTCGATGCCGTGCTGTTCCTGCTGGGGATCACCCGCGAGGAGATCGAGGCCGCCGACGCCGAGGACCCGTCGTACCGCTCCTCACCCCTGCAGCCCGTGCCCGATGCCTGAGGTCTGATCTGCGCGGCCATGCCCGTATCATCCGCGGGCGACGGGATCCCGACCGCAGGACGGCCATGCTCACCAGGAAGCGCACCAACCCGCTGTTCCACCCTGACGCGTTCCGGCTGATCGCCGGGGAGGAGCGGGCCGAACGCGCGCTCAACGACCCCGACAGCCTCGACCTGCTCGTGTGGAACGTGTTCGCCAGCCTGGAGACCCACGAGGACCAGCGGTGGCTGGCCGGGCGGATGCAGCTGCTCGGCGGTCCAGCGGTGCGCGAGCCCGTCCGCATGTCGTTGTGGGCCGGCGGCGCCCGAGAGCCGCGCCTGGAGCCGCCGGGGTCCTACCTCGCCCGCGTCCGGGAGCGCGCCCGCCAGACCGGCGCCGACGACGCGAGCGTCGCGTCCTTCGGGGCCCCGGTCACCGTGCCGGTGCTGATCGAGTCTCCCGATGTGGTGATCCTGGTCGACGCGGTCCTCGACCGGACGACGCTGGGCCACGGGGGCCGCGAACGCATCGTCGAGCTCATCGACGTCGGTCTGGAGCACGCCCGCCGGCTGGACAAGCAGCTGGCGGTCGCAACCATCTACCGCTCCGGGAGCCCCGCCGCGGCAGAGCTGTCGGCTCGCATCAACGCTTTGCGCACCGACAAGGGGCTCGCCGAGGCGCTGGACCACCGGCGCACGCTTCCCGCCGTCGTCCTGCGGGAGATCAGCTGGCAGCAGCTGCTGCGGATCTGGCAGACCGAGGCCGGCTACCTGCGGGTCCCCGGGCACCAGGTCAAGGCGTTCGTCGCCCACTGCCGCGAACGCGGGCTGCTGTGAACTTCGACCAGGCCGTGTCCCAGCGTGTTGCCGCTGTCTCCGAGTCCGCCACGCTCGCCATCGACGGCAAGGCCAAGGCGCTCAAGGCCGCCGGCGAGGACGTCATCGGGTTCGGCGCCGGCGAGCCGGACTTCCCCACCCCGGCGCACATCGTGGAGGCCGCGGCCAGGGCGTGCGCCGACCCGGCCATGCACCGCTATTCCCCCGCCGGCGGGCTGCCCGCGCTGCGCGCCGCCATCGCGGAGAAGACGGCTCGGGACTCCGGCCTGGCGGTCGAGGCGAACCAGGTGCTGGTGGCGAACGGCGGCAAGCACGCGCTGTTCAACGTCTTCCTCACCCTGCTCGACCCCGGCGACGAGGTGCTCCTGCCGGCGCCGTACTGGGTCAGCTACCCGGAGCAGATCCGCTTCGCCGGCGCGACGCCCGTGGAGCTGCCGACCGACGTCTCGACCAGCTTCCGGGTGACGGTCGAGCAGCTGGAAGCGGCACGGACACCGCAGACCAAAGCGATGGTCTTCGTGTCACCGTCGAACCCCACGGGCTCGGTCTACCTCCCCGAGCAGGTCGAGGCCATTGGCCGCTGGGCCGCCGACGCGGGCATCTGGGTCATCACCGACGAGATCTACGAGCACCTGGTCTATGGCGATGCCGAGCACGTCAGCATGCCAGTGGTGGTGCCCGATGTCCGGGACCGCTGCGTCGTGGTCAACGGCGTGGCGAAGACCTACGCGATGACCGGCTGGCGAGTCGGCTGGTCGATCGCGCCGGCATCCGTGACGTCGGCGATCGCTCGGCTGCAAAGCCATGCGACCTCCAATGTGGCCAACGTCGCGCAGGCCGCCGCGCTGGCGGCGGTCAGCGGGCCCATGGACGCGGTCGCAGAGATGCGCGCGACCTACGACCGCCGGCGCAAGCTCGCGCACGAGCGCCTCAATGACATCGACGGCATCGACTGCCCCCTGCCCGAAGGGGCCTTCTACGCGTTCCCCTCGGTGCGGGGACTGTTCGGCCGGGAGATCGGCGGTCGTCGGGTGGACTCCGCACAGACGCTGTGCGAGGTGCTGCTGGAGACGGTCAAGGTGGCGCTCGTACCGGGTGAGGGGTTCGGCGCCCCGGATTGCGTCCGGCTGTCCTACGCCCTGTCCGACGACGATCTGGTCAAGGGCCTGGACCGGATGGCGGACGCGCTGGCCTGACGATGGTCGGCGACGTCGGCGACCTGCCCCGCATCGCGGCGGACACGCACGGCGACCGTCCCGCGCTCATCGCAGGCGGTGCGACCGTGACGTGGAGGGAGCTGGAGCGCCGCGTCGCTGGTCTTGCCGGGGCGTTGCGGGACGCCGGCGTGCGCCGCGGCGACCGTGTCGCGGTCATCGCCCCGAACGGGGTGGGCTTTGCGGCGGCCTACTGGGGCGCGTTGCGGGCCGGCGCCACCGTGGTGCCGGTGAACCCGGCGTACACGCCGGCCGAACGGGAGCACATCGTCAGCGACGCGCAGATCGCGGTTGCCGTCGTCGCCGACAGCGGCGAGGTCCCCGCAGGGGTGACCGCCGTGCCCGCAGACGCGATCGGCGACCCGGTCGTGGCGCCAGGCGCGCCGTCGGAGTTCGCCGTCATCTGCTACACGTCCGGGACGACCGGTCGCCCCAAAGGGGCTCGGCTGACGCACGCCAACCTGCTGGACAACCTCGACGCCTTCGCCAACCTGCCGTTGCTGCGACTGCAACCCGACGACGTGTTGCTCGGCGTCCTGCCGTTCTTCCACGTGTTCGGGCTCAACGTGGTCCTCAACGCCGCGGCGTACCACGGCTGTGCGGTCCTCGCGGTGGAGCGCTTCCACCCCGCCTCGACCGCACAGGAAGCGGCGCGCCACGGCGTGACGGTGGCGTACGGCCCACCGGCGGTCTTCGCTGCCCTCAACGCCCTTCCGGACATCCGGTTGCCGCGCCTGCGCGCCGCTGTCTCGGGTGCCGACGCCCTGCCGGTCGGGACGTGGCAGCGGTTCGCTGACCGCTTCGGCCTGGAGATCCTCGAGGGCTACGGGCTGACCGAGACCGCACCCGTCGTCGCGTCGAACGCCGGGGCCCCCGCCGTTCGCCCCGGTACGGTCGGCCTGCCGCTGCCCGGTGTCGACGTGTCCATCCGCATGCCCGACGGGGCAGCGGCGTCCACCGGGGAGGTCGGCGAGATCCTCGTCCGCGGGCCCAACGTGTTCGCCGGCTACCACGGGCGGCCCGACGAGACGGCCGCCGTGCTGCGCGACGGCTGGTTCGCCACCGGTGATCTGGGCGCGCTGGACGACGACGGCTACCTGCGCATCACCGGCCGCCTGAAGGACATGGTCATCGTCAACGGCTTCAACGTGTACCCGCGCGAGGTCGAGGAGGCCTTGCTGACCCACCCCGACGTGGCAGAGGTGGCCGTCGTCGGGCTGCCTGACGAGCGCACCGGGGAGCGGGTACGGGCTGTCGTCGTGGCCCGTCCCGGTTCGGCGGTCGACGAGCGCGCCCTCGCGGCGCACGCCCGCGAGCGTCTTGCCCGGTACAAGCTGCCGCGGGAGTTCGTGCTGATCGATCACCTGCCACGGCTGCCGACCGGCAAGGTCGCGCGGCAGTCGCTGAAGACGTTGCCGACAGATCATGCGCGTGACCCCGCTGAACGGGCATGATGCACGCGGTCACGAACAGGAGGTAGCGACCACGATGGGGGCCTTCCGCCTCACCAGCCCGGCGTTCGAGCACGACGCCGACCTACCGGTCGAACAGCTCGGTGAGGACGACGGGGTGTCACCGCCCCTGCAGTGGTCGGGTGTCCCGGAGGGGGCCAAGGAGCTCGCGCTGGTCTGCGAGGACCCGGACGCCGACGCCGGGGTCATTACCCACTGGGTGGTGTACGGGTTGTCACCGGCGACCACGGGACTGGACGGCGCGATCCCTCGCGACGCGTACATCGAGTCCCCGATCGAGCTCGTGCAGGGGCTCAACGAGTACGACGAGGTGGGGTACTCCGGACCCGAGACCGACGTCGACCGCGGGCCGCACCGGATCTTCTTCCGCCTGTTCGCACTGGACACCGAGCTGCTCGACCTGCCGCCCGGTGCGACGCGCAGCGAGCTGCGGCAAGCCGCCAAGGGGCACATCATCGGCACCGCCGAGCTGGTCGGCATCGCGTGACGATCCAGCGGCTGACGGCCGAGGACGGCGTGACGACCCTGCTGATGGACGACGGCAAGGTCAATGCCTTCGACCTCGACTTCTTCACGCGGCTGGACGTGGCGCTGGACGAATGCGCGGACGACGCCGCGGTCGTGCTCGCCGGCCGCCCCGAGATGTTCTCGGCGGGACTGAACATGAAGGTCATGGCGACGCTGGACGTCGACGGCCTGACCGAGCTGCTCGTCCGGTTCGGCCAGACGATGATGCGGGTGTGGCTCGAACCGCGTCCCGTGGTGGCCGCCGTGACGGGTCATGCCATCGCCGGCGGCACCATCCTGGCGATGACGTGCGACCACGCCGTCGCCGCCGATGGCGACTACCGGTGGGGGCTGACGGAGACGACCATCGGCTTCCCCCTGCCGTCGTGGATCATTGCGATCGCGCGCGGCAACGTCGCCGCCCACCGGCTCGACGACCTGCTGCTGCCCGGCCGCATGGTCGGACCTGCCGAAGCGGTCGAGGTCGGCTTTGCCGACGAGGTGAGGGCCGCCGACGAGGTCCTCGCCGCCGCGACCGCCCACGCCCGGGCCCTGGCGCTGCTGCCGCGCCCGACCTACGCCGAGACCAAACGCCGGCTGCGCGGGGAGGCCGCGGAGCGCGGGCTGGCAGGGGTGGCGCAGGACATCCGGGGGCTGCTGGGCCAGCGGTCTGCGCCGGCGGGCACCTAGCCGCTACAGCGTCTCGGTCCAGTACGGCGTGGCCGGCGCCCCGTCGCGGATCTGGCGGATGAGCTCGCCGGCCAGCCATCGGCGGAACTCCACGACTTCCGGCGGTGACGGCGGGGTCAGCAGCTGCCCGTCGCGGCAGAACTCGTCGGCCTCCTCGAACAGCATCAGGAAGTCTTCGGTCCAGCGCAGCGTCTCGTAGGGGATCGACAGGTGCAGCGAGGTGACGGCGTCCCCGCGCGCGACGGCCTCGGCGACCCCTTGTCTGAACGGCGCGGCGGCGTCGCCGTGACGCTCGAACATCTCCTTGGCCAGCGACACCAACCGGCGGGGTGTCGTGGTCGACTCTCCGTCGGAGCCAAGCGCGATCAGCGAGAACTCGCGCAGCATCGCGTCGTGGTGCTGCTGCATCTGGGCGAACTGCGCGACGGGGAAATCCAGTAGGGCGACGTCGTGCATGCGGGTCATCGCCGTGACCCTACCCATCTATGGGCGGATCACCGCCGGTCTCCCGAACGGATCAGCAGCAGCACCGCCGCGAAGCCAGCGGCCGCGATCGCGATCACGGTCAGCACGGCGGCGGCATCCGCGGGCGGGCCCAGCAGTCCGCGGTCCTCGGTCTGCCACGGCCACAGGGCCCGCAGCGACCCGGCCATCAGCCCGACCAGCGCCGCCATGGTGGTGCGGTGGTGGTGCTCCAGCAGCCACGCCAGCAAGCGGGAGAAGATCCCGAGGCCCAGGACGGCACCGGCGACGAACACCCCGATGTAGGCCAAGTCCAACCCCGACAGCGCCCGCAGCGTGGCCTCGTAGATGCCCAGCACCAGCAGCAGGAAGGCGCCGCTGACCCCCGGCAGGATCATGGCGCAGATCGCGATCGCGGCGCTGCCGAACACCATGAGCGGGGCTGGATCATGAACGGCGGCTGGTGGCAGCCCCACCAGCACCGCGGCGACCACGGCAGCGGTCGCGGTGATCGCCCACGTCGTCCGGTCGTGGGTCTCGACCCGCCGCCACGGCACCGCGAGGGATGCGGCGATCATCCCGAAGAACAGCCCCCGCATCTGCGACGGAAACCGCTCGAGCAGCGGCACGATGACGACCGAGCCCACGGCGACTGCCAGGAGGATTCCCGTGCCCAGGGGCAGGAGCAGACGCCACTCCACGTCCCGCCACCGCTGTCTGGCGGTCGCCAGGTCGCCGCGGAACACGCTGGTGACGGCACCGGCCAGGTTGTGGATCGACAGCACCAGCCGCTCGTAGATCCCCACGATCAGCGCGACGGTGCCGCCACTGACCCCGGGGATGACGTCGGCGCCGCCCATCAGCAGGCCGTCGCCGAAGGCGCGCAGGAGGTCGCCTGCGCCGGTGTTCCGGGCGTGGGGCGTGCGGGTGCGGTCGTCGGTCGTCACGGGTTGGGCAGGCTAGCCGAGGGCCCGACGTGCGCCGATTCGGACGGGGCTGTGCGCGGCGGCGCACGGGGTGCTTGTCCTGTCGCAGAGGCCCGTTACCCTGCAGCTCATGAGCAGTGCCACCCTGCCGCTGACGCCGCTGCCGGCAGCCCCGTTGGCGCCGGACGGACCGGCAGATCCGGCCGGTCCGGCGCCCCTGGTCCTGTCGTTCTCGCGGGTCGACATGTTCGGCACGTGCCCGCTGAAATACCGGTTCGCCTACGTCGACGCGCTGCCGTCGCAGCCGGGCCCGCACCTGTCGTGGGGTTCGTCGATCCACGCCGCCCTCGAGGCTTGGTGGGACCAGAAGTTGCCGGAGCCACCGGATGTGCAGGTCCTTCTCGACGCGCTGTACGAGCACTGGGACGACTCTGGCTTCGAGGGCATGGAGCGCGAGGAGAAGGTCCGCTGGTACCGCCACGCCCAGGACGTGCTGCGACGGCACCACCAGCGTTACTCCCCCGGGTACACCCCCGCCGTGGCGACCGAGCAGTGGTTCGAAGTCGAGGTCGGCAACGCCGTCACGGTCGTCGGCTCGATCGACCACGTCGCCCGCACGGCGGGCGGTGGAATCGGCATCGTCGACTGGAAGACCAACCGCAAGGCCAAGACCCGCGCGCATGTCGCCGGCAGCCTGCAGCTCGCCGTCTACGCGCTCGCAGCCCGCCACCTGTGGGGCATCGACCCCGACTGGGTGGCGCTGGACTTCGTCGTGCCCGGGGTGCGCGTGACGGTGGAGCGGTCCGACATCGACGTCGACGCGGCGGTCCGGCAGATCCACGAGGTCGCCGAGGGCATCCGCGCCGAGCAGTTCGCTCCCACGCCCAACTCGCTGTGCAACTGGTGCGACTACCGTGCCGAGTGCCCCGCGTTCACCGGCGACGGCCCCGACGTCGCAGGCACCGCGCTGGTCGAGCTGCGCCGGTTGCGGCGCCGCACCGAGCGGGACGCCGCCCGGATCGCCACGCTGGAGTCGGTGGTGCGCGACCGCCTCGGCGAGGCCGCGCTGTAGATCGGGCCATGCGGGTGACCCGTCACGAGGCCGATCCGCAGCTCCCGGACGCGTCCGTGCGCGAGAACACCGGCCGCGGGTGGGACGAGTGGCGCGAGCTGATCGACGCCTGGCCCGGCCATGGCGACGGGCACGCCGCGGTGGCCGGGTGGCTGCAGACCGAGCACGGGGTGCCGGGGTGGTGGGCGCAGGCGGTGACCGTCGGCTGGGAGCGGATCACCGGGCGACGGCTGCCGCATCAGGTCGCCGACGGCACCTTCACGGTGAACGTGTCGGCCACCATCACCGCCGACGCCGACGCTGTGCGCAAGCGCCTGCTCGACGATGCCGGCCGCCGCGAGCTGTTCCCGGCCCTCGATCCACAGCTGCGCTCGCGGCCGACGTCGAAGTACGTGCGCATCGGGTTGCGTGACGGTGTCGCGGAGATCGCCATCGCGCCCCGCGGCGACGGTCGGTGCACCGTCACGGTGGCGCACGCCAAGCTCGGCTCGCCCGACGACGTCACGGGGTGGCGGTCGTTCTGGCGGGACTGGCTGAAGGCGCTCAGCGAAACCTGAGTCCGCACGCGCCGGAAATGGTCACTTCGGGGGATGGCGCGACCGGCCCGGGTGGGCTACGAATGCCTGGAGCGCACGAGAGGTCGGTATGGCGGGCATTTCGACCAGCCCGCGCGCTGCGGGGCTGGTGACGATCGTCGTCATCGCACTTGCGATGGCGGCGACTTTCGTCATGCCCGCATCGCCGGCTGCGGGCGCGCAGGTGGCGCCACCGACGTCGGGCGGCGTCGTCTCGGCGGCGCACGGGGTGCGGATCGATGCCGGCGGCCGCCACACCTGCGCGATCCGCTCCGACGGCGCGCTGCGCTGCTGGGGCGACAACGGCGTGAACCAGGCCACCCCGCCGAGCGGCACGTACGTCAGCGTCGCCGCGGGGTACTCGCACTCCTGCGCGGTCGCCACCAATGGCACGTTGAGCTGCTGGGGCACCAGTGGGCCGGACACGGAGATTGCGCCGGCGGGCACGTTCACGTCCGTCGCGTCGGGCGGAGGACAGCACACCTGTGCGTTGCGGGTCAACGGCACGGTCGCCTGCTGGGGGTTCCGGGGCACCGGGTGGAACGGGATCGACAACACCCCACCGTCAGGGACCTTCCAGAAGATCGACGTCGGCTACTTCCACTCGTGTGGGATCCGCACCAACGGCACGATCGCATGCTGGGGCGACGACGACTTCGGCCTCGGCAGCGTCCCGGCCGGCACCTACACCGATCTGGCCCTGGGTGACCGGCACACCTGTGCTGTGCGAACCAATGGCACGATCGTGTGCTGGGGGGACAACACGTTTGGCGAGCGCACCGCCCCGGCCGGGACCTTCATCGGCATCGCCGCCGGGGGACGTCACACGTGCGGGGTGCTGGCCACCGGCGCCGTGGACTGCTGGGGGAACAACAGCTTCGGGCAGAGTGCGGACCCGACGGGAACCTTCACCGCCGTGGCGTTGGGAGCGGTGCACACCTGCGCCGTCGCGACCAACGGCACCCTGTCGTGCTGGGGCAACGACAACCAGCAGCAGCTCGCCGCCCCGACCGGCGCGTACAACCCGATTCAGGTCGAGGCCGGCGCGTCGCACACGTGTGCACTGGACCGCAACTCCACGATCGTGTGCTGGGGTAGCAACAGCAACGGGCAGCGAACCGCCCCGTCTGGCACCTTCCGCGCGCTGACGGCCGGCAAGACCCACGCGTGCGCGATCCGTACCGACAGCACGCTGGTGTGCTGGGGCGACACCGCCTTCGGCAAATCGACGGCGCCCGCCGGAACGTTCTCGGCAGTGTCCGCGGGCGGGGAGCACTCGTGTGCCGTCCGCACCGACGGGACGATGACCTGCTGGGGCGACAACGCGCAGGCGCAGGCACCCCCCGCGCCGGCAGGGACGTACACCAGCGTCTCGACCGGCAACCAGCACACGTGTGCGGTGCGCACCGACGCCGCCATGGTTTGCGTCGGTTCCAATGTCCACGGCCAGCAGGCCGCCCCGGCGGGCGTGTTCGTGCGGGCCGCAGCAGGCGGCCGCCACTCGTGTGGCCTTCGCGCCGACGGCTCAGTGGTGTGCTGGGGGGCCAACGAGTCCAGCCAGGCCCCCGCGAGTGTCGCCGGAACCCACACGGCGGTCGCTGCCGGCGACAACCACAACTGCCGGATCGAAAGCGGCGGCGGGCTGAACTGCTGGGGCGCGAACACCTCGGGTCAGATCAGCTATCCCCTCGGCGAGTACGTGGACGTGACGGCGGGCGAGGCGCACTCGTGCGCGGTGCGCACCAACGGCACGGTCGTGTGCTGGGGCGCGAACGGCGACGGGCAGCTGGGCGCTGCACCCGTCGCCGGGCCGGCGACCTTGCCGAAGGGAAACGTGGGCTACGCCTACAGTCACTCCCTCGCCGGCGCGGCGAACCCCCCGGCGTCGTTCTCCTTGTCGGCGGGGACGCTACCGCCCGGCATAACGTTGAATTCGGCAGGAACGCTGTCGGGCACACCGACGGCGGATGGCACCTACACCCCGACGATCGCGCAACGCAATGTGCTCGGGTCGGTAAGCCAGGCGTACTCACTGACCATCGACCCGGTGTTCCCCGACCTGCGGGTCACGGCGGTCACCAATCCCCCGGCCTCGATCACCCAGACCCAGTCGTTCAACGTCACCGACACCACCCGCAACGACGGGCTGGCAGCCGCACCCGCCACCGCCACCGGCTACTACCTGTCCACCGACACCACGTTCCACAGCACCGACCACGCCCTGACCGGCACCCGCGCCGTCGCCGGCCTGGCCGCAAGCGCGCAGAACGCCGGCTCAACCTCGGTCACCGTGCCCACCACCGTCCCCGCCGGCGCCTACTTCCTCATCGCCTGCGCCGACGTCAACCAGCAAGCCACCGAGTCCAACGAAACCAACAACTGCCTGGCCTCGACCACCACCGTCACCGTGGCGCAAGCACGACCCGACCTGCGGGTCACGGCGGTCACCAATCCCCCCGCCTCGATCACCCAGACCCAGTCGTTCAACGTCACCGACACCACCCGCAACGACGGGCTGGCAGCCGCACCCGCCACCGCCACCGGCTACTACCTGTCCACCGACACCACGTTCCACAGCACCGACCACGCCCTGACCGGCACCCGCGCCGTCGCCGACCTAGCCGCAATCGCGCAGAACGCCGGCTCAACCTCGGTCACCGTGCCCACCACCGTCCCCGCCGGCGCCTACTTCCTCATCGCCTGTGCGGACGACGCCAAGGCGGTTGTTGAGTCCAACGAGGCGAACAACTGCCTTGCCTCCGCCGCGACCGTCACCGTGGTCCAGGCGCTGCCGGACCTGCGGGTCACCGCGGTGTCGAACCCACCAACCGCGCGCTTCCAGACGCAGTCGTTCAGCGTCACCGACACCACCCGTAACGCGGGACTGGCGGGCGCCACCGCGTCGACCACCCGCTACCACCTGTCCACCGACGCGGTCTTCAGCGCTGACGATCACGCCTTGACGGGTAGCCGCAGCGTGGGGCCCATGCAGCCCGGGACGCAAAGTGCCGACACGGTGACCGTGGTGATCGCCACCACCGTCCCGCCCGGCTCGTACTTCCTCATTGCGTGTGCCGATGGCGCCCAGCAGGTGGCCGAGTCCGACGAGGCCAACAACTGCCGGACCTCGACAGCGAAGATCACGGTGAAACGCGCCCTGCCGGACCTGCGCGTCACCGCACTGGCGAACCCCCCGACGCAACGGACCCGGGGAACCAAGTTCAAGGTCACCGACACCGTGAACAACGCCGGCTTGGTGCGGGCAGGCGCATCCACCGTGCGGTACTACCTGTCGAAGGACAAGCTGCGGAACAAGGGTGACCGCCTCCTGACCGGATCACGGGCGGTCAAGGCGCTGGGCGTCAAGCGTTCGAACCGCGGGAGCACCACGCTCACGGTCCCGGCGCGCACGGCGCTCGGCCGGTACTACCTGCTGGCCTGCGCAGACGACCTCCGCAAGGTCCGCGAGTCCTCGGAGAAGAACAACTGCCGGTCCTCGGCGGCGCGCATCAGGATTCGCTAGGCGATGGGAGCAACGGTGGACAACGGGGGGCCTGGGCAGAGCATGGGCGGGCAGCTGCCGACGCGAGAGGTGCGGCGGCGCGCTGCTGCCGTCATCGCGGCAGTTGCTCTGCTGACGTTGATCGGCGGGGCGCCGGCGGCCGCGGCCACTGCGCGGCCATCCAAGCCGGCGATCACCTCGCTCACGCCCTCGGCGGGCCCGCTGCGCGGCGGTCAGTTCGTGACGATCAAGGGCACAGCATTCCGCGGCGCCACGGCCGTCACGTTCGGCGGCAGTCCGGTGCCCTTCCTGGTCAAGTCGCGCCGCACCATCGTCGCGGCCGTCCCGGCCTCGGCTGAACCGGGCGCCGTGCAGGTGCGGGTGGTCACCCCGGCGGGCCGCAGCGCCTGGGTGGCGCAGGGGCAGTACCGGTACGTGCCGAGGCCTGCTCCAGCGACGGTGACTCCGTCCTCCGGCGACGCCGCAGGGGGCACCGAAGTCGTGATCCGCGGCACGGGGCTGCGGCGCACCACCAGCGTGATGTTCGGCGACGTGCCGGCTCAGTTCACCGTCGACTCGCACCGGCGGGTCACCGCGATCGCGCCGCCGGGCGTCGGCAGCGTCCGCATCCTCGTCCATTCACCAGGCGGGCGCAGCCTCTGGGTCGAGTCGCCGCGCTACCGGTACCTGACCGAACCGGTCCCCCTTCCGGTCCCCGTCGTGACCGCGGTCTCACCGGTGTCCGGACCCACCGCCGGCGGCACCGAGGTCACCATCACGGGCACGGACCTCGACGGCGCCACCCAGGTCACGTTCGGCGACACCCCGGCAGCCGCCTTCGCGTCCCTGTCATCCACGACCATCACCGCCATAACACCCCCCGGTGACGGCACCGTCCCGGTGCGGGTCACGACACCGGCAGGAACCTCGGCGGCGACACCGAGCGGCGAGTTCACCTACGTGGACGTGCCACCACCGCCGGCAATCACCGCCGTCAGCCCCAACTCCGGCCCGTCCGGCGGGGGGACGGAGGTGACCATCACCGGCACCGACCTCGACGGCGCCACCCAGGTCACGTTCGGCGACACGCCGGCGACCGGCTTCGAGTCCCTGTCGTCCACCACACTCACGGCCGTGACACCCCCCGGTGATCCCGGCACCGTCCCGGTGCGCGTCACCACACCGGCAGGAACCTCGGAGCTCACCTCGGCCGGCGAGTTCACCTACGTGGACGTACCACCACCGCCGGTCATCACCTCCCTGAGCCCCGACTCCGGCGCACCGAGCGGCGGCACGCAGGTCACGATCACCGGTGAGCACTTCGACGATGTGATCGACGTGCGGTTCGGGCTGACCCCCGCCTACGTGTTCATGTCGGCATCGGACCAGCTGCGGGTGTTCGCGCCGGCCGGCACCGTCGGACCGGTCGACGTCGTCGTCACCACGGCGGCCGGTACGAGCGACCCGGCGGTCTTCACCTACGTCGCCCCACCCGCCCTTCCGGTGGTCGAGTCGGTGTCGCCAGGCGAAGGTCCGATCGAAGGCGGCACCGAGGTGACCATCACGGGAAGCAACTTCACCGGCATCACGGCCGTGACGTTCGGCGGGATCCAATCCAACGACTGGGAGGTCCTGTCGTCAACGATGATCCGCGCGGTGTCACCGCCCGGGGAGGAGGACAATGTGCTGCTCCACGTAGTCGTGCACAGCACCTCGGGCTCCAGTGCGATGCACATGGACTCCGAGTGGGTGTATCGGCGCTAAGGGCTGCCGGTCCGCCAGCGACGGCCGTCATTCCCCCCGAACACCCTGGCTGATGCGGGGGGTGGTTCACACCAGACTGCCGGTAGGCACTGGCCCCTCGCAGCTTCAGATGACAACAACCTCGATGAGATGATCTAACGCGTCGAAGTCGTCGGTGCGGGTGTACAGCGGAAGTTCGGCGGCAAGCGCTGCCGCCGCGGTGAGCAGGTCGACCGCCCTGGCTGCCGTCTCCCGCTCGCTGCATTGCGGCCGTCGTATCGGCACCTCTCCATGGGCAAACCGTCGCGCAATGGCATCGCGCACACGATGAGCTGAAGCGGCGAGCCGCCGCTGAAGGTCTCAGCGTTCAGCAGTACGTCGCTCGCGTCCTGACGGCCCACACGAACCGCCCGTCGATACAGGACTGGCTGCGTCGCCTCGACCAGCTCCCACCGGTCGACACGAACGTCTCAGGAGCGGACGCCGTGGCGGCGGCACGTGCTGACGCATTGGATCGTCGTGCTCGATGCCGCGGCGGCGGTCGACATCTTGCTGGACAACGAACGCGGCCACGGGGCCTGCACGCATCTGGAGGACGCACAGCTGTTCTCAGTCGCGCCCCTCGACGCCGAAGTGATCTGCGCACTTGCCAGGTTGCATCGCGATGAGCAACTGACCGCGGAGGCAGTGTCGGTGCGCCTCGCCATTCTTGCCGATCTCGATGTGGCGCGCCTTCCGATCACCGGCGCACTTCTGTCCGCAGCCTGGGCCCTGCGCGACAACATCCCAGCCAGAGAGGCGCTCTACGTCGCTGCCGCTCAAACCCTGACCGGCAAGTTGCTCACGACCGATGACCGCCTGTCCAGGGCTGCCGGCGACATCGCCATCGACCTCTAGCCCTGTCCCGTCATGTGCTGCCGGCATGCCCTCGGCAATGCAGTGGAGAGCGGCACCCATCCACTTGGGCGATCGTTCAGTGAAGCCCCCTCGCGTCCTCCTGCTCTAGGCGTATAGTTAGACGTATGCCAAGACTCCAGGTGTACCTGCCCGACGACCTCTACGAGGCCCTGAAGGCGCACGGGCTTCCGGCGTCGGAACTGCTCCAGCAGGCCGTGCGGGCCGAGCTCGAGCGGCGCGGTGCCCTCGACGCTCTCGATGAGTACTTGGCAGAACTAGGCGAGGAAATCGGGGAACCCACGCAACGCCAGATGTCTCGTGCAGATGCTGTCACCCAGCGCATCAGGAACCACGCCCTGCACCAAGTCGGCTAGACATGCTGGTCCTCGACAGCGGCGCTATCAGCCGCTTGGCAGAGCGGTCTACCCGCGCGCTGGCGCTGTTGCGGTCGTTGCGCGCGGCGCAGCTGTGGCCACCCATTGTCCCGTCCGTCGTCCTGCTCGAATCGCTGCGCGGCCTACCAGGACGTGATGCCAACGTCAACCGCTTCCTCAAGACGTGCATCGTCGACGACAAGTTCCCCATCGAAATTGCCCGGCGCGCGGCGCACCTTCGTCGGCTTGCCCAGCGAGGGTCCGCCGTCGACGCCGTTCTCGTCGCAGTCGCCGAGCCCGACGGCATCGTCCTCACGGGCGATGCAGCAGACCTCCAAGCGCTTGCCGCTCATGCCAACGGCGTGGGCGTCGAGTTGGTCTGATCGACCTAAAGGCGACGGGTAACGGCACCTCGTCGGTGGCACCTCGGGGGCCGAGGTGGTTGAAATCACGGGCTGGAGACGCCCCAAATTTCAACCGGCTCGACTTGCGGACGGCATGGATTGCCGGTTCCGCGACGCCCAGCCGAGCGGCGGTTGGTTGATAGGTCACCGCCCTGAGCGCGCCCTGACAAGCGTGCATGCGACCGAACCGGCGCCGATGGCCAGCCAGGCATACACGGCCCCAGCGCCCACGAACCGCATCAACACCAAGGCCACCGCTGACCCAACGACCATCCAAAAGGCGCTACGCAGATACGTCGGCCGCCGCCGCTCCTGTAGGCGAGCCTCCTCTGCCGTCGCCGTGGACCGTCTACGGACCACCTGTTCGCCACCTACTCCCGTCATCATCAGCGACTCGCGAGTCCGGACGCCGAACGGCCTCGCCTACCGTACGTCTGACCTCCGCTCGGCCGGCAGGTCTTCGTTGACGGACTACCTCCCCAGCCACGTGCAGCGTCAGGGCAACGGCTCCGAACACGCCCCACAACCAGCCGCCGTCCGTCACTACCCAGGCGACCCACACAACGCCCAAAACCAGGCCGGCCTTCCAGTGCCAGGGAGCGTCACGCAGAAACTGCCGCACTTCCACCACCCCCAAAGTCGCACCCCGGAGCAATAGGCCGGTTCTCAGCGCGGAAACCAACCACCGTCACAGAGTGCCGGTCCCAGGTCTGCCAGTCGAGAGGCACGTATCCGCGCCCACCTCGACTGCGGTCCGGCGGTGACAGCTATCGAGCTGGAAACTCCAGCGGACCAGGATTCGCGCGTGGGTACGGCCCTTGCTCGACGAAGAGCACTGCCGTAGCACCTTCATCATTCGCCCATCGCTCCGCCACGAACACGGTTGGCACCTTCTTCTTGCGTTCGAACTTCTTCATCATCGTGACGTCAAGAAGACTGGCCTGAATCTCATCGAACATCCGCTGGTTGCCGAACGCAGGCTCGCGCTCACACTCCTCCACGAACCACGCTTCTCCGCCGGCGATCATGTCGAGAGCCGTCGCGCCGTCGACGAACTCCTCGGTTCGGTGCCAAGTCTGTGGACGGCTGGGCGGGGCGGTTTCGGGGCTCGTCCGAGCCGCCGGCCTTCGTGGTCGCCGCCCCCGCTTAGCCACAGCTGCAGGCACGTCTCAGAGCCAACCCCATCATCCGTCACAGACTGCCGGTTCCATCCCGGCCCGTCGACCGGGCATGCACTTGTAGTCGAGCGCGCCGACGCCGCGGTACAGCAGGTGGCGGGCCGACTGCTTGCGTGGCGATGTGCTGTCGATGACGATGAGGACCTCTCAGTCGCGGCTGACCGCACGCCCCGGTGCGCAGGACTCCCGTTGCACCCAACCGTCTTTTGGTTGACACGGACTGCCCAGACCGGGCGTTGACGCAACACGACGGGGGTCGGTGTGAGCAGAGGAAACGCGGCACGGGTCGCTGGCGCACTGTCGGTCACCATGGTTGTCGGGGTGCTGAGCGGGTGCGCGCAGCGCGCCACCGGGCCGCTGGACCCCGGCGAACCCATGGGATCGGTCGTGCCCACAGTCCAAGTGTCAGCACCGTTCAGCGACGGGTTCACCGAACTGATCTTCTCCGGCTCAGAGCCAGTGACGATCGATCGTGTGGTATCAGTGGGCAACCCCGACGAGCTGAAACCGGTCGGTGCGCTGCTCGCCGGAGATGACCGCGCTAGCGCTGCAATCCAGTTCGACGCGACCTTTCCCCCAACCGACCCCGACTTCGGGACGCTGATGCCGGCCGAGGGCGCCACCATCGACCCTCGACCCGGCCCGACCTTCACCTCGTGGGCGCTGGTGCTCGGCTACGAAGTCACCGAACCTGGCATGTGGACTCGCAAGGGCATCGACGTGCACTACACGGTCGGTGGCGAGCAGTTCGTTGCGCACCTGCCGGCCGAGCTTGTGGTGTGCACCCCCACGGTCGCCGCCCAATGTGACGAATACGAAGAAGGCCCCTAGTCCGGCTGTCACCTGCCGCGTGGGGGGCCAGTCGGGACGCGACCGCGTGCGGGACGCCAATGGCGAGCTAGCCGGGCTGTCCTCGCTGAATCCTCTCTGTTGGGCCTGCTGCCGCCCGGCCCATCGTGAGCGAGCCAAGCAGACCGCCCCGCGAACTGGGTCGAACTTCCACAGTGGCCGCCAGCCTGGGGCGCGCTTCATCATTCGGACGGCTCGCGCTGAACAGCGAAGCTCGGCACCTCGTCGGTGGCACCTCGGGGGCCGAGGTGGTTGAAATCACGGGCTGGAGCCGCCCCAAATTTCAACCGGCTCGACTTGCGGGCGGCATGGATTGCCGGATCTCTGTTCGTTGCGGAGGTGTTTCCGCGGAAGCCTTCCACGACCTGCCGATATGCGCTTGGTGCGTGGGAAGCCGTCGGGATTCCGCAGCCCGTGCCGTACGTGTCACGGCCTTGTCGCCATGTCGCCTCGCGTAATGCCAATGCCGTCCTCTACTGGTGAGCGCCAATCAGCCGAATGGAGCATGATCCGCGGCTCCACACGACTCCGGGAGACGAGCATGACGAACATCGCAAGAGCCGTCCTGGGCGGCTTCCTGATCCTGGCTGCCGCGCAGCTCTTCGCCGCCTTCGGGGTTGGTTACGGCAGTGTCATACCTCCAGTGGTCGGGCTGGTCGGCTTGGCCATCGGCTTGTGGGGGTGCGTCGGCCCGGACAGGACCTGAGCCTTGGTGTGACGCCTTCCTGGTTCCGGACAGTCACCTCGGCCGCGCGACCGTCTCGAGCATCGCGGTCGCCCACGAGGTCGAGTACTTGCAGGGTCGTGCAGTTGCGTGCCTCAACGCGCGGGACCGCAACCTTCTTGGCTTGCGCAGGGATCTGCTGACGGCGCGCGCGTATGGCGTCCGGGAGCTGCTGTTCGTGTACGGCGACCAACCGTCAGAGGGCGAGCGCGCCCCGATGACCGTCCGCCGAATGCTTGCTGAGGTCAGGGAGTACGCACCCGAGCTGCGCATCGGCGTCGCTGCCGACGTGACCAAGCCGTTGCCCGACTGGAAGCGCGATGCCGACTTCCTGTGTACGCAACTGTCGTTCGACTCGCAGCGCGTCGACCAGTGGTGCCACGACACCGCGTTTGACGGGCGCGTCTATGCCGGCGTCGTGGTGTTCGCCAGCGACAAGATGGCCCTTCGCCTGATGGACCGCATTCCAGGCCTCGCCGTCCCGGAGTCGCTGATAACGGCCTTGACCGAGGGTTTCGTCGCCGGCGTCGAGGCGGCGATCGAGATGGTCGCGAACCTGAAAGCGTCTGGCGCGGTGGACGGCGTCCATCTTGTTCCCGGTCGCCGCTTTCGTGAGACCGCCGCAGCCTTGGGCCGGCTCGCGCTGTAGCCATCAGGCGCGCAACCCAGTGGGAACGGAGCCGGGTCGGCGGGTTGATGAGTGGGGAGCCGGCCGGTAAGCCGGATTCTGTCCCGTCTGACGACGGTGGCGACCATCTCTCTGGGACCGACGTCTCCGCCGGCCTCGTGCGGCCTACCTGGTGCTCGGCGGGCCACCTGTCGCCCGCGGTGGGCGGGCATCGCACCTGCTTGGCCTTGCTCCGGACGGGGTTTGCCTGGCCGCCGGCGTCACCGCCGGCGCCGGTGCGCTCTTACCGCACCGTTTCACCCTCACCGGTACCGTCGCGGCTCGCGCCGCGTCCGGCCCCTGGCGGTCTGCTTTCTGTTGCACTTTCCACGCGTCGCCGCGCCTGGGAGTTACCCAGCGTCCTGCCCTGCGGAGTCCGGACTTTCCTCGACGGCAGTTTCCCGCCGCCGCGGCCGCCTGGCCGACTCCCCACCGGCAAGGGTACGTGCGCGGCCCCCCGAGGTCGACCGGCGTGACTACCCGCGCACGAAGTGAACGCGGGAGAAGCGGCGACGGAGCGCCGTCGTGTCCGGCGCCACCGCCGCGGGGTCGTCGCGGAGCGCCCGCACGATGAGATCCGCGACCTCGGGCATGTCATGCGCGGTCATCCCCCACCGCACCGCTTCCGGCGTGCCGAGGCGGACCGCGGCCATCCCGTCCGCCCCCGGGATCCCGATGCCGCTGGTCAGCAGGTTCGCTTCCCGCAGTCGCAGCGCGGTCGCGTGGCCGCCGCCCCACTGTCTGGCATCGAACGCGAGCTGGTGCGACGACGTCGGCCCTGCGGTCGTGGTCACCACGGGGACCCCCCGGCCCTGCAGCTCGCCCGCGAGCGCCGCCGCCGCGTCGACCATCGCCGACGCATACGCGGCGCCACAGTCCAGCCAGTCGATCAGGGTCAACGCCAGCGCGGCGGTCTTGCCAGCGTCGAAGTTCGCGGTGAGCCCTGGGTAGGCGATGGCGTCGACGCGCTGAGCGAGGTCGTCCCGATTGGTGAGCACGAGCCCTCCTGGCGGGCCGGCCAGGCTCTTGTACGTGCTCATCGTCATCACGTCCGCACCCTCGGCCAAGGGGTTGGGCCACGCCCCGCCGGCGACGAGCCCGCAGACGTGAGCGGCGTCGAACAGCACGTCGGCGCCCACCTCGTCGGCGATCGCGCGCACCGCCGCGACGGGGTGCGGTGACAGGTTGAGGCTGCCGCCGATCGTGATCAGCCGAGGTCGTACCTCGCGGGCCAGCTCCGCCAACGCGTCGACGTCGACGGTGTACCGCGAAACGTCGACCGGCGCGGAGTGGACCTGCAGCCCGTACAGCCCCGCGGCACCGTCGTCGTGGTGGGTGACGTGGCCTCCCACGGCGGTCGAGGGGACGATGATCGCGTCACCGGGACGGCACGTCGCCATGAACGCGTACAGGTTCGCCAGCGCCCCGGAGCCGACGCGGACCTCCGCATGCGCCGCATCGAACACCCGACAGGCGAGGTCGGCGGCGATCACCTCGATCTCCTCGATCGCCTCGAGTCCCATCTCGTACTTCTCGCCGGGATGTCCCAGGGACGGGCGCGAACCCAGGCCGGCGGACAGCGCTGCCTCGGCCGCCGGGTTCATGACGTTGGTCGCGGGGTTGAGGTTGAGGCACTCGCGCTCGTGGATCGTGCGGTTGCGGTCGATCCGGTCGGCCAGGCGGGCGGCGATGGCGTCCAGGTCTCGCCCCCGGTTGTCGGCGAGCAGCTGTTGCTCGCGGGCGGCAGCGGTCGGCGACAGCCACGGTCGGTGGCCCGGGGGGGCATGCGTCATGGGCGCGATGGTGCCCGGCGTGCTCCAGCGGCACAACGTGGGGACGGCGGGTTACCCTCCGGATCCTGGTCCCAGGAGGTCGTGTGCACCGACGGCGTCATAGCATGGCAAGAGCTCTGCTCGTGGTGCTCGTCGTCGCGTTCGTGGGCGTCGACGTTCCCAGCATCCCGCCGGCCGAGGCCGCCACTGCAGGATGGGAGGGGACGTCGCAGCGGCTGAACCGCAAGCAGCGCGAGCGCATGACCGGCGTGTCGTGGCGCCGCGGTTGCCCCGTGCGGTTGCGGGATCTGCGATTGCTGACGGTGCGATACCACGGGTTCGACGGGACGGTCCGGACGGGCCGGCTGGTCGTCCGTGACACGCAGGCCCGAGCGATGCTGCAGGTCTTCCGGGATCTGTACGACGCGCGCTTTCCGATCCGTCGCATGCGGTTGATCGAGGCGTACGGCGGCAGCGACACGAAGTCCATGAAGGCCAACAACACGTCGGCGTTCAACTGCCGAAAGGTGGCCGGCACGAACCGCTGGTCCGAGCACGCGTACGGCGAAGCCGTCGACATCAACCCGGTGCAAAACCCCTATGTGCGCGGATCGACGGTGCAGCCTGCCGCCGGCGCGAGGTACTTGGACCGGTCGAACGTCCGCAAGGGCATGGTGGTGCGCCCCGGCCCTGTGGTCCGCGCGTTCTCGCAGGTCGACTGGCGCTGGGGTGGCGACTGGACCTCGGCGAAGGACTACCAGCACTTCTCCCGCAGCGGGCGCTAGGTCGACCCGTTCAGCGGCGGTAATCCACGCACAGGGCGGTTGCGTCGTCAGCCAGGTGACCGCGGGCATGGTCCTTGACCGCGGTCGTCAGGCGGCGCACGACCTCAGTGGGCGGGTCGTTGGCGCAGGCGAGCAGGTGGGCGCGGAGCCGGTCGGTCCCGTACTGCTCGCCTTCGGGATCGGTGGCCTCGATAACGCCGTCGCTGGCGAGCAGGATCCGGTCACCTTCCGCCATCTCGAACGGATGCGCTGTGTACTCGGTCTGCGCGAAGAGCCCAGCCGGCAGGTCCGGAGGCACCGCGACATGGGCGATCTGGTCGCCGCGCAGTCGCCAGAACAGCGAGTGCCCGGCGTTGACGACCCAGCCGCGACCGGTTCGCCGTTCGACCTGCAGGAACACACCGGTGATGAACATCTCCCCACCGAACGAGTCGTGCACGGCCGTGTTAACGGCTCGGACCTGCTGGCGGAGGCTGTCGCCGTGGCGGCGGGCGTTGCGCTGCGCGGCGACCGCGAGGTTGGACAGCATCGCGGCGCGGGTGCCGTGGCCCATCGCATCGGACAGTGAGAAAGCGACCCCGCTCACCTCCACCGAGTAGTCGAAGTTGTCCCCGCCGATGTCGTACGCCGGCTCGACGCTGCCCGCGAGACGGAAGTCCGGCCCGTCGTGTGCGAGCACCGGCAGCAGCTCCCACTGCATCTCGGCCGGGAGCTCCAGCTCCCGGCGGCGGCGCGCCAGCTCGAAGGTGTCGGTGTACCGGCGGGCGGCCGTGACGGTGTACGCCACCGCGGTGGCAGCCATCGCGAGCCGGTCGACCTGCCGCGCGTCGGGTCGTTCGGCGAGCACGACCTCCAGCACCCCGATCCGCTCCGCTCGCATCGTCACCGGCAGGTGCAGGGACACCCCCGTCTCCACGCCGCCCGCTGCGATCTCCTCGATCACCGGCTGCTGCTCGCGGAAGGCGCGGCCGGCTCCTGGCCCGTCGACTGATGTGCTGGGCTGGCGACCGCCTTCTGCGAAGTCCAGCGGTTCGAGCGTGGCTTCCTCGTAATCGGCCAGCCACAGGCGGGAAGTGCCTACGACGGTCGGCAGGTGCTCGGCGAGCACGTCGAGCAACTCGTGTGGGGGGCGCTGGTCGAGCGCTTGCAGGATCTTGCCGGCGAAGTCGTCTGACACAGGCGCTTCCAAGCGGTGGGTGGCGACGCATTGTTACCCGATTTGCGGCGACGACCCCCGGCCGGACCGAGCGTTTGTCACCAGCCACACCGCGGAGCCGATCGCCAGGAGGGTCCCTCCGCCGACGACTGCGACAAGCGGCAACGTGAACGCCAGCACCACGCAGAGCACCACGCCCAGGCCGGCCAGCCACCGCGGCCAGCGCCGTTGCTCCTCGGACAGCGTCCACGCGGAGGCGTTGGCCAGGGCGTAGTAGGTCAGCACTGCGAACGAGCTGAAGCCGATCGCGCCCCGCAGATCGGCCACCGCCACCAGGCCGCAGACGACGGCCGCCGCGGTCAGCTCGGCGCGGTGCGGGCTGCGATGCCTGGGGTGCACCGCGTCGAGGTAGCCGGGCAGCTCCCTGCGCCGCGCCATCGACAACGCAGTTCGGCTGACGCCGGCGAGCAGCGACAGCAGCACACCGGCCGCGGCCACACCGGCGCCCGCGCGCACGACCGGCGTCCAGGTGCTCCACCGGCCTGCCTCGACGACCGCCACGAGCGGATCGGGGTTTTGGGCCAACCCGCTCGCCCCGACCGCCGCCAGCGCCGCGGTAAGCACTACCGCGTAGATGGCGACGACGGCCCCCAGCGCGATCGGGATTGCCTTGGGGATGGTCGTCTGCGGGTCGCGGACCTCCTCGCCCAACGTCGCCAGCCGGGCGTAGCCGGCGAACGCGAAGAACAGCAGGCCGGCTGACTGCAGCACCCCCAGCGGCGTGACGGCACCGCTGACCGCCTGGTTGCCGGCCGCCGCCTCTCCCCCGGTCAACGCTGCCAGGACGACGAGGACGAGCACCGCGATGACCACGGTAACGATCACCCGCGTCAGCCGGGCCGTCTTCTGCACCCCCAGGTAGTTGACGGCCGCCAGCACGACGACCGCGACGATGCCGATCGGCCTGGCCCAGTGCGGGGCCACGTACGAGCCGAAGGTCAGAGCCATCGCCGCCAGGCTCGCGGTCTTGCCGACGACGAACGACCACCCGGCCAGAAAACCCCAGTACTCACCGAGGTGCCGCCGCGCGTAGACGTACGTGCCGCCGGCCTCGGGGTGTAGCGCCGCCAGCTGCGCCGATGACGTCGCGTTGGCGTACGCCACCAACGCGGCCAACGCCAGTCCGACCAGCAGCCAGCTGCCGGCAGCCGCGGCCGCCGGGCCGGGGGCGGCGAACACCCCCGCGCCCAGCATCGCGCCGAGGCCGATCACGACGGCGTCGGTCGTCGTCAGCCGGCGTGCGAGCCGGTTCGGGCCGTTCACGGGCGCGACAGGGTCAGACGGGGACGAGAATGCGGCCGCACTGCTCGCACTTGGCGAGCCGGTGGGACGCGGCAGCGCGCACGTCCTCAAGCTCGATCTGCGTCAGCTCCAGCCGGCACCCGGCACAGGTGCGGCCCTGCAGCTCGGCGACGGCGACGCCGTCCTTGCGATCACGCAGCTGCTCGTAATACGTCAGGACGTCCTCCGGGATGCCTTCGGTGGCGCGCTGCCGCTCGTCTCGGCGTTCCCGCAGCTCCGCGTCGATGTCGGTGGCCGCGGTGTCCCGCGCCTGTGTCAACTCGTCGACCGACGACGTGAGCTCGATGTGGCGCTGCTTGAGCGTCTCGACCAGCGACTCGAGGTCCTCCACCTGCTCCATGATCTCCAGCAGGGACTCTTCCAGGTCGTTCTTGCGCGTCTTGAGGCTGGAGATCTCCTGGCGCAGCGCCTCGAGCTCCTTTTCCGAGCGGATCAACCCGGAGTACATCCGCCCCTCCTCGGACTTGCGGCGGGCGTCGACGGTGGCGATCTCGGACTCGTGGTTGCGCTGCTGGGCCGACAGCCGCTCAAGTTTGTCCTTCGCGCCGGCGTACTCGGCGCTGACCTTGGCCAGCGTGTCGGCGTTCTCGTCCAGCGCCTTCTGCTCAGGCAGGTTGGCACGGCGATGCTCGAGCTGCTGGATGGCGGTGTCGACGGACTGAAGGGCGAGGAGGCGCTGCTGCTGCTCTGTGGTCGCCTCGATCAACGCTGCGTCGTCTCCTTGTCCCAGTCGGCCACCCACGGCTCCGTCGGCACCGCCGACGCTAGCAGCCGGGCGGACAGGCCGCGTCGCCGGGCGGCGTCCTCCAGCCGCTCCGCCAGATGCGCCATGGCCGGCGCCTCGGTCGCGTAGTGCCCGGCGTCGATCACCCCCAGCCCCTGCGTCAACGCGTCCAGCGTTGGGTGGTGGCGCAAGTCGCCCGTGACGTACACGTCCGCCCCGGCGGCCATGGCCGCATCGATCAGCGCGTCCCCAGCCCCGCCGCAGGCGGCGACGCGGGACACCACCCGGTCCGGATCCCCTGCCACCCGGAGATGTGGTGCGGGCAGGCCATCCCGGATGGCACGAGCGACCTCGCGCAGCGGTCGAGGCGCGGGCAGGTCCGCAACCCTGCCCAGCCCCTTGGTCGGGCCCGGCCCGCCGGTCGCGTGCAACGGGTAGACGTCGTAGGCGACCTCTTCGTACGGATGTGCGGCGACGATCGCGTCGACGACCGCACGCAACCGTTCACCGGCGGCGAGCACCTCGATCCGCTCCTCACTGGCGGCATTGCGTTGCTCGCGCTGCCCGGCAGTCGGGTTCGCCGCTGCCGAGGGGCGGAAGGTGCCGGTGCCCGCAAGTCGGAACGAGCACTCGTCGTACTCGCCGATGCGGCCACCGCCGGCACCGAACGCCGCGTCGAGGACACCCGCGGTCGCGCCCGGCGGTGTGAAGACCACGACCTTGTACGCCGGGGAGTCCAGCGGCACCAGCGGGGCGGCGTCGCTGACCCCCAACGCCGCCATGATCGGGGCCGTCGTGCCCTCGGTCGCCGCGTCGAGGTTGGTGTGCGCGGCCACCACGGCGACACCGCGTCGGGCAGCGTCCAGCACCAACCGGCCCGCGGCTGTCTCCGGCGTCAGCCGAGCCAGGGGCCGGAACAGCAGCGGGTGGTGCGCGACGATCAGATTCGCGCCTCGCTCGGCCGCCTCGGAAAGCGTCTGCGCGGTCACGTCCAGACAGACCAGCACCGCGTCGACGGTGTCGGCCGGGTCGCCGACCTGCAATCCCACGCTGTCCCATGACTGCGCATCCCGGCCGGGGAAGGCGTCGTCCAGCGCGGTCAACCAGTCCTGCACGGTCTCGGGCATCGACGGCAGCGTAGCGCCGCGCCCGGCCTCGATTTGTGACTGACAGTTAAGGAGGCCACTTTCCGTGACGACACACGCTGTGGTGCCGCCGGCACCCGTCCCGCGCCAAGGAAGGCCAGGACCGCATGCGTCTGCGCTCAACCGCACATCTTCGGCTCCACGTCGCCGCCGTGGGGCTCACGGCTGCCGTCGGCGTGGCCGCGGCCGCGCCGCGGTTCGAGGCGGCGATGGCCGCGGGGGGGACGATGCCCTGGCTGCTGGGCGCCGCGGTCGCGGCCGGCGCATGGGCCAACCACCTGCGGCCCAGAGCCGCAGACGACGCTGTCGGCTCCCCCGGCGTGGGACTGGCCCTGCCGGCGGCGTTCGCGCTGCTGTTGGTTGCGGGTTCGGCGCCGGCGGTGACGGTGCTTTTCGCGGTTCTCACGGTCACGGCGCTGGCCAAGCTCCGCGTCGTCGCGGCCGTCGAGCACGTCGCGGTCCCGGTCACCGCGATACTCGGGGCCGCTGGGTCGCTGTGGCTCACGTCAGGCCACGCGGACGTCCTCGCAGCGGGATCGCCGTCGCCGCGCGAGGTTGCCGGCGTCGTCGTCGCCGGCGTCGTGCTGTATGCCGTGCAGGTCGGGCTGAGCGCCGCGACGGCTGCCCTCGGCCAAGGAGTCGCGGTGTGGCGGCACGTCGCCCAGGAGCTCGCGGCCCACGTCTCCACCGGTGCGGTCCTGCTCTCGGTTGCCCCCATCGCCGTCGTGGTCGCGGCCACGAATCCCGCGCTCGTCCCGGTGCTCGCGGTGCCGGTGCTCGCCGGCTATCGCAACGCAAGGGTCGTCGTGGCGACTCAGCACCTGGCCCACCACGACGCGCTGACCGGCCTTCCCAACCGCCGCCTGTTCGTCGAGCGGCTGGAGATGGCGATCCACGACGCCGCCGAGGACGGCCGCGCGGTTGCGGTGCTGCTCATCGACCTCGACCGGTTCAAGGAGGTCAACGACACACTGGGCCACCATGTTGGGGACCTGCTGCTGCAGGCCGTTGGCTCCGCCCTCGCCAGCCGCGTTGACCCCGACGTCACGGTCGCCCGGATGGGCGGCGACGAGTTCGCCCTGTGCGTGCCCGACGTCGACGGGGCCGATGAGGCCGTCCGCGTCGCCAAGAGCGTGGTCGCGCGACTGAGCCAGCCCTTCCGGCTGGAGTCCTACACGGTCGACGTCGGCGCCAGCGTCGGCATCGCGCTGTGCCCGGCCCACGCCACCGATGTCTCCACCGCGCTGCAGCGCGCCGACATCGCGATGTACGTCGCCAAGGAGACGCGCGGCGGCTACGAGGTCTACAGCGAGGAACGCGACCCGCAACGGCGTCAGCGCATCCAGTCGCCGGGCGAGCTGCGCCGGGCGGCGGAGATGGATCAGCTGCTGCTGCACTTCCAACCCAAAGTCGAGATCGCCACCGGCCACGTGCGCGGCGTCGAGGCGCTGGTGCGCTGGAACCACCCTGACCTCGGGCTCATCGGGCCGACCGAGTTCATCCCCCTGGCCGAGCGCGCCGGTCTGATGGGGCCCATCACCACGTTCGTGCTGGCGCGCGCGCTCGAGCAGGTCCGGGCGTGGGCCGACGCCGGCAAGCAGCTGCGGCTGTCGGTCAACCTCTCGGTGCAAAGCCTGTATGACGACGCATTCCCCGGACTGGTCGCCGGGCTGCTCGACCGCTCCTCGGTCGCGGCGTCAGACCTCGTGCTCGACGTCACCGAGAGCACGGTGATGGCCGACCCCCGACGGGCGCAACGTGTGCTCGCCGAGCTCGGCACCCTCGGCGTCACGCTGGCCATCGACGACTTCGGGACCGGGTACTCGTCGCTGTCGTACCTCAAGCAGCTGCCCGTCAGCGAGCTGAAGATCGACAAGTCGTTCGTGCTCGGCATGGCCAACGACAGCGACGACGCGATCATCGTGCACTCCACGATCGACCTGGGCCAGAAGTTCGGGCTGGAAGTCGTCGCCGAGGGCGTGGAGTCCAACCGGGTGTGGACGCTGCTGGGCCGGTTGGGCTGCGACCTTGCCCAGGGCAGCTACGTGTGCCCGCCCCAACCGGCCGAGGCGCTGACACCCTGGCTGGCCGAGCGGACGACGTCGGCGGAGACCACGGGGACCGACGCGGGCCGGGTGCCCGCCAGCTGACCGCGCCGGCCCTACCCTTTGGGCCGGTCGCCGATGCTGTTCCCCACGATCCAGTTCGCGGTGTTCTTCCTGCTGGTGCTGGTCGCCAGCTGGTTGCTCATGCCCCGGCCCATCCGGTGGAAGCCGTTCATCCTGTTGGCCAGCTACGTGTTCTACGCGGCGTGGGACTGGCGGTTCGTCTTCCTGCTGCTCGCCGTGACGGTCGTCAGCCAGATCGGCGCCACGGTCATCGCGCGCATCCCCTACGAGCGCGAGCGCCGCCGGATGCTGATCATCACCCTGGTCTTCGACCTGGGGATCCTCGGGTGGTTCAAGTACTACGGGTTCTTCGCCACGTCGCTGGCCAACCTGCTGGGCACCGTGGGGCTGCCGTCGCCGCTGCCGCTGCTGCAGGTCATCTTGCCGGTGGGCATCTCGTTCTTCACGTTCCAGGCGATCAGCTACGTGATGGACGTGTACCGCGGCGACATCGAGCCGGCCAAGCCCATCGACCTCGCGGTGTACCTGGCCTTCTTCCCGCAGCTGGTGGCCGGGCCCATCGTGCGCCCCACCGAGTTCCTGCCGCAGCTCGCGCGCCCCCGCGACCCCCGCCGGGTCGAGGGCGCCCGCGGCTTCTCGCTCATCGCCGGCGGGTTGTTCAAGAAGGTCGTCGTGGCCAACCTGCTCGCGACGCAGCTGGTGGACCCCGTGTTCTCGACGCCCTCGGCGCACAGCGCGGGCGAGATCATCCTCGCCGTCTACGGCTACGCCGTGCAGATCTATGCCGACTTCTCCGGCTACACCGACATGGCCATCGGCTGCGCGCTGCTGCTGGGGTTCACCTTCCCCGACAACTTCAACCGTCCCTACTCGGCCGTGTCGCTGCAGGACTTCTGGCGGCGCTGGCACATGACGCTGTCGCGCTGGCTCCGCGACTACCTGTACATCCCGCTGGGCGGCAACGCCGGCGGCCAGCGCCGCACCGAGCGGAATCTGCTCATCACCATGATGCTCGGGGGCCTGTGGCACGGCGCAGCATGGACGTTCGTGGTGTGGGGTGCGATCCACGGGCTCGGACTCGCATTCGAGCGCCGCCGCTTCGCCGACGCCAGGACGTGGTCGGCCAACCCGTGGGTCAGCCGGCTGATCACCTTCCACCTCGTCTGCCTGGGGTGGGTGTTCTTCCGGGCCGACTCGCTGTCGTCGGCCGGGACGCTGCTGGGGCGGATGGTCACAGCCTGGGGTCCCGCTCCGCTGGTGCGTCCTGTCGTGGTGGTCGTCATCGTGGCCGCGCTGGCGGCGCAGTTCATCCCCCGTGGCGTGGGTGAGCGGGTGCAGGTCGCGTTCTCCCACTACAGCCCACTGGCGCAGGGTGCCGCGTTGGCTGCGGTCCTGCTGATCACCGACGCGCTGGGTCCGCAGGGCGTGGCCCCCTTCATCTACTTCCAGTTCTGAGGGCGTCGCCGGCCGCCGGGGGCCCCGGCGCTGGCGTTTCCGCGCCGCCACCAACGGGCACGAGGGCCCGGTTCCGACTCACCACACAAGGAGCGAGAGATGGCCGAACCCGTCCCCGCCGGCAGTGACGTCTCCTCCGGCACCTACCAGTGCACGAGCTGCGGCTACAACCTCGACGTCGGCTCCACCAAGCACCTGCCTCCTTGCCCGAACTGCAACAACGGTCAGTGGAGCACCGTGACGGGGGGCGATGCCGCTGACGACCCCTACCCGAACCGCTGAGCGAAGCCCTCTTTGCGGGCTGCCCCACGCCGTTTGGTTAGCCAGCAGCACCGCAGGGAACGGGGCTCCTCGGAGAGCGGCTGGCCGGCCGCACGTAGGGTCGGTGTCCGGAGAGCGCAAGCCCTGGACCGGTACCAAGACCCTTGTGCCGCGGCCGCTCTCCGCTGTTGTGTGAGCACCCCCGGCTGACCGGTCGCGGGTGCGCCTACGACGGGCCCACGCCCACCTACGATTGTCCCATCGTGTGCAGCCGAACGGGCGCCGGCGAGCCTGCAGGCCGATGACCGCGCGCATCAACGACCCCGACGCGCCGCGGCCGATGGCCGCCGGCCACGTCATCGTGGTCATCGCGCTGGCGCTGCTGGGCGGGGCGGTCCTCAACGCCCAGGCCCTGACCGAGGCCGCCGCGCGCCAGCCGTTCGGGTGGAAGCGGACCGCGGCCGTGGTGGCGGTCACGCCCTTTCGGGGTCTGGCGGGTGTGCTCGGGTTGGACCGTGCGCACGAGGCGCTGGCCGACGCGGCGGCGTCCGCGGTCGGGCAGCCGGAGGCGCCCCCGTCCGAGCCCGAACAGCCGGAGGCTGCCAACGCCCCGGTGCGCGAGCCCGAGGGCGCCGCGCAGGCGCCCGCCCCCGGACCCGAGCCGACCGGCACACCCGAGGCAACCGAGGACGCTCACCGCGCCCCCACCCGTCGTGATCCGCTGCGGGTCTGGGTCGGGGGCGACTCGTTGTCCAGCGAGTTCGGGCCGGCGCTGTCCGACCGGCTGGCGCGAACGCGGCGTGCCGAGGCCGAGGTCGAGTACCGCTTCTCCACGGGTCTGGCCCGGCCGGACTTCTTCGACTGGCCTGCGCGACTGGCCGAGGTCGCCGGCGAGTACGACCCCGACGTGTACGTCGTGGTCTTCGGCGCCAACGACGCGCAGAACCTCGAGGTCGCAGGGCAGGTCCTGACCTACGCGTCGGACGAGTGGGTCGAGGAGTACTCGGGGCGTGTGTCGACCGTCATGGACAGCCTCAGCGACGAGGCCACGGTGCTGTGGGTCGGTCAGCCGGTGATGCGCGCGCCCGACTTCGACGAGAAGATGCAGTTCCTCAACACGATCTACCGGCGGGAGGCGCGTGCGCGTGACGATGTCACGTTCATCGACACGTGGGAGGTCTTCAGCGACGACGGCGAATTCGCCGCGTACCTGACCGACAGCGCCGGCCAGCGGGCCCTCGTGCGGCAGCAAGACGGCATCCACTACACGCGCGCCGGCGGCGAGCTGCTCACCGATGTCGTCTTCGAGATGCTCGCCGACGAGTGGGGCCTGAGCGAGCCCGAAGCGGACTGAGCCAGTCCACGGCACCTCGCGGCACGAACCCCCCGCATGACCCCACCACGGTTCCTCGCTGCCCTGACCGCTCTCGCTCTGCTGTCCGCCTGCGGCGGCGCGAGCAACGACCCGGCGGCTGCACCCGCCAATGCTCCCGCCACCGCATCCGGTGGAACGCCGGCAAACGTGCAGGTCCGCAACATCGCCTATCAACCTGCGGAGATCACGGTCCTGCGCGGCACCGCCGTGACCTGGATCAACGACGACGAGGAGGTCCGCCACACGGTGACCTCGGGTACCCCCGGCCAGCGGGCCGTCCCGGGCGTCCAGGAGGCCGCAGAGCCCGAGGTCGACGGCCTGTTCGACGGTGACCTTCCCGACGCAGGCGACCGGTTCTCCTACACCTTCGCCGAGGCGGGTTCCTTCCCGTACTTCTGCGAGGTGCACCCCTCGATGACCGCCACCGTCGTCGTCGAATAGCCCACCCGACCAATCCGCGTCGTCGGCGCCTGCGAACGACCTGCGACATCCCCCCTCACGCAGGAGCCCACTCGATGACCCGTGCCCTTTCCCTGAAGACGATGGTCGCCGTGCTGGCACTGTCGCTGCTCGCCGCCGCGTGCGCCGGCGGCCAGCAGCAGGCAGCCGACGACACCAACGAGCCCGCGACGCCGGCCCAGACCGAGGCCGCCACCCCGGCGGAGCCGATGGAGACCGAGACCGAAGCAGAGCAGGCAGCCGACGGCGTGGACACCCCCGCCGCGACGCTGACCCGCGATCTGACCTACCTGCTCGACGAGCACGAGTACCTCGCCGGCGCCGCCGTCTACACCGCCGTCCAGGCGGGCGGTGACCTGGAGGACCCGACGTTCAACGCCGCCGCCGGCGCGCTGGACGACAACTCCCAGGCGCTGGCCGACGCCGTCGGCAGCGTCTACGGCGACGACGCC
>Ga0247713_1000141_pt1 | contig 51321 bp, 50 predicted proteins | sample 21E_NmetaG_FD_189936 | JGI IMG/M metagenome (GOLD analysis project Ga0247713, IMG submission 189936) | Soil microbial communities from hillslope of Landscape Evolution Observatory, University of Arizona, Oracle, AZ, United States - 2-1-E_N | ecosystem: Engineered > Artificial ecosystem >...
ATCTCACCCTCGTTTGTTCGTTCCACCACAAGCTCGTTCACGAGTTCGGCTGGAAGGTGAAGCTCGCCGGAGCCGTCTCCGAGTGGTTCCGCCCGAGCGGGGCCCGCTACGCGCCGGGTCCCGATCCGCCGCGGTCGGCGACCGCAACCGCAGCGTAAGAAACAGCTATGGCCGTGGCGGGTGGTGCCCGATAACGTGGCTCACGCGCCGGCATCCCGGACACCCGGTGGCGAACGCGGCGGTGTGGAGGTTCTCCTTGATGACCTCCGGCGCCTCGGTGTGGTGCTCGTCGGCGAGGCGGCTCCACAGCGGGGTATGCGGTTCGTCGCGGTAGACCGACGGCGTCCCACACCACGGGCAGAACCCGGGCGTCGCGATCTCGTCGATCGAAGGTTGTTGCGACATGTCGTAAGTGAGCCTACGACGACTGCGTCATCTCGTCTCTTCGAGCAGGTTGCTTGCGGCCATCATGCTCGCCGAGAGGGTCTTGTAGCCGGCGTCTTCGAACAGGACCACGACGCGATCGCCGTCGTGGCGCACGACGTGGCCGTCGCCGAACTTTGCGTGGCGGACCTTGGCATTGATCGCGAATTCCTCGCCGGTCGGAGGATCCGGCTGTGGTGCACCACGCTCGCAATTGTCGCAGTTGTTGCACGGCGCTTCGTAGTCCTCGCCGAAATAGGTGAGGAGGAACCGGCGTCTGCACGACGTCGCTTCCGCATAGCCGCGCACCATCTCGACCCGGGCTCCTCGATCTTCTTGCGCGCCTCCTCGGCCTCCGCGGCCCGCAATCCGGCCGCCCCCGGCTCCATTGCGGGCGCGGTTCGGACGCTCCCGTCGGGATCCTGCACCGCGGCATCGACCCGCGTCAGCACGTTGACCGCAGCGCTCACCCGCCGGCGGGTCACTCCCGTTTGCGATGCGAGCTCGTCGAGCGAAATGTCCCCCCGTGCCTCGAAGATCGCGCCTGCGACCCGCTCGATCACACCCCGGGCCACCGCGTCACCCGCGGCGAAGAAGCGCCGGAGACCCAGGTCTTGTGGCCGGTAGAACAGGACCGCGTCGGCCGGCTCGCCGTCGCGCCCGGCCCGCCCGATCTCTTGATATAGGGAGTCGACGGAGTCGGGCGGCTCCGCATGAAGCACGAAGCGGACGTTCGGCTTGTCGATTCCCATGCCGAACGCCGACGTCGCCACCACCACATCGAAACGGTCGTCCATGAATGCCGCCTGTGCCTCTTCCCGCTCGGTACGAGACATGCCGCCGTGGTAATAGACCGCTTCGACCCCGTGCGTCCAGAGTCGCCCCGCGAATTCCTCCGCCTCTCGCTTGGTTGCGACGTACACGATGCCTGGAGGTTTCCGCGCGACCGCGGCCTCGACGACTGCGTCGAGTTTGGCGCCCTCGTCGGCGAACATCTCGACCGAGAGGTGGATGTTCGGCCGGTCGAATCCCTGGACGACCACGAGCGGGTCGCGCATGCCGAGCGACGCGACGATCTGCTCCCTCACGATCGGCGCTGCGGTCGCAGTGAGCGCGAGCGTCGGCGGGCGGCCGAGTGCTTCGACGACGCCGCCGAGGCGTAGGTAATCGGGCCGGAAATCGTGGCCCCACGAGCTGATGCAGTGGGCCTCGTCGACGACGAACATCGACGGATGCGAGCGCGCCAGGCGCCCGACGAACTCCGGGTCCGAGAGTTGCTCCGGCGCGACCAGAAGGTATTCGAGATCGCCACGTTCGAATGCTTCTAGGAGGCGTTCGCGCTCGGCGTCGCCGAGCGTCGAGTTGACGGCCGCCGCGTCGGTCTCGCCGGTCTCGAGCAGACCTTCGACCTGATCGCGCTGCAGCGCGATGAGCGGCGACACGACGATCGTGGAGCCGTCGATGAGCAGCGCCGGCACCTGGTAGATGGCCGACTTGCCGCCGCCGGTCGGCATTACCACGAGGGTGTCGCGGCCTTCGAGTAACGCATGCATGGCCTCTTCCTGTCCCGGGAAGAGGTCGTCGTATCCGAAGCGATCGCGCGCGATCGCACGAAGGTTGCGGTCGTGCTGCGGGTTTGCCACGGCGGGGTTGTGCCCCCGACCGGCCGGTTCATGCACACGAGCCTCTAAACTCGGCCACCTTATGGCTCTTCGAAGCGATATCCGCAACGTCGCGATCGTGGCGCACGTCGATCACGGCAAGACGACGTTGGTCGATGCAATGTTGTGGCAGTCGGGCGTATTTCGCGTCAACCAAGACGTGAGCGACCGCGTCATGGACTCGATGGACCTGGAGCGCGAGAAGGGGATCACGATTCTCGCCAAGAACACCGCCGTCCGCTACCGCGACGTCAAGATCAACATCATCGACACCCCCGGCCACGCCGACTTCGGGGGAGAGGTCGAACGCGGCCTCACGATGGTCGACGGCGTTCTGCTGCTGGTCGATGCGGCCGAGGGCCCGCTGCCGCAGACCCGCTTCGTGTTGAGAAAGGCGCTCACGGCTCGGCTTCCGGTCGTGTTGGTCGTCAACAAGATCGACCGCCCCGATGCGCGACCGGTAGAGGTCGTCGACGAGGTCTACGAGCTGTTCATGGATCTAGACGCGGACGAGGAACAAATCGAGTTCCCGATTGTTTATTGCAACGCCAGGGCCGGACGCGCGTCGACTTCTCCGGTCGAGGGAACCTCACTCGAGGTGCTGTTCGACATCCTTCTCGAACACGTTCCCGCGCCCTCCTACGATGAAGATCGTTCGCTGCAAGCGCTCGTCACCAACCTGGACGCATCTCCTTACGTCGGCCGCCTGGCGCTGTGCCGCATCCATCACGGCACGATGCGAAGAGGCGACCCCGTGGCATGGTGCCGCCTGGACGGCTCGATCGAGCAGGTGAAGGTGACCGAGCTCTACGTCACCGAGGCGCTCGATCGCGTCGAAGCCGATGCCGCGGGTCCCGGTGAGATCATCGCGGTCGCGGGCTTCCCCGATGTGACGATCGGTGAGACGCTCGCGGATCCAGACGATCCCCGACCGCTTCCCGCTATCACCGTCGACGAGCCGAGTTTGGCGATGACGATCGGAATCAACACGTCACCGCTGTCGGGAGGCGACGGGACGAAGCTGACCGCGCGGCTCCTCGGAAACCGGCTCGAGGCCGAGCTCGTCGGCAACGTCTCGATTCGTATCCTCGGCACCGATCGGCCCGACACGTGGGAGGTTCAGGGGCGGGGGGAGCTGCAGCTTGCGGTGTTGGTCGAGGTGATGAGGCGCGAGGGGTTCGAGCTCACCGTGGGCAAGCCGCAGGTGCTCACGCGCACCATCGACGGCGTACTCCACGAGCCGGTCGAGCGGGTGGCGATCGACGTCCCGGACGATTTCCTCGGAGTGGTGACTCAGCTCGTAGCACTTCGTAAGGGACGGCTTCAGGAGATGGTCAACCACGGAACCGGATGGGTTCGGATGGAGTACCTCGTACCGGCGCGCGGCCTCATCGGGTTTCGAACCGAGTTTTTGACCGAGACGCGCGGGACCGGTCAGCTTCATCACGTCTTCGAGGGCTACGAGCCGTGGCATGGAGAGCTTCGGATGCGCCCGACCGGATCGTTGGTCGCCGACCGGCGCGGCGCCACGACGACATACGCCCTGCTCAACCTCCAGGAACGCGGGTCGTTGTTCGTCGGCCCTGGGGTCGAGGTGTACGAGGGCATGATCGTCGGCGAGAACGCCCGCGGCGACGACATGGACGTCAACCCGACGAAGGAAAAGAAGCTGTCCAACGTGCGTCAGTCGACCGCGGAAGAGCTCGTCCGGCTGATCCCGCCGCGCATCCTGTCGCTCGAGCAGGCTCTCGAGTTCGTGGGGCCGGACGAATGTGTCGAGGTGACCCCTGCGAACGTTCGCATGAGGAAGGTCGTCCTCGACGCCCCCGCCCGCGCGCGCCTCGCAAAGAGGGGCGGGCGCCCGGCTTTGTAAGGCGCGCAAGTTACGTTGCTACGTCGCCGGGTACGGCTCTAAGGAGCACGCCGAATCCGAGAGGGGAATAACGATGGACCAGTTCAACCTCGCCGCCTCGTTTTCTTCCGAAGAAGATGCGCGGGAGGCGGAGCGCCGCCTCGAGGACCTGCCCGTGCAGGTGACTCGCACTCGGGAGGACCACGTTGCGGCGGTCAAAGGAGAGATGCACGAAGAAGTCGAATCGACGGTAGTGGGCGCGGGCAACGTGGGGCCGTTTACCAAGGGGCAGTCGCGCGGGATCGCGAAGTGGACCCCACTTGCGGCCGGCGTCGGCGCCGTCATCATGTTTCCGCTGGCGTTCGTCGTGTGGCCGTCGATGCTCGGGTTCATCTTGCTGCCGGTGATCGGCGCGTCGGCGGGCGCGACGATCGGCTTCGTGGCCGGAGGTTCGTTCAACCCGAAGTATCACGACGAACCGCAGCTCGTGGCGGAGAAAGGGCCGACCCTGGGCATTCATGCGTCCGACGAGGAGCCACTCGAATCCGCTCGCGAGATCCTTCGCGAGGTGGGCGCGGCCGCGGTGTGGGACGTGGGGCCGGATGGGCTGCCCGCCGGGTCGTCGAGCGAGTCGGCGCGCCGCCCGGTACGCGAGTAGGGACGCGGCCGCGGCCTACGATGCCGGTGTGGGCCACCCCCGCGCGGCCGCGATCGTAATCGTCACCCTCGTCCTCGGTTCGTGCCGGGGGGCGTCCGGGCCCTCCTCCAGAGACTCGACGCGACCTCGAACCACGCAGTCGAGCACCGCCGGAGGCCTTCCACAATGCCTCGATGAGGACCGGATGGAGGAGAGCCCCGCGCTCATCGGCGACGTCGACGGAGACGGCTCCGACGACGCGGTAACCGTGGTGGTCGATCCGGGCGGGGGCGCGGAGTGCCGCGCGTTCCTCGTGGTTCGAGGTGTGGACGCGGCCCCGATCGACGTGCTCGACGAGTCGGTCTTTCGTCTCGGCCTTCCGGCACCGAATCTCATCGCCGATATCGACGGCGCGCCCGGGAAGGAGATCGTCGTAAACGTTCACGCGGGGGCATCGACACAGTTCGCTTCGATCTTCACGCTCCGAGGTTCTCGGTTGATCCGCGTATCGATCGAGTCGGCGGACGATCTGGTTCCGTTCGGTGGCTCGGTGGCCCACCTGGAGGGGGCGGACTGCGTTCCCGGCGGGGGGTTCGTGATCGCGTCTGCATCGCCGCGCGGGCGCGGTTACGTGGTGACGCGCACGTTCTTCGAGGCACGGGGCACGGCCCTTGTCATCGATCATGCGGAGGAGCGGACGGTTGCGCCGCGCGACCTCAACTCGATTCCGGAATTCGCGGGTCCCCCCTTCGGCTCCTGCGTATGAGTGCCTGCTGCTGCTTTAGGGTCTGGCGATGGAGCGCACCTACGATCCACGGGAAATAGAAGAACGCCTGGCGGGGGAGTGGGCCGAGGCGAACCCATGGCGCGCCCCGGTTCTTCCGACGGATCCCGCCACCAAGCGCTATCTCCTCACCATGTTTCCGTACCCATCGGGCGACATGCACATGGGACACGTGGAGGTGTTCTCGATCCACGATGCCATCGCTCGCTACATGCGGATGCGCGGCTTCGAGGTGCTGAGTCCCATCGGCTTCGACGCATTCGGTCTTCCGGCCGAGAACGCGGCCATCAAACGAGGCGTCCACCCAAAGGAGTGGACGTACTCGAACATCGACAAGCTGCTGTCGTCGGCGCAGCGCATCGGGTGCTCGTTCGATTGGAGCAGGTCGTTCCGCACCTGTGACCCGTCGTACTACCGGTGGAACCAGTGGTTGTTCCTCGAGTTCTACGAGCGCGGCCTTGCGTACCGCAGGGAGGCGCCCGCGTGGTGGTGTCCCAACGACAAGACCGTGCTCGCCAACGAACAGGTGGTGAACGGGCTGTGCGAGCGGTGCGACACGCCGGTCGAGAAACGCTGGCTCACCCAGTGGTTTTTCAAGATCACCGATTACGCCGACCGGCTGCTCGACGACCTGGAAATCAACACCGGATGGAGCGAGCGCCTCAAGATGCTGCAAAGCAACTGGATCGGCCGCTCCTTCGGAGCCGAGGTCGACTTCGAGATCGAAGGGACGGGCGAGAAGCTCACCGTCTACACGACGCGCCCCGACACGTTGTGGGGCGCGACCTTCTTCGTCGTCGCGCCGGAGCATCCGCTGATCGACGATCTCGTGGCGGATTCGGACGTTGCCGAGCAGTTGGCAACCTTCAAAAAGGAGGTCGAGCGGCTCACCGAGATCGACCGCGCGTCCACCGATCGTCCCAAGAAAGGGATGTTCCTCGGGAGGTATGCCGTCAATCCCGTGAACGGCGAACGGATCCCGATTTGGGCCGCCGACTACGTCCTCATGGATTACGGCACCGGCGCCATCATGGCCGTCCCGGCGCACGATCAGCGTGATTTCGACTTCGCGCGACAGTATGGGCTCGATATTCGCGTCGTCATCGCGCCCGAGGGCGGAAGCACCGACGCCGGCGACATGATCGAGGCGTACCCGCACGAAGGTGTCATGGTGAACTCGGGAGAGTTCGACGGCACGCCGGCGGGCGAAGCGGTGGAGAAGGTCACGGACTGGCTCGCCGAACGTGGCGTCGGGCGACATGCGAAGAACTACCGGCTGCGCGACTGGTTGATCTCACGCCAGCGCTACTGGGGGACTCCGATCCCCATCGTCTACTGCCCCGAGCACGGTGAGGTGCCGCTTCGAAAGGAAGACCTTCCGATCACGCTTCCGGACGACGTCGACTTCACTCCGACCGGGGAGGCATCGCCACTCGCGACCGCGGAGGAGTGGGTGACGACGACGTGCCCCGTCTGCGGCGGTCCGGCGCGCCGGGAGACCGACACGATGGACACCTTTGTCGACTCGTCCTGGTACTTCCACCGCTATCTAGACCCCCACAACGACTCGGTTCCGTTCGATCCCGACGTCTCCAACGCGTGGATGCCGATCGATCAGTACACGGGCGGAATCGAGCACGCGGTCATGCACCTCATCTACGCGCGCTTCTTCCAGAAGGTGTTCGTCGATATCGGCTTCGCGCGCGATCCCGAGCCGTTCCCCGCGCTCCTCAATCAGGGAACGGTGACGATGGGCGGCAAGCGCATGAGCAAGAGCCGCGGAAACCTGGTCGACCCGCAGGAAGCGTTCGAGCGCTACGGCGCGGACGCGCTCCGCCTGTACATGCTGTTCTCGGGCCCGCCGCAAGCCGACTTCGACTGGCCCGACGAGGGCGTGACCGCGATCGGCAGGCGCACCTATCCGTGGATTCAGCGCGTGTGGCGGATGTGTGAGGACGTTCGCTCGATGGAAGGATCCGCGGCACCGGGTGGAGCGTCCGAAGAGGCCCTGCGCAAACGTCTCCACCAAACGATAGAGCGGGTGACCGCCGACTACGAAGAGTTCTCGTTCAACACTGCGATGGCGCGCATGATGGAGCTGGTGAACGAGATCTACAAATACCGTGCCGGAGACGGCGCCGACCGGGCGCTTTTGACCGAGGCGGCGGAGGCGTTGCTCAAGATGCTGGCCCCGATGGCGCCGTTTGTGACCGAGGAGCAATGGCGCGCGTTCGGCCATGCCGACTCGATCCACTTCGCTAAGTGGCCGGAGTTCGACCCCGAGGTGGCGCGCGAGAGCGAGGTCATGATGGTCGTGCAGATCAACGGCAAGGTGCGCGACACGATCCCGGTCCCGGCGGAGATCGACCAAGGGGGAATGCTCGCACGCGCGCTCGCGAGCAAGAAAATCCAGGCGCACCTCGACGGAGGCGAGCCGTCGAAGGTGATCGCCAAGCCGCCGAGGGTCTTGAACCTCGTGATCCCGAAGTAAGTAACCTCCGGCCCGGTGTGGCGCGCGCCACAGCTTGGGGCGCGCCGGTCCTGGTGCAATAGCCGGGTGAACCACATCTCGCTCGAACCGTCGTGGAAATCGCGGCTCGAGTCGCTCGGCGCGCGGCGGCACGCGCCGTGGGTGATCGCGGCGGCGACCGCGGTTGTGGTCGCCGCGGGGGCCCTTTTCACCCGGCCGGCGCCGGCGCGCATCGCCCCACCGGGACGCCCCGAGGCGGCTGCGGCCGCGGTCCTCCTGGTGCACGTGGCCGGGGAGGTGCGGCGTCCCGGCCTCTACGAGCTCGCCGAGGGGGCGCGGGTGGCCGACGCGGTGGAGGCGGCGGGAGGCCCCCGCCGCGGTGCCGACCTCGACGCCCTCAACCTCGCCGCCCCGGTGGCCGACGGCGCGCGGATCGAGGTGCCGGCCCGGCGGCCGAACGCGCCGTCGACGGTGCCCGGCGCGACCCCGGATGTGCCGGAGACGATAAGCATCAACGTCGCGGATGCCGCGGTTCTCGAGACCATCCCCGGAATCGGACCGGTGAAGGCGGCCGCCATCGTCGCCCACCGGGACGAACGGGGCCCCTTTGCCGCGATCGAGGACCTCCTCGACGTCACCGGGATCGGCCCCGCGACGCTGGAGCAGCTCCGCCCGTACGTGTCCCTGTGACGGGAGCGCTGGGACGCACCTGGATCGTTGCGGCGGCGATCGCGTCCGGGATCGTCCTCCGCCCCCCGGCGCTCGTGGGCGCGGGTGCGATGCTGTTCCTCCTCAGACGGGCGCCGGCGGCGACCGTGGCCGCGCTCGTCTTTACGGGAATGGCGCTCGGCGGAGCGGCGGCCCAACGCCACGAAGCGCGCCGGGGCGTGCTGGCGGCGGAGGCCGAGGGCGTTCCGCGGTGCGACGTCGACGGCGTGCTGAGGGAGCACCTCGGCGGGCTCGGCTCGCTCGTGAGCGTCCGGCGCGCCGAGTGCGGCGGCGTTGCGATCGAGGGGGGAACGGTGGCGGCGCCCCCTCTCGACGCCCATCCCGGCGCGCCGATCCGCGCCCGGGGGCGGCTCGTGCCGCTCGAAGACGACTCGTTCGATACGGCGCGGCGGCGCCTGGGGGCGGAGGCGGCGTTCGCCCCCGCCGCGCTCGAGGCAAGTATGCCGACATCGCCGCCGGCCGCGCTCGCGGCGCGTATCCGCACCGGTCTGCGCCGGGCGACGTCGCCGCTCGATGCGACCGAAGCCGCTCTTCTGCGCGGCCTCACGATCGGCGACACACGAGATCTGCCGGCGGCCGACGCCGAGTACCTGCGGCGCGCCGGGCTGAGCCACCTGGTAGCGGTTTCCGGCAGCAACGTCGCCGTCGTGCTCGGCGCAGTGGCGGCCGCGGCGCGCCGCCTGCGCGCCGCGGCCCGGGTTGCGCTCGCCGCAGGTGGGCTCGCGCTGTTCGTGCTCGTCGTGGGCCCGGAACCGAGCGTGCTCCGGGCCGCGGCGATGGGGGGTGCCGGTCTCGCCGCCGTCATCGTCGGGACGCGCGCCGTCCCGTTGCACGTCCTGGCGCTGGCCGTCGTGACCGTGCTCGCGCTGCGCCCCGCGCTGTTGTTTTCGGCGGGGCTGCAGCTGTCGGTCGCCGCGACCGCCGGGATCATCCTGTGGGCGCCGCGTATCACGGCGCGCCTTGCACTTCCGCCGCCGGTGGCGGTCGCCCTCGGCGTTACCGTCGCGGCTCAGGTCGCGGTGGTACCGGTTCTCGTCCTCACGTTCGGGGGGGTGCCCGTGGCCGGCCTCCCGGCGAATCTCGTCGCCGCACCGGCCGTGGCGCCGGCGACCGTCCTGGGCTTCGCCGCCGCCCTCCTCGGCGCGCTCGATCCGGGGCTCGCGGCGCTTCCCGCGCGGCTGGCGGCACCCCTGGCCGCATGGATCATCGGCGTCGGCCGGCATTTCGGCGCGCCCGAGTGGGCGACGATCACGCTTCCGCCCGCCTTCGGCTGGGCGGCCGCCGCGGCGCTTGCCGCCGCCGCGCTACGAACTCTGCGAACATCCTCGGCGGTAAGGTGAGAAGTGATGGATGTCGCAACCCCGCGCGTGCTTGCGCTGTCGCTCGCGATCGCCGCAGCCCTGGGGAGCGGCGCGGGTGTGGCGTACGGCCTCTTGTCCGCCGAATCGGTTCCCTACGGGATCGCTACCGGGCTGTTCATCGTCGGCATCGGGGCGCTCGCGCTGGGGCTTCTGGGTGCGACCGAACCCCCCGGGGGCTGGTCGTCCCGGCGCCGGCGGCCGCCGGGTGGTCGCCGCTCGGTTGCGGCACGGATGGCCGGCGACGTGGGGACGGTCGAGCACGTCAGCAGCCTCGGGCTCGCCGTGTGGGGGGTGGTCGTCGGGGGCGGCCTCATCACCGGCTCCTTCGTGCTGTTTGCGCTGGTCCGCTGAGCCGTGGCCGGATGGATGTGGAGGGTCCTCGACGAGCGGGGTGAGGAGCTGCGGGCGAGCGACGTCTTCGAAGATCGGGCCGGTGCGGAGGAATGGCTTGCGGAGGAGTGGCGCGCCCTTGCCGGTGAGGGCGGTCACGAAGTGGTGCTCGTCGACGGGGACCGCGACGTCTACACGATGGGTCTCGGCGCGCCGTGAGCATCGGTCCCGTAGTCCTTCTGAGTGGAGACGAGTTCCTCGCGGAGGAGGCACTTGCGAAAATCCGCATGGAGTCGCAGGCGGATCCGCTTGCCGAAGCATCGTTCGGGTCGAAGGTTCCCGTGCACGAGCTGGCGGGGGCCCTCGACACGCCCTCGCTTCTCGGAGGCATGCGACTCGTGGTCCTGCGGGACGCTCAAGATCTCCCCAAGGAAACGGCGGAAGCCCTGCTGTCGTATCTGCAATCGCCCTCGTCCTCGACGGTGCTCGTCCTCGTCGCGACCGGACGGACGAAGCTCGATGCCGCCGCTCGCAAGGCCGGAGCCGTGGTGTCGCTCGAACCGCCGAAGGGGCGGAGGCTCGCGTCGTGGATTCGGGCGCGCGCGGGGGAGAAGAAGCTCAAGATCGACGATCGCGCCGCGTGGGCGCTCATCGATGCGATCGGCGGAGATCTGCGAGATCTCGACGGGGCGCTGGATCAACTGCTCACCGCCCGAGGTCCCGGCGCCGTCATCGGTGTTCGGCAGGTTCGCGACGCGTTCGCGCGCAGCGCAGACGAACGCATATACGTATTCTCCGATGCGGTCGGCGACCGTCGCCTCGACGTTGCCATGGGGACGTTGAGGCGCCTGCTGGAACAGGGTGAGGAGCCGCTCGTCGTGTTCGGCGCGCTGGCGGCACAGATCCGACGAATGATTCGCGCCCACGGCTACGCGGCTCGAGGATCCAGTGCCGTAGCCGATGCTCTCGGCCTGCCGGGTTGGCGCGCCGAACGACTCGCCCGCCAGGCGGGCTCTTATCGCGAGGACGAGCTGGTGAACGCGATGTCGCTACTCGCGCGCGTCGACGTCGACCTCAAGGGTGAGCTCCCGCCCGAGGGCAAGGTTGCAGCTCTCGAGGGCGCGGTGGTGCGGATCGTGGAACGAGCGTGATCAGGCCCGAAGGCGCTTCGCCAAGCGCGCCTTCTGGTTCGCCGCCTTGTTCTTGTGAACGATTCCTTTGGCGGCCGCCTTGTCGATGGCCGACGCGGCATCGCGGTACGCGCTCTCGGCAGCAGTGGCGTCGCCCGACTCGGTCGTCTGGAGGTACCGCTTCGTCAACGTCCTGAGCCGCGACCGGACGCTCTTGTTGCGCTGCCGCCGGAGCTCGTTCTGACGGTTACGTTTGATTTGGGACTTGATGTTGGCCATGCGCGTTTATCTACCTCTGTTCGTTGTTGGTGGGCTCTCAGGGTAGCAGAGGAGGGTTGCGAGCGTCGTACGCTGGGCGGCCATGGACCAGGCGCACCAACGGGCTATTGCGGTCATCGCCCACATCGACCACGGGAAATCGACGCTTTCCGACCGTCTTTTGCAGCTCACGGGGACGGTCTCGGATCGTGACATGCGGGAGCAGTTTCTCGATCGCATGGATCTCGAACGGGAGCGGGGGATCACGATCAAGGCCGCCGCCGTCAGGATGGCCTACCGGGCCGCCGACGGCGACACCTACCAGATCAACCTGATCGATACGCCGGGCCACGTCGACTTCAACTACGAGGTGTCGCGATCGCTGGCCGCATGCGACGGTGTGCTGCTGCTGGTGGATGCCGCACAGGGGATCGAGGCGCAGACCCTGACGAATCTGTACCTTGCCCTCGATGCCGGTCTCGAGATCATTCCGGTGCTCAACAAGATCGACCTCCCCGCCGCCCAGCCCGATAAGTATGCGGACGAGATCGCGTCGCTGCTCGGTTGCGCCCGCGACGACATCCACCGGATCTCGGCGAAAACCGGCGAAGGGGTCCCCGCGCTCCTCGAGGTGATCGTCGAGAAGATTCCGCCGCCGTCCGGCAACGTGAACGCCCCGTTGCGCGCGCTCGTGTTCGATTCCGTCTACGACGCCTACCGCGGCGTGATCGCATACGTACGCGTCGTCGACGGCGCACTGAGCGCGCGCGAGCCGATTCGGTTCATGGCGACCGCATTCGAAGGTGAGGCCGACGAGATCGGCATCATGGCGCCCGAGGCGCGCCCGGTGAAGCGCCTCGAGACCGGCGAGGTCGGTTACGTCATCGCCGGCGTCAAGGAGGTGGGTCTCGCCAAGGTGGGCGACACGGTCACTCACGCCGGAAGGGAGGGGGCATCCGAGGCGTTGCACGGGTATCGCGAACCAAAGCCGATGGTGTTTGCGGGGATCTACCCGATCAACGGCGACGACTTTCCGCTGCTGCGCGACGCCCTCGACAAGCTGAAGCTCAACGACGCCGCGCTCGTTTACGAGCCGGAATCATCGGGCGCGCTCGGCTTTGGCTTTCGCTGCGGGTTTCTCGGTCTTCTGCATATGGAGATCGTGCGGGAGCGGCTGGAACGCGAGTTCGACCTCGAGTTGATCGCGACGGCCCCGTCGGTGGGTTACGAGCTCGAAATGACCGACGGCGTGAAGAAGCTGATCCGCAATCCCACGGACATGCCCGACCGCTCGAAGATCAACGACATCTCCGAGCCGTACGTGAGCGTGATGATCGTGACCCCGAGCGAATACGTGGGCACGATCATGGGGCTGTGCCAGGAGCGGCGCGGCGAGCTCAAGGAGATGCACTACCTGTCCCCCGAGCGCGTCGAGCTTCGTTACCACGTGCCGCTCGGCGAGATCATCTTCGACTTCTTCGATCAGCTGAAGAGCCGCACGAAGGGCTACGCGTCCCTCGACTACGAGCCGGTCGGGATGTTCTCGAGCGAGCTCGTGCGGGTCGACGTGCTGCTCAACGGCCAACCGGTCGACGCGTTCTCGACGATCGTGCATCGGGACAAGTCCTACGACTACGGGAAGAAGATGACGGACCGCCTGCGCAAGCTGATCCCGCGGCAGATGTTCGATGTTCCGATCCAGGCCGCGATCGGAAGCCGCATCATTGCCCGCGAGACCGTGCGCGCCAAACGCAAAGACGTCACCGCGAAATGCTACGGGGGAGACATCACGCGCAAGCGGAAGCTCATAGAGAAGCAGAAAGAAGGAAAGAAGCGCATGAAGCAGATCGGGACCGTCGAGGTGCCGCAGACCGCCTTCATCGAAGCCCTCAAGATTGACACCGACGTGAAGGAGCCGGGATGACGGTCGCGGTCGCGGCCGCCGGCCGCACCGGGACGTGGATGCCGGAGCCGGGTTTCGGCGTCTACGTCCACATCCCGTTCTGCAAGCACCGGTGCCACTACTGCGACTTCAACACGTACGAAGGTCTCGATTCACTTCACGATGCGTACGTCGATGCGGTGATCGACGACATCCGGCGCGCCGAGGGCGACATGCCCGAAGCCACGAGCGTCTTCTTCGGCGGCGGTACGCCGACGCTGCTGCCGCCCCCCGCTCTCGGGCGCATCCTCGATGCGATCCGCACCCGGGTGGGGGTCGCGTCCGACGCCGAAATCACGGTCGAGGCGAACCCGGAGACCGTCGCTGAGAGTAGTTTCACCGGGCTTCTCGAGGCCGGCTTCAACCGCATCTCGATTGGGATCCAGTCGCTCGTCCCGCGCGTCCTGGCCGCCCTCGGGCGCACGCATTCGCCCGAGGTGGCATTGAATGCGATCGTCGCGGCGCGCCGTGCGGGATTCCCCGACATAAGCGGAGACCTGATTTTCGGCTCTCCGTGGGAGACGCCGGACGACTGGCGCACGTCGCTCGAGGGGGTGGTCGACGCCGCCCCCGACCACATCAGCGCCTACGCCCTCACCGTCGAGGAGGGAACGCCGCTCGCCACGCTGGTGGCGACCGGGCGGGTTCCTCACATCGACCCCGATGTGCAGGCGGAGCGGTATGCGAGCGCGTGCTCGCTCCTGTCGGCGGCGGGATACGAGCGTTACGAGATCTCGAACTGGGCGCGGCCGGGCCGCGCGAGCCGGCACAACGTCCTCTACTGGTCGGGCGGCGACTATCTCGGCTTCGGCGCCGGGGCCCACGGGCACCTGTCGGGCCGCCGGTCGTGGCGAATTCGTCTCCCGCGCGACTACATCGCCGCCGTCCGGGCCGGGTGTGACACCGTTGCCGGCGCCGAAACGGTGGGGGCCGAGGCGCGCGCCTGCGAAACCCTGCTGTGCGGGCTCCGGCTCACGTCGGGCGTCGACGTCGGCTCCTTCGAGCGGCGCCACCCCGGCTACCTGGCGGGCCGGTGGAGCGTGGCGGAGGAACTGGCGGCCGCCGGCATGGTCGAGGTCTCCGGGGGGCGGTTGCGGCTCTCGGAGCGGGGCGTCCTCCTCGGGGACGACATCATCGCCCGCCTGGCGTAGCGAGAAAACCGGGGCAGGAGTCAAGCCGGTGCCGTTCGCGGCCGATGTAGCCGGGGACTATGGCTAGTCCCCCACGCGCACGGCCAGATAGGCGACACGGCCCGGGAGAGGTGGATTCCACCGGTTATCTCCTGGACCTCATACGCGGCCTCAGCCCGATGCAAGAGGCGACCGACCCCCGCGACTTGTTCGCGGCGCTTGCGCGCGCGGTGGTGCGGGCGGTGAGGGGCGACGCATGCGTGGTCTCGATCGTCGATCCCGTCCGGCAGGTGGTGCGTGATGCCGCTGCGGCCGTAGAGGATGCGTACCTTCCGAAGTCGCTCGCCGAGGAGTACCCGCTCAGCGAGTACCCGGTCACGAAGTACGTCCTCGAGACCGGCAAAGGCCTCGAGGTCGCGGTGAACGATCCGGACGCCGACCCCGCGCAGCGGCGCTTTCTTCAGGATCTCGGGTTTGCACGTGCTCTTGTGACGCGCTTCGCGGTAGACGGAGACGCAATCGGGACCATTCAGACCTACCGGACGGCGAACCGGCCGTTCCGTGCCGACGATCCGAGCCAGATCGACATCCTGTCGGCCTTCGCCGCCAACTCGTATTCGAAGATCCAGCTGAGCGCAAAGCTCGAGGAGCACTACACGAAGACGATGGAGGCACTGTGTTCGGCGCTCGAGGCGCGGGACCCGCATACGCAGGCGCACACCGGCCGCATCCGAGATCTCTCGATCGTTCTTGCCGACGCGCTTCAGGTGAGCTCGGAGGTCCGGAGCGCGGTCAAGCTGGGGTCGATCCTCCACGACGTCGGCAAGATCGGGATCAGCGACAGCATCCTGCGGAAGCCGGGTCCGCTGACGGACGGAGAGTGGGACGCGATGCGCCTACATCCGCAGATCGGACACGACATGCTACGCGGGATCGAGTTCCTCGAACCGGCGCTTCCGGTCGTGCTCCACCATCACGAACGCTTCGACGGACGCGGTTATCCGTGGGGATTGACCGGCGACGCCATCCCGATGGCGGCCCGCATCGTTGCCGTTTGCGACGCGTTCGACGCGATGACTTGCGACCGCATCTATCGCTCCGCGATGCCGATCGAGCAAGCATGCGATGAGATCTTGGCTTGCGCCGGCGCCCAATTCGACCCGCGCGCGGCGGCGGTTCTGGTGGACGTCGTCGATCGCACCGGGACGGGCGATGCGGCGACCGACATGTTCGTCAGATACGCCATATAGGCTCCGCGCCGATGAGCGCTCTCTACGTTGCCGTCTGCGGCTCGGGCGCGCCGGATGAAGCCGCGGAACGGGACGCAGAACAGGTGGGACGGCTGCTGGGCGCGGCCGGTGCGATCGTTGTTTGCGGCGGCCTCGGCGGCGTGATGGAGGCCGCGTGCCGCGGCGCGAGAGACCGGGAGGCCACGACCGTCGGGATCCTCCCCGGAGTCGATCGCTCGGCCGCCAACCCGCACGTGGCGGTCGCGATCCCCACCGGCATGGGCGAGATGCGCAACGCGCTGATAGTCCGGAGCGCCCGGGTCGTCGTCGCAGTCGACGGCGAGTACGGAACCCTGTCGGAGATCGCGCTGGCCCTCAAGATGGAGATCCCCGTCGTCGGCCTTCGTACCTGGGATCTTCCCGGCATCCGGCGCGCCGAGACGCCCGAAGAGGCGGCGGCCGCGGCGCTCGAGGTTGGCGGATTCGACGATCACGGCACCGCGCTCGATCTGCGGGGCGAACGCGTCCGCCTGCGGAGCGGCCGAGTGGAGGACGTCGCCCGGTTGGCGGAGATCCGGAGGGAGCCGGAAGTTTTCCGGTGGTGGGGCGGCTTCGAGGTCCCCGACGTGTGGGAGGACTTCGTCGGTTCCGGCACCGGGTTCGTCGTCGAGGTGGACGGTGAGGTCATCGGCGGAATCGAATATCACGAAGAGAGCGACCCGATGTATCGCCATGCGGGAATCGATTTGTTCCTCTCTTCGTCGCGCCACAACCAGGGTTTGGGCACCGAATCGCTCCGGCTTCTGGCTCGTTACCTTTTCGACGACCGGCGACATCACCGCTTAACGATCGATCCCGCCGAGGAGAACCAGGCCGCGATCCGCGCCTACGAGCGGGTGGGGTTCAGAGCGGTCGGGACCATGCGCCGTTACGAGCTTGCGCCCGATGGATCCTGGCGCAACGCCCTACTGATGGACATGCTTAGAGACGACTTCCGGGATCGTGCGGGAGCGCGAACCGGCTAGGGAAACGACGTCCATTCGAAATGCATTCCGTCGGGGACCAGCCACCGTCCCCCCCAGGTGAAGCCCCACTCTTCGAGGAGCGCGACGATCCGGGGATCGAGATCCGGCTCCGTCCCGAACCCGTTCTCGGAGACGTTGATGTCGAACGCTATGCCCCATGCGTGGTGCGATAGCCGGCCGGCGGGATTCGTGTTGATGAACCGGGGGCTGAAACAGCCGCCGTAGTCGCCACGATCGATCAGGTGGGAAAGATTTTTCTCGACGATCTCGCGCAACGAGGCGCGCAATTGCGGGAAGAGCGAGTCGTGACACGTCATGTCTCCAAGGAGCGGCACGCGCCGCGACTTGATATGCGCACGCCGCCAGGCCGGATCGATGTCGAGGAAGCCGTCGGGTCGTGGACGCGCCGAGAACTCGCCAAACTCTTTCTTGATGAGCAGCTGCGGAAGGACCGCATCGCCGTACCGCAGGAACGGATTCTCACCGCGCGCGCGAACGACCAGTCCCGCGCCGGGATCGAGGACGCGGCCGAGGCGGCGCGTGAGGACCGCGCGGTCGATCTTCGGACCGGCTATCAGCAGGAACTCGTCGACGCGCGCCCACGATTTCGGCGTGCGGCCGCGGATGATCGCCTCGTAGCCGTTGGTGGTGTCGTCGCCGACTACACCGGCCACCGGCACATTGCGATCCCGCAGGTTGATCTCCGTCACGTCACCGCGAAGCTGCGCCGAGCTATGAGCCAACAACGCCTCTCGCGGACGCAGCGCCAGGACGGCGGCGCGTTCCGACGCCGGGACGAAGTGTGCGTATTGGCGCGGCCGAATCACCGCTACCTCCCACGGGATGACATACCCCTTCGGAAGGGTGCGTGTGAGGCTCCCGTCGCGCCCCCGGGTGGCGCTGACCCAGTCCAGTCCGGCGCGGACCGTGGTCACCCGTCGAACCCCCGGCACGGAACGCGCCGCGGCCGCCGCCGCCGGAGGAAGCCCTGCAGGCGACCACGCGACGAACGCGGCGGTCGTCGGTGTTCCGGAAACCTCCCCGGTCGCGACGGGTTCCGGTCGGGCGCGCCCGGGGCGAGGTCCCTGTTCGATCGAGACCCCGGAGGTCGCGAGCATCACCACCGCCCCCGCGAGCGCGCCGGCGAGCGCGGCGGCGGCGTGACTCGTGCGACCGGCCGTCACCGCATCCCCCGGGCGATGTCGAGGAGCGTCGAGAGGTCGAAGCTCGGGGCGAGGATGGAGTGGAGGATGCCGTCCTTCACCCACTCGAGCTCTCCCCGTTCGGCGAAGTATCTGCCGGCGGTGCCGATGTCGACCGCCGACGGCGCGCCCGAGGTGGGCGGGAGGCGCTCTGCGAGCGACTGCGTGATGCGAATGCCGACTCCGTCGTATTCCGCCTCGGCGCCCCGGTAGTGGAGCACGAGCGTGGGCGCATCCCGAAGGGAGCGCACGAGCAGCGCGACGTCCGGCGCACCGGGCGCGTAGCCGGGCGGCAGCCGGGCCGGCCGCACCGCGAACTCCGCTTCGTCGAACGCGGCATCGGGACCGAGGCGCGCGATTCGAATTCCCCCCGGCGCGTGGATCGCCCGGGGGAGGCGGCGTCCGGTGAAGTCGAACGACGCGGCAACCTCGAGCAGGTCGGCGCGGCCGAGATTGCCTTCGATGTGCGCCGCGACGCGGCGCGAAAAGACGTCGACCTCACGCCGGAGCTCCGTTCCCGCCGGTGTGTAGTAACCGAATCCACCACCCGGCAGCCGTACCTCCTCGGCGTCGAGGGCCGCAGCCCCCTGCGTCGAGGGGCGGGCGCGCGTGAGCGTCACCCGCAGCCACGTGGTGCCCGATGCGTAGCTGCGGATGGCGGCATGTTGGGTGCGGCCCGAGCGGTAGGGGAGCAGATCGCCGACGTCGGCCGGGGCCGGCCACCTCGGGCCGAGGCGCATCGTTCGAAAACCTCCGGACGTCACGAGCCCGCCGCGGCCCACGCCGAAGAACCCCGGCCGAAAGGACCCGGGTTCGTCGAAGCGGACGGCGCGCACTCGCAGCAGGACGTCGCCCCCGCGGTCGTCGTATCCGCGCGCTGCCGCCCACCGTTCGCGGTCGATCGAGTCGGCCGCGATGACGTCGAAGCCGAGGGGGAACCAGGTGTCGCGGTCGAGCCATAGGCGAACTTCATCGCCGGGGTGGAAGGCGCGCCACGAACCGCCGGGCTGCAACGAACTCACCAGGGGCACGGCACTCCGCATCTCGAGTGAGACCAGTTGTGCCGGGCGCCCGGCGAGCACGCCGGATTGCTCGACCTCGAACCTCCCCGCGCCTCCCAGCGTTCCGAGCGGAACGACGATGTCGGTCGGCAGGACGACGCGCCCGTCGAAAGGAGCGCGCCCGGTGAGGGTACGGACCTCGGGCGCGCCGGAAACGCAGCCCGGTAGGAGCGCGACCGGGCATCGCGAGGGTTCCCGCACTCGGACTCGGCGGGGCGAGGCCACGAACGCCACCGAATTCTCGGGCCACTGCTCGGGATCCGGATAGGCCGTGAGATCGTCGATCTCCAACCGAAAACGTTCCGACGCCGCAAACCACACCTGCGCGCGGAACTCTCGCCGCGCGACGTCTGGATGCCACCCTCGTTCTGTGATTCGAAAAGTTGCGTGGTACGTCTCGAGAGCTCGGGCGGCGTTGCGGACCTCGCGGATGATGTCGGCGGCCGACGCCACATCACCTCGTCGGTTCGACGACGGAAGCGACGCTCCCACGATCACCAGAGCGGCTGCGGCGGCCGCGACCGAGAACGTACGTGCCAGCGACATCACCCGCGTGCGCGCCGTCGCGCCGCCCCGCTCCGCCGCGACGCGCACCATGATGTCGTCCGTTAGATCCGGCACCCCTTCGGCTTCGCCGAGGCGCAGGGAGGATCGAACGGATGCAAGGCGGCGGGCGTGGAGCCGGCACGAGCTGCATTCGGCGACATGCCCCCGGACGGCGCGCGCGCTGTCGGAATCGAGTTCGCCGTCCAGCAACGCCGACAACTCCGAGCGCACCCGGCGGCACGACTCGTCGGTCTTCACGTGACTTCCTCCTCCGGCACGGCGTCGGGCGCCAGCGCTGCGGCCAGGGCTTCCCGGGCGCGGTGGACCCTGCTCTTCACGGTTCCCTCGGCGACTTCGAGCAGCCGGGCGGCGTCCCGATAAGCGAGCCCCAAGACGTCTATCAGCACAACCGGTTCGCGCAGCTCGAGCGGCAGCGCCGCCAGCGCCTCGCGAACCTCGAGGCGGCGCCCGTGATCGCCGCGCACGGCCTCCGGCCGTTCGCCCTCGAGCAAACGTGCACGTCTCTTGGCGCGCCGAAGCTCGTCGACCGCGCAGTTGCGGGCGATCGACAGTAGCCACGTCGAAAAACGTGCATCGCCGCGAAAGCGAGGGAGGAACCGAAACGCCCTGACGAATGCATCCTGCGTTGCGTCGTCGGCCAGGCCGGGGTCGCGCAGGAGGTGAAGGCACAGGCGCCAGACGTCCGCCTGGCAGCCGCGCACGAGCTCTTCGAACGCCGCGGCATCGCCGCGCCGGGCCGCCGCCACCACCGTGGGATCGGGCTCGTGCACCTCTGCCTCCATCCCTTCTCGCACGCCTCCGCATCCATTGTGCTCGCGTCGTGCGCCCCGTGCTCGGGTCTCACCGACGCTTCGACGCCCGGCGGGAAGCGAAAGTTCGGCGCCGAGAACTCAAGAGATGCGCCCGGCGTCCGATAGGGACAAGACGAGCCCACCGAGGAGACACGATGGCACCAAAGGTCTGGAAGGTCCTCACGTCCGACACCGCGATCGCACTGATCGGCGCCGTCGTCGTCGCCCTGCTGGTCCTGGCCGCCCGGGGCTGAGCTTCCGCAAAGCACCGCCGGAGACGAAGCCGCCCCTACAATCGAGGTGCCCCGGGAGGCGTCATTATTAGCACTCGTAGACCGAGAGTGCTAAATCCGGGTAGGGTAGGGGGCTATGAGCGGGGAAAGTTCGACTCTCGACGGTCGCAAGGCGATGATCCTGCGCGCCATCGTGTCGCACTACGTCTCCTCGGGCGAGCCCGTCGGTTCTAAGACCATTGCCGAGGGATACGTGACCGGGGTTTCGGCCGCCACCGTCCGAAACGATATGGCGGCGCTCGAGGACGCCGGCTATATCTTTCAGCCGCACACCTCCGCCGGCCGCATCCCGACCGATGCCGGCTACCGTTTCTTCGTCAATACGTTTGCGTCCGACGCGAAGCTGCCTACGGCCGAGCGACGGCGCATCCGTGCGTTCTTCATCGAGCCCCGCTGGGAGTTCGAAGATGCGCTTCGTCAAACGGCCTCGCTCTTGTCGAGCTGTACCGACCATGCCGCGGTCGTCTTTGCGCCGCCCCTCGAACGAAGCATCGTGCGACACATCGAGCTCGTCGCGCTCGACGGCAACCGCGCCATGCTCGTGCTGGTCACCGACACCGGACGCGTCCAGAACCACGTAATCCTCGTTCCGGACGACGCCGACGAGGTCATGCTCGAGGACACCGCGCGCATGCTCAACCGGCTTGCGGCCGGCGTGCCGCTCGACGCGGTGGCCGACACGATTCTCGCAAGCCTCGAGCGTCTTCCCCTCGAACTGCGCGGACCTGCGGAGCGGGTAGGGCGTGTGCTGGCGGACGAGTTGACGCGTACCGACGCCGAACGCGTCTACCTCGAAGGTACCTCGAACATCGTCGACGAGGACAAATTCACCGATCTAGAGACCGTCCGGGGCGTCATCGGCGCGCTCGAACACCGGCGCGCCCTCCTGGAGATGCTCGCCGTCGCCCTCGCGGCAGACCACGTCGAGGTCTATATCGGATCGGAGATCCCCATTCACGAGATGCAGCGTTGCACCGTCATCACCGCGCCCTATCGGAGTGAGGGCGCAGCCATAGGTTCTCTGGGCATCGTCGGGCCGACCCGCATGGATTACCGTCGCACGATGGCCGCGGTACGGGAAGTCGCCGACAGCCTCGGACGAATGCTCGCGAGCCCTTCCTCGTAAGCGATGGCGCACGATCATTACGAGACGCTGGGCGTTTCGCGCGACGCCTCGCCGGACGAGATCAAGCGGGCGTACCGTGCGCTGGCGCGCCGTTACCACCCGGATGCAAACCCCGACGATCCGGACGCGGCGGAACACTTCAAAGAGGTCGGCCGCGCCTACGAGGTCCTGTCCGATCCCGCCAAGCGGAGTCGCTACGACGCGTTCGGCGATGAGCGCGCGGGCGCGGGCGGGCCCGGCTTCGCCGATTTCGGCGGGATTTCGGACCTGTTCGCGACCTTCTTCGGGGGTCCGTCGGCGACGCCGACTTCGGGCCCCGCGCGCGGCGCCGACATCCTCGCGGAGATAGAGATAAGCCTCGAGGAGGCGGCGACCGGGGCGGAGCGGGAGGTCGAGGTGGCCACGCTCGGTCAATGCTCGGTGTGCAACGGGAACGGCGCCGCACCCGGTACCTCACCCACCACATGCGGCGAATGCGGCGGTGCCGGCGAGGTGCGCGCCGTTCGACGGACCATTCTCGGCAACCTCGTCACCGCGGCGCCGTGCCCGCGCTGCGGTGGGGCGGGGCAAGAGATCCTGCAACCGTGCACCGAATGCCGGGGCCGCGGCCGCGTCGAGGTCACCGAGAGGTTGACCGTGCGCATTCCCGCCGGCGTCGACGACGGCGCGCAGCTGCGCGTCATGGGGCGGGGGCAGGCGGGCATGCGGGGTGGGCGCGCCGGCGATCTCTATGTGGGGATTCGGGTCGCGCCCCACGATGTCTTCCAGCGCGCCGGGCCCGACCTCGGATGCGAGGTCGAGGTGCCGATGACGATCGCAGCGTTGGGTGGCGAAGTGGATGTGCCGTCGCTGAATGCGGATCCGGAGCCGGTGGAGATTCGTCCCGGTACGCAGTCGGGGGAGGTGCTCCGGCTGAGGAACAGGGGAATGCCGCGCCGCGGCGGCCGCGGCGATCTCGTCGTGCTCCTCAAGGTGGAGACGCCGACCGACCTCGACGAGGAACAGGGCGAACTGCTGCGACGACTTGCCGAGCTCAGGGGGGAAGCGGCGGGATCCAAAGGGTTCTTCGACCGTCTGCGGCAGGCTTTCAGGTAGTGCCGCGGCGAGACGAGACCTGGTTTCTCGCGCCGCCGGCGGCATGGAGCGAGGGCCGAATCGTTCTTCCGCCCAAAGAGTCGCACCACGCACTGCGCGTACTGCGACTTCGGCGCGGTCACGAGGTCACCGTCTCCGACGGCGTCGGATCCGTTGCCCGGTGCGTGATCGAGCAGACAGACGGCGACCGCGTGATCGCCTCGGTGCTCGAACGCGACCTGCGCCCGCATGCACGACCGTCGCTCGTGGTTTTTCAGGGTGCGGCGAAGCGCGGAAAGAACGACGCCGTGGTCGAGCGGCTTGCGGAGATCGGGGTTTCCGAAGCCTGGATCTACGAATCGCGTCGCAGCGTGGTCAAGTGGGACTCGGTGAAATCGGAGCGGCTCGCGGCGCGCTGGGATGCGATCGCGCAGGCGGCCGCGAAACAGTCCCGGAACCCATACGTCATGAAGACCGCCGCACCCGTGGCGTGGACCGAGCTCGTTCGCCGCGTGCGCTCGGAGTCGCGGGCGGTGGTGTTGTGGGAGGAGGCCACGATGCCGCTACGGGATGCGCTCGGCGCGCCGACGGAGCGCATCGCCCTCGTGGTGGGCCCCGAGGGTGGGCTTGCAGTGGATGAGGCGAACGAGCTGGCCGCCGCCGGCGCCGCCCTCGTGTCGCTCGGGCCGAACGTGTTGCGCACCGAGAACGCGGCTCTCGTGGCCGCGGCCGCGATCGGCTACCACTTCGGTCTCCTCGGCTGATGCCGGCCGGGCCGGGGTAGTTTCGGGTCATGTCGACCGTTGCCTTTCATACGCTCGGATGCCGGCTGAATCAGGCAGAGAGCGACGGCATGGCCGAGCAACTCGCGGCGCGCGGGGTGATCGCCGCGGGGTTGACCCCGGCCGATCTCGTCGTCGTCAACACATGCACGGTCACCAAGGAGGCGACGAAGGCGTCGCGCCAGACGATTCGGCGCGCCGTGAAGAACAATCCCGATGCGACCGTGGTGGTGGTCGGATGCTATGCGGTGAGCAATCCCGACGAGGTGGCTGCGATCGACGGGGTCGACGTGATCGTCGGCAACGACGAAAAGGAGCGCTTTGCCGAGGTCCTGGGGGAAACCGGCGCGGTCGGGCCCCTCCTTCAGATCGGGATGCGCCCGCCCGATGCGCCTCGCCGGATTCGAGCGAACCTCAAGGTTCAGACGGGGTGCGACGAGTGGTGCACGTTCTGCATCATCCCCACCACGCGCGGGCCACTGCGTTCGTTCGCGCCCGATGATCTGATCGCCGAGGCGGAGTCGCGGGTGCGTTCCGGCGCCCGCGAGATCATTCTCACCGGGGTGCACCTCGGGAAGTACACCTACGACACCGGTGGTGACGAGCGCAGATTGGTCGATCTGTTCGCGCGCCTGCTGCAGATCGACGGTCTCTGGCGCATCCGCCTGTCGTCGATCTTGTCGAACCATCTAACGGAGGAGGTTGTCGACTTCATTGCCGCCGACGAACGAATGTGCCGTTACCTTCACGTGCCTCTGCAGGCGGGGGACGACCGGGTTCTGTATGCGATGCACCGCCCGTACCGCATCCATGAGTTTGTCGACGCGGTCGATCGCGCCGCCCGGCGCATACCGGGTCTGGCGCTCGCGACCGATGTGATCGTCGGCTTCCCCGGTGAGAGCGATGCCGCGTTCGACGAAACCCTCGGCGTCGTGGAACGGATCGGCTTCTCGAAGCTCCACGTGTTTCGGTACTCGGCGCGCCCCGATACGCCCGCCGCGGGCATGTCGGACGAGGTTCATCCCGACGTCAAGCGGGAGCGGTCGAAGCGCCTGATCGAGGTCGGCAACAGCATCCGATCGCGCTTTTTGAACGATCATCTTCATGCGCCGCTTACGGTGCTGGTCGAGGACGAGCGTGAGGTCGACGGCGCGATCGTCTCTGCCGGCCAAACGAGTGACTACGTCCGGGTGTGGTTCGAGGGGGGCGGAGTTATGGGGAAGATGGTCGAGGTCGAAGGCGAGCGCGTGCGGGCAGACGGCCTCGCGGGGCGTCTGGTGAGCGTCACGAGAGGCTGAGGACGGAGGGAACCGCAATGGACGATTGCCTGTTCTGCAAGATCGCAGGGAAGGATTTGGATGCGGAGATCGTGCACGAGTCCGAATCCGTCGTTGCATTCCGCGACATCAATCCCGCCGCCCCCACGCACGTGCTGGTGGTGCCCCGGCGTCATGTTGGCTCGGCCGCCGAGCTGGGGACGTCTGACGGCGATCTTCTCGGAGAGATGTTCGAGGTCATGACGGACGTAGCCCGCTCCGCGGGAATCGAGGGGGGGTTCCGTATCGTGACGAACATCGGCGAGGACGCGGGACAAAGCGTTCACCACCTGCACTTTCACGTCCTCGGGGGTAGGCCTATGGGGTGGCCGCCGGGGTAAAATCTCGGGATTACATGCTGACTCACTCGCACGTGAAGCTTCTCGTTCCCGGGCACCACGACATGGTGAGGCTCGTCGGGGCGAGAGACGAGCTTCTGAAACTGATTGAATCTGCGTTCGAGGTAACGATCCTCGTGCGCGGGAACGAGATATCCATCTCGGGGGAGACCGCGGAGACGGAGCGGGTGTCGCGACTCTTCGAAGAGTTGATCACGCTTCTCGAGGGCGGGCAGATCCTGACGCTCGACGCGGTCGGGCGATCGATCGACATGGTCAAGACCGAGGACGAGACGGGTCCGGCGGCGGTGTTGTCCGACACGGTGGTCGTGACTCACTCCGGGAAGCCGATCCGACCCAAGACCGCGGGACAAAAGCGCTACGTCGATACCATCCGAGACAACACCATCGTGTTCGGGATAGGGCCGGCGGGGTCGGGCAAGACCTATCTGGCGGTCGCCGCCGCGATACGCGCTCTCAAGACGGCCGAGGTGTCGCGCATCGTGCTCACGCGACCGGCGGTGGAAGCCGGCGAGCGCCTGGGTTTCCTTCCCGGCGATCTTGCCGCCAAAATCGATCCCTATCTCAAGCCGCTGTACGACGCCCTCTACGAGATGCTGGAGCCGACGACCTTCCAGAGATACATGGATCAAGGCACTATAGAAATTGCCCCGCTCGCCTTCATGCGTGGCCGCACGCTGAACGATGCCTTCATCATTCTCGACGAGGCTCAGAACACAACTCCCGAGCAGATGAAGATGTTTCTCACGCGCCTTGGATTCGGATCGCGCGCGGTCGTAACCGGAGACGTCACCCAGGTCGACCTTCCGTCGGGCGCACGCTCCGGTCTCATCGTGATCGAGGAGATCCTCACGGAAATTCCGGGTGTCGCGTTCACCCATCTCGACGCCCGAGACGTCGTGCGCCACAAGATCGTTCAGGACATCGTCGAGGCGTATCGCGTCTACACCGAGGGCATCGCCTCCCGCTAGTGGACGTTTTCTTAGCCAACGAACAGGATGTCCCGGTCGACGAGCGCCGCCTGTCGGCGCTTGCCCGTCACACCTTGAACATCGAAGACGTCGACGAAGATTGTGAACTCTCGCTGCTGTTGGTTGGAGCCGATCACATGCGCCGCCTCAACCAACGCTTCGCCGGCAACGACTATGCAACCGACGTATTGGCGTTTCCCATGATGGACGACGACAACGGCTTCCTGCTGCTCGGCGACGTGGTCGTGTGTCCGTCGGTGGCGCAGCAGAACGCGGGACAAGCCGGACGTTCGCTGCGCGACGAGCTCGACGCTCTCGTTGTTCACGGAACGTTGCACCTCCTCGGTTACGACCATCAGCGCGCCGAGGAGAAGACGCGCATGGAGGACAGGGCAACAGAGGCGCTCGAGACCTTCCGGACGTCGTCGGTCCAGTGAACGAAATCGTGGGCATCTCGAGCATCACCGGTCTGTTGGTCTTCGCCGGATTCCTGTCCCTTGCGGAGGCATCCATAGGACGGGTCAACCGCGTGAAGGCCCACCATCTCCTCGATCAAAAGAGAAAGGGTGCCGAGCAGCTTCTGCACATAGTCCAGGACCCCGCCGACTACCTGAACATCCTTCGTCTTCTCACGGTGGTCGCTCAGGTCACGTCGGTCGTGATCGCAACCGCCCTCGCGCTCGAAGCATTCGGGGGGAAAGGCGAGGCAGTCGCGATAATCGTCATGACGGTTGTGTTGTTCGTCTTTGCCGAGGCAGCGCCGCGGACGTTCTCACTGACGCATGCGGAGGGTGCGGCGCTCTTCGTGGCCCGGCCGGTGACGTTCCTCGGCACGATGCTGCGTCCACTCGGGCGCATTTTCATCCTCGTCGCCAACGTGATTGCGAGCCCGCTTCCCGGACGGACTTTGCCGAAAGGCCCGTTCGTGACCGAAGAGGAAATTCGGAACCTGGTCGATGTCGCGGAGGACGAGGAGGAAATAGAAGAGGAGGAGCGCGAGCTGATCCATTCGATCTTCGAGTTCGGCGACACGGTCGTGCGCGAGGTGATGGTCCCTCGTCCCGACATGGTCACGGCGCGCGCGGATGCTTCACTTTCCGCCGTCCTCGAGATCATCATCGAAGCCGGTTATTCGCGCATCCCCATCTACGAGGGCGACGTCGACAACATCATCGGCGTCCTCTATGCAAAGGATTTGTTGAAGCGCCTGCACGAGAAGAGCGGCGATGTCCGTGTCGCCGCTCTCGGGCGGGCTCCTCTGTTTGTCCCCGAGCAGAAAAAGGTTGCAGAGCTTCTGCGCGAGATGCAAAAGGAGCACGTGCACATGGCGATCGTCGTCGACGAGTACGGGGGCACGGCCGGTCTTGTCACCATCGAGGACCTGATCGAGGAGATCGTCGGTGAGATCGTCGATGAGTACGACCGCGAGGAGCCTCTGGTCGAACCGGTGGATGCCGACACCATCCGGGTCGACGCCAAAATGCAGATCGACGAGGTCAACGAGCTTCTCGAGGTCGATCTTCCGCACGAGGAGTGGGACACGGTCGGGGGCCTCGTGTTCGGCCTTACCGGGCGTGTGCCGGTACCCGGAGAGACCGTACGTTTCGACTCGCTCGAGTTCCGGACCGAGCGCGTAACCGGACGGCGTATTCAAAAGGTAGTGATCCGCAAGGTTTCGGAGGAACGGGCCGAGACGGTCGAGCCGTGAGCGGCGTCGTCGACGAGGCATTTCGATCGGGATTCGTGGCGGTTGTGGGGCGACCGAACGTCGGGAAGTCGACGCTTGTGAACGCCCTGGTCGGCGAGAAGGTCGCCATCACGTCCGACAAGCCACAGACGACCCGCGCTGCAATCCGCGGCGTCGTCGATTATCCGGGTGCGCAGGTCGTGCTCGTCGACACGCCCGGCTATCACAAGCCGCGCACGCTGCTCGGGAAACGACTCAACCAGATGGTGCGAAACGCGTGGAGCGACGTCGATCTCGCGCTGCTGGTGGTCGACGGCGTCGCGGGCGTGGGCCGGGGCGACGGGAAGGTGGCCGCCGATCTCGAGGTGGCGGGACGCCCGACGATCATCGTCGTCAACAAAATCGATCGAATGCGCCCGCCGCAGATTGCCGCGCAGCTCGCCCGCGCCGCCGAACTCGATGATTTCGAGGAGTATGTCCCGTTGTCGGCTCGCACCGGCGAAGGCGTCGACTCGCTTATTCGGGTCATGATCGATCGCCTCGGTGAGGGCCCCATGTACTATCCACCGGGCACCAGAACCGACCAGCCGCCGCCGCGCTACGTGGCAGAGCTCGTGCGCGAGAAACTTCTCGCTCGCATGAACGAGGAGGTCCCTCATTCCGTTGCCGTGGTCACCGAAGACTTCGAGGAGCGTGAAGACGGTCTCCTGGAGATAAGGGCGGTCGTGTTCGTCGAGCGGGATTCGCAGAAGGGCATAGTGATCGGAAAGAAAGGCGCCACCCTCAAGGCCGTCGGAAGCGAGGCCCGCGAAGAGATCGAGATCCTCTTCGGGCAGCGCGTCTTCCTCGAGCTGCGTGTGAAGGTCGAAAAGGATTGGCAGCGCAGATCGTATGCACTCGAGCGCCTTGGGCTCGGGGACGTCGGTGGCTAACCTGCCTGCCTACGAGGTGCGCAACCTCCGCAAGGTGTACCGCAACGACAAACAACCCGCGGTCGTCGCCAACGACGGCGTGACCTTCTCCGTGCGGGGGGGCGAGACGTTCGGTTTGCTCGGACCGAACGGATCCGGAAAGTCGACGATCGTGAAGCAACTCGTGGGTCTGCTCTCCCCCTCGTCCGGTGACATCCGTTTGTTCGGAGAACCGGTGATCGCGCGCCGGGACGATCGCCGCATCGGCCGGTCGGTGGCGTACCTCCCTCAGACGATCCCCGCATTGGGCGAATTGCATGTCGGCGAGGCGATTCGGTGGATGGGGATGCTGCGCGGGCTTCCGCGCCCGGTTGCCGACCATGAGACCGAGGAGCTCCTCGAGGCACTGCAGCTGGGGGGCGTGGTCGACCGCGGTCTGCGCAAGCTGTCGGGTGGACAAAGGCGGCTGGTTCAGATCGGGATGACCCTTGCGGGGCGCCTGCCGGTCCTCATCCTCGACGAGCCGACCGCCGATATCGACCCCGCCCTGCGCCGGCGCATCTGGAGCCTGCTCGCCGGGCGCGCCCGGAGCGGCTCCGCGGTGATCCTCGTGACGCACGACGTGGCGGAGGCCGAGCACGTCTTAGACCGGGTCTCGATCCTCGACCGCGGCCGCGTCGTCGCGGAGGGGACTCCCGCGCAGCTGAAGGCGAACCTTGCACACCGGACGCGCCTCGAGATCGCGCTTGCCGAGGAGAGCGCGCTCGACCCGCGCGCGGTGGCGGACGAGATCGGGGGCGAGACGCGCGTCCGCGGGCGTCACGTGAGCGCCTGGGTCCCGGCGGATCTCGCAGTTCGGATTCTCGAGAAGGTCATGACCGGCGCTCCCGAGGGGGCGCTCGAGGACGTCCGGTTGATCACCCCTACGCTCGAGGATGTCTACCTCGAGGTAGGGGGGCACCTGCTCGATGAGGAGGGGGCATCGTGACTCGTTTTCGAGTCCTAATGTGGATGCAGATGGCGCGTCTTCGAACAGCGTGGCGTCCGTACCTCATCGTGTCTTCCCTCATGCCGCTGGGGATCGCGGTGTTGATGAGGGCGATCATGGAGCCGGGCCAGGTGCGCGAGTTCGGCGTCCAGATCGTTGCGGGATCGGCAGTGCTCGCAATCGCAATGACGGCGATCGTCATGCTCGCCCAGCGAATCGCGTGGCTCAAGGAAAACGAGGTACTCGATCTGTTCGCGACTCTTCCGGTCTCGCGCGGCATGTTGATTGCCTCCGTACTGCTGTCGTTTGCGGTGTTCTCGCTTCCCGGAACGGTGATCGTCCTGGTGCTGGGAGCGGCGTTGTTCGACCTCTCGCCGGCCGCGTTGTGGGCGGCGGTCCCGGTGTGGGCGTTTGGATCCTTTGCGCTCGCCGGCCTCGGGGTCCTGTTGGGCTTTGCGGCTCCGGACGAACAACTGGCCGGGATGTATTCGAACTTGGCGATGATGGCGGTCCTGTTCCTGGGGATCCTCCCGGCGGAGCGCATTCCGTCGTGGCTCGGGCCGGTTCGAGCGGCACTTCCGTCGTCCTATGCAGTCGATGCGCTGAAGCCGGCCCTTGCGGGAGACCTCGGCGGATCGCTCGCGGCGAACTTGATCGTGCTCGCCGGTTTCGGAGCGGTATCCTTCCTCGCCGTGAGGGGCCCACTATGGCCGAAGTCCGACTAGGGGTGAGGTGAAGATGCCGCAGGCGACGGTCAAGCAGTACGACTCGCTCACCCGCACCGGCCGGTTGGTCACAGACGACGGCGTGACCGAAATTCCCATCGATGCCGCGGCAATGGACAGCAGCGTCATGTTTCGCTTCCTCCGGCCGGGCCAGCGCGTGACGTTCGATCTCGTCGAGGTCGACGGCGAAGAGCGGCCCCGCAACCTGCGCATCGGCATCGTCTAGACGCAAGCTGCGGTCGCAAAGTCGCATTTGGTGGGTTCCGCCCCCGTAGGCTTGAGGTCTTATGCCGGGGCTCTATCGGGACGAGGCGATCGTCCTCAAGACGATCAAGCTGGGTGAGGCCGACCGCATCGTCACCGTCTTCACACGAGGCCACGGGAAGGTCCGGGCAGTTGCCAAAGGGATCCGGAAGACGAAGAGCCGGTTCGGCGGACGCCTCGAGCCCTTCAGCCGTGTCGATCTGATGCTCTACAAGGGCAAAGGGGCGCTCGACACGATCACGGCGGCAGACATCCTGTCGTCGTTCGATGAGCTCCGAGCGGATTACGCCCGGTTGACGGCGGGTGCGGTCGCGGTGGAAGTCGTCGAGAAGATCACCGAAGAGCGGGAGCGATCACCTTCCGTCTACGCGTTGCTGCTGGCCGGTCTCGAGTCGCTCGCCCAGGGCCGATGCGACAACGTCGTCCCCGCCTTTCTGGTGAAGTTGTTGTCGCTCTCCGGCTACCACCCGCAATTGCAGGTATGCGTCTCGTGTGGCACGGGAGCTCTGTTGTCCGGCTTCAGCGCCGCCGCGGGAGGCGCGGTTTGCGAAGAGTGTGGGCGCGTCGACCGCGGCGCCCAGAGGCTTGCGCCCGACCGCATCGCGCTCCTCGCCCGGCTCCTCACGTCGGACTTCGGATACCCGAGCGATCCGCAAGCGGGACTCGACGTGACCGCGGCGCTGAGGTCGTATGCCGAGTATCACCTCGAGCGGCCGCTCAAGAGCCTGCGGTTTTTGGTTCCGGCATGACCGGAGGCGATGCGCCGGGCGGTGCCGATCCCGCCCACGTCGCGATCATCATGGACGGAAACGGCCGGTGGGCGGAGCGGCGCGGGCTCTCGCGGACGAAAGGCCACGAGGCGGGGGAGAGAGCGCTGTTCGACGTGGTCGAGGGTGCGCTCGAGGCGGGGATCCGCTACCTGTCCGTATACGCCTTCTCGACCGAGAACTGGGTGCGCCCGCGCGACGAGGTCGAGTTTCTGCTCGGTTTCAACCGGGCGCTCTTGCGCGAGCGCAGAGATCAACTCGACGAGCGACGGGTACGCATTCGCCGAATAGGGCGGCGCGACCCCGTGCCCCAGGACGTCCTCGACGAGTTCGATGCCGCCGAACGTCTGACCGCGCATCATTCACGCATGCATTTGCTCGTCTGCTTCAACTACGGTGGCCGCGCCGAGATCGAGGATGCTGCCACCAAGGGGGATATCGCAAAGCATCTGTATGCGCCGGATGCTCCGGATGTAGATCTCCTGATTCGAACCTCTGGCGAGATGCGCCTTTCGAATTTCTTGTTGTGGCAATGCGCATACGCGGAGCTCTACTTCACCGAGATCCTGTGGCCCGACTTCGACAGGCGAGCGTTGTTCGAGGCGATCGACGAATACCGTGCGCGCCGTCGACGTTTCGGCGGTCTGTGATCGCTTAGATCCCCCGCAGCCCGGCATGGATCGTGCTACCTTTCACGATTATTGGTGGGGGTGGACTTGGCAGCGCGGAATACTGCCAGCCCTCACCGTAGGAAAGGAAGTGTGGAAGGGTGGCTGAAGGAACCGTCAAGTGGTTCAGCAACGACAAGGGCTACGGGTTCATCTCGCAGTCCGACGGCGAAGACGTGTTCGTGCATTTCTCGGCGATCACGATGGAGGGTTACAAGTCCCTCGAGGAAGGACAAGCAGTCGAGTTCGACGTCACCGAGGGTCCGAAGGGCAAGCAGGCCTCAAACGTCCGCGCCGTCTAAGACCAAACAGAGAGCCTCATCTGCGGCCCCCGTTCTCGGGGGCCGCTTCTTTATGCCCCGCCTCGTCTTCGTCTGCGACCGGGTCGGCGGCGCGGGCCCCGGGTCCCACCGCGGCGCTCAACACCCCCGCGTTGGGAAGAGAGACGGGTCCGCGTGCGGTGACGAGATCGACGTAGAAGAAGCCGATCTCGGTTACCGTCCCTTCGTACTCCCCGGCCAGCGGGCCCGAACGCAGCACCACGTAGTCGCCCACCGAAAACGGCCGGACGAGCATGAGCACTACGCCGGCGAAGAAGTTGCCCAGCGTTTGCTGCGCCGCGATACCGACCGCGACCCCCGTGACCGCACCTCCGAGGAGCAATCCATCGAGGGGGACCCCCAGTAGCTGCAGTGTCGGCAGGAGCACGACGAGATACCCGATCACCTGAATGACCGCGCCGAGCGGCGCGCCGCGCGCATCACCCAGGCGAACCTCGACGGCGCGCGCGGCTCCCCTCGTGAGCGCGCGTACGGCAACGATTCCCGCCACCACGAACAACAGGAGGCCGGCCACCGCCCCGAGGTCGTGAAGGTCCACCCTGCCGGCGAAGCCGGCGAAGAGAGGACCCTCGTCCTTCCACCCCGAGGTCGCCACGAGCCCGATCAGCGCGAGCACGGCCGCGACACCGGCGCGGAAGAGGTGCGGCCGTGCCGCGCGACGTGAATCGTTGGTCATGCTCACAAGGTACGGCCCTGCGCACCCGGTGTACCGGATTGGTGCCGCTCCGCCCCCGCCGGCTCCACGAGCACCTGCACGACGCGACGCCGGTACATGTTGCGCACGCGGAGCTTCCAACCATCGTGCTCGATCACGTCTCGGCGCCGGGGGATCCGCCCCAGCCGGTCCATCAGAAAACCCGCGACGGTCTCGTACTCGCCCTCGGGCAGCTCCACTCCCAGGCGGGCCGACGCCTCGTCGATCCGGAGCCCGCCCGGAACGAGATAGCGGTTCTCACCCAGCTGCTCGATCCCGAGCTCGCCGACGTCGTACTCGTCGCGGATGTCCCCGACCAGCTCCTCCACGAGATCTTCGAGCGTGACGATTCCCGCGGTGCCTCCGTGCTCATCGACGACCAGCGCGGCGTGACGCCGGCCGCGGCGCATCTCGAGCAGGAGAGACCGGAGCTTGCGCGACTCGGGAACCACGAGCATCTGCCGGATAAATCGAGGCGGAACGGGTTGTGTTCGTTCCTCCGGTGGGATGCGCAGGAGATCCTTGACGTGCACGAAGCCGAGGATGTGGTCGAGATCGTTGCGATAGACGGGGATCCGCGAATGACCCGACTCGACGGCCACGACCTCGACCTCCTCGGGAGTTGAGGTGGCGGAGACGGCGGTTAAATCGGTTCGGGGCACCATAGCCTCGACCGCATCGCGCTCCCCGAGGTCGATGATCCCCTTCAGCAGGCGCTCGTTGAACGGATCGACTAGGCCCTCCCGTGCGCTCTCCGAAACCATGCGGCCGATCTCGCCCGCGGTATGAACCGCCAGCAGCTCGTCCCGCGGTTCGATTCCGATGAGGCGCAGGCTGCCGTTTGCGATCGCGTTGAGCAGTCGGAGGAACGGCCGAAAGAGGTTGGCATACCCGCGCATCGGGATCGCGAGCAACAACGCGACGCGTTCCGGTTCACTGATAGCGATGTTCTTGGGCGCCATCTCGCCGACGACCATGTGCAGGAAGACCACCACGGTCAACGCGATTACGAGCGAGACCGTGTGGAGGGCTGCCGGTGGAAGAGATGCCACGTCGTGAAGGGCCGATTCGATGATCGAGGCGATTGCCGGCTCCGCGACGAAGCCGAGCCCCAACGACGCCATCGTGATGCCGAGCTGCGCCCCGGCAAGCATGAAGGAGAGCTCGCGGAGGCTCTTGAGCGCCGCCGTTGCAGAGGGTTTTCCGGTGGCGGCCAACTCCTCGATCCTCGTTCGCCGTGCCGCGATCAGGCCGAACTCGGCGGCAACGAAGAAGCCGTTGGCGAGGAGGAGCAGGACGGACGCGAGCAGGTACCCCGTGTTCACGTCGCCTCCCCCCTTCGGTCGGACGGCGCCACCACGAGGACTTTGGAGATCCGTCGCTTCTCCATTTGGACCACCTTGAATTCCCACCCGTCGTAGGACGCGTGATCGCCGGGCTGTGGGATGTCGTTGAAGAGTGACAAGAGGAACCCCGCCAGCGTGTCGTAGGGTCCCTCCGGCATCTCGAAGCCGCACGCATCTTCGACCTCGCGTGCGTGCAGCTTGGCATTCAGCACGTGGACTCCGGACGGAACCGTTTGTGCCCGGGCGGAGGCGGGAGCGCGCCGGTCGTACTCGTCTTCGATCTCGCCGACGATCTCCTCGATGATGTCCTCGACCGAGACGATCCCGGCGGTCCCCCCGTATTCGTCGACCGCGACCGCAAGCAACTGCTGCTCCCGCCGCATCTCGATCAGAAGCGGTTCGAGGGGAAGGCTCTCGGGGACGATGAACGCCTCCCTGACGAGGTCCTGCACCGGCGTGACGCCGCGCCTCTCAACCGGGATGCGGAGGACATCCTTTACGTGGACGATCCCGAGGATGTCGTCGAGGTCGTCGCCGTAGACGGGGAAGCGGGAATGTCCGGTCTCGATCGAGCTGTGGACGACCGCGGAAACGCGCGCATCGCGGGGGATTCCCACCACGTCGGTGCGCGGCACCAGGATGTCGGCGGCGGTGCGCTCCCTGAACGAGATCGACCTCTCCAGGAGCGCGAATTCTTCTTCGAGCAAGCCGCCACCTTCGCGGGAACTCTGGATGAGGCTCTCCAGCTCCTGGAGCGAGCGGACGTTGATCAGCTCCTCCCGCGGCTCGATCCCGAGCCGCCGCACGGTCCAGTTGGCGCTCGCGTTCAGGAACACGATGAGGGGCTTGAACAATGCGTTGATCACTCGCAGCGGGGTGACCACCCGGAACGCGACGTCGATCGGCCTCGCGATGGCGAGATTCTTTGGGACGAGCTCTCCCACCACCATCTGTGTTGCCGTTGCTACTACGAGCGCGATCGATACGGCCACGGCGAGGCTGCTCTCTTCGGGCACGCCGGCCAACTCGAGGAGGGGGGCGAGCGCTCGTCCGATCGTGGGTTCCGCCACGAAGCCGACGAGAAGCGAGGTGAGGGTGATGCCCAGCTGGGCGCCCGACAGCTGGAACGAGAGAGTTTTCAGGCCGTGGAGCGTGCCGGCCGCCCCGCGCTGCCCGCTTTCCGCAAGCAGACGAACCCGCTCTTTGTCGACCGCGACGAGCGCAAACTCGCCCGCGACGAAGAAACCGTTGGCGATGATGAGGAGCGCGACCGAGAGGAGGCCGAGGGCTAGATCGATGGCGAACTATCCTCCGGCGCGCCGGGGTCTCTTTCCTTCCACGAGGACTATCATGCCCGACATGAGCGACGTCTCCATGGACACGATCGTGAACCTGTGCAAGCGGCGGGGGATCGTGTTCCCCTCTAGCGAGATCTACGGCGGGCTGCGCTCCGCATGGGATTGGGGACCGCTCGGCATCGAGCTCAAGCGCAACGTCAAGAACGAATGGTGGCGGGCGATGGTTCACCTGCGCGACGACATCGTCGGGCTCGAGTCGTCCATCTTGATGTCGCCCAAGGTGTGGGAGGCGTCCGGTCACGTCGCGACGTTTACCGATCCGCTGGTGGAGTGCACGAACTGCCATCACCGCTTCCGCGCAGACCACATCGACCTCGAGAAGTCCTGCCCGGATTGCGGGCGTGGCCCCAACTGGACCGAGCCGCGCCAGTTCAATCTCATGTTCAAGACCCATATGGGCCCCGTCGAGGATTCCGCTCACGCGGTCTACCTGAGGCCGGAAACGGCTCAGGGGATGTTCGTCGACTACCTGGCGGTGCAGACCACGTCCCGGAAAAAGATCCCATTCGGGATCGCGCAGCAGGGTAAATCGTTTCGCAACGAGATCACGCCCGGCAACTTCGTTTTTCGCACGCGCGAGTTCGAGCAGATGGAGATGGAGTTTTTCGTCGAGCCCGGGACCGACGAGAAGTGGCACGAGGCGTGGCTCGAGGAGCGAATGAACTGGTTCTTCGATCTGGGGATGCGCAAGGAAAAACTGCGCCTTCGTCGGCACGATCCCGATGAGCTCTCGCATTATGCGAAGGACACCTACGACATCGAGTACGAGTTTCCGGGCATGGGGTGGAGCGAGCTCGAGGGCATCGCGAATCGCACCGACTTCGATCTAAAGGCGCATGCGAAGCATTCGGGACAGGAGATCGTCTACTTCGATTCGGAGACGGAGGAGAAATACGTTCCCTACGTCATCGAGCCGGCGCTCGGTGTCGAACGCTGCACGCTTGCGTTCCTGATCGACGCCTATCGTGAGGAAGAGGCACCCACCGCGTCGGGCAAGGTCGAGAAGCGGACTTTGCTCAAGCTGGACAAACGTCTGGCGCCTACGAAGGTGGCCGTCTTGCCCCTCAGCAAACATGCGGACTTGACCCCGGTGGCGGAGAGGGTTGCCACGTCGCTCAGGCCCCATTTCGTCACGGATTTCGACGTCACGGGCTCTATCGGACGCCGTTACAGGCGGCAGGATGAAGTCGGGACCCCCTTTTGCCTTACGGTGGACTTCGACTCGCTCGAGGACAATCAGGTCACCATCAGAGAACGCGATTCGATGGAGCAGGAGCGCCTGCCCGTCGACGCGGTCGTCCACCACCTGCGTAAGTCGTTCGAGGAGGGCTAATGCCGAAGCTGACCGGTGTCGTAAGCATTGCGGGTGGCGCGCCCGCCCCCGGCGCGGTTGTCGAGCTCCACAACTCGTCTGGAGACGTTCTCGATCAGGTTCGGGTCGACGACCACGGTGCATTTGCTTTTCACCTAGTGACGGGCGAGTGGAGCCTTCATTGTTGGGACGCCGAAGGTCACCGCGCGATGGAGACGGTTTCGCTCGACGACGACGATCATCAGGTCGAGATCGAACTGCGCTGAACGAGATCGCACCGGGAGAGGGCCGCACATGACCAAGTGGGTCTACGACTTCGGCGAAGGGGACGCGTCACAGAAGTACCTTCTCGGTGGCAAGGGCGCCAATCTCGCCGAGATGACGAACCTCGGTCTTCCCGTGCCTCCGGGATTCACGATCACGTGCGATGCATGCAACGAATACACGCGCCTCGGCGGCCGTTTCCCGGACGGGCTTCTCGATCAGGTAGCAGAGCATCGGAAGGGTCTCGAGGAGACGATGGGTCGGTCGATCGGCGACCCGCGCGACCCGCTTCTGGTCTCGGTGCGATCCGGCGCGCCGTTTTCGATGCCGGGCATGATGGACACGGTGCTCAACGTCGGTTTGAACGTCGAAAGTGTCGAGGGCCTTGCACGCCAGACCGAATCCGAGCGATTTGCGTGGGACTCCTACCGCCGGCTGATCCAGATGTTCGGCCACACCGTTCTCGGTATCGACGGCGACCTCTTCGCCGCTGCGCTCGATGCCGAGAAAGGCAAAAAAGGGGTGGCGGCGGATGTCGATTTGGATGCGAAGGACCTCAAGGCCCTCGTCCAGACCTTCAAGAAGATCGTCAAGAAGGAGACCGGCAGAGAATTCCCGGACGATCCCACCGAGCAGCTGACCCTCGCGATCGAGGCGGTCTTCGGCTCGTGGAACAACAAGCGTGCGCGGGATTACCGGCGGCGTAATCGGATCCCCGACGATCTCGGGACCGCCGTCAACGTACAGGCGATGGTTTTCGGCAACATGGGCGACGACTCCGGGACGGGCGTTGCGTTCACGCGCGATCCGTCGACCGGCGAGAAGAAGCCGTACGGTGACTACCTCCCCAACGCGCAGGGGGAGGACGTGGTTGCGGGGATCCGAAACACTCTTCCGCTCCAGGACCTCGCGCGTCTGAACGCCGGTGCGTGGAGCGAGCTTCAGCAGCACATGGCGGTCCTCGAGCGGCACTTCAAAGACATGTGCGACATCGAGTTCACGATCGAACGGGGCACGCTGTGGCTCCTCCAGACTCGGGTCGGCAAGAGGACCGCCCGCGCCGAGTGGGAAATCGGCCTCGACATGGTGAACGAGGGCCTCACCGACGAGGACGTCACGGTGCGCGACCGCCTGACGGCAGGCAAGCTCGACGAACTGTTCAAGCCTGCGATCAAAGCGGTCCTCAAGAACTCGAAGGAGCCGATCGCAAGCGGCCTGAACGCATCCCCCGGTGCCGCGGTGGGACGAGTCGTGTTCTCGGCAGAGGATGCGTCGCGGTGGGCGGAGCGAGGCGAAAAGGTCATCCTCGTCCGGCGGGAAACGAACCCGGACGACTATCACGGGATGGTTGCGAGCGAGGGGATTCTGACCTCCGCCGGCGGCACTAATTCGCATGCTGCAGTTGTGGCGCGGGGTGAAGGCATCCCGGCGGTGTGCGGCGCAGATGCAATCAAGATCGACGGCGCCGGGCGCAATTTCACCGCAGGGAGGGCGACCGTCGCGGAGGGCGGCTGGATCACGATCGACGGCACCGACGGCGCCGTCTACGACGAGGCGCTCGAGACCGAGCCGTCGCCGCTCGAGGCGGCGATGCTGGGGAGCAAGAGGGCCCGGTCGGGGACGTTGTGGGCGTCCTTCGATCGCTTCATGACCCGTGCCGATGCCGTCCGCCGCCTCCGGGTGCGCGCCAACGCGGATACGCCCGAGCAGGCAAAGAACGCCCGTGCCCGCGGCGCCGAAGGAATCGGGCTGTGCCGCACGGAGCACATGTTCATGGGAGAGGCACGCGTCGAGGCCGTGCGGGCGATGATCTTTGCCGGGAGTGCAGACGAGGAGGAGAAGGCGTTCGCCGTCCTTCTTCCGCTGCAGCGCAAGGATTTCATCGGAATCTTCAGGGCGATGGACGGGCTTCCCGTGACGGTCCGGCTCCTCGACCCGCCGCTGCATGAATTTCTGCCCAACCACGTCGACCTCGAGGTCGAGGTCGCGCTTGCCGAGGCCGGCGCGAGGGTGATGGGCAAGAAGCGCCTCGGCGAGCGGAAGGCGCTGCTCGCGAAGGTGAGGGAGCTCCACGAGGCCAACCCGATGCTGGGGCTGAGAGGGGTCCGCCTCGGCATCGTCAAGCCGGGCCTCTACGCGATGCAGGTGCGTGCCATCGTCGAGGCTGCGGTTCGCCTCGTAAAGCAGGGAAAAGATCCCCGGCCCGAGATCATGATTCCGCTCGTGTCGACCGCGGAGGAGCTTCGCCAGATGCGAGAAGAGCTGGAGCCCGTTGCGCGCACGATCGTCGAGCGGGCCGGCGTCGACCTCGACATCCCGTTCGGCACGATGATCGAGCTGCCGCGGGCCGCGGTTTGCGCCGGCGAGATCGCGGAGCATGCCGATTTCTTCTCGTTCGGAACGAACGACTTGTCGCAGACCGCGTTCGGTTTTAGCCGCGACGACATCGGCAAGTTTCTAGCCATGTATGAAGAACGCAAGCTCGTTCCCGCGAACCCTTTCGTCACTATCGACGAACCCGGTGTCGGGCGCCTCATGCACATTGCGGTCGAAGACGCGCGTGCCGCAAACCCGCGCATCCATTTCGGCATCTGCGGTGAGCACGGCGGCGACCCGGAATCCGTGGTTTTTTGCGAGCGGCTCGGCCTCGACTACGTCTCGTGCTCTCCGTTCCGGATCCCGACGGCGCGTCTGTCTGCCGCTCAGGCGGTCATGGGCGAGGCGCGGTCGAGCTCGAAGTAGCTACCCAAATCCCTCCGTAGCCGCAGAAACAAGTCTGGGTTAGCGGTAAATCGCTGGTTCTGACCGTGCATTGCGGAGCGTCGGCTGCAGATCGTCTCCCAGATCACATTCGTTGTCGGCGACGCGCGCTGGCCGCGACGCCGAACAAGCCCGTTGTTCGGGGCGAGTTCCTTGGGAAGGTGCGTGTGTCGTCAGCCGGATGGCAGAGGGAGTGATCGCAGACGCGCCAAGGCAGCAACGAAGGCGACGAGGAGCGGATAATCGCGCTGCAGCTTGAGCACGAGGCGACGTCCGGAACGGACGAGCACGGCCGGGATGTTGAGGTAGCGATAAAGAAGTCTCTTGGCACGCAGATCCCCGTCTTCATCGAGGCCTCCCAGGAGCTGTGACCAGCGTGTCAGGTTGAGCGCGGTCGTGACGATCAACAGCCACGCCCAGTTGGCCATGAAGCCGTTTTTGCGCAAGACATCGAGACCGAAGTTCTCCTTGAGCTCGCGCATCCCCGACTCGACCTGGGCCTTGTGGCGGTGCTCTGCTTCGAGCGTCACGGCATCAGTGGCGTGGTCATTGGTCACCAGCACCCAGTGGTGGTAGCCGGCGCTCTCGATCTCTAGCTGCTCGCCGACGTTGACCGGGATCCGTTTGACGACGTAGCGGCGGAAAACCTTGTCTTTGGCGATGCGATAGCCGAACTCTGCGACCTCGCCCTCGGCCTTGTCGGTGCACGGAGCCCAGCAGGAATCGGGGATTTGCCTGATAACGCTGGTCAAGCGGGGTGTGAGCGCTGCTCCGCAGAGATAGGTGACCCCTCTTCTTCGAGCTTGGCGAAGAGGTCTTTGGAATAGAAACCGGAGTCGAAGCGGGCCCGGATGTGAGTCTCTTCAGGCACCGTCTGAGACATTCAGCGACAAAACCGGAGATGCCGTTGGCGGTATGGGACTTGCCGCGGCGAAGCTTGGCGTGCAGACAAGTCGAGAATCCGGACGCGAAGCAAAGCAGCGGATGCAAGGTGTAGCGCTTGGTCCAGGTTGGATCCGCACCCTGCCGTCGCGACGAGTAGGAGCGGATGTAGGTCGAATCGAAGTCGAGCGTGACCAGATCGCCGCTCGTGACCCCGAGCAGCTTGAAGGCTCGCAAGTGCACCGCTCTCAGCGACTTGTTGAGCTGGCCGATGTGTCCCAGAGTGAAGCGCCTGAGGAAAGATCCAGCGGTCTGTGGTGCCGGGACCGCGAAGCCCCGCAGCTCTTCTTGAGCATGATCGGAGCGCGCTATCGCGAGGTCGTCGAGACACGTCGCCCCGAGCGCGACCGCCTCTGCCATGGCGAGGATCGACTCGGCTTCGGTGAGTCCCCGGGCCCTTTTCTTGAGGTGTAGATGCTCCGCGATCGAGGCCCCGAGGCCGACCGCGTCGGCCGCGGCACGGAGCAGGACCGCGCCCGCGTGAGAGGTGAGATTGCGATCTGTGGCGGAAACCGAAAAGGCGCGCGCGAACCGGTTTATGCTCACCTGAGAGATGCCTCCTTTGCGGGCGGATGTTTGCCTTCGACAGCTACATCCTCCCTGCTCAGGAGGCTTTTCTCTTGGACTTCGCGCGCGAAGTTAGTCCTTATCGATGATTCTCAGTAGCTAGCAGGCGCCGGGCTCGAGGAAGCGGCCGAAGATCGCAGGCGCCTCTTCTTCGTTCGGAACCCACGGCTCTCCCCCCTGGGGCCACGAAAGCTCGATGCCGGTTGCGAACGCAACCGCCTTACGGGACAACCCATCCCACCTCAGGCGGTAGGTGCGAGTGTCGTCACGGAGCGTCACCCGCAGCGTGCCGGGGCGCAAGAGATACGACTGCTCGATCGTGCCCGGCTCGGGCGCGTCGCCCTGTGCGTCGACCGCGAGCATCGAAGTGGTCTTTTTGTCGCCCCGTTTCGCCTCGATCTTGCTTCCGGCGCGCGGCGCCTTTGAGAGCGTCCCCTCCGACGGAAGTGTGGTTTCGAGCTTCACGCGCGTCGCGCACCATCCATTTTTGGAATTGGCGCGCGCCCTTACCCACAGCGCGCCGTAGTCGTTCAGCGGATCCGCTTCTCTTTCCGGCGACAGCCGGTACCACTGGAGGCAGATCGTGAACGCGGCCACGACTTCACCCTCGGCACGTGTCTTCTTCGAGTCGCAGCTGTGTAGCTCGGGATCGGGCTCGAGCGGTCCCGTGACGCTGGGCTCGTCGCGAGCCCGCATCTGCCGGGCCGCCGCGGGGGCGATCGGGACGACGAGCAGAGAGACTGCCACCACCGCAGCGGCCGCCTTTCGTCTGGGCGTCATCGGGACTCCTCCGGCCGGCGAGAACAACTACCAAATGGTACCAACGGCGGTGGTGCCGGCCAATCCTCGTCTCAACCCGGTGCTACCTTCGGGCCGATGATCGCTTCGCCCCGGCTACGCAGGGAACGCCTCGAGAGCGAGGTGCTGTCTCCCCGCGCCCGGGCGGCCGCCGACTCCAAGGGAAGGGAACGGGCCGAACCGGACGACGATCTCCGCACCTCGTTCGAGCGCGACCGGGATCGCATCATCCACAGCAAGGCGTTCCGGCGGCTCGCCCACAAGACGCAGGTCTTCCTCGCCCCCGAGGGCGATCATTACCGCGTGCGGTTGACGCATACCCTCGAGGTTGCGGGGGTCGCCCGTACCATCGCGCGCGTTCTCCGTCTGAACGAAGATCTTGCAGAGGCAATTTGTCTCGGCCACGACCTCGGGCACACGCCGTTCGGCCACTTGGGCGAGGAGGTGGTGGCCGAGTTCCTCCCCGGTTTTCGGCACAACCTGCAGAGCGTTCGGGTCGTGGAGGTGCTCGAGGACCTGAACCTCACGTGGGAAGTCCGTGACGGCATCGCCAACCACACGTGGTCGATGCCGATGCCCGAGACACTCGAAGGCCAAATCGCGAGGTTCGCCGACCGAATCGCCTACCTCAACCACGACATCGACGACGCCGTCCGCGCCGGGATCCTCACCGAGGACGAGCTTCCGGACGGCACCCGCTCGGTACTCGGCGACAGTCATTCCGAGCGCATTCACACGATGGTCCAGGATCTCGTGACGACGTCCGGAGACGGCGACGAGATCCGCTTGAGCCCCGCCATCTTCGATGCGATGGCGGAGACCCGGGGCTTTTTGTTCGAGCGGGTGTACGTCGGACGAGTCACGCATGAAACCCGGGACCGGGTCGCCAGAATCCTCACGACGCTGCTCGAGCACCACGTCTCCGCCGCGGACGATGGAGGGGCGACCGCCGCCGCCCGGCAGCGGGCGGTGGATTACGTCGCCGGAATGACCGACCGGTTCGCCCTGCGGGCGTTCGGCGACATCGCCGCCGACGCCTTTCCGGGCGAAGGTCTACTAGGATGACGCGACTTCCCCGCCATAGTGTCGTCGCGCGCGGTCGCGGCTTGAGATGACTGAAGAGGATCATGGCGAAGATCAAAGACGAAGATATCGACCTGTTGCGCGAACGGGCCGATATCGTCGAGGTCGTCTCCGCTTACACGCAGCTCAAGAAGTCGGGCGGAAACACGTTCAAGGGCCTGTGCCCGTTCCATTCGGAAAAGACGCCATCCTTCAGCGTCGATGCCGCGCGCGGCCTCTACCACTGCTTCGGATGTGGCGAAGGCGGCAACATCTATCACTTCATCGAGAAGACGGAGAGCCTGTCGTTCCCGGAAGCGGTCGAGTGGCTGGCGCGCAAGCAGGGGTTCGAGTTGCACTTCGAGGAGCAGCGCGCGGGCGAACGTCGTGTCCAGGGCATGAAGCTGCGAATCGTCGAGGCCAACGAGGCCGCGGCCCAGTTCTTCCACGACCGGTTGATGACGTCGCAGTCGGCTGCGGGTGCGCGCTCTTACCTCGACTCACGAGGGTTCGGCCGCGAGGTGGCGGCCCGGTGGGAGCTGGGATATGCCCCCGGCGGGGATGCTCTCACGCAGCATCTGCTGGCGAAGAAGTTCCCCCAGGAGGTTCTTAGGGAGGCGGATCTGTCTCGCCGGAGCGAGCGAGACGGCCGGCTTTACGACACGTTCCGGCAGCGCCTCATGTTTCCGACCCGGTCGCATCAAGGCGATGTCGTCGGGTTCGGAGGCCGGATTCTGCCCGGCGCCGACGGGCCCAAATACCTGAACTCCGCGGCCACGCCGGCGTTCAACAAGTCACGCGTGATGTACGGCCTTCAGCGAGCCAAATCGACTCTCGCGCGCGGCAACCCCGCGATCGTCGTCGAGGGATACACCGATGTGATCGCGCTGCATGAGGCGGGGATCGACCAAGCGGTGGCCACGAACGGGGTTGCCCTCGGCGAGTCCCACTTCGAGTTGCTGAAGAAATTCACGCAGCGGCTGGTGCTGATGTTCGACGCCGATGAGGCGGGAAAGGGCGCGACCGAGCGGGGTTTCGATCTGCAGCACAAACTCGGGATCGAGGTTCTCGTTGCGCCGCTGCCGTCCGGCAGTGATCCCGCCGACGTGATCGCGGCCGGGGGTGTCGAGCGGGTCCGGAAGTACGTCGAAGAGGCTCAGCCGCTCATGGAATTCAAGCTCGAGAAGACGATCGAGAAGCTTCCGCTGGACACGCCCGAGGCGCGCGGCCGGGCGGTCGGCGCAGTGGTCGAAGTGCTAGGGTGGCACCCCGACCCGGTGGCACGAGGGGAGTACGCGTTTCTCGCGGCGCGCCGGATCGGAATCGATGCGGAGTCGATTCAACGGGCGCTTGCGGAACGAAGGAGCGGTGCGTCGGCACTGCAGGGGGGGACATCGAATGACCGCATACGAAGACTTCCGGGTCACGTCAAAGTAGAGCGAGAGGCTTTGCAGTTGCTGGTTACGCGGGGAGACGAAGTGAACGCACATCTAGAGGGCATCGATGAGCGTGACTTCACGTCGCCTCCGCGCCGCGAGCTGTTTTCCGCGGCGCGTGCCGCGGTGGCCGACGGCACACGTTCCCTCGACGGCCGGGATGTCGGCGACCTTTCGCCCGAGGCTCGGTCGCTGTTGAGTGAACTCGTTGTGGCCGAGGCAGAAGACGATGAGCCGGAAGAACCGGGCCGACTTCGTGAGGTGTTCGGCCGCCTGCGGGTGCTTTCGTTGGAGCGCGAGATAAAGAGTCGCCGGGCGACGCTTCAGGATGTCAACCCACTGACCGATCCCAATCGTCATGACCAGTTGTTCACGGAGTTCGTGCGGCTCGAGGCGGAGCGGCGCGATCTGCTTCGAAGGCTCCGGGAGGCGCCCTAGATGGGGGGGCAACAAGGCGTCGTGGGGGGACCCCCCGGTGGCGAGACGTTGATCGCGACCATAACCACCGTCGATACCGACGCCGAACTCGAAAGACTTTTGCGTGAGGCGCGTGCGGAAGGCTCGATCTCTGCCGCCGATCTGGCGGAGCGGCTCGGTCCCCTCGACCTGTCTCCCGACGACACCGACGCCGTCTACCAGCGGCTGGTCGAGGGCGGCATCGACATCGTCGAGGACGACGAGGGTCTGCGTGAAGAGGTGGAGGCAGACGCGGAGCCGGAGCCGATCGTCGATCCCGACGACGAGCGCAGACGCGCGCGGCGCGAGGTCGATCAGGCGCTGAAGGCGCCCACCAACGACCCCGTTCGGATGTATCTGAAGGAGATCGGGAAGGTCGCGCTCCTGACGGCTCAACAGGAAGTGGAGCTTGCGATGCGCATCGAAGCGGGTCTCGTTGCGGAGGACCGTCTCGAACGCGAGGCGACCTCGGTTTCCGAGGACGAAGCCGACGAGCTTCGATGGACCATGCGTGATGGGCAGCGCGCCAAGCGGCATCTCGTCGAGGCAAACTTGCGGCTTGTGGTCTCGATCGCCAAGCGCTACGTCGGCCGCGGGATGGGATTTCTCGATTTGATCCAGGAGGGAAATCTCGGCCTTATTCGAGCCGTCGAGAAGTTCGACCACACGAAGGGCTTCAAGTTCTCGACCTACGCGACGTGGTGGATTCGCCAGGCGATCACGCGCGCCATCGCCGATCAGGCGCGCACGATACGAATCCCGGTCCATATGGTCGAGACGATCAACAAGCTGGTCCGAATTCAGCGCCAGTTGTTGCAGGATCTCGGGCGAGAGCCGACCGCGGAGGAAATCGGCGAGCAGATGGAGATGAGCCCGGAGAAGGTCCGGGAGATTCAAAAGATCTCGCAGGAGCCGGTGTCGCTGGAAACACCCGTGGGGGAGGAGGAGGACTCGCATCTCGGCGACTTCATCGAAGACTCGGATGCCGTCGTCCCACTCGAGCGAGCATCGTTCCGTCTCCTTCAGGAACAGCTGGAGTCGGTACTGCACACGTTGTCCGGCCGCGAGAAAGACGTCATACGACTTCGGTTCGGGCTCGTCGACGGACAGCCTCGGACGCTGGAAGAGGTCGGCAAGAAGTTCGGCGTCACCAGAGAACGAATCCGACAGATCGAATCGAAGACGCTCTCCAAGCTTCGTCACCCGTCGCGAAGCCAGAAGCTGCGCGACTACCTCGAGTAGGCGGGTACCGCCTCTGCTACGGTCCGGGCGGAGGCGCGACGCTCAGGCTGGACGGACGGTCGTCTTCGCCGCGGCGCTCTTTCACGGCACCGGTAACCTTGTTGACGCCCTCCGTCGCCATCCCCTTTGCCTGCTCGAGCCCGGAGCCCACGGCCTCGCGGGCCTTTCCCGATGCCTCCTGAAACCCGGGGGAAGACAGAAGGTTGTCGTACAGCCGTCGCAGTTGGTCGTAGCGTTCCGTTCCCGCTTTTGCCCCGAGCACGTAACCCGCTCCGAAGCCGATCAGAACCCCTAGTCGTCCACGCATGACATCCTCCTCGTCGTCGTCTCCGCGTTCCGAATCGTATGCCCCGCGTTCTCCGCGTCCAATCCCCGCCGGGCCGTACCCGAGTTTTCTCGGCGCGCCGTGCTCCCTTACTATGTGGAACCGCCGCCCGACTCGCGGCGGTTCGGTCCGGGGTAGCTCAATTGGCAGAGCATCCGGCTGTTAACCGGAGGGTTGCGGGTTCGAGTCCCGCCCCCGGAGCCGGCGGCCGGGACTCCCGCGTCCCGGCCGCGGTTCCTCGACCTTGCCCTTCCCCCTCGGCAGGGGCTCCACGTCGCCATTCTGCGGGGTTGTGCGTGTCGGCGGTCCTGTGTCACTATTGAGCGCTTCTGTTGCTTCTGTTACTGATTGTGGCTCGAGGCCGGGGAGGCCACGGTGGTTACGGCGCGCGATGACATCGACGGGCTGTGGGACAGGTGGTTGACGGGTCGGGCGCGTGCCGACCGTGACGACCTGATTTGTCATTACCTGCCGCTGGTGCGCTTTCTCGCGGGGTCTGCCGGTCGTCCCCTGCCGCCGATGGTACGGGCCGAGCTCCCGAGCTTCGGGGTGTTCGGCCTCATCGACGCGATCGAGCGCTTCGATCCGACGTTCAACGTTCGCTTCGAGTCGTATGCGTCCCGGCGGATCAAGGGAGCGATCGGCGACGGACTGAGGTTGCTGTCGCATTTCCCGCGGGGTGCGTCGGCGCGACCCGGACGCATCATCGACAAGATCATCTCAATCGACTTTCAGACCGCCCGCACGCCGCTTGGAACCCGGCTCGAAGAGACGCTCTTCGACCCGCTCGCCGAGCGCCCGCCGGACGGTGTGGAACTGGCCGCCGATCACGGAGAGGTGGTCGAGGCAATCGCCCTCCTCCCGGAGCGGGATCGCTTTGTCATCGAGCAGCACTATTACGAGCGGCGGACCCTCAAGGAGATCGGCGCGGAGCTCGGCGTGACCGAATCCCGCGTCTGTCAGCTCCACCGGAGGGCGCTGCGCACCATCGGGGAGGCGCTTGCGGAAATGGTCGAGATCAGCGCCTGACGACGGCTTCGCCCACGGCCGTGAACGCGGTGACGACGACGGCCGCCATGATGATGCCGGCGGTGATGAGCGCCACCGCCCGCCATTTCTTGATCCCGAAGACGAACGCGGCGGCCGCCCCCGTCCACCCGCCGGTTCCGGGAAGCGGGACCGCCACGAACAACACGAGAGCGAGGTCTCGGAACTGCTCGAACCTTGCGGTGTGCTTGCTCCTCGTCCGGCGGAAGAGCGATTCAAAGAAGCGATCGAAGAAGCCGAACCGCTTCGAGAGCCAACCCTGAACCGGGTCGAGGAACCACACGAGAAACGGAATGGGCAACACGTTCCCCACGACCGCGGGGATCGCGGCCTCCACCGGCGACAATCCCAGGAAGACGCCGACGGGAATCGCGCCTCGAAGCTCGACGATCGGAACAGCCGCCACCAATGCGACGGTGACGGCGGGCGGTAGGTCCCGCAAAACCGGGACGTATTCGAGCAGGTCCACGGCGTCGGAGCGTACCCGCGGATGGTGCGGTGAAGTGACTCAAGCTTGCGGGGCAACCCGCCGAAGAGATGTCATCGGCTGCCTTACGTAGTTCTGCCTAGAGAGGAATGAGATGACCGAGCGGGTGCCTGGGGCGGATAGCACGCTGGGGCAAGGGGTTCTCGATGCTTTTGTGGCCATCGGTTCCGCCCGGGACTGTCAGGCGGTCGTCGAACGGAGTCTCGACCTCGCGTGCGAGGTGACCGGCGCGAAATTCGCGGCCGCGGTGGTGTTCGAGGACGGCGGGATCGGGGCCCTCGCCACCCGGGAGTTGTCCGGTGAGCAGGCGCTCACGCTGCTGTGCGGCGGAACGCCCCTCGAAGACGGCATGGTCGTGCGGCGCAACGCCCACGGCGACACCGGCGGGACTTCGCCCGGAGGATCTCCCGCCGGCGCGACGCTGGCGGTCTCGATGAGCTGCGAGGGGACGCCCGTGTCGGGCGCGCTCTACCTCGGTAAGGCCTCCGGGGGGGCACCTTTCTCCGACGGTGACGAGATGCTGGTCCGGTCTCTGGCCCGGCAGGCGGCCAGCGCGCTCATGACCGTGCGGCTGCTGGACGAGCGGGAGAAAGAGGGCGAGCGCAGAAGCGAGGCCCGCTTCACGAGTCTCGTCGCCCATTCGTCCGACGTAATCACCGTCATCGACCGAGACGGCCGCATCCGGTTTCAGAGCCCGTCGGTTTCCCGCGTCCTCGGCTGGGGGCAGGGCGACCTACTCGGGATGGACTCCCTCGACCTCGTGCACCCCGACGAGCGCCCGCGGGTGCGCGCCCTGATCACGAAGGCGATGAAGGAATCCGATTCTGGGGCCGTGTTCGAGTGCCGTCTGCGCACGAGCGGGGGCACGTGGATCCACTGTGAAACATCGCTCAACAGCAAGCTTCACGACCCGCATCTGCAGGGCGTGATTCTCAACACGAGAGACATCTCCGAGCGCAAGAGCCTCGAGGACGAACTGGCGCACCAGGCGTTTCACGATGCGTTGACCGATCTTCCCAACCGCGAGCTGTTTCGCGATCGTGTCGAGCACGCGCTCGAACGGGTGCGGCGGCAGCCGGAGGCGTCGGTCGGCGTGTTGTTCCTCGACCTCGACGACTTCAAGCACATCAACGACTCGCTCGGGCACGCCGCGGGTGACGCGCTGTTGACCGCGGTCGCGCAGCGGCTAAGAGATCAGCTGCGTGGTTCCGACACCGCCGCCCGCTTGGGTGGCGACGAATTCGCATTGCTTCTCGAAGAGATCGCGCAGCCGCAGGACGCGGAGCTCGTTGCGGAACGTGTGCTTGCCGCGATGCGCGAGCCGTTCGAGGTATCGGCAAAGGACGTGTACGTCCATCCGAGCATTGGGATTGCGGTCGGGCGCGCCGAGACACAGACCACCGACGAACTGCTCCGGGATGCCGACGTTGCGATGTACCGCGCAAAGGAGTCCGGAAAGGGCTGTTACAGCACATTCGAGCCGAGCATGTATGCCTCGCTCCTAGAACGGCTCGACCTCGAAGCGGATCTGCGACTTGCCGTCGAACGAGATGAGTTCGTCGTCTTCTACCAGCCGACCGTCGTTCTTCAGACGGGCACGATTGCCGGAATGGAAGCTCTCGTCCGGTGGCAGCACCCCCAGCGCGGCTTGGTTCTCCCCGGCGAATTCATTCATCTTGCCGAAGACAGCGGCCTCATCGTCGACATCGGTCGCTTGGTCCTTCGCGAGGCGTGTAGGCGGGCGCAGTCGTGGCAGGAGGAGCATGCGAACTTCCCGCCGCTCACGATGAGTGTGAACCTTTCGGCCAAGCAGCTGCAGCACCCGGGCATCGTCGACGATGTCGTCGCCGCACTCGACGACGCCGGGCTCGATCCAACCTGTCTCATCCTCGAGATCACCGAAAGCGTCCTCATGCAATTCACCGACGTCGTCGCCGGAACGCTCGACCTCCTCAAGGAACTCGGCGTGCGGCTTGCGATCGACGACTTCGGCACCGGCTACTCGTCTCTTGCTCGGCTCCAGCGGCTCCCGGTCGACATCCTCAAGATCGATCGAAGCTTCATCGCCGGCCTGGAGAACGGCTCGCAGGAGTGGGCGGTGGCCCGGGCGATCATCGAGCTGGGTCAAAGCCTGAAGCTCGAGACGGTTGCGGAGGGCATCGAGCTCGCGGAGCAGCTGGTCCACCTCCAGTCGCTTCAATGCGACCGGTGCCAGGGCTTCTACTTTGCCAGGCCGCTGGACCCGGAGGCGATGGGCAATCTTCTGAGGCGCGTCGACGAGGGTCGCGAGTGGATAGGGGATGTGCAGAACGAGCTCGTGGTCGAGGCGGTCGTCCTGCCGTAGCCGCACGCCGACTCGGCACGATGCCCG
>Ga0247713_1000142_pt1 | contig 51310 bp, 55 predicted proteins | sample 21E_NmetaG_FD_189936 | JGI IMG/M metagenome (GOLD analysis project Ga0247713, IMG submission 189936) | Soil microbial communities from hillslope of Landscape Evolution Observatory, University of Arizona, Oracle, AZ, United States - 2-1-E_N | ecosystem: Engineered > Artificial ecosystem >...
GCGGCACAGCCGATCGCGGCGCCGGCGCCCGCCGACCCCGCCCCGGCTCCGACCGCTGCCCCCGCGCCGGCTGCGGCTCCGGCGCCCGAACCGGCTGCGGTTCCAGCGCCCGAACCGGCTCCCGCTGCAGCGCCCGAACCGGCTCCGGCCCCCGCGCCGGAACCGGCGCCCGCCCCGGCCGCGCCCGCGCCGGCAGCGCCGGGCGTCCTGTTCTCCGATGCCTTCGACGGCCCCGACGGCATCATCACGAGCGCCGACGCGTTCTGGAACCCGGCGAACGCCCTGCTGCCGCGCAGCGCGAACTGGGAGGGCGAGAGCGGGACGATGTACCGCCGCGCCGAGGCGGCGCTGTCCGCGACGAGCCTCTCGCGTGTGTTCCGCTTCTGGACGGTCCGCTCGGACTTCGGCGACGTGAAGGTCGAGATGGACCTGCGGACGCTCTTCTTCCACGCGGGCGCGGCCGACATGCCGGCAGCCGACTGGGACGGTGTGAAGCTCTGGCTGCGCCGCCAGGTCGTCAACGGGACGTCCTCGGCCAACGTCAAGCCGGCGCTCTACACGGCCGAGGTCAACCGGCGGCAGGGCAACGTCGTCATCCAGAAGAAGTGCGGCGGCCAGGACGGCTACGTCGTGCTCGGCAACACGCCCTGGAGCGGGAACCCCAACCCGGCGCGCGTCGGCCAGTGGGAGCGCGTCGGCGGCACCGCCCGCACGAACGCCGACGGATCGGTCACGCTGCAGGTCATCCGGGGCGGCACGGTCGTCCTCACCGGCACCGACCGCGGCGCCGGCGGCTGCCCTCCGATCACGGCCGCCGGCAAGGTCGGTGTCCGCGGCGACAACACCGAGTTCGAGTTCGACAACCTCACCGTGACCGCCGCCTGACGCCCTCGCCCCGGCCGCGCCGGCTGAGGCGCGCCGGCCGCCCGCTAGGCTCACGGCGTCGATGCGGCTCGCGGTGATCGTCCCGTTCCTGAACGAGGCGCCGTATCTCGGCCCGCTGCTGACGTCGCTGGCCGAGCAGACGCGCGCCCCCGACAGCCTCGTGCTCGTCGACGACGGGTCGGTCGACGGATCGGCGGAGATCGCGACCGCGTTCGCGAGCGAGCGGCCGGACGTGACGGTCCTGCGCCGGCCGCCTCGCGAGCGGTCCGACGACCGGCTCGCCGGCGCGCACGAGCTGCGCGCGTTCAGGTGGGCGATCGGGCAGCTCGCCGAGCCGTGGGACGTCGTGGCCAAGCTCGATGCCGATCTCGAGCTGCCGCCCGCCACGCTCGCCACGGTGATGGCCGCGCTCGAGGACGACCCGTCGCTCGGGCTGACCGGGACCTTCCTGCAGGAGGCCGGGCCCGACGGCCATCGCCGCCGCATCCGAATCGCGTCCGACCACGTCCACGGCGCGACGAAGTTCTACCGGCGCGCGTGCTGGGAGGCGATCGAACCGCTGCCCGAGATCCTCGGCTGGGACACGATCGACGAGGTCACCGCGCGCATGCGCGGGTGGCGCACCGCGAGCGTGGCTGTGCCCGGCGGCGACCCGGTCCATCTCCGGCCCCGCGGCCTGCACGACGGGCTCCTTCGCGCGCACCGGCGCTGGGGGGAGTGCGCATGGGGGATCGGCGAGTCGCCCCTCCACGTGGGGCTGATGACGGTCCGCGACCTGGGCCGGCCGCCGCGCGTCGTCGGGGCGCTGAGCTACGCCGCGGGCTGGGCTCTGGCCGGCGCGCGCCGGCGTCCGCGTGCCGCCCCGGACGTGCGCGCCAGCGTCCGACGCGCTCAGCTTCGCCGCATCCGCGCGCGACTGCGCAGATCGGCACCCGACTAAGCTGCAGGCGCTTTGGCGGAAGCCACCATCGTCATCGTGACGAAGGACCGCGAGGACGACCTGCGCATCGCGATCCGGTCGTCGCTCATGCAGGAGGGCGACCTCGAGGTTCTCGTCATCGACGACGGGTCGTCGGACGGCAGCGCCGACATGGTCGCGCGCGAGTTCCCCGGGGTGCGGCTGCTGCGGACCGCCGAGTCCATCGGCTACATCCGCCAGCGCAACCGCGCCGCGGGCGAGGCCACGAGCCCGGTCCTCGTCTCGATCGACGACGACTGCGAGTTCACGGCCGCCGACACCGTGGCCGCCACGCTCGCCCGCTTCGGCCATCCGCGGGTGGCGGCGGTGACGATGCCGTTCGTCCAGGCCCGCCGTGGCGGCGACGTGCTGCGCCGGGCGCCGAGCCCCGACGGCGTCTGGGTCACGAGCATCTTCCCCGGCGGCGCCCACGCGATCCGGCGCGACGTCTTTCTCGCGGTCGGCGGCTATCGCCCGAGCATGGGGCACATCCTCGAGGACGCCGAGCTGTCGATGCGATTGCTGGGCCACGGCTACGTCGTCCGGCTCGGCCACGTGGAGTCGCCCGTCCTGCACCACGAGTCCAGCGTGCGAGACCCGAGGCGCGACGTGACCTTCATCGTGCGAAACCACGCCATGCTCGCGTTCCTGCACGTGCCGTTCCCGTTCGTGGTGGAGCGCCTGGCGCGCGTCGGCGCCTACGCCGTGTGGAACGCCACGCGCTGGCGGGCTCCGCGGCAGGTCGGCGCCGGCATCCTCGGTGCGCTCCGCGAGATCGCCCGCCATCCGCGCGATCGGCGGCCCCTGAGCCGGCCGCTGTACCGAGCGTTTCGCGCGATGCGCGACGGCCACGCCCCGCTGGCCGAGATCGAGCCGCTGCTTCCGCCGCCTCGCTCCTCCGTGCCGGGCGGCTGACGGCGGGTCACGCGCGCGACGAGGCGGCCTCCTTGAGCGCGCGCCGCAGCTCCCGCGCGGCCACTCCGAGCAGCTCCCGATCGGTCGCGAGCACGAGCACGAGATAGACCGCCGCGGCGGCGATCACCGCGATCGCCAGCGCCGCCCCGGCCGCCAGCTCCGCCGTCGGCTGCGAGCACAGGCGTGCGGTCGCCCAGCAGCCCACCGCCGGGATCACCAGCGACCGCAGCGCCGCGGCCTGCCGTCGCAGGCTGACGTCCAGTCGCCGGTGGATCAGGACGGCGAGCAGCACGATCGTGACCGCGAGATGGCCGAGCACGACCCAGGCGACGCCCGTCGTGCCGCCGAGCTCCGCGCCGGCGACGAGCGCCGGCAGGAACGGCACCAGCAGCGCGATCGAGAGCCTCCCCGACCGGCGGGCCTCGCCGACCGCATTGACGAACCAGCCGACCGTCGTCTCCGTCGCACGAACCGCGGCCCAGATGCCCAGCACGCCGAGGGGCCCGATCATCGCCAGCCACTTGTCGCCGAGGATCGCGCGCGTGAACGGATCGGCCGCTCCGCTGAGGATCATGCCCAGCGGCCACGTCACCAGCGCGACGAGCTTCAGCGCACGCAGGTACGCGGGCGTCGCATCCTGGCCCGCGTGGCGCATCCGGGCGAACGCCGGGAAGTTCACGCGCGCGATCGGGTCGGCGATCGACGCGTACGGCACCTCGCTGAGCCGATAGGCCATGGAGTAGGCACCCAGCGGCTCGGCGCCGAGCGCGCGGCCGACGACGAGGAAGTCGACGTTGTCCTGCACCGTCGTGGCGCCGGCCTGGAGCAGAAATCCCTGCCCCTCGTGCAGGGCCGTCGCGGCGACCGGCCGCTCGAAGGTCGGCCGGACCCGGTACGGCGCGAGCGCCAGCAACACGACGCTGAGGACGACGGCGCCCGCGAGCTGGCCGACGACGAGGCTCCAGACACCGGCCCCGAGGACGGCCAGCACGATCGCGCCGACGGCGTACGCCACCGTCCTGGAGATCTGCGAGATGAACCTGCTGCGGAACGCGAGCTCGCGCTGCAGCAGCATGTCGTAGAACCAGTAGAAGCCGCTCAGGAACGACAGCACCGCGAGAGCCCTCAGGACGTCCGTGAGCCGGGACGCGTCGAAGACGTCCGCGGCGACCGGCGCGAGTGCGAACAGCACGGCGCTGAAGAAGGCGCCGCTGACGAGCAGCATCGTCAGCACCGTGCCCTGCGCGCGACGGTCGAAGTCCTGGCGCACGACGAGCACGCTCGTGAGCCCCACGTCCGAGAAGACGTTCACGACCGTCAGGGCCAGCATCGCCAGGGCGACGACACCGAAGTCCTCCGGCGTCAGCAGCCGCGCGAGGATCACCGTCGTCAGCAGCGTCAGCGCGCGGCTGATCGCGATGCCCCCGAGCGACCACGGCATGTTGCCGGCAACTCGCTGCGGACCGACGCGCGGCTCCCCGGCGGGCTGGCCCGGCCCTTCGTCGCCGACCGACACGCCGCTAGCGAATGGGTGCCGGCATCGGTCTAGAGTCTCGCAGACGGGCCGTGCAGATCTATGCCGTCACCATCCGCTGGCCGGCGGCGACGCCGCAGGCGCTGGCCGCGGCCGTCCGCAGCGCCGCCGCCGCGTTTCCGCGGCTCGACGAGCGGACGCTCATGCACGCCGAGCACCGCGAGCACGGAGTCTGCGTTGCCGCGATCTCGCACGGCCCGCACGTCGCGGCGCCGCGCTCCTACCGCGCGCACGATGCGGGCGCGACCGTCCTCTTCGACGGCCTGCCGGCCGACCGCCACGCGCGCTTCGCCGCCCACGACGCCGCGACGCTCCTGCGTCGCTGGCACGAGCTGGCCGACTGCCTGGAGGGCGTCTTCAGCACCGTCCGCATCGACCACCGCAGCGGTCACGTCGAGTGCCTGCTCGACGCGCTCGGAATGGCGCAGGTGTACGTCGTCGCGCGGCCCCGGGGATGGGCGCTGAGCAACAGCGTCGAGGTCCTGCGGCTGCTGGCGGGCGCCGACCGGCCCGACCCGCTCGGCCTGAGCTCGCTGTTGACGCTCGGGTGGCCCGCCGGCGACCGGACGCTGCTGTCGGGCATCGGGATCCTGCCCGGCGGCCACGTGCACCGGTTCGGCGAGCGCTGGCAGCCGCGTGCGCTGCTCACGCCGGCGACCGTCGTGCCGGGCGGCATGCCGGCGCCGCGCCCGGTCGGCGAGCTCGCGGCGGCGATGACGAGGACGATGCGCGCCGCCGCGGACGGCATCGGGCCGCTGCGCTGCGGGCTGACCGCCGGGCGCGACAGCCGCGTCGTGCTCGCGCTCGCGCTCGCCGCGAGGCTCCCGGTCGAGCTGTTCACGAGCGGCCACGCCGACGACCTCGACGTCCGCGCGGCGCGCGAGATCGCCGGGCTGCTCGGGCTGGCGCACGAGACGATCGCGCCCGAGCTGCCCGCGGACGCCGCTGACTGGGCCCGGCAGACGGCGCGGTTCGTCGCCCAGACCGACGGGCTGGCGAGCCTCTGGGACGTCGCCGACTGGAGCGAGCACCAGCGACCGGTCGAGCGGCTGGGCCTGAAGCTCTGGGGACCGGGGGGCGAGATCGGGCGGGCCGGCAACGTCGGGATCGGCATCCCGTTCATGGCGAACACGCCCGGCCTGCGGCGGTCGTGGGGCGCGCAGCGCTGGGTCCTCGAGCACAAGGCGCACGGCTTCGGGGGCCTCGTCACCGCGGCGGCCATGGATGAGACGCTGCGCTACCTGCGCCGGTATCTGGCCGAACGCCGCGCGGAGGGCTGGCGACCGCGGGAGGTGCTCGAGTCCTACTACGCCTTCGAGCGCGTCAAGCACTGGGCGGCGGCGGGGGTCCGCCGCGCGAGCGACGGCACCGACGTCTTCGCCCCCTTCGTCTCGCGCGACTACATCTCCTACTGCTACAGCCTGACGCCCGGACGGCGCTACATGGAAGCCGCTCACCGCGGGCTGCTGTCGGCGCTGTCGGCGCAGCTGCGCGACCTGCCGTTCGAGCATCCGTGGAAGCCGCAGCGCCCGCGCGCCGCCGCGGCGCACGTGGCGCTCGAGACCGCGCGCTGGGCCCGCGGCCGCATCGCGCGCCGTCACGCGGCGCCCCCGGCGCGGCGGCCGTTTCCGCACAGCTGGCTGGAGGCCGGCCTGCCGCTGCAGCGCGAGCTGTCTCTGTCCTTCGGCGACTCGCCGCTGTGGGACTACGTCGACCGGCGGCGCTGGGAGTCGCTGATCACCGCGAGCGCCGACGACCGCGCCCCGCATGCCGAGGGCGCCGTCCGGGTGCTGACGGCGTTGTGGTACTTCCACGCGCGCCACGAGGCGGACGTCACGCCGCAGTCCACGTGACCTCGAAGCCGAGCACCGCCGGCCGGGCGAGCACGTCGAGCGGGCCGCGGGTCAGCGTCGGGTACTGCGTGGCGTAGCCGCGCAGCGCGGCCAGCTTGGCGGCCTGCTGCGAGGCGTCGAGCCGGCGCACCTGCGCGACCGGCTCGATCCCCTCGCGGCGCAGCACCTCGAGCGCGGGCGTCCAGTGCGCGTCGACGACGAGACGCGGATCGGCCGGCGCTCCGGTCACCCACGACGGCCAGCCGTACGTCGCGCAGTACGGCAGGTCGGCGTAGAACGTGACCGGCCATCCGCGCGCACGCAGCGCCAGCGCGACGTTGCGCGCCAGGACGTGGTCGGGGTGCAGCCCGATCGCGGCCGGGGCGAGCACGGAGCGCGCGCCGGGCACGCGCGCCGCCAGGCGGTCGAGCAGCTCGCTGACCGCCGGGGCGCGCGAGCGGTACTGGTTCTCGAGGAAGCCGAGGTTGACCGCACGGCGGCCGGCCAGCGCCAGGGCGTCGGCGTCCTCGGCCTCGCGCGCGGCCATGAGCTCCGCCGAGCTCGACGCACCGGCGATGCGGTCGTAGTCGGCCAGCACGCCGGGCGCCGGCCGTCCCGTGAACACGTTGGCGACGAGGACGTCGCCGGGGGCCGCGAGCGCCGACCAGCACGACAGCACCGCGTCGTCGAAGTGCGGCGACAGGACGAGCGCCGGGCCGGCGTGGTCCCGTGCGGGGCCGCCCCGACGGCGGCGCCGCCAGCGCGCGGGCCCCAGCTCGCGTGCGGCGTCGAGCGGATGAACCGAGCCGCGGACGGCGCCCGCGGCGAGCCGCAGGACGCCGGTCACGGCCGCCGGCCCGGCCGGAAGGCGGCAACCGCGTCGGCGAGGAAGCCGTCCGTGCCCGCCAGGTAGCGCGCCAGGGACAGCTCGCGCGCGCGCTCGAAGGCGCGCTCGACGCGCTGCGCGGTGGCCTGGCCGTCGCTCAGGACGTCGGCGAGCGCATCGGCACACGCCGCGGTGTCGCCCGGCGCGAAGAGCAGCGCGTGCTCGCGGTCACGCAGCGCCTCGGGGATCCCGCCGACCCGCGAGGCGACGACCGGCACGCGCGCCGCGGCCGCCTCGACGCACGCGAGCCCGAACGCCTCCTCGTTCGAGGGCGCCACGAGCGCATGCGCGCGCTCGAGCTCGCGGCCGAGCGCCTCGGGGCCGAGCATCCCGCGGAACCGCAGCCGGCCCGTGGCCCCGGCGGCCGCGGCCGCCGCCTCGAGCTCGCCTGCCGCGCGCGCGTCGTGGGGGCCGGCGAACACGAGGTCGGCCCGGATGCCGTGGCGGCGCTCGAGCGCACCGAGCGCGCGTGCCGCCACCACGGCGCCCTTCTGCGCGGACGCGCGGCCGACGAAGAGCAGCGACGGGCGCTCGGCGGGCCGCCGCACGAGCGCGGCGAACCGCTCCGAGCTCTGCGTCGCCGGATGCAGCACCGCCTCGAGGACCGGCACGACGAGCGGCGGCCTGGCGACCGAGGCCCGCAGCGCCTCGCTGTTCCACGACAGCGCGGCGCGGTACGGCGCGCGCGCGTCGAGCCGGAGCCGGGGATGCCGGTTGGCGGCCCGCACGACCGCCGCCCAGGCGCCGCGCATGCCGCGCTGCGGCTCGGCGAGGCGGCGCATGTAGTGGTCGCCGAGCAGCAGGTGCTGCGCGAACCAGCGCTCGCACAGGCGGTGCACGACCGCGGCGCCGGCGTCGACCGCCACGCGCACGGCGGCCGTCGGGATCGCCGTCGCGTTCCAGACGAACACGAGCTCGGGACGCGTCGCGGCCAGCGTCGCGCGCATGACGTCGACGGCCCGCAGCGCGTGCAGCGGCGCGAGCAGCGCCGTCCGCTGGGCAGCCCCCGTGAACGGCAGCTCGCGCGCGACGCTCGGCTCCGGCGGTGCCTGCGCGCGGCCGCGGTCGGACGTCAGCACGTGGACCTCGTGGCCGGCGCGGAGGTGCTCGACGACCGCCCGGCATTCGAGCTCGTAGCCGCCGAAGCTGACGGGCGGGTACAGGTCGGAGATCACGAGGATGCGCACGGGGCCACGGTACAGGCGGCCACCGGCCGCTCCGCCCGGCACGGACGCGCCGCCGTCAGCGTCATAATGGCGTGTGTCGTCCGCGAGCCGCGTGTGCATTCCTTCGCCTCACCCTCCACGCCGCTGCCGACGTACGCCGTCGTGACCCCGGTGCGCGACGAGGTCGAGCACTTCACCCGCACGGCGGAGTCGCTCGTCGCCCAGACGCACCGGCCGGCGCAGTGGATCGTCGTCGACGACGGCTCGACCGACGGCACGCGCGCGATCGCCGACCTCTACGCCGCGCGCCACGAGTGGATCCGCGTCGTCGACGCCGGGCGCTCCCATCGAAGAGCGCGCGGCGCGCCGATCGTGCGCGCCTTCCATGCCGGGCTGGCGCAGCTCGAACGTCCGCCGGAGATCGTCGTCAAGCTCGACGCGGACCTGTACCTGCCCCCGCACTACTTCGCCTGGGTGGCGGCGGTGTTCATGCGCGAGCCGCGCGCCGGCGTCGTCGGCGGGGTCGCGTACGTCCACGTGGACGGCCGCTGGAGGCAGGACGGCCCGGCGAACAACGTCAACGGCGTAGCCAAGTCCTACCGCAGCGCGTGTCTGGACGACTTCGGCGGGCTGCAGGAGGCGATGGGCTGGGACGGCATCGACGAGTACGCCGCGCGTGCGCGCGGCTGGCGCGTCCACGTGCTGACCGAGCTGCAGATCCTGCACTTCCGGCCCCGCGGCTCCAAGCAGCCGTGGTACCGGGCGCGCTGGGAGGAGGGCCGCGGCAACCACTTCATGGGCTACCTGTGGCCCTGGCTGATCGTCCGCGTCGCCTACCGGATGGTCGCCGAGCGCCCGCCGCTGCTCGGCGGGCTCGTGCTGCTGCTCGGCTTCGCGGCGGCCCGGCTGGCGGGCGCTCCGCAGGTCCCCGATCCCGCAGCCCGCGAGGAGCTGCGCCGCGAGCAGCGCGCCCGCCTGCACGCGCTCGCGCGCGGCTCCACGCAGGTCCCGCGGCCGCAGCTTCCCGACGGCGGGCCCGCGTTCTGGAGCGGGTCTCCGGAGGCGGTGCGGTGATGACGACGCTCCCGCGCGCGGCGCCCGGGGCCTACGGGCAGTGGCTGCCGGCGCCGATCGCGCTCGGCGCGGCCGCCGTCGTCGGCGCGCTCGCCGGCGTGCAGCCGCTGCTCGCGCTCGGGCTCGTGAGCGTCGCGGTCGTGGCGGCGCTCGCCTTCCTCGCCCCGGTCGCGCACCTGACGTTGTTGCTGCTCGTCACCGCGATCGTCCCCTACGACCTCCAGAACGCCGTCGGCGTGAGCGGCGGCAGCTCGGCGGGGCTGATCTTCTCGGACCTGCTGCTGCTGACCGGGCTCGCGCGCGCGACCGTGGTGCTCCTGCGGCGCGAGCTGTACGGGCGCCACCTGCTCGCGGGAGCGGCGATCGTGACGCTCCTGGCCGTCACCGGCCTGCAGACGCTGCGCGCGCTGCAGCTCGGCGTGCCGGTGAGCCTCGCGGGCTTCGAGTTCCGCGCCCTCCTGGGCTGGAGCACGCTGCTCATCGCCATGCCGATCCTCATGGACGCCGCCGGTCGGCGCCGGCTGCTGAAGGGCCTGCTCGTCGTCGGGCTCGGGCTCGGCCTGTGGGGGCTGGCGCAGTACTTCGTCAACATCCCGGTCATCGGGGGCGGATCGGCGGGCGTGCGCGAGAACGTCGCCTTCACGGCCGGCGCGCGCTCGATCCAGGGCGGGCTGTTCGGCTTTCCGATCGCGTTCGTGCTCGGGCTGGCGGCGCTGAGCTCCGCCCAGCGCACGTCCCCGCTGGTGCGGTCGGCGCTCATCGCGGTGGTGGCGACGAACGGCGCATCGCTGCTGCTCACCTACCAGCGCACGTTCTGGGTCGCGACGATCGTCGGCTTCCTGTTCATCGTCATGAAGGCGGGCTGGAGCCAGAAGGCGAAGGTCGTCGTGCTGCTCGTCGCGGCGCTGCTGAGCGTGCTGCCGCTGCTGGCCGTGCTGTCGCCCGGATCGCTCGTCGCGGCGCAGCAGCGCTTTCTCTCGATCGGCCAGTACGGCAGCGACAACTCCGTCCGCACGCGGATCGTCGAGACGCGCGCGGTCGCGCGCAAGATCAGGGAGGCGCCGATCGCCGGCTGGGGGATCGGCGACGAGGTGAGCTTCGGATACCCATGGCTGCGCGTGCCGCCGACGTCGACGCCGTACACGCACAACGGGTACCTGTGGCTGGCCTGGAAGCTGGGCATCCCGGCCGCGCTCGTGCTGCTCGCGCTGTTGGCATGGGCGCTGGCCGCTCGGCCGCCCCGCGGCCTGGATCCGATGACGAGCCGCGTGCGCCATGGCGCGCAGGCGGGGCTGCTCATCGCGCTGACCGTGTCGCTGACGTTCCCGGCGTTCCGCGCGCTCGCGATCACGACGACGCTCGGGGTGCTCGTCGCGCTGGCGCTGATGACGCCCGCGACGGGCGACTGATGCTCGAGCCGCGGCTCACCCCCGAGGCCGATGCGCTCGCAGCCGTCCAGCGCATCGTCGCCGGCCACAACGCCGGGCGGCTTCGGGTCCTGGAGGCCGGATGCGGCTCGCTGCCGCGCGAGATCGACCTGGGCGACGACGTGCATCTCGTCGGCATCGACATCTCCGAGGACCAGCTGCGCCGCAACGAGGCGCTCGACGAGCGCGTGCTGGGCGACCTCCAGACGCATGCGTTCGCGCCCGCCGAGTTCGACCTCGTGCTGTGCTGGAACGTCCTCGAGCACCTGCCGCAGCCCGAGCGCGCGCTGGACAACTTCCGCCGGGCCACGTCGCCGGGCGGGCTGATCGTCCTGAAGCTGCCCAACGTGCTCTCCGCGAAGGGCCTCGTCACGAAGTTCACGCCGCACGGCTTCCACGTGTGGGTCTACCGCCGGCTGCTGCACTACCCGAACGCCGGCAAGGAGGGCTACACGCCGTTTCGCACCTTCCTGCGGTGGTCGACTGCCCCGCACGGGCTCGTCGCCTACGCGCGCCGGCACGGGCTGGCGGTGGAGTACCTGGCGACGTACGAGGCCGACCGGCAGACGGCGCTGCGCTCGCGCCTGCGCCTCACGGGGCGCCCGTGGCGCGCGCTCACGCGGCTCGTTCGCAGCGCGTCGCGCTCGCGCCTGGACCTCGAGGGCACCGAGGTCGTCGCCGTCCTGCGCAACGGCCCGTCAGCGCGCGCGGCCGGGGGCTGACGCATGGCCCGCATCTGCGCCGTCCGCCAGTTCCCCTACGACACCCACCTCGGCCGCGAGGTCGACGCGCTGGCGGCAGCCGGCCACGCGGTGGAGGTCGTCTGCATGCGTCGCCCCGGCGAGCCTTGGCGCGAGCGCCGCGGCCCGGTCACGATCTGGCGGCTGCCGGTCGAGCACCGGCGCGCCGGTGCCGGCCGCTACGTCTTCGAGCACGCCGCCTTCGTCGCGCTCGCGGCCGTCGTGGTCGCGCTGCGCCACCTGCGCCGGCCGTTTCATCTCGTGCAGGTCAACACGCCGCCCGACTCGGTCGTCCTGGCGGCGCTCGTGCCGAAGCTGTGCCGCGTGCCGCTGCTGCTCGACCTCGTCGAGTGCACCCCGGAGTTCTTCGCGACGCGCTTTCGCACCGGCGACCGCCATCCCGGCGTGCGGCTGCTGGCGCGCGTCGAGCAGCTGGCGATCCGCTTCGCCGACCTGGCGATCACCGGCACCGCGCAGATGCGCGAGCGCTTCGTCTCGCGCGGCGCCGACCCCACGCGCATCACCGTCGTCCTCAACGCCTCCGACGAGGCGGTGTTCGCCCCGCGTCCGGCGCCGGCCGGCGAGCGGCCGTTCACGCTCATCTCGCACGGCTCGATCGAGCGGCGCTACGGGCTGGACACGATCATCCGCGCGGTCGCGCTGCTGCGCGACCGGCTGCCGGACCTGCGCCTCGAGATCTACGGCGAGGGCTCCGACCGCGAGCCGCTTCGGCTGCTCGCCGCCCAGCTCGGCGTCGCCGACCGCGTGAGCTTCAGCGACGGGCTCGTGCCGATCGACGAGCTCGTCGAGGCGATCGCGCGGGCGGACGTCGGCGTCGTGGCGGTCAAGCGCGATCCGTTCAGGGATCTCACGCACACGAACAAGATGTTCGACTTCGTCGCCATGCGGCGGCCGGTGATCGCCTCCTGGACGCGCTCGGTGGCCGACCTGTTCGACGACACGGCGCTCGCCTTCTTCCGCTCCGACGACCCCGAGGACCTCGCCCGCGCGATCGCCGAGCTGCACGACGACCCCGAGCGCCGGGCGCGGATGGTGCAGCGCGCCTCCGAGCTGCACGAGCGATACCGCGGGCGGCGCCAGCGCGAGATCTACCTCGGCGTCGCCGACCGGCTGCTGAGCGGCACGGCGGGAGGCTAGCGGCGGCCATGCGCGTGCAGCTGTGGAGCTACAACTACGACCCCGAGCCGCAGGGCATCGCACCGCTCAGCGGCGTGCTGGCACGCGAGCTGCGCGACCTCGGCCACGACGTCCTCGTCGTCGCCGCCCACCCGCACTATCCCGAGCCGGTCTGGGGGAGCCGGCGTCGCCCGTACCGCGAGCGCCGCGACGGCGTGCCCGTCCTGCGGCTGCCGCTGTGGATCGGCCGCGACAGCGGCCTGCAGCGCGTACGCCAGGAGCTGAGCTTCGCGGCGTCGCAGGGGCTGGCCGCCCCGCTGCTGCCGGCGTGCGACGCGCTCGTCGCGGTCTCGCCGTGCTTTCCGGCGCTCGCTGCCGCGATGGGGTTCAGCCGCCTGCGGGCGACGCCGTGGGTGCAGTGGGTGCAGGACATCGTCACCGACGGGGCCGTCAGCACCGGGCTGCTGCGCGAGGGGCCGCTGCTCGACGCCGCGCGCCGCTTCGAGCGCGCCACCCTCCGCTCCGCGTCGCGGGTGGTGGTCATCTCCGACGCGTTCCGCGACAACCTGCTCGCCAAGGGCGTGCCCGAGGAGAAGATCGTGCGGATCTTCAACCCGATGACGCGCGACATGCCGCCGCCGGCGCAGCCCGGCGAGCGCGACGGACCGCCGCAGCTGCTCGCGATGGGCAACATCGGCTACTCGCAGGGGCTCGATGCGATCGTCGACGCGTTCGAGGCCTCCGAGCGGCTGGCGAGCCTCGACGCGCGGCTCGTGATCGCCGGCCACGGCGTCGAGGCCGACGCGGTCCGGGCGCGGATCTCCGGCGGGCGCGTGGAGATGCCGGGCGTCCTCGTCGGCGAGGCGCTCGAGCGCCGGCTGCGCCGCGCGCAGCTCGGCGTCGTGTCGCAGCGCGCCGACGTCGCCGAGTTCAACCTGCCCTCGAAGCTCATGAACTACATGGCCTACGGGCTGCCGGTGCTGGCCTCCGTGCGACCGGACTCCGAGACGGCGCGGATCGTGCGCGACTCGGGCGGCGGCTGGGTGACCGACGCCGGCGACCCGTCGGCGTTCGCCGACGCCGCCGCCGAGGCGCTCGCCCGGCCGGAGCAGCTTCAGGCGCGCGGCGCCGCGGCGCGTGCGTTCGCCGAGCGCCACTTCCGGCCGGCCGACGTGGCGCGCGGGTTCGACTCGGTGCTGCGCCAGGTCACCGCGGGCGCGCAGCCGTCGCGCCGTCGCTAGACCAGCGCTCGACGCTCGCGTCGTGGATCTGGCGCAGGATCTCGTCGATGCCGAAGCGCACCCGCCAGTCGGGATAGTCGCGGCGGAACTCCGCGAGATCGGAGATCCACCAGCGGTGATCGCCCATCCGTGCGTCGTCGACGACCTCGACGTCCATCGGCCGGCCGGCGATCCGCTCGCACGCGGCGATCGCCTCGAGCATCGAGCAGTTGCTGACCCGCCCGCCACCGAGGTTGTAGACCGCCGCGGGCCGCGGGTTGCGGTGAAAGGCCGAGAACGCGCTGACGACGTCGGCGCCGTGCAGGTTGTCGCGCACCTGCTTGGCGCCGTAGCCGAACACGGTGTAGCGCTCGCCGGTCACCGCGCAGCGCATGAGATAGCTCAGGAAGCCGTGCGCCTTCGCCCCGGCGTGCGCGGGCCCCGTCAGGCAGCCCGCGCGAAAGCACACGGTCGGCATGTCGAAGTAGCGGCCGTACTCCTGGACGAGCAGGTCGGCGGCGGCCTTCGACGCGCCGAAGAGCGAGTGCATGCAACGGTCGATCGACATCGTCGTGTCGATCCCGTCGAAGTAGCGGTGGTCCTCGGGCAGCTCGAGGCGCGTGTCGAGCTCGACGAGCGGCAGGTCGTTCGGGCGGTCGCCGTAGACCTTGTTCGTCGAGCAGAACACGAACGTCGCCTCCGGGCGGTGGTGGCGGGCGGCCTCGAGCAGGTTGAGCGTGCCGTTGGCGTTGACGCCGAAGTCGACCTGGACGTCGGACGCCGCCCAGTCGTGCGACGGCTGCGCGGCGGCGTGGACGATGAGCTCGAGATCGCGCTTGTGCTCGGCGACGACGCGCCTCACGGCGTCGGCGTCGCGGATGTCGATCGGCAGCGAGCGGAACGCGGGCAGCTCGTCGACGAGGCGGCGCGTGACCGGCGCGGTCGACGCGTCGGCGCCGAAGAAGCGGGCGCGCATGTCGTTCTCGAGGCCGATGACGTCGTGGCCCTGCTCGACGAAGTGACGCACGCACTCCGAGCCGATCAGGCCGCCGCTGCCCGTGACGATCACCGTGCTCATCCTGACCGGCTTGCCCGTGGACGGCGAACGTTAGTCCAGCGGGGAGCTCAGGACCGCCGGCCCGAACAGGACGGCGCGCGCGCCACCGGCGCGCGTGGCGGCGTGCATCGCGAGCGTCGCGCGCTGCCAGACCGTGTCGGCCTCCGTCGCCCCGGCGCCGAAGACGGCGGCGCCGATGCTCGCCGTCACGGGCGCGCCGATGCGCCCGGCGGAGCCGGCCTGCGCCTGCTCGAGGCGCTCGACGAGGTCGTTGGCGAGCGCCATGAGCCCGGTCGCGTCGCCGTGCGGGACGAGCACGGCGAACTCGTCGCCGCCGACGCGCGCGGCGAAGTCGCTGCGGCGCACGCGCGACTCCAGCGCGGTCGCGAAGCGCCGCAGCACGTCGTCGCCGCCGCCGCGGCCGAGCGCTTCGTTGATCGCCCCCAGGCCGTCGACGTCGACCATCAGCACGCCGCCCTCGGTGCCGTAGCGCTCGCAGCGCGCGGCATGGCGGCGCAGCTCGCGCGCGAAGCCGGCGCGGTTGAGCAGCAGCGTGAGCTCGTCGCGGTCGGTCAGCGTGCGCAGGCGCTCCTCCTCGCGGCGGCGCTCGCTTACGTCCTGCAGCTGAAGCAGCAGGTGCTGCGGCTCGCCGGCGCTGTCGCGCATCACGGCCACGTGCACCGAGCACCAGACCTCGTGCCCGTCGGCGTGCAGCAGGCGCTTCTCGGTGACGTGGACCGCCGTCGCGCCGTCTGCGGGGGCGTGCGAGCCGATGACGCTCGGCTCCGGCTCGTCGGGGTGCAGCAGCGTGTCCAGCGGGACGCCGCGCAGCTGCTCGAGCGGCCTGCCGGTGAGCTCGGTGAGCGCGAGGTTCGCCGACCACAGGCGGCCGTCGAGGTCGGCGATGCCCATCCCGACCGGCGCGTGCTCGAAGGCGACGCGGAAGCGCTCCTCGGCCGCCGCCGAGGCCCGCTGGGCGAGGCGCTGCGCGGTGACGTCGCGGATCGTCATGATCGCGCCGCGGGCGCCGCTGGTTGCCGCGATCGGCTGGCCGGCGACGACGAGCCAGCGCCGCGGTCCCGCGGGATCGCCGGCCAGGTACTCCTCGTCGGCCACGGGCTCGCCGCGCAGCGCGCGCTGCAGCGGCAGCTCCTCGCGCGTCACCGGCTCGCCGGAGTCGGCGCGGTGCAGCAGCCCGCCGTCCGCCAGGTCGGCGAGCGCCAGCGCGTCCTCGCCGCCGAGCCGCCGCGCCGCGGCGTTGACGATCCGCAGCTCGCCGCGCTCGTCGGAGGCGACGACGCCCTCGGCGAGGTTCTCGAGCACCGCGGCGATGAAGCCGCGCTCGGCCTCGACCCCGCCTCCGCCGCGCGCGCTGCGCGCCGCCCGCTCGGCCCAGACGACCTCGCGGCCCGCGATCCGCGCGAGCTGCTGCAGCGTGTCGAGGTCGCCGTCGCTCCACGTCCGCGCCGTGCGGTCGGCGACGGCGAGCGTGCCGATCGCGCGGCCGGACTCCGAGGCCAGCGGGACGGCGGCGTAGGCGACGACGCCGAGCTCGGCGATCGCGGGGCTGTCGCGCAGGACGGCGTCGGCGCGCAGGTCGGCGACGACCAGCGGCGCGCCGTTGGCGACCGCGAAGCGGCCGAGCGAGTGCGTCAGCGGCCACTCGCGACGGGTCGCGAACGGCTCGCGCACGCCGGTCTGGGCGAGCAGGAACTCGCGGTCGGCGTCGACGAGCGAGACGACGGCCAGCGGGGCGTCGAGCAGCGTGGCGGCGAGCCGGGCGAGGCGGTCGAAGCTCTCGTCGCGCGGCGCGTCGAGCAGCCCGGTCGCGCGCAGCGCCTCGAGGCGCGCGGGGTCGTCGTCGCCGGCCGCGACCGCCGGCCGCTCGGCGATCCGCACGGGCACGCTGACGCGGACGGTCGTGCCCTTGCCGGGGGCCGACTCGAGCTCGACCTGCCCGCCGGCGGCGTCGATGCGCCGGCGGGTGGACGCCAGGCCGACGTGTCCGGCGGCCAGCGCCTCGTCGGCGCGCTCGGTGGCCCGCATGCCGACGCCGTCGTCGCGGACCGTCAGGACGATCGCGTCGCCCGTGCGCTCGAGGCGGACCTCCAGGAGTCCCGCGGACGCGTGCTTGACGGCGTTCGTGATGAGCTCGCGCGCGGCCGCGTACAGCAGCGCGTCGTGCGGCCCGACGGCGTCGGGGTCGACCTGCAGGTCGACGTCCAGGCTCGTCCGGCGTGCCACGCGCTCGAGCTCGACGCGCAGCGCCACGCCGAGACCGCGGTCGGCGAGCGAGGCCGGGTGCAGGCCGAGCACGGTCTCGCGCAGCGCGCGGACCGCGTCGCTCAGCGCGTCGTCGGCGTACTCCAGCGACTGCAGGTAGCCGGCGCGCGCCTCGCGCACGTCCTGCTGGGCCGCCAGCAGCGACTGCAGCGTGTCGTCGTGCAGGCGCTCGCCGATGCGCGCGCGCTCGCGCTCCTCGGCATCGAGCGCCGCGTGCAGCAGCGCCGTGCGATCGGCGCTCAGCGCCTGAACCTCGCGCGTGCGGCGCACGACGGCGCGCGCCAGCGCGACGGCGACCGCGCCGAGCGCGATCGCTCCGCCGGCGCGCATGGCGGCGAGCGTCTCCGTCCTTCGCCTCCGCTTGGCCTCCCGCCGCTCCATGGCGTCGAGCTCGCTACCTCCGCCGAATCGTGATGCCTGCCAAGCGTAGTCGGTCGGGCACCGGGCGCGGCGACGTCCACTCCGCGCCCGATCGGATGACCCCTGGGCTCGTCCCGTCCTCCTACGGACGATGGATTGGATTATTTGCGCTGTGAGGTGCATGCTGTGCATGTGGAGTCCTCCGGCGCCTCGACGACCGGCTCGCCGCAGACGCGTTCGCACACGGTGCGCGTCGTGCTCGCCGACGACAGCGACGTCTACCGCCGGGGCATGCGGCGTGCGATCGAGGCCGACGAGCGGCTGTCGCTCGTCGCCGAGGTGGCCGACGGAGCGGCGGCGGTCGCCGCGATCCGCGAGCACGAGCCGGACGTCGCGCTGCTGGACCTGCAGATGCCCGAGCTCGACGGCGTCGAGGTCTGCTGCGAGATCCTGGCCGACGCACCCGCGCACCGCACGCGCTTCGTGCTCGTCTCCGCGTTCCTCAGCGACGAGGTCATCGCACGCGCGCGCGCCTGCGGCATGGACTACGAGCTCGAGAAGACGACGCCGAGGCGCCAGATCTGCGACGTCCTCGCCGACGCCGGCGGGCGCGAGCCCGGTCAGCCGGGAGCGCCCGCAGGCGCCGCCTGAGCGCGCCCCGCGCCGGTACGCGATCATCGCGTACCGTTGGCGCTCGTCATGGCGCCACGCGTATCGGTCTTCGTCGGAGAGGATCACCCGATCTACCTCGAGGGCCTCGTCCGCGCGCTGGCGCAGCGCAGCGAGTTCGAGGTCGTCGGCTCGGCCAGCAACGGGCGTGAGGCGCTCGAGGAGATCCGCCGCCTGTCGCCGGACGTCGCGATCCTCGACGAGAACATGCCCGGGCTGCGCGGCAACGAGGTGCTGCAGGCGCTGAGCCGGGACGGCTTCGCGACCCGCGTCGTCATGCTGTCGGCATCGGTCGACAGCGCCGTCGTGTTCCGCGCCGTCGCCAACGGCGTGAGCGCCTACCTGACAAAGGACTCCGACCGCTCCACGATCTGCGACGCGGTCGCCGCGGTCGCGCGCGGGCAGACGGTGCTCGCGCCGCAGGTGCAGGCCGGCCTCGCGGGAGAGGTGCGCCTGCGCGAGCACGAGCAGCGCCCGGCGCTGTCGCCCCGCGAGCGCGAGATCCTCGAGCGCACCGCGCAGGGTCTGAGCGCCCCCGACATCGCACGCGAGCTGCAGATCAGCACGGCGACCGTGAAGACGCACCTTCGCAACGTCTACGAGAAGCTCGGCGTCTCCGAGCGCGCCGCCGCGGTGGCCGAGGCGATGCGGCGCGGGCTGCTCGAGTAGGCGGCGCTCCCCCGATCGGATGAGGCCCGGGCGGACGGTCGTGCGAGGCCGCGGCCGTCCGCACGTCCATGCCGTCGCGGGATGGGCAGCGGCGGCGCGATCTTCGACGATGGTCGTGGACAAGGAGGTCCGCTCGCGCTTCACGCGGACGCCAGGAGTGGCAATGCGGCGCATCCACCGTTGCGCCGGCCGGGCACGGAGGCCCGGTCGGCGCAGCGGTCGCTCCTCGCCGATCCGGGCCGTGATGAGATGTGCCGATCGCGGACGACCGCTTCACCTGGCAGGACGGCGAGCGCACGATCCACTTCGGCGACGGCGCGCTGGCCGATGCGCTCGATGCTCTCGGCGACGGCTTCACGCTCCTGACGACGGCCCGGGCGCGGGCGATGGCGCCGAAGCTGGCTGCGCGCGCGGGCGCCGAGCACGAGGTGCCGGCCGGCCGCGTCGACGAGATCGCCGGCGCGCTGCTCGGCGTCGTCGACGCCGGCGGTCTGCTCGTCGCGCTCGGCGGCGGGCGCGTGATCGACGTGGCGAAGGCGCTGGCGGCCGCGCGGCAGCCGGGGCGTCGCCCGCGCGTCGCCGCGGTGCCGACGACGCTCAGCGCCGCGGAGATGACGGCCGTCCATCGTCGCGCCACGGTCGCCGACGTCTCGCTGCCCGGGGTGCGCCCCGCGATCGTCGTCAACGACCCCGCGCTGAGCGCGTCGCAGCCCGACGCCGACCTGGCGGCGAGTGCCGCCAACGCGCTCGGCCATGCCGTCGAGGGGCCGGCGACGACGCGCTCGAGCCCCGTCCCCGCGCTCGCCGGCCGCGAGGCGACGCGCCTCATCGGGGCGGCCTACGCCGGCGACGGCGACGACGAGCCCGATCGCGTGGCGCTCGCGCTCGGCGCGCTGCTGTCGGGCTACGCGATCGACGCATGCGGATACGGCCTGCACCACGTCGTGTCGCAGACGCTCGCCCGCCTCGGCGGCGTCGGCCACGGCCCGGCCAACGCGGCGATGCTGCCGCACACGCTGCCGGCGCTCGACCGCCGGGGAGCGGCGGGCGCCGTCGATCTCGTCGAGCTGGCAACGCGGCTGGCGCGCCGCGCCGGCGCGGCGCGCCTGCGCGAGCTCGGCGTCGACGACGGTGTCATCGATGCCTGCGCGGACGCCGCGGCGGCGCGCTCGGAGCTGGACCTCACGCCGCCGCGCGCCGACCGCGACGAGCTGCGAGCCCTGTATGCGGCAGCGTTGTGACCTGCGACACTCGCAGCGTGACGCAGCAGACCGCTCTTCTCGACCGCCCGCTCTTCGACGAGTTCGCCGAGCTGTTCGACCGCGACGAGATGCGCGACGTCATCGGGGAGTGGCACGCCGACGTGTCGAAGGCGCTGCAGGTCCTCGACGAGGCGCGACAGCGCGACGACTCGGCGGAGGTCGCCCGCGTCGCCCATCGCACCGCCGGGGGCGGGCTGGCGCTCGGCGCCACGTGCCTCGCGGCCCTGTGCGAGGACCTGCGCGCGCGCGCGGACTCCGGCGCCGAGGTCACCTGGGAAGACATCGACAAGCTGCGCCGCGCCGCCGAGGCCACGCACCGCGCGCTGACCGAGGCCGCCGGCCTCTGACGCCGCCCGCCGCCCGTCCGGCGGCGACCGTCAGATCTTCAGCAGGACGATGGTGTTCAGCACCCAGGCGATCGCGAACGCGATCGTCCAGCGGTTGAGGTTGCGCTCGACGAGCGAACCGCCGCCGAACGGCCCCGCGCCGGTGCCGACGCCGAACGCGCCCGACAGCCCCGCGTCCTTGCCGGAGTGCATGAGCACGAGGAAGATCAGCGTGATCGACAGCGCGACCTGAACGACTGAGAGGATCGCCTCCACGGCGTGGATCCTAGCGCGCGGGCGCGGAGTGCCGCATCGGACGGTCGACCGTCAGCGCTCGCGCGCCTCGTCGAGCGCGCGCAGCACCTCGATCGCCTCCGCCCGCAGCTGGCGGTCCAGGACGCGGTGGTCCTCCTCGGAGAGCTTGCCGGTGCGCAGGTCGAGCTCGGCGTCGCGGATCTCGCGGTACTTCGCCTCCTTGCGCGCCTCGAGCTCGGCGATCCGGTCGGCGCTCTCGCTGCGCTCGCGCTCGCGCTCGCCCCCGCGCAGCGGCGCCGCGACGAGTGCCGCCACGCCGGCCACCACGGCGACGATCACGAGCAGCGCGACGACGTCCACGGGCCGTCTCGAGCGGCTAAGCGAGGACGGGGCGCTCGCGCTCGCCGGCCTGCGGCTCCCCCGAGCCGTCGTCGCCGGCCGCACGGACGTCCTGCGCCACGCGCGCGGCATAGGCGGCGCGCATCCGCCGCCGCGCGGAGTCGGACCCCGGCCAGAGCGCGATCAGGGCGCCGCCGAAGACGATGATCGCGCCGAGCCAGATCCAACTCACGAGCGGCGAGGCGATGATCCGGAACGTCGCCGGCGGGGGATCGGCGACGTAGCGGTCCACGAGCCCGCGCACCGCGGCCCCGAGCGCCGCGGCCTCGGCCTCGGGCGGCAGCTTGCCGGCCGCCGCCGCGAAGACCCTGTCGCCGCGCTGGATGATCGGCAGCAGGGCGCGGATGTCGGGCGTCATCGCGGTCCAGACGTCGCGCCGCAGCCCGGCCTGGAGGCCGATCTCGCTCGTGGCCTCGCCCTCGAAGAAGCGCCCGAGCGGGCCGAGGCCGGCCACGTCGCGGGACGGGTAGTAGCCGCGCTCGGGACGCAGCGTCGCGATGTGCCGGCCGTCGCGGCGCACCTCGACGACCGACCCGAACGAGATCTTCTCCAGGCCGCCGTCGCGCGTCGTCGAGATCCGCGACGTCGGCTTGGCGTAGCGGAACTCGTAGCCGCCGACGCGCGCCGTCTGGCCGACGTCGAGGCGCACGTCGCGCGCGTCGTTGAACGCAGTCGAGGCGGCCACGCCGATGAACAGCACGGCCATCCCGACGTGGACGAGGTAGCCGCCGTAGCGGCGGCGGTTGCGCCCGACGAGCGACGTCAGCGCGCGCACCGGCCCCTGGCCGGTCGTCGCCCGCCTCACGGCCACGCCGCGCCAGAACTCCTGCCCGACGCAGGCGACCACGAACGCCCCGCAGGCGAACATCGCGAACGCCAGCGGCCGCGAGGCGAGGCCCAGCGCGGCCAGCACGACGGCGGCCACGAGCGTCAGCGCCACCGGCAGCGCGAAGTTGCGCCGCGCGTTGGCGGCGGTCGCGCGGCGCCACGCGATCAGCGGCCCGATTCCGCTCAGCAGCACGAGCACGATCGCCAGCGGGACGGTGTAGCGGTCGAACCACGGCGGCCCGAGCGCGCGCCGGCTGCCCGACAGCGCCTCGGCGATCAGCGGCCAGAACGTGCCCCAGAAGACGACGAACGCCATCGCGACGAGCACGAGGTTGTTGGCCAGGAACACCGCCTCGCGCGAGAGCAGCGAGTCGAGCCGGTTCTCGGAGCGCAGCGTCTCGCGGCGCCAGAGCACGAGCCCGATCGAGCTCGCGATCAGCAGGCCGATGAGGATGACGAACGGCACGCCCAGCGTCGAGGCGCCGAAGGCGTGGATCGAGTCCAGGATGCCGGAGCGCACGAGGAAGGTGCCGAGGATCGACAGGATGCCGGTCGCCAGCACGAGCGACACGTTCCAGATCTTCAGCATGCCGCGCTTCTCCTGCAGCATGAGCGAGTGCAGGAACGCCGTGCCCGTCAGCCACGGCAGCAGAGAGGCGTTCTCGACCGGGTCCCAGGCCCAGTAGCCGCCCCAGCCCAGCTCGGCGTACGACCAGCGCGCGCCGAGCAGGATGCCGACGCCGAGGAAGATCCAGGCCGCGAGCGCGAAGCGCCGCGTGGCACGGATCCAGTCCGCCGCCGCGACCTGCCGCGAGACGAGCGCGCCGATCGCGAACGCGAACGGGATCGCGAACAGCGTGTAGCCCGAGTAGAGCATCGGCGGGTGGATCATCATGCTCGGGTGGCGCAGCAGCGGGTTGAGCCCCGCGCCCTCCGCCGGCGCCGCGGCGAGCACCCCGAACGGCGTCTCGAGGAACACGAGCAGGCCCGCGAAGAAGGCCGCGAAGCCGAGCAGCACCGCGGTAGCGTACGGGGCGACCCGGCGCAGACTTCGCCGCGTGAGGAACAGCACGAGGCTCGACCACAGCGACAGCAGCCACAGCCACAGCAGCAGCGATCCCTCCTGCGAGGACCACGCTGCGGCCGCCTGGTAGAAGGTCGGCGTCGTCGTCGACGAGTGGCCGGCGACCGTCGCGAACGTGAAGTCCGACCGCAGGAACGCGATCTCGAGGATCGCGAACGCGCCGGTGGCCAGCGCCGCGACCGCGTAGACCGCACGGCGCCCCGAGGCGACCCACGCCGCGCGCCGGGTGCGCGCCCCGTAGATCGAGGCCGCGATCCCGTAGACGGCGACGGCGAGGGCGAGGATCAGCAGCGCGCGGCCGACGACCGCCATGTCAGCCCCCGCAGATCAACTGCGCGTGGCTTCCTCTGTGAACTTCGAGGGGCACTTCGTGATGAGCGAGTCGCGCTCGCCCACGAACGTCGCGCCGCTCTTGCGGACGGTCACGATGACCTCGCGCCCCTCGCGGAACGGATCGGGCACCGCGCCGCTGTAGGTCACGGGCACCGACGCCGGGCCGTTGCGGTCGCGGACGCGGAAGTTCACCCCGCGGGAGGTCGTGCGTACCGAGTCGTGCTCGACCTTGCCGGTGAGCTGGTACGCGACGCCGGCCTGGGCGGTCGCGAGGTCGCTCGGCGAGACCGCCTCGCTCGACGCGCTGAAGCTCGTGACGACGAGCGCGCCCGCGAGCACGACGGCTGCGGTCAGCGCGACGACGAGCCTGATCTTGCGCTTGCGGGACGGCTGCATGGACCACCCAGTATCGCAGCCGTCGGCGGGTAGCTACGCCGATCGGGGCCGGCCTCGAGGGGCCGGTCCCGGGCCCGATGAAATGTCCGGCCCGGAGAGCAACCTTTGGCGTGCCACGGAGTCTATGCCGATGGAGCCCATGACCGCGATGTTCATCAGACAGACCAGACCGGCCGACAACCGGCCGCGGCGCCGGCGCCTGCACGTCGTGCCCGGCCCGGAGCCCCGACCCGAGCCGATGCACCGCGAGGAGCGCCGCCTGCGCGACGCCGGCGGCCCGCACGACCGCGCCTGCTACTCGTGCGCCTGCGGCTGCTTCTTCGAGGCGCCGGTGTCGGCGTCGGTGCGCTGCCCGCACTGCCAGGCCGAGCAGGCCTGGTAGCGCGCCGCCTACAGCAGCGCCGACGACTCGGCCGCGCGAAACTCGACGATCCGCGCCAGCCCGTCGAACTCGAGCGGCTCCGTCGTGAGCTCCGCGCCCGGCGCGTCGGCGACCTTGCGCCGCCGCGTGGTGTGGATGCCGACCGTGCGGAAGCTCAGCTCGCCGCCGTCGTCGAGCTGGACGTCGGGTACGAACACCGTGAGCGTGATCGTCCGCAGATGCGAGACGGTGTCGAGCGTCACGCTGATCTCCCGACCGCGCGCGCTGTGCTCGATGCGGATGGCGTCGCCCTCGAAGCTGTGGCGGCCCATCGGCCCGCTGTAGTGCAGCTGCGGAGCGCCGCTGCCGGCGTCGAGCGCGTAGACGATCCTCGTGTCGTCGTGGCTGAGCTCAAAGTGGTTCGGACCCGGAATGTGCACAGCCATGCGGCCCTCGCAGTCGGACGGTCGGCGCGGAGGCGCTACATGGTGAGCCAGCGAGGGCCTCGTGTCCAGCAATCCGCGAGAAGCGCCGCGCGGCGTCAGGCGAAGGCGACGAGCTGCGCGCCCAGCTTCGTGGCGAGCCCGTGGGCGCCCTGGCGCATGACGTAGTCGTGGTTCCAGGCGAACGCCGGGCGCGCGATCGGGGCGATGCGGTTCATCCAGCGCCGCGTCGTCGACACGTCCCAGCTGTAGACGATCGCGGTGCCGAGGGCGCCCGAGTACAGCCGCCAGATGCCGATGCCCTCGAGTTCGCCGCTCGCCTGCCCTTCGAGCAGGTGCGGCGGCTGCGAGCGCGTGACGCGCACGTCGAACTCCAGCGAGTACGGCAGCTTGCTGCGCCACTCGAAGCGCCGCAGCGTGCCGACGCCGTCGTCGTCGCCGGGCTCGAGTTCGGTGACGCTGCGCACGCCCTTCCACCACTCCGGATAGCGCTCGCTCGTCGAGATGAGGTCCCAGACCGGCTCAATGGGAGCGTCCACGCACCAGGTCGTCAGAAAGCTGTAGGCCGCCATCGCGCGGCGCGAGGATAGCGCTCGCGAGATCATCGGCGGCGCGACGGCGCCGTGTGCGCCGCGAGCTGGGCGGGCGCGCCGGCGCTCAGCGTTCGACGACCGTCGCGACGCCGTCGAGGGCGACGACCTCGTAGCTCTGGCCGACCGCGGGCGGCGCGCCGATCGCGCTGAAGTTCGCCGTGTAGATCGCGATCGTCTTCAGCGGCTGCGCGCCGCCGCGCTCGACGCGCACGTCGGGCAGCAGGACCGTCAGCGTGAGGACGTGCAGGTCGGGCACCGACTCGAGCGTCACGGTGGCCTCCGTCCCGAGCGCGCCGGACGTCACGTCGACGTCGTCGCCCGTGAAGGCGTGGTCGCCCTTCGGCCCGGAGTACGACAGCTGCGGGCGCCCGTCGACGCCCGTCGTCGAGCAGGCGACGTGCGTGTCGGCGCCGCTCAGCTCGTAGCGGTTGGCGGTCTCCGCGGCCACGACGCGACAGCCTTCCACAGACGCGACGGCGCCCGCCGCGGGGCGAGTCGTCGGCGTCGCGGACCGCGCTAGCCTGCGCGCGATGCCCCAGGAGATCTTCTACGCCGCGTACCCGGGCGAGATGACCGACGACGACCGCGCACGCCTCGATCGCCCCGGGCTCGAGCTCTTCGAGAACGGCTACGGCGTGGCGGCCGCGCCGCAGCAGCTCATCCGCGTCGCGGCGGACAGCCCCGAGGACGCCCGCCGGCGGGTGGTCGAGGCGCTCGGCCGCGAGCCGGAGAAGCTGCGCATCGCCGGCGGCGGGCCGGCCTGAGGCAGCTTGGCCCGCAGCTGCGCGGCCAAGCGGACGACGGGTCTCGAACCCGCGACCTCAAGCTTGGGAAGCTTGCGCTCTACCAACTGAGCTACGTCCGCAGCGCCGCTGATTCTAGCCCGGCGACGCTGGCGCGGTGCGCGCGCGCGTCGGTCTACGCTGGAGGCATGAGGCGCCTCGTCGTCCCGCTGGTGTCCGCCGCCCTCGCGGCCGGCCTCGTCGCGCTGCTGGCCTTCGGCCTCGTCGCGCGCGGCGACGACACGTCGATCGACCAGGCGGTCGCGCGGGGCGAGCGCCCGGTGGCCCCGAGCATGGAGCTGCCGCTGCTCGGCCGCCAGGCCACGGGGTCGGTCGCGGACCATCGCGGCAAGGTCGTGGTGCTGAACTTCTGGGCGTCGTGGTGCGGGCCGTGCAAGGCCGAGGCTCCCGTGCTCGCGGCCGCGCATCGCCGGCTGCGCGAGAACGGCGCCGGCACGGTCCTCGGCGTGACGTTCGACGACTCGACGCCCGACTCCCTGGCGTTCATGCGCGAGCACGACGTCGACTACCCGAACCTCCGCGACGTCGGCACGAGGCTCGCGCGCCGCTACGGCACCAGGAACATCCCCGAGACGTTCGTCATCGGCCGCGACGGCCGGATCGTCGACGTCTTCCGCGGCCAGGTGGGCCAGGAGTTCATCGACCGCGCGCTCGACAAGGCACTGGCGACATGAGGCGCGCCGCCGCCCTGCTGGCCCTGTCGCTCGCGCTGCTGGCGCCGACGGGCGCGCTCGGCGCGACGCCGCGGGCGTCGCTGGTCGACATCGAGGACGAGGTCATGTGCGTCACCTGCAAGATCCCGCTGAACATCGCCGAGGGCCCGCAGCCCGACCGCCAGCGCGAGTTCATCCGCGATCTCATCGATCAGGGCCGCACGAAGGAGCAGATCAAGGCCGCGCTCGTGGCGCAGTACGGCGAGAACGTCCTCGCGCTGCCCGAGCGCGACGGCGTCGGGATCACCGCCTACGCCGTCCCGCTGGCGCTCGTGGGCATCCTCGCGGCGGGCCTGGCGGTCCTGCTGCCGCGCTGGCGCCGGCGCGCCGCGGCGGCGCCCGCGCAGTCGCAGCCGCCTCCCGCGCTGACGGCGGCCGACGAACGCCGTCTCGACGACGACCTCGCCCGCTACTGACGCCCCCTACATCCGCTCGGGCGCGGAGACCCCGAGGAGGTGAAGCGAGCGCGCGATCGCGGTCTGCGCGGCGACGCTGAGCGCGAGCCGGAAGGACTCGACACCGGCGCCGTGGGCCCCGACGACCTGGCAGTCGCGGTAGAACGCGGTGAACGTCTGCGCGAGCTCCAGCGCGTACGCCGCGACGCGGTGCGGCGCGCGCCGCTCGACGGCCTCGGCGACCTCGTCGGCGAACGCCAGCAGCTTCTTGACGAGCGTGCGCTCGGACGGGTCGAGGTCGCCCTCGAAGCGCGGCGCCTCGGCCAGCGCCGCCGCGACGCGCTCGGCCCCCGCCTTGCGGCGGATCGAGGCGATGCGGGCATGCGCGTACTGGACGTAGAAGACCGGGTTCTCGCTGGACTGCTCGCGCGCGAGGTCGAGGTCGAGGTCGACCGTCGTGTCGTGCGAGCGCCCGAGCATGAAGAAGCGCGCGGCATCGACGCCGATCTCCTCGAGCAGCTCGTCGAGCGTCACGAAGTCGCCGCGGCGCTTGGACATCGAGGCGCGCTCGCCGCGCTCGATGAGGTTGACGAACTGCATGATGATGAGCTCGAGGGTCTCGGGCTCCTGCCCCAGCGCTGCCAACGCAGCGCGCATGCGGGCGGTGTAGCCGTGATGGTCGGCGCCCCAGACGTCGATGAGCCGGTCGTGGCCGCGCTCGAGCTTGTCGAGGTGGTAGGCGATGTCCGACGCGAAGTACGTGTGCTCGCCCGTCGAGCGCTCGAGCACGCGGTCCTTGTCGTCGCCGTGGGCGGTCGTGCGCAGCCACAGCGCGCCCGCGCTGCGATACGTCTCGCCGCGTTCGGCGAGCCGCTCGAACGCCCGCTCGACCGCGCTCGGCTCGCCCTCGTGCAGCGTGCGCTCCGAGAACCAGACGTCGAACTCGACGCGCATCGCGCTCATCGACGCGCCGATGCGCTCGAGCAGCAGCTCGACGCCGCGGCGCGCGAGCGCGTCGACGTCGGCCTCGGCGTCGGCCGCGCCGGGGATCCGGCGGGCGAGCTCGACGACGTACTCGCCCTCATACCCGCCCTCGGGGACCTGCTCGCCGCGCGCACGGGCGCGGATCGACTCCCCGAGCCGGCGCACCTGGGTGCCGAAGTCGTTGATGTAGTACTCGCGAACGACCTCGTGACCGGCGAACTCCAGCAGCCGCGCGAGCGAGTCGCCGTAGGCGGCATGCCGCCCCCCCGCGGCCGTCATCGGCCCCGTCGGGTTCGCCGACACGAACTCGACGTCGATGCGCTCGGGCGGATCGACGAAGCCGCCGCCGTAGCGGTCGCCGGCGGCGAGCACGTGCGCGAGCGCGCCGACGCACCAGCGGTCGGACAGGAAGATGTTCAGAAAGCCGGGGCCGGCGACCTCGACGTGGTCCAGCGACGTCCCCAGGCGCGCGGCCAGCTCGTCGGCCAGCCGCGCCGCGACGTCGCGCGGCGACGCCCGCACCGCGGGCGCCAGCAGCATCGCCGCGTTCGTCGCGTAGTCGCCGAAGCCCGCCTTCTTCGGGCGCTCGAGCGTGGGCCGCGGGCGCGTGCCGCCGTCCGGGCCGGCGACGGCGCCGGCGGCGGCGTCGACGGCGTCGCGAAGCTCTGCGAGCGGGCCGGCCACGACCGCAGGGTAACGGCGCTCAGTGGTGGTACGTCTCGCCGGCGAGGATCTTGTGCGCGCGGAAGAGCTGCTCGAGCAGCACGACCCGCGCGAGCTGGTGGGGCAGCGTCAGCGGTCCCAGCGAGAAGCGGTGATCGACCGCGTCGAGCTGCAGCCCGAGCGGCCCGCCGATGACGAAGCACAGATCGCGCCCGGATCGCCGGCGCGCCTCCACGAAGCGGCTGAACGACAGCGAGTCGAACGCCTCCCCGCCGCGGTCGAGCAGCGACACGTAGGCCCGCGCCGGGATACGGCCGGCCACCCGATCGTCGTCCCGCACCTCGATCGTCTGGACGTGGGCGTGACGCCCGAGGAGCTTGAGGTAGTGCTGGACGTCGTCGGCGTAGGGCGGCCGCAACCGCCCGACCGCAAGGACGATGATCCGCACGCTGCGATACTAGTTGCGCGCATGGCCGCCGAAGAGCAACCAGAACGCCGGATCAACATCCATTTCGCGCCCGAGGACATGGGCGGCGTGTACGCGAACTTCGCGAACGTGTCGTTCTCCGACTACGAGTTCACGATCACCTTCGCACGCGTCGACCACGAGATCGACGCCGAGGAGATCCAGGGCATCGTCGTGTCGAGGGTGAACCTGTCGCCGAAGTTCGCCCGCGAGCTCGCGGACGCGCTGGAGGACTCGTTCTCGAAGTACCGCACGCGCGAGGGCATCAAGAACCTGCCCGAGTTCGGCGGCGGCGCGGACGCCCCCCGCTCCGGCGAGAACTCCTAGATATGCCGCTATCGCCCCTTGCGCGGCATGGACGAGTGCGCGAGCATGCGGGCCGATGACCACGGTGCCACCGCAGCTACGGACGCTGATCGAGGCCGCCGTCGCCGACGGCGTCGGCATGGACGACATCGAGCACGAGCTGATCGCGCCGGCGAACCTCCCGCGGGAGGATCACGACGCCGTGTGGCTGTACGCGCTCGCGCGCATCGAGCGCCCGCCGCGGCGGGCGATCGAGATCATCGCCGGATAGACGATCGGCGCCGCTCGCGCTCGTACGCCACGCCGATGCCGATCCGCTCGATCGTCGGCGGATGGGTTGCCAGCAGGAACGTCTGCCAGCGCGGCGGGTCGGGGTCGGACACGTTGCGCAGCGCGATGCGCCGCTCGAAGGAGATGAAGGGCCGACCGTCGCCGGTGAGCCGCAGCGCGTAGCTGTCGGCCCGCGCCTCGACCTCGCGGCTGAGCTGGTTGGAGATCATCGTGATCGCCGTCGCCAGCACCGTGACGCTCAACGCGAGCGCGGGCAGCATCGCCGGCCCGGCCGCGCCGGCGGCCTGCGGCGCGAGACGGGCCGTCAGGCGCGACGCCGCGAAGAGCCCGAAGGGCGCCACGATCGCGAGGTAGAGCAGGCCGTTGGGGACGTCGCGGTGGTGCACGTGCGCGAGCTCGTGGGCGACGACGAGGCGCAGCTCGGCGCGCGAGAAGTTCTCCAGCAGCGTGTCGTACAGCACGACCCGCTTCGTCCCGCCGAGGCCGGCCACGTACGCGTTGGCGGCGGTCGTCCGCCGGCTGGCGTCGACGGCGAACACCTCGCCGACGTCGACGTCCGCGCGGCCGGCGAGCTCGAGGACGTCGGATCGCACCTGGCCGGCCGGCAGCGGCTTGAACGTGTTGAAGAGCGGGTCGAGCACGATCGGGCCGGCGTAGACGCTGCCGACGCCGAAGGCGACGATCAGCACCGAGCCCGGCGCCCACCAGCCGCGCGGGCCGCGCCGGACGAGTGCGAGCGCGACGGCCGCCCCGGCGCCGGCGAGCAGCGCGCCGACGCCCCAGGAGACCGCCGTGTCGCGCGTGTAGCCGGTCCACGACTGCGTCACGAGGCCGACGTCCTTGGCCCGCTCGCGCGCGACGATCCTCAGCGGCAGCACGGCCGCCGACAGCGCGAGCGACAGCGCCGCGCCGGTGATCGCACCGGCGAGCACCGGTCGCTCGAAGGCGGCGCGCAGTCGTGCCGGCGGCCGCGCGACGAGCAGCGCGAGCAGTCCGAGCTGCACGGCGAGCGCGCCGCCGTGCAGCGCCAGCTGCGGACGGCGGAAGTCGCGCGCGCGCTCGATCTCGGAGGCGCTGAAGTACGATTGCGCGCGCACGGGAGCCGGTTCGATGACGCCGTCGCGCGGTCGCAGGAGGAGCACGGCAAGCTCCGCGACGAGAACCGCGGCGCCGACGGCGACTGCCCAGCGAAGGCGTGCCCGGTCCACGATCTCAATGTACGAGATGCACGTCGCGATCCTCTCCGACATCCACGGCAACCGTCACGCCTTCGAGGCCGTGCTCGCCGACGCCGAAGAGGCGGGCGCCGACGAGATGTGGTGCCTCGGCGATCTCGTCGGCTACGGGGCCGAGCCGGATGCCTGCGTCGAGCTGGCCCGCCGGCATGCGGCGATCTGCCTGGCGGGCAACCACGACCTGGGCGTGACCGGCGAGATCGGCCTCGACGAGTTCTCGACCGGCGCGGCGATCGCCGCGCGCTGGACGCAGAGGACGATCGCCGACGCGAACCTCGAGTTCCTGTCGGCGCTGCGCCCGCTCGGCGAGGAGGAGGACATCGGCCTCTACCACGCCAGCCCGCGCGATCCGGTCTGGGAGTACGTGCTCAGCGCGCTGCTCGCCGAGCTGTGCCTCGACGCCCAGCGCCAGCGCGTCGCGCTCATCGGCCACTCGCACGTGGCGCTGTCGTTCGTGCGCAGCGAGGGCGAAGTCGCGACCGGCCAGCCGCGGCGGCACGGCGACGTCGTCGACATCAGCTCCGGGGAATGGCTGCTGAACCCGGGCTCGGTAGGTCAGCCGCGCGACGGCGATCCGCGGGCGGCGTGGCTCATGCTCGACCTCGGGGGCCGGCGCGCGACCTGGCGGCGCGTCGAGTACGACATCGCCGGAGCGGCCGCGGCGATCCGCGCCGCACGGCTGCCGGACTCGCTCGCCGAGCGGCTCGGGTACGGTCAGTGACGATGCGTCGCGCGCTGCCCTATCTCGTCGCCCTCCTGCTGGGTGCCGGCGCGGCGCTGCTCGCCGCGTGCGGCGAGAGCACGCGCGGCGGGATCCCCTCCGCGCAGGCCTCCGAGCTGAAGAGCGAGATCGAGGACGTCCAGCAGGCGCTCGACGGCGAGCGCTGCGACGACCTCCCCGGCCAGCTGCGCCAGGTCGACGGCGCGATCGACGAGCTGCCGGAGTCTGTCGACGATCGCATCGTCTCGGCGCTCAGCGACGGCGCCGACCGGCTGCGGCGCAACGCCACCGAGGAGTGCGACCGCGAGCAGACCGAGACGCAGACCGAGACGCAGACCGAGCCCGAGCCGGCGACGCAGACGCAGGCGCCTCCGCCGCCTCCGCCGCCGACGCAGACGCAGGCCCCGACGCCGACGCAGACCCAGCCGCCACCGACGGCGACCGCCGCGCCGCCGCCGGCCGCGCCGCCGCCCGCGCCGGACGATCCCGGCAACGCCAACCCGCCCGCCAACCCCGGCGGCGGCACCCCGCCGGAGGTGCCGCCGGGATGAGCGCCACCGTCATCGCCGGCCGCTACGAGCTCGGCGACAGACTCGGCCACGGCGGCATGTCGACCGTCGTCGTGGCCGTCGACCGCCGCCTCGAGCGCCAGGTCGCCGTCAAGCTGCTCGCCGAGCACCTCGCCGACGACAGCCAGTTCGTCTCGCGCTTCCGCCGCGAGGCGCTGGCCGCCGCGCGGCTCGTGCACCCGAACATCGTGCAGGTCTTCGACTTCGGCCTCGACGAGGTCAGCGGCCGCCACTACATCGTCATGGAGTACATCCGCGGCCGCTCGGGCGCGGAGATCCTGCGCGAGGAGACCCGCCTCGGCGTCGCCGACACGCTCGAGCTCGTCGACGGCGCCTGCCGTGGGCTCGCGCACGCGCACCGCATGGGCGTCGTCCACCGCGACGTCAAGCCCGGCAACATCCTGCGCTCAGACGAGGGCGCGGTGAAGCTCGCGGACTTCGGCATCGCCAAGGCGATGGTCGGCCAGGCGTCGCAGATCACGCAGGCGGGCTCGGTGCTCGGCACGGCGGCATACCTCGCGCCCGAGCAGGCCAGCGGCGGCGACGTCGGCCCCGCCGCCGACATCTACGGGCTCGGCGTCGTGACCTACCAGCTGCTCGCCGGGCGCCTGCCGTACGACGCCGCGTCGCTGACGGAGCTCGCGCTGATGCAGCAGCGCGAGCAGCCGGCGCGCCTCGACGAGGTCATCGGCGACGTTCCGCCGGAGCTCGCCATCGCCGTGCAGCGCGCGCTGGCGATCGACCCGGCGCAGCGCTACGCCAGCGCCGAGGAGATGCGCCGCGCGCTGCACGACGGCGCGCGCGGCATCGTCCCCGACGGCGACGAGCCGACGGACGCAACGGCGCTGCTCGGGGGCCGGGAGCCGACCGCCGCCACGCGCGCGGCGCCGCCGGCCCGCTCGCGGCGCCTGCAGCCGCAGGCGCCGCCGCCCGTCTTCGAGCCTGAGCCCGCTCGTGCGGGCGCGCGCGTCCCTGCCGACGCCGACCGCCGCCGTGGCGCCAACAACCGGATCCTCGCCTGGGTGGCGCTCGCCGCGGTCACGGTGGCGGCGCTGGCGTTCGCGATCGGCAGCTCAGGCGGCGGCTCGACCGCGGTCGACGTCCGCCCGATCGACGGCGGCTCGACCGACGAGATCGTCGACCAGATGAACCAGCTCATCGACGACAACACGCGCTGACGTCGCCGGCGGCGGCCGGCGGCGCCCCGGCGCGCAGCGCCGCCGCGCGCTCGGCCAGCGCACCGGCGGCGATGGCCGCGCGCAGATCGGCCATCAGGCGCGCCAGGTAGGCGAGGTTGTGCAGCGTCAGCAGCCGCACGGCGGTCAGCTCGCGGTTGCGCAGCAGGTAGCGCAGGTAGCCGCGCGTGTGTCCCGCGCTGCACGCCGGGCAGGGACAGCCCTCCATGATCGGCTCCCGGCTCTCGCGCCAGCGGGCGGCGGTGAGGTCCACGCGCCAGCGCGCCTGTGGCTCGGGCACGATCGCGACGCCGTGGCGGCCCAGTCGCGTCGGCATCGCGCAGTCGAAGGTGTCGACGCCGAGCTCGACCCCGCGGATGAGGTCGTCGACGTCGCCGACGCCCAGCAGGTGGCGCGGCCGCGCGTCGTCGACGGCCGCGATCGCCCACCCGACGACCTCGTACATCTGCGCCTTCTCGGCGCCGAGCGAGCCGCCGATCGCGATGCCGTCGACGGGCCGCGCGGCGACCTCTTGCGCCGAGGCGGTGCGCAGCTCCTCGTGCACCCCGCCCTGGACGATGCCGTAGAGAAGCTGGCCGGCGGGCCCGTGCTCGGCGTGCCACGCCAGGCAGCGGTCGAGCCAGCGGTGCGTGCGCGCGGTCGAGCGGGCGGTGTAGTCGCGGTCGACGTGGAAGGGCGTGCACTCGTCGAAGACGAGCGCGAGGTCGGAGCCCAGCGCGGCCTGCACCTGCATCGACGTCTCCGGAGCCATGTAGCGCTCGGACCCGTCGATGTAGGAGCGGAAGCGCACGCCGTCCTCGTCGATCGAGAGCACGCGCCCGCGGCGCTCGGGGCCGGTCGGCGCGCGGCCCTTGATCTCGTCGGCGACGGTGCCGTGGCCCATCGAGAAGACCTGGAAGCCGCCCGAGTCGGTGATGATCGGCGCCCGCCAGCCCATGAACTCGTGCAGGCCGCCGAAGTGCGCGACGAGCTCGGGCCCGGGGTCCAGCGAGAGATGGAACGTGTTGCCGAGGACCATGTCGTAGCCGAGCGCCGCGACCTCGCGCGGCTCGAGGCCCTTGACCGTCCCCTTCGTCGCCAGCGGGACGAACGCCGGCGTGCGCACGTTGCCGTGCGCGGTACGAAGAACCCCGGCCCGCGCCTGCGAGCCGGGGTCCCGCTGCAGGATCTGGAGGGCGCTCATGCGCCCCGCAGCGTATGTGCCGGCGCTACTCGGACTCGATCGTCTTGGGCTCGGCGCCGCCGACGCCGATCTGCACGCGGCGCGGCTTGGCCTCCGCGGGCTTGGGGATGCGGACCTCGAGCACGCCGTTGTCGAACGTCGCCGTCACCGCGTCGGCGTCGACGCCCTCGGGGAGCGTCAGCATGCGGCGGAACGCCCCGGTAGCGCGCTCAATCCGGTAATAGCCCTCGTGCTTGTCCTCGTGCTCGGTCTTGCGCTCGCCGGAGATCGTCAGGACGTTGCCCTCCACCTCGATGCTGACGTCGGACTCGGGGACGCCGGGGAGATCGGCCCTCAACACGAAGTGCTCGTCGGTCTCGACGAGGTCCATCGCCGGAAGCCAGCGCCGGGCGGCGCCACCGCCGTTGCCGGCCGTCGGGGTGTCGAAGAAGCTCGAGAACAGACGGTTCATCTCGCCCTGCAGCGTGTCGAGCTCACGTGCCGGGTCCCACCGAACAAGTGCCATGGTCGTACCTCCTGCGGGATCGGGCCTGTGCCTAGTGAAGGATATAAAACCTAAGTCGCTGTCTGTCAAGTCCGCGCGTCCTAGATCTCAGTCGCGACGGCTTAGATCTTAGCAACAGCGCAGGCCTGCCCGCCCGAGCACGCGCTCCCACGCCTGCCCCAGCGCCTCCTGCTCCTCGGCGGTGAAGAGATCGAGGAACATCTCGCGCACGCCCGCGAGGTGCGTGGCGCGGGCGGCGGCCAGCCGCTCGCGTCCGAGCGGCGTGAGCTTGGCGAAGGCGCCGCGGGCATCGGCGTCGCAGGCGACGCGCTCGAGCAGCCCCCCGCGCTGGAGGCGGTCGACGAGGCGCGTCAGGCCGCTGCGGCTGAGCAGGATCGACGACGCGAGGTCGCACATGCGCATCTGCTCGTCCTCGGCGTCGGCGAGGTACATCAGCACCTCGTAGGAGCTGAGCTGCAGCCCGTGGGCCGCCTCGAGCTGCGCGTCGAGCGCCTTGACGAGCGCTGCGTGCGCCCGCAGCATGCCGCGCCAGGCGCGCAGCTCGCGCGCCGTCAGCAGGCGCGCCCTCTCGGGGTCGGTCGTCGTCGTCGCCATGCATCCAACGATAGAGCCTTCCTCGTTGTATGCACAACGACATCCCGCGAGGCGGCCGGTCTGCGGCACGCACGGATAACGTTCGCGCGCGATGGCCACGATCGACAGCACGCGCGGCCCCGCCGCGCGCCGCTCGTGAGCGAGCGGCTCGTCCACCTCGTCCGCGAGCCGTCGGGCGAGCCGCAGGGCGCGCTCGTGCTCCTGCACGGCCGCGGCGCCGACGAGCGCGATCTCGTGCCGCTGCTCGACGTGCTCGACCCCGACCGCCGGCTCGTCGGCCTCACGCCGGGAGCGCCGCTGCACCTGCCGCCGGGCGGGCGGCACTGGTACGTCGTGCCGCGGGTCGGCTATCCCGACCCGCCGACGTTCCATGCGTCCTACGCCGCGCTGACGAGCCTGCTCGACGACTGGCTGCGCGAGCGCGGGATCGACTGGTCGCAGACGGTCATCGGCGGCTTCTCGATGGGCTGCGTCATGTCGTATGCGACGGCGCTCGGGCCCGGGCGGCCGGCACCGGCCGGCATCCTGGCGATCAGCGGCTTCATCCCGACGGTCGAGGGCTGGGAGCCGCGGCTCGACGAGCGCGGCGACCTGCCCGTGCTCATCTCGCACGGCTCGCGCGACCCCGTGATCTCGGTCGAGTTCGCGCGCGACGCCCGCGAGCGGCTGAGGTCGGCGGGGCTCGCCGTCGAGTACCACGAGCACGGCGGCGGCCACCAGCTGGACCCGCAGTCGCTGCCGCGGATGACGGAGTGGGTGACCGGCCTGACGCGGTGAGCGGCGGGGCCGGCGAGGGCTTCCGGCGGCTGCTCGCCCGGCACCTGGAGACGAACCCGAGGACGTGGGCGGCCCTGCGGTCGCGGGGCGTCGACGAGACGACGCCGCTCGTCATCGACTTCGCGTTCACGGCGCCGGGTAGGCGCCAGGCCGACGAGCTCGTGTCCGTGCTGCGCGAGCGTACGAACTTCCCTTGCGAGGCGCGTGCCGAGGGCCCGCCGCTGCGGCGTCGGTGGCGCGTCGCCGGCCACACACGGCCGTCGACCGCGTCCGCCGAGATGCTCGACGACTGGGTGACGTTCATGGCGACGGTGGGCGCCGAGCACGGCTGCCGCTTCGACGGATGGGGCGCCGCCGTGCCCGAGCGCCCGGCCGGCGGCGAGTAGAACGGGCGCCGCCTCAGAACGCGCTGGCGGCCAGCGCCGCGAGCGCCGTCACGGCCAGGACCACGAGCACCGCCGCCTCGTGGCGGTCGCCGAGGCCCGCAAACGCGCGCCGGCCGGCCAGCTGCCCGGCGGCGCCCGCGACGAGGAGCAGCCCGATCGCCGGCGGGATCGCGAACGTCCCGGTCGCCAGCAGCGCCGGCACCGCCAACAGCGAGAGCGCCACGAAGATCGCCGCCAGCGTGTCCCGCGTCTGCGCCGGCGAGGCGGCGCGCGCGAGCAGGTAGAAGACGAGCGGCGGGCCGCTGAGCGACGTCGACGTCGCCAGCGCGCCGCTCGCGGCCCCGGCGGCGGCCGCCTGCCAGGGCGGCGGCGAGACGCTCGCAGCGCGCGCCCGCCGCCGGGCGCGCAGGCGCAGCGCGAGGCCCGCCAGCACCGCGAGCGCGACGAGCGCCGACAGCGCGCGCTCGGGCAGCGCGCGCAGCGCCAGCGCGCCGGCGGCGAGACCCGGAAGCGACCATCCGACGAGCGCCAGCACATCGCCGCGCAGCACCTGCGGCCGGCGCCCCTCGCCGGCGAGCGTCAGGAGGTTGAGCTCCAACCCGAGCAGCACGCCCGCCGTCACGGCCTCCTGCGGCCCGAAGATCGCGAACAGCAGTGGCGCGGCCACGAGCGCGAAGCCGAAGCCGGTGGCGGACTGCAGCGCCGCGCCGAGCAGCACCGCCGCCACGGCGGCGGCGATCACGCCGGGACGAGCAGCGAGCGGCCGGTCATCTCGGGCGGCTGCTCCATGCCGAGCAGCTGCAGCAGCGTCGGCGCGACGTCGGCGAGGACGCCGCGCCGCGGGTCCACGCGCCGGCCGCCGGCGGTGACGATGAACGGCACGGGGTTCAGCGAGTGCGCGGTGTTCGGCGAGCCGTCCGGCTCGAGCATGTGGTCGGCGTTGCCGTGGTCGGCCGTGACGAGGCACGCGCCGCCGCTCTCGTGGACCGCGTCGACGACCCGCGCCAGGCAGGCGTCGACCGTCTGCACCGCCTCGACCGCGGCCGGGATGACGCCGGTGTGACCGACCATGTCGGGGTTGGCGAAGTTGACGATCCCGAACGCGGGTCCGTCCTCCCGCCAGGCGCGCACGAAGGCCTCCGCCACCTCCCGAGCGCTCATCTGCGGCTTGAGGTCGTACGTCGCGACGTCGCGCGGCGAGGGCACGAGCTCGCGCCGCTCCCCGACCTCGGGACGCTCCTCGCCGCCCGCGAAGAAGTACGTGACGTGCGGGTACTTCTCGGTCTCGGCGACGTGCAGCTGGCGCCTGCCGGCGGCGCTGATGACCCGCGGTAGCGTCACCGACGGGCGCACCGCGACGAACGCCACGGGGTGATCGCTGACCATGCCGCCGTAGTCGGTGAGCGTCGTGTAGCGCCGCACGCGGTCCGCGCCGTGGCGGTCGATCTCCGGGCACTGCGGAGCGGCCAGCGCGCAGGTCAGCTCCCGCATGCGGTCGGGGCGGAAGTTCAGGGTGATGACGGAGTCGCCGGCGCGGATCCTGCCCTCATCCCCCACGAGCGTCGGCGCGATGAACTCGTCGGTCTCGCCGCGCGCGTAGCCGGCGCGGACCGCGGCCGCCGCCGTCGGCGCGACGTGCTCGGCGAGCCCGTGCGCGAGCAGGTCGTAGGCCATCTGCACGCGCTCCCACCGGTTGTCGCGATCCATCGCGTAGAAGCGCCCGACGACGCTCGCGACGCGGGCACGGGCACGGCGCGTCGAGCTCGCCTCCGCGCACCAGCGCTCGACGCTCTCGAGGTAGCCGGCGCCGGCCGTCGGGAGCGTGTCGCGGCCGTCGGTGAACGCGTGGATCACGAGATCGCCGACGCCGCGGCGCGCCGCCATCTCGATGAGCGCACGGAGGTGGTCCATGCTCGAGTGCACGCCGCCGTCGGACACGAGACCGACGATGTGCACGCGCGGCGCGTCGCTCATCGCGACGCGCAGCGCCTCGTTGCCGCCGAAGTCCGGCAGCCGCGCGGCCTCGTCGATGAGCGTGAGGTCCTGCTTGACGACGGCGCCGGCGCCGAGGTTCAGGTGGCCGACCTCCGAGTTGCCCATCTGCCCGGCCGGCAGGCCGACCGCCGAGCCACAGGCGCTGAGCGTCGTGTGCGGACAGCGCGCCCAGAGCCCGTCGAAGACGGGCGTCTCGGCCAGCGAGACGGCGTTGCCGGGCCCGGGCGGCGCGAGGCCCCACCCGTCGAGGACGACGATGCAGACCGAGGGCAGCGCGGTCACGCGGTGAGCGAGACCGCGGCGTCCACGATCCGCGCGAACTTGTCGGCCTCCAGCGAGGCCCCGCCGACGAGCGCGCCGTCGACGTCGGGCAGCCCGAGCAGGTCGGCGACGCCGTCGGGGCTGACGGAGCCGCCGTAGAGGACGCGCGCGACGGGCGCGGCGTCGGGCGCCTTGTCGGCGATCAGCGCGCGGACGAAGGCGATCGCCTCCTGCGCCTGCTCAGGGGTCGCGACGACGCCGGTCCCGATCGCCCAGATCGGCTCGTACGCGACCGTCACCTCGGCGATCTGGTCGGCCGACAGGCGCTCGAGGCCCTCCTGCACCTGGTGGCGCAGCTTGCGCTCGGTGTCGCCCCGCTCGCGCTCCTCCTCCGTCTCGCCGACGCAGAGGATCGGCTTCAGCCCGGCGTCCAGCGCGGCGAGCACCTTGTGCGACAGCGCGCGATCGGTCTCGTTGAAGTGCTCGCGGCGCTCGGAGTGCCCGAGCACGACGCCGTGGACGTCGAGCTCGGTCAGCATCGGCGCCGACACCTCGCCGGTGTACGCGCCGTGCGTCTTCTCGTGCATGTTCTGGGCGAAGACCTCCACGCGCGAGCCGCGCGTGGAATCGACCATCGGCGCCAGCGCCGTGAACGGCACGCAGAGCGCCACGTCGACGCCCTCGGCGGAGGACACGCGCGGCAGCAGGGCCTGGATGTACTCCTCGGCCTCGGCCACCGTCTTGTGCATCTTCCAGTTGCCGGCGACGAAGGGCGTGCGGCTCATCGCATGCCGCCCTACTCCGAGAGGACGTCGAGCCCGGGCAGCGCGGCGCCCTCGATGAGCTTCAGCGACGCGCCGCCGCCGGTGGACAGGTGGGTGACGCTGTCGGCGAGGCCGAACTCCTTGAACGCGGCGCCCGAGTCGCCCCCGCCGACGACCGTCTTGGCATCGGTCTGCGCCATCGCCTGCGCGATCGCCAGCGACCCGGCGGCGAACTGCTTGTGCTCGAAGGCGCCGATCGGGCCGTTCCAGAAGATCGTCTTCGCCTTGCGGATCTCCGCGACGTACTCCGTCCGGGTCTTGGAGCCGATGTCGAGCTGCATCCAGCCCTTCGGAACGTCGAGGCCCTGGATGATCTGCACCCTGGCGTCGCTGCTCATCTCGTTGGCGATGACGAGATCCGACGGCAGGCGCAGCTTGCCGTCTGGATAGCCGTCCTTCTCGAGCGCCCTGCGCGCCGGTTCGATGCCCTCGTCCTCGCACAGCGAGTCGCCGATGTCGTGGCCGAGCACCGCGAGGAACGGCGTCGCCATCGCCCCGCCGAGAAGGACGACGTCGGCGATCTCCAGGAACGTCTCGATGACGCCGATCTTCTCCGTCACCTTCGCGCCGCCCATGATCGCCAGGAACGGCCGCTCGGGGTCGCTCATGATCTCGCGGATCGTGTCGACCTCCCGCTGAAACAGCCGCCCGGCGGCCACGTGCTCGACGTGCTTGGCGATGCCCTCCGTCGAGGCGTGCGCGCGGTGCGACGTCCCGAAGGCGTCGTTGACGTAGACGTCGGCGAGTCCGGCGAGGCGCTTGGCTAGCTCCTCGTCGTTCTTCGTCTCGCCCTCCTCGTAGCGGATGTTCTCGAGCATCACGACGTCGCCGTCGGGCACGTCGTCGAGGCTCTCGGCGAGGACGACCTCGGTGCCGAGCAGCTCGGAGGTGCGCTCGGCGATCGGCTTGAGCGAGAACTCGGGCTCGCGGTCCTCCGGCCGTCCGAAGTGGGTGACGAGCAGCAGCCTGGCGCCGCGCTCGCGCAGCTCCTCGAGCGTCGGGATCGCCTGGCGCATGCGCGCGTCGTCGCCGACGTGGCCGTCAGAGACCGGCACGTTGAAGTCGACGCGGACGAGCGCGCGCTTGCCGTCGAGCTCGCCCAGGTCGTCGAGCGTTCGCACCTACAGCACCTTCTGGACGACGTCGACGCAGCGGTTGGAGTAGCCCCACTCGTTGTCGTACCAGGAGACGACCTTGACGAGCCTGCCCTCCATGACGGCCGTCAGCCCGCCATCGACGATCGAGGAGTGCGGGTTGCCGACGATGTCGCTGGAGACGATCGGGTCCTCGGTGTACTGCAGGATGCCCTGCAGCGGGCCGTCCGCCGCTGCCGCGAAGGCGGCGTTGACCTCGTCGACGCTCGTCTCGCGGCCGGCGACGAACGTCAGATCGGCGAGCGACCCCGTCGCGACCGGCGCGCGGACGGCGAAGCCGTGCAGCTTGCCGTTGAGCTCGGGCAGAACGAGGCCGACGGCCTTCGCCGCCCCGGTCGAGGTCGGCACGAGGTTGATGCCCGCCGCCCGCGCACGCCGCAGGTCCTTGTGCGGACCGTCCTGGAGGTTCTGGTCGGCGGTGTAGGCGTGGATCGTCGTCATCAGGCCGTGGTCGATGCCGACGGCCTCGTGCACGACCTTGGCGAACGGCGCCAGGCAGTTCGTGGTGCACGACGCGTTGGAGATGACGTGGTGCGACTCGCGGTCGTACTGGTCGAAGTTGACGCCCAGCACGACGGTGATGTCCTCGTCGCTGCCGGGAGCGGAGATCACGACCTTCTTGGCGCCGGCCTCGAGATGCTTGGCGGCGTCGTCGTGCTTCGTGAACAGGCCGGTCGACTCGAAGGCCACCTCGACGCCGAGGTCCTCCCACGGCAGCGCCGCCGGGTCGCGCTCCTCGAAGACCTTCAGCTCCTTGCCGTCGACGACGAGGCCCTCGTCGGAGAGCTCGATCGTGCCGGGGTAGGGGCCGAGGATGGAGTCGTAGCGCAGGAGGTGCGCCAGCGTCTCGTTGTCGGTGAGGTCGTTGACGGCAACCCAGTCGATGTCCGCTCCAGCGGCCTGGGCCGCACGAAAGACGTTCCGGCCGATTCGGCCGAAGCCGTTGATCCCAACTCGTACTGACATGCGGCGGTCTGTCCTCCTGGTCTTTCGCCCGATGCGAGGGCGCAACCCTATCTGTCCCGGGCCGAGTCGCCATGCGCGGTCGGCCCGCAGTCGGCTCACGGGCTGCGATCGCGCCCGCACGGTGATCCCCGGCGCTGCGGCCATCGCCCGAGCACGTCGTCTGCCTCCGCCGAGCCGCCGCCCGAGCCGCCGCCCGCCGGCAAGCTCACCGACGACGGCGCGTCGGCGGAGCCGGTCGCCTCGTGACTCAGCCGACGGCGCCGGCCGCGGCCGCCGGCGTCAGCATGCTCGCGCCGATCGCCCCGCCGAGGTCGCCGAGCTCGGCGACGACGACCGGCGGCGGGCGGTGGTCATGGAAGAGGTGTGGCAGCATCGCGCCGGAGATCCGGTCGGCGTAGGCCTGGCCGAAGCGCACGCCGAGGCCGCCGCCGAGGATCACGACCTCGACGTCGAGGACGTTGTCGACCGATGCGACGCCCGCGCCGAGCGCCTCGACGGCGCGGTCGACGAGCTCGGTCGCCAGCGGGTCGCCGCGCTTGAGCGCCGCCGCCCACACGCCGCTCGTCAGGCGCTCGCGCCCGCGCCTGCGCGCGAGCTCGAACAGCTCGGTCTCGGCGCCGGCGGCGTGCAGCTCGCGGGCGCGGCGCTCCATGGCGCCGCGGCCGGCGTAGGCCTCCATGCACCCGCGGCGCCCGCACGGGCACGGGGCGCCACCGAGCTGCACGACGACGTGGCCGATCTCGCCGGCGCCGCCGCGGCCGAGCCACGGGCGGCCGTCGAGCACGATGCCGCCGCCGACGCCCGTGCCCCAGAACACGCCGAGCATCGAACGCCGGCCGCGGCCGGCGCCCAGCTGTGCCTCGGCGTTCGTCGCGACCTGGACGTCGTTGCCGAGCGCGACGCCGGTTGCGAGCAGCGCTGCGAGCTCCGCCGCGAGCGCATAGGAGCCCTCCCAGCCGGGGAGGTTGCGCGCGCTCGCCACCGTGCCCGCGGCCGCGTCCACCGACCCCGGCGACCCGACGCCCACGTGCGCGAGCTCGGCGGTCTCGACTCCGGCCTCCTGTGCCGCGGCCCGCAGCGCGGCCGCCATCGCGGCGGCGACGTCGGCGGGACCGCCGGTCGTGGGCGTCGGCGCGCGCGACTGGCCGGCGACCGCGTTGCGGGCGTCGACGACGACCGCCTGGATCTTGGTGCCGCCGAGGTCGACGCCCCCACGCAGGGGGCCCGCCGCGGGCTCAGACACCTCGGTGCTCGTGTCGCCGGCCATGCTGCGCGTCGAGAGTAGCGCCGCCGCCGGCCGGGTACCGAAGGAGGCGTCCGTAACGAGCGAACGCGAGGGGGCCGGAGCCGATGAGAGGACCGGGTGGGGCGCGCGGCGTCGAGGCGGGCCTGCTGCTGATCGGCGCAGGCGCGATCCTGCTGCTCATCAGCCTCTTTCTCGAGTGGTACGAGCCAGAGATCGACGCCTGGACGGCGTTCGAGGTCTGGGACCTCGTGCTCGCCGCGCTGGCGATCGCCGCGCTCGTCGCGATCGCCGGGCGCATGGGCGTCGGGAGGCCGCGGCCGAGCAGCTGGCTGCTCGTCCCCGCGTTCGTCGCGTTCGTCGTCGTGGTGTCGCAGCTGATCGACCACCCGCCCGCGGCCGGCGGGCCCGGCACCGATCCCGAGACGGGGATCTGGCTGGCGCTCGTGGGCTCCGCCCTGATGCTCGCCGGCACGCTGCTGTCGGTCGCGCGCATCTCCGTCGCGCTGAACGTCGGCGACGGCCCGGGCGCGCGCGGGCGCGCGGACCACCCGCCGCCGCGGCCGCCCGCCGGCGGCACGCCGACCGATCCGACGCGCCCGCTGTAGCGGCGCTCACTGCGCGCCGGTCGCGAGCTCGACGCGCAGGCCGTCGGGGTCGAGCAGGTAGCCGGCGTAGTAGCGCACGCCGTACTGCGGTCGCGGGCCCGGCGCGCCGTCGTCGCGGCCGCCGTTGGCCAGACCGGCGGCATGGGCGCCGTCGACGGCCGCACGCCCGGACGCCGCGAGCGCGACATGGCCGTAGCCGGGCGCCGGGGCGCGCCCCCGCGCGACGATCCAGAACTGCTCGTGGTCGTGGCCGTAGGCCACCGCGCCGTCGCTCTCGAACATCCGCCGCGCCCCCAGCGCGTAGAAGACGGCGTCGTAGAAGCGCGCCGAGCGCGCCAGCTCGGCGACCTCGAAGGCGACGTGGACGATCACCGCGAGCCTCGGGGCCGCAGACCCGGGCAGGCGGTCGTCGGGCGGTGGCGCGCGGTCATGAGCGCGCCAAGCGTCCCACGTCGCGGTGCATGACCTCCACCTCGACGTCGTCGCGGCCGCGGTAGCGGGCGGCGAGCGCCTCGGCGATCGCCACCGAGCGGTGGCGCCCGCCGGTGCAGCCGATCGCGACGGCGAGGTGCGCCTTGCCCTCGGCGATGTACTCGGGCACGAGGAAGTCCAGCAGCGGCACGAGGTGCTCGTAGAACCGCTTGAGCTTGCCCTCGCGCTCGATGTACTCCACGACCTGCGGGTCGAAGCCCGTCAGCGCGCGCAGGTCGGGCTCCCAGTGCGGGTTGGGCAGGAAGCGCACGTCGAAGACGATGTCGGCGTCGCGCGGCGCGCCGTGCTTGTGGCCGAAGGACGTGAACGTCAGCGCGAGCTTCGCGCGCCGCTGGCGCGGCAGGAAGTCGTCGGCGATCCGCCGGCGCAGCGTGGCGGCGCCGATCCCGCTCGTGTCGATGACGAGGTCGGCGGCCGCCCGGAACGGCGCGAGCGCCGCCGCCTCGGCCGCGATGCCGTGCGCGACCGATCCCGTCGGGCTCAGCGGATGGCGCCGGCGGGTCTCCTTGTAGCGCCCCAGCAGCGTCTCCTCGTCGGCCTCGAGGAACAGCACGCGGTGCGGCACGCCGCGCTCGCCGAGGTCGTCGAGCACCTCGCTGAGCGCGTCGAACAGCTCGCCTCCGCGCACGTCGGAGACGACCGCCGCGCGGCGCACGTTGGAGCCGCCGTGGACGAACAGGTCGACGAGCCCGCGGATCATCTCGGGCGGCAGGTTGTCGACGCAGAAGTAGCCGTCGTCCTCGAAGACGTTCATCGCCGTCGACTTGCCGGCGCCCGAGAAGCCGGTGATGACGACGAGGTCCTCCAGCGCGGAGTTCGAGGGCGCGTCGCCGTCGGTGGTCACGTCGGCCATTCTGTCGCTCCGCGCGGTCATCCCGAGGTCCTGTTGAGGTAGGCGTACAGGTCGCCGGCGGTCTTCGACGGCAGGCCGGGCACCGCCTCGAGCTGGTCGCGGGAGGCGTCGAGCACCGCCTCGGGCGAGCCGAAGTGCGTCAGCAGCGCGCGCTTGCGCTTCGGCCCGACGCCCGGCAGGCCGTCGAGCACGGACTCGGTCATCTGGCGGTCGCGACGCGCGCGGTGGTGGCTGATCGCGAAGCGGTGGGCCTCGTCGCGGACGCGCTGCAGCAGCTGCAGCTCCGGTGTGTCGTGGGCGAGGACGAGCGGCTCCGGGCGGCCGGGGAGATGGACCTCCTCGACGCGCTTGGCGAGGCTGACGACCGCCACGCCACGCTCGCGGAAGCCCTGCAGGGCGCGCATCCCCGCGGCGAGCTGGCCTCGCCCGCCGTCGATGACGATGAGGCTCGGCAGCGTCGCGAAGGACTCGTTGCGCTTCGGGTCGTTCGGGCTGAGGTCCTGCTCGGCCTCCCAGCGGGCGAGCCGGCGGCCGAGGACCTCCTCCATCGCCGCGAAGTCGTCGGGGACGCCCTCGGTCGTCGAGCGGATGTTGAAGCGGCGGTAGTCGCCCTTCTTCGGGGCGCCGCCCTCGAAGACGACCATCGACGCCGTCGTGTTCGTGCCCATGAGGTTGGAGATGTCGAAGCACTCGATGCGCAGCGGCAGCGCCTCGAGGCCGAGCGCCTCCTGCAGGCCGTCGAGCGCCTCGACGCGCTGCTGGCGGCGGCGCTCGTCGCGCAGGCGCTCCTGGTCGAGCGCCAGCGCGGCGTTGCGCTCGGCGAGCTCGAGGATCCGCCGCTTGTCGCCGCGCTCGGCCGCGCGGACCTCGACGCGCGTGCCGCGCAGCGAGCCCAGCAGCTCGCCGAGCGCCTCGCGGTCGGCGACCGCGGCCTGGACGATGACCTGCGGCGGGATCGCCATCGTGTCGGCGTAGAACTGCAGCAGGAACTCCTCGGCGACCTCGCCGACGTCGAGGCCGGCCTCGTTGGAGAGATAGAAGGACTGGCGGTCGGAGAGCACGCCGTCGCGCACCTGGAAGACCTGCGCGTTGGCGTCCGTGCCGTCGACCGCGATCGCGACCGCGTCGAGCGTGCCGACCGCCTCGTTGGCGACGCGCTGGCGCTCGAGCAGGCTGCGCACGGCCTTCAGGCGGTTGCGCTCGAGCGCCGCCTGCTCGAACTCCTGCGCGGCGGCGGCCTGCTTCATGCGCCGCTCGAGGTCGCGCTCGATCTGGCGATAGCGGCCCGACAGGAAGTCGACGACGCCGTCGATCGCGGCGCGGTACTCGTCCCTGGACTCATATCCGACGCACGGCGCGCCGCAGCGCTTGATGTAGAAGTCCAGGCACGGCGATCCGCTGCGCCGGCCCGGCTCGGCGCCGGGGCAGGAGCGAAAGGCGAACACCTTCTGCAGCAGGTCGAGCGTCCCGCGCACCCTCTTGGCGTTGGAGTAGGGCCCGAAGTAGAGGCGGTCGCGGCGGTGGCGCTCGCGGGTGAAGTACACGCGCGGGAACTCCTCGTCCATCGAGATCGCGAGGAACGGATAGGACTTGTCGTCGCGCAGGCGGATGTTGAAGCGCGGCTTGTACTGCTTGATGAAGCTCTGCTCGGTGAGCAGCGCCTCCGCCTCCGACGCGACGAGCACGAAGTCGATGTGGTGGATGAGGCCGACCATCTCGACCGCCCCGCGCGTGACGCGGTTGGAGAAGTGGCCGGCGACGCGCTTGCGGATCGACTTCGCCTTGCCGACGTAGACGACCTTGCCGCGCGCGTCGCGGAAGAGGTAGACGCCCGGCCCGTCGGGCAGGCTGCGGCGCTGCTCGCGCAGGCGCGTCGACGGCCTCGATGTCGGGGCGGCGGCCACCCCTCCGAGGATAGATCCGGCGCCGGTGGCCCGCCGACGCGCGACCCCGCCGAGCGCGCGCGCCGCTCTGTCGGCAGGCCGCTCGAGCGCGGCCCGCGATCAGTCGTGCGCTCCGCTCATCGCCTCGCTGGGCGTCTTGGCCCTGCCCCGCGCGCCGTCGCCCCGCGGAGCGGCGCCGTCTTGCGCCAGCACGAAGACCTCGACCGCGATGTCGGGCTCGATGTGGTTGTCGCTCAGGAAGGCCGCGACCCGGCGCCCGAGGATGCCTTCGACACCGCTGATGAGGTCCTGGCTCATCGTGCCCTGGAAGGCCTTGCGCGTCGTCAGCACCGTCTCGTCGAGACCGTCGGCCACGAGGCTGCGCTCGCCCTTCGTGAGGGTGTCCTGGAGGACGACGGTCACGATGTCGTCGTTGACGTACGTCCGCGCCTTCGTCGGGCCGCGACCGGTGTACTCGCTGAGCGTGCGCACGGTCAGCTTCGAGATTGCCGCCGCCTTCGACTCGACCTGCGGGTGCTCGATGTGCGTGCTGGCCATGCCAGCCTCCGTCCTTGCCCCCCTCGTATGAGCGGGCGCGCGCGAGAAGCCGAGGGAGACGGAGTGCCGGCCGCGCGGCCCGCGCCTCCCACCCGTCCCGGCGCGCGCAGCGCCGGTCCGATCGAGAATCGCGTACGTGCAGGATAGCGCCGAGGCGTCATGTACTTCGGTCGCGCGGGCGCGCCGGCGTCGAGCCGCGTTCGGGCGTAGAGCGCCGACCCGGCGGGAACAAGACCGGATGGCGTCCGCGTGCGCCGGTGCGACGCCGTCGGCCTCCGCATCGAATGGTTGCGCGCGCAACTACTTGCTATAGTTGTCACCAGACGCCCTCCGGCTCGAAAGGGACGACCATGAACCTCGACGGCATCCATCACATCACCGCGATCACCGGCGACGCTCCGCGCAACGTCGACTTCTACACGCGCGTCCTCGGCCTGCGCCTCACCGCCAAGACCGTCAACCAGGACGATCCGAGCGTCTATCACCTCTTCTACGGCGACGAGGAGGCCCAGCCCGGCGCCGACCTCACGTTCTTCGAGTACCCCGGCGCGGTCCCCGGCCGCCCCGGCGCCGGCATGGTGCACCGGATCGTCTGGCGCGTCGGCTCGCCGCAGGCGATCGACTTCTGGGCGGCGCGACTCGGCGACGAGGGCGTCGCCACCGACCGCGGCGACGGCGGCTCGCTGCGCTTCGCGGATCCCGAGGGCCTCGACCACGAGCTGGTCGTCGACACGACCGACGATCCGCCGCTCATCGCCGACCACCCGGAGGTGCCCGCGGACATGGCGCTGCAGGGCTTCGAGGGCGTGCGCGCCTACAGCGCGCGCGTCGAGGCGAGCGCGCTCGTGCTCGAGCGGCTGATGGGCGCCCGCCCGCGCGACGGCGAGCGCGACGCCTGGGAGCTGCGCGGCGACGTCCGCGGCGGCTGGATCGCCTGGGACCCCGCGCCGGCCGAGCGCGGGCGCCAGAGCGCCGGGACCGTCCACCACATCGCCTGGCACACGACCGATGCCGACCTGCCGAGCTGGATCGAGACCGTGACGGCGGCGGGCATCCCGAACTCCGGCTACGTCGACCGCCACTACTTCCACTCGCTGTACTTCCGCGAGCCGGGCGGCGTGCTCTACGAGCTGGCCACTCGCGAGCCCGGGTTCACGGTCGACGGTCCCGTCGAGGAGCTCGGCACGAGGCTCATCCTGCCGCCGTTCCTCGAGCCGCGGCGCGAGCAGATCCAAGCGCGCCTGACCCCGCTGCCCGACCCGCGCGCCGGCTGGCGCACCGCGCGCACGGCGCCGTCGTCGTGACGAGCGCGACGATGCCGCGGGGCGCCTTCGTCCGCCGCAAGGCCCGGTTTCGCGACCGGGTGACGGCCGACGGCGCCTCCGGCTACCGCGCCGAGCCCGGCCGCTACCACCTCTACGTGTCGCTGGCCTGCCCGTGGGCGCACCGCACGCTGATCGTGCGCGAGCTCAAGGGACTGCAGGACGCGATCGGCGTGTCGATCGTCGACCCGGTCCGCGACGGGCGCGGCTGGGCGTTTCGCGACGCGCCCGGCACGACCGGCGACCGGCTGCACGGGTGGTCGTACCTATCGGAGGCCTACGCCGCCAGCGAGCCCGGCTACGACGGCCGCATCAGCGTGCCGGTGCTGTGGGACACCGTCACCGGCGGGATCGTCAACAACGAGTCCGCGGACATCGTCGTCATGCTCAACGGCGAGTTCGACGAGTTCGCCGCCCGCCCGGAGGTCGATCTCTACCCGGCCGAGCTGCGCGACGAGATCGACGCGCTCAACGAGCTCGTGTACGACACCGTCAACGACGGCGTCTACCGCGCGGGCTTCGCCGGCTCGCAGGAGGCCTACGACGCGGCGGTCGGCCCGCTGTTCGAGACGCTCGACGCGCTCGAGGAGCGGCTGGCGACGCGTCGCTTCCTCTTCGGCGGCCGCCAGACGCTCGCCGACTGGCGCCTGTTCACGACGCTCGTGCGCTTCGACGCCGTCTACCACGGCCACTTCAAGTGCAACCTGCGGCGGATCGCCGACCTGCCGAACCTGTCGGCGTACGTCCGCGACCTGTACGCGACGCCCGGCGTCGCGGCGACCGTCGACATCGACCAGGTCAAGCGCCACTACTACCTCACGCACGAGCGACTGAACCCGAGCGGGATCGTCCCCGCGGGCCCGATCCTCGACTTCGACGCTCCGCACGGCCGCGACGCGCTGGGCTGAGCCGCCGCGCTGTCAGCGCGGCGCGGCGGGACGCGGCCGGGCGGGGCGCGGCGCGACGGGGCGCGCGGCGGCCGAGAACGTCGGCCACTGGCGAAACGCGCTGACCGCGACCGCGTACGGCGACGCGTCGTCGGTCGCCAGCAGGATGTCCTGGGTCGCCTGGCGCTCGAGTCGAGCGGTCATCTCCATCGCCATGCTCTGCAGGTGCATGCGCTGAAAGGACTGCTGGCCGTCGGCGATGCGGTCCAGCAGCGCGCGCGTCTCGGCGCGCAGGCGGCAGACGGTGATGTGCGCCCACGGCAGCGACGCGCGGAACTGCGCGAGCTCGTCCTCGCAGTCGATCCGCCACGCGACGACGAGCCGCCGCGCGCCGTCGGCGACGAAGCCGCGCAGCATCTGCTCGAGCTCGACGAGCGGGTCCTCGAACAGCAGGCCGTCGCGGCCGAACTCGTCGCGGTCGACGTAGGCCGACGCGATGCCGGCGTCCTCGAGCAGCCGGCTGACCTGCCGGGCGGCCGAGGTCTTGCCGACGCCGGGCGGCCCGATGACGAGCAGCAGCGGGACGCGCTCCGCGGGCTCGGCGCCCTTGGAGGCGTCGCGGCCCTCGGCGGGCACGCCGTCGGGCCGTGACGCCGGGTCGTTGTCAAGCGGTGGCTGCATTCGCGTCAGCATCGTGCACGGCGCGAGGAGCGCAGACCAGCGTGGACATGCGCGCCCGGTGCGCAGGGCGCCGCAGGATCGCTTACCGGAAACTGCAACGCCGCGCGGGTCTTACGTCCGACCTCCTGCAAGACCCCGTGCCCGGCCGCGGCCGGTCGTCAGCGCACGAGCCGGACCTCCAGACCGCCGCCCGCGACGGTTTCGCCGGTGCCGCCGAGCAGGCCGAGCACGCGCGCGACGTAGCCGCGCGTCTCGCGGTACGGCGGCACGCAGCCGCAGGCGGCGACCGGCGCCGGCCCGGCGTTGTAGGCCGCCAGCGCCAGCGGCACGGCGCCGAAGCGGCGCAGCAGGTCGCGCATGAGGCGCGCCTGGGCGTCGATCGCCGAGGCGGCGTCGAACGGGTCACGCACGCCGAGCGCGCGCGCCGTGCCGGGCATCAGCTGCGCGATCCCCTGCGCGCCGGCCGGCGAGCGAGCGAACGGGTTGAAGTTCGACTCCGCGTACAGCTGCGCGGCGAGCAGCGCGGCCGACACGTTCCAGCGCTGCGCGGCGCGCGCGAGCGGCGCGGCGAAGCGCGCCGGCACGAACGACGGCAGGCCGCGCGCCGCCTCGCCGTCGGCGCCCGCGCGGCGCGCGCCGCTGGCGCCGAAGCCGACGGACGAGCTGCCGGCGTTGAGCGCGTAGCCGAAGTGCCAGGGCTCCCA
>Ga0247713_1000143_pt1 | contig 51213 bp, 51 predicted proteins | sample 21E_NmetaG_FD_189936 | JGI IMG/M metagenome (GOLD analysis project Ga0247713, IMG submission 189936) | Soil microbial communities from hillslope of Landscape Evolution Observatory, University of Arizona, Oracle, AZ, United States - 2-1-E_N | ecosystem: Engineered > Artificial ecosystem >...
AGCACACGTTCACCGCAGGCTCGGCCGCGCCGGGGAGGAGGGGCTGCCGGAGACGTCGCCGGCGGGCGTGTCGGTCCCCGGCGCGGCCGAGCCTGCGGTGAACGTGTGCTGGCCCCCGTAGAGGCTGACCGACATGCCGTTGGCCGCCCGGTCGAACAGCCACACGGCGTCGGCGCGCGTCACCCGGACGCAGCCGTGGCTCGCGGGATAGGGCGGCACGGAGTTGGACCCGTGGATCGCCCAGCCACGGTAGAAGTACAACGGGTCGTACAGCGTGCCGAGCGCCGCCTTGCGCACGCCGCGGATGCGTCGCTCGATCGTGAAGTGGCCGACCGGCGTGAGGCTGCGTGCCTTGCCCCCGCCCTCGGTGGTGTACGACGCGCCGTTGCCGCTGCTCACCGGCATCGTCCGGGCGAGCTCGCCACCGAGCACGAGGTGGAGCACCTGGATGTTGAGGTCGACCTCGATGCGGTCCGCAGGGCCGCCGCGCAGGACGGGCTGGGCGGGAGCCTCGAGCGCCGCGAGCGTCGCCGCCCCCACCGCGCCGTCGGCCGTCAGGCCGTTGACCTTCTGGAAGGCCATAACCGCGCTGCGCATCGCCGGGCCCGCCGCACCGTCCACCGGGCCGGCGTAGTAGCGCAGGTCGGCGAGGCGTCGCTGGACGGCGGCGACGTCGTAGCTCGGCGGCGGGGGCGGTGGCGGGGACGCCGCGGGCGCCGGCGCCTCCGGAGGCGCCGGCGCCGGAGCGGGGACGTGGATGCGGTCGGCGTCGCCCACGAGCTTCGGCTTGGGCTCGGGCCTCGGCGCCGCGGTCCCGACGTCCCGCGCCGCGGGCTTCTCGTGGACCGGAACGACGATCCGCGACGCGGCCACGCCCACGCCGACCATCGCGCCCACCATTGCGGGCACGAGGACCACGAGGAGCAGCCGCCGCGACATCATCGGGGAGGGTAACCAATCACGGGCTCGACCGCCTTTGTCCGTCCGGGTATCAGCCGGCGACACTGTCGAGGAGGTGGTCCGCGGCGCGGTACGGGTCGATCTCGCGGGCGGCGACGCGACGTGCGAGTTCCTCGACCAGCGCCCCCTCACCGACATCGGCGATGCGGGCTCGCAGGCTCCCCAGGGCGAGCTCACGCACCTGCAGCCTCGCGCGGTCGAGGCGGCGCTGCTGGCCCCGCCCGCTGTCGCCGAGCCAGGCACGGTGCGCGTCGATGGCCTCGACGAGGTCGAGGACGCCCCGGCCCTCTGCGGCCACCGTGCGGCAGACGGGCGCCACCCACTCCCCCGGCGAGCCGAGCCGCAGCATCTCCTGCAGCTCGCGGACGGTGCGGTCGGCGCCTTCCCGGTCGGCCTTGTTCACACAGAAGACGTCGCCGACCTCGAGGATGCCCGCCTTGGCCGCCTGGACGGCGTCGCCCATGCCGGGCGCGACCGTGACGATCGTCGTGTCGGCGGCGGCGGCGACCTCCACCTCGGCCTGCCCGACGCCGACCGTCTCCACCACCACCATGTCGAAGCCCGCGGCGTCGAGCACGAGCACGGCCTGCGGGGTCGCCCACGCGAGGCCGCCGAGGCGCCCCCGCGTGGCCATGGAACGGACGAACACCGCTTCGTCGAGGGCGTGCTCCTGCATGCGGACCCGGTCGCCGAGGAGCGCACCGCCGGAGAACGGCGACGAGGGGTCGACCGCGACGACGCCGACGGAGCGCCCCCGCGTTCGCCATTCGGTGACGAGCGTGCTCGTCAGGGTCGACTTCCCCACCCCGGGGGAGCCCGTGATTCCGAGGACGTGCGCCCGGCCCGTATGGGGGTGCAGGAGCGCGACGACCTGCCGGAGCTTCTCCTCGGACCCGTCCTCGACCAGGGTGAGCAGCCGCGCGACCGCCCGGCGCTCCCGCGCGAGCAGCCGGTCGACGAGCTCCTCGGCGTCCACCCGGGGGAGGCTACCGCCGCCAGCCTCCACCGACCGCCCGCGCCAGCGGCTGCGCCGGGCGGGGGTGCACCCGTCAGAGAGTCTCGATGATGAGCGCGTCGCCCTGGCCACCGCCGCCGCACAGCGCGGCGGCGCCCCGGCCGCCGCCGCGCCGGGTGAGCTCGGCGAGCAGCGTGACGGTGATGCGCGCTCCCGTGCACCCGATGGGATGGCCGAGCGCGACCGCCCCCCCGTTCACGTTGACCTGGCTCGCCTCGAGGTCGAGCAGCTTCGCGGAGTGGATCGCCACGGAGGCGAACGCCTCGTTGATCTCGTACAGGTCGAGTGCGCGGGGGTCGATCCCGGCGCGCGAGGCCGCGTCCTCGACGGCCTGCGCGGGCTGGTGGTGCAGCGACGGGTCGGGACCGGCGACCGTGCCGTAGGACACGACACGCCCGAGCGGCGTCAGACCGAGCTCGTCGGCCTTGCGGGTGCTCGCAAGGACGAGCGCGGCGGCCCCGTCGGACACCTGGCTCGCGTTGCCGGCCGTGATCGTGCCGTCCCCGGAGAACGCCGCCGTGAGCGCGGCGAGGGAGCCCGCGCTCGTGCCCGGGCGCATGCCCTCGTCCTGCTCGACACGGACGGGGTCGCCCCTGCGCTGGGCAACCTCCACGGGCACGACCTCGTCGGCGAAGCGGCCGTCCTTCCACGCGGCGAGCGCCCGCTCGTGGGACGTGGCCGCCCACGCGTCCTGCGCCTCGCGGCTGATCGCGTACCGGGCGTTCATCTTGTCGCTCGCCGACCCCATGTGCTCGTCGTCGAACGCGCACCACAACCCGTCGCGGATCATCGCGTCGACGAGGGTGGCGTGCCCCATGCGGTAGCCGGTCCGGGCCTTCGGCAGCAGGTACGGCGCGTTTGACATCGACTCCATGCCGCCGGCGACGACGACGCCGGCCTGACCGAGGCGGATGGTGGCGTCGGCGAGCGCCACCGCGCTCATGCCCGACAGGCACACCTTGTTGACGGTCAGCGCCGGCACGTGCATCGGCACGCCGGCGTTGCGGGCGGCCTGGCGCGCGGTGATCTGCCCCTGGCCGGCCTGGAGGACGTGGCCCATGACGACCGACTCGACCGCGTCGGGGGCAAGCCCTGCCTGCTCGAGCGCTCCGGCGATGGCGCGCCCGCCGAGGTCCATCGCGGTGAGGGAGGACAGGCTGCCGGCGAACCTGCCGATGGGGGTGCGGGCGTAGCCGACGATGACTGCGTCGTGCATGGTGTGTGCCTTTGCGTCCCGGATGCGTCGTTGTCCATGATGCCGCGTGGCCTGGCGTCATATCCCAGCGCTTCGGACCACGCCCGGAGAATCGTGGGCCGCCCCTACGACTCGACTGCGTCCGCACCCGCCCCGGGCGGCTCGCCGTCCGGACCGCCCTCCGGCGGCGCGGCGCCCGACTCCCCCTCCGCGGGCCCCTCCGGATCCGGCGGCGGCGCCGCCTCGTCGGCCAGGCGGCGGCCGGCGGCGTCGAGCCAGACCGTCGGCGGAGGCGGGCCGTCGCCGTCGCTCACCGGCCACACCGGATGGACGAGCCCCCCCTCGACGGGGTAGGCGAGCCAGTACGGGCCCCGGTCCTGGACCATCCAGGCCGCCCCCTCCGGCGCGTCGACCTCCCCGCTGCCGAGCGCCAGGCCGTCGTCACGGCAGCAGACCGGCTCGGGCGGGCCGAGCGGCTCCTCGGGGTCGGCGGCCTCCCCCACCCAGCTCGCCCACGTCTCCCAGCGCCGCCCGCCCCAAAGGGCGTGGCAGGTGACGTGGATGAGCGCCTCCGTGCCCCGCTCCTCGCCGCGGATGGCCACGGTCAGGCCCTCGGGGGTGACCAGCGCCGCGCGCAGCGTCGGTGCGAACGCCCAGTCACCCTGCCCGCCGCAGCGCTCGAGGTTGTCCTGCGGCGCCGTGGCCGTGCCGACGAGCACGACCGGCCGGTCGAACGCCGCGGACAGGCGTGGGGGCACCGCAGGAAGCGCCTTGCCGTCGGGGAGCGCCGTCGGCACCCCGTCACCGTCCACCGGCGCGAGCAGCACGGGCTCGGCCAGCTCGTCCACGGCGATGATGCCGATCGCGCCGACGGCGATGACGAGCACGACGCAGACGGCGACGAGCCCCGGCTCCCGCCACAGGGGGCGTGGCGCCTCACCGGCCACGGCGCGCCTCCCCGACCGAGCACGCCGTCGTCGCCATCCCCGCCCAGCGTAGACCACCACTGCGCTCCCGCCGGCCGTGCCCGCACGGCAGCGCCCCGCCCTGCGTGCTCGACGCCGGGCGCCGACTACACTGCCCACCGCGAAGGAGGGAGCCCGTGCGCCTGCAGCGCATCGACCACGTCGGCTACGCGGTGGAGGACCTCGACGAGGCGGTCCGCTACCACGAGCGCCTCTACGGCGCCGAGGTCGCGCACCGCGAGCGGATGGAACGCGACGGCGTCGACGAGGCGCTGCTCGCGGTGGGGGACAGCTACATCCAGCTGCTTGCCCCCACCCGCGCCGACTCCCCGGTGGGCCGTTTCCTCGCACGGAACGGTCCAGGCGTGCACCACGTCGGCTACGGCGTCGCGGACGTCGCCGCCACCCTCGAGGACCTGAAGGCGCTCGGCGTGCAGGTCGTCGACGACCACCCGCGTCCCGGGTCGCGCGGGTGTACGGTGGCCTTCCTCCACCCGCGCGGCGCGATGGGCGTGCTCGTCGAGCTCGTCGAGGACCCCCGCCTCGCCGGCGTGACCGCCGGGCATGCAGGCACCTCGCCTGAGCGCCGTCGCCCGCCCGGGCCTACACTCGGTGCGTGAGCCTGTTCGACCGCTTCCGTCGCAAGGGGCGCGCCATGCCGTCGGGGCCCGCCGCGTCGGGCAAGACCCTCGGGGAGATCAAGGACTTCATCGACACCCGCGACGGCGTGGAGGCGTACATCGAGCCCCCCACGTCGGTCTACGCCATGTCGGTGTGCCTCGTGGCCGCCGACGGCGAGTACATCCGGCGCCCGGTGAAGGACGACAGGCAGGCGCGGGAGCTCTGCGCGCAGCGGGGCGTACCGCTGTACGACGCGCGCATCGTCGGCTACCCCAGGCGCATGCGGGAGTACCAGCGGGGCGTCCGCCAGCAGGGAGTCAGCCTCGACGAGCTGCCGCCGCTCGAGACGACCCCCGAGCCCGACCCGCGCCCGGAGACGCACGACGACTGAGGGCGGTGCGGGGCCCTCAGGCCTCGAGGCGGACGGCCTCGACGGTCACCGGCTCCTTCGGCCTCTCGCCGCGCAGCCGCACCGAGGCGATGCGGTCGACGGTGTCCATGCCTTCGACCACCTCGCCGAAGACCGCGTAGGCCGGCGGAAGCCCGACGTCGTCGAGGCAAATGAAGAACTGGCTGCCGTTCGTGTCCTTGCCGGCGTTGGCCATCGCGACGGTGCCGCGCGGGTACCCGCGCTCGCGTGCCGCCCCCAGCTCGTCGGCGAAGCGGTAGCCGGGGCCGCCGCTGCCCGTGCCGGTCGGGTCGCCCATCTGCACGACGAAGCCGGGAACGACGCGGTGCACGACCGTGCCGTCGTAGAAGCCCTGGCGGGCGAGGTAGGCGAAGTTGTTCGCGGTCACGGGCGACTCCTCGTTGAACAGGTCGATGACGACGTCGCCGTGGCTGGTGGTGATCGTGGCGCGATAGCGGGGCTCGTCGCCGAGCACCTGCTGAGGCCCCTCGTACTGCTCCATGCCTACTCCGATTCGATCGTGACGGCCTCGAGGTACACGGGCTCGACCGGCGTCTCGCCCTCGACCTCCATCGCCCCGATGCTGCGGAGCACGTCGAGGCCCTCGATCGTCTGGCCGAACCTCGTGTAGGTGGGTTCGAGCGAGAACTCGCCGTAGACGAAGAAGAACTGGCTGCCCGACGTGTCGGGGCCCGAGTTCGCCATCGCCACGGATCCGGGGGGGTAGCCCTCCTCCTCGGCCGCCTCCAGCTCGTCGGGCAGCGTGTAGCCGATCTGCCACGTGTTCGTGTCGTCACCGGCTCCCGTCTGCAGCGCCGAGATCGACTTCGCGTTGCGGAAGATCGCGAGGCCGTCGAAGAACCCTTGCTGAGCGAGGAACACGAAGCTGTTCACGGTCTCCGGCGCGCGCTCCTCGTCGAGGTCGATGACGACCTCCCCGCAGGACGTCGTCACGACGGCCCTGTAGTCCACGCCCGCCTCGAGCACCTGCTCGGGCCCGTCGAAGGTGGGCTTGTCCTGCCCGGCGGTCTCCGGAGGAGGTGCGGGGTCGCAGGGCTCCACGTCGGCGAGCTCTTCGCTCTCCTCGTCCTCCTGCGCCTGCTCCTCGAGCTCGCGGAGCATGTCCTCGACCTCCTGGTCCGCGGCGGTCTGCTCGTCCACGATGCTCAACCACACGAGCACGCCGCCGAGCCCCACGACGATGCCGACGACGATCGCGGTCATGATGTTGCGCTGGCGCTCCGCCTTGGCCGCGGCGCGGCGCTCGGCCTCCCGCGCGGCCTTGCGCTCCTTCTTGTGCTGCTTACCCGACACGTGGACTCCTAGCCGCAGTGCTTCGTCGCGGGCCCGCCCGGTTGCGCCTCACCGGCCGTCACTGCAGATGCATGATGCTACGTGACCCACCGGCACGGGGGCCACGCGGCTGGCCGGCCGAGGCCGCTCGGGCCACCGCCTGCCGCCGCCTGCGCAGACCGTCCGGGGAGCGAGGCGGGGCGGCGGGTCAGGTCTCGGATCGCCGCACCTCCAGCCGCCAGCAGTGGCGGTGCCAGTGCCGGCGCAGGTCGGCGTCCCCCTCGGGCCACACGACCACGTGGCCCTCGCCGGCGGGGACGCGGTTGCCGCACTCCGGGCAGACGTAGTCCTTCTCCGCGCGGCTCGCGTCGATGCGCCTGACCTCGTACCCGTCGAGTGCGAGGTCGTCGCCGTCGCCGGCCGGCGCGAGCAGGTCGCCCAGGTCTCGGAGCGCCTGCGGGTCCTGCCACGGGCGTGTCGCCCGCTTCCTCCTGCTGCCCTTGCTCATTCTTGTACTCCACCAAGTGTCAGCACCAGCGCCAGGCCCTCGTCGCTGCCGCGCCACAGCTCGTAGATCACGTCGTAGCCGGCGGCTGCCAGCAACCGCCGCAGCGCGACGGTGGCAACACCGAGATCATCCACGAGGCCGAAGGTCGGTATCTTGTCAGGCACGAGGTCCACCGGCGACAGCACGTACGCGAGGGCGATGGCCGCCGCCACCTTGCGCCGCCGGGGGACCCGGGGATCCTTCACGAGATCCTTCACCAGCAGTATGACGTCCCGCGCGAAGCGCAGCAGCGGTGACCGGGTGCCCCCCTTCGCCGCCTCCGCGTCGCGCATGGACTGGATGCGCTGCCAGGTCTCGCCGACCGCCTGCCGGCGGCGCCCGCGCGGCGGCCCCGGCACCCGGGTCGCCGCCTCCTCAGTAGGCGTGGAAGCCACGGCGCGTTTTCCGCCCCAGGTAGCCGGCGCTCACCATGTGCCGGAGCAACGGCGCCGGCGCGAACCCCGGTTCCCGGAACTCGGCATCCAGGGCGTTGCAGATCTGCAGGGTCACGTCCAGGCCGACGACGTCCATCAGCTCGAACGGCCCCATCGGGTGCCCGCACCCGAGCTTCATCGCCGTGTCGATGTCGGTGACCGTCGCGTACCCCTCCTCGAGCATCTTCACCGCGTTGTTGAGGTAGGGGAACAGCAGCGCGTTGACGATGAACCCTGCCCGGTCGGCGCAGACCACGGGATGCTTGCCAACCCGCTCGGTGAAGGCGAGTGCCCGCTCGAACGCCCCCGGGTCGGTCCGCGCCGTGTGGACGACCTCGACGAGGCGCATGCGGGCGGCCGGGTTGAAGAAGTGCAGGCCGACGACCTGCTCGGGACGCGCGGTGGCCATCGCGCACGCGATGACCGCAAGGCTCGACGTCGTGGTGGCGAGCAGGGCTGAGGGCTTCGCGACGCGGTCGAGCTCGGCGAACAGCGGACGCTTCACCGAGAGGTCTTCGGCGACGGCCTCCACGACGAGGTCGCAGTCGGAGAGGTCGGCAAAGCCGGCCGTGGGGCGCAGCCGGGAGAGGGCGGCCTGCCGCTGATCCGCGTCGAGCCTCCCGCGCTCGACGGCGCGGTCCAGGCTCGCGCCGACCCTGCCGATGCACGCGCGCGCCCGGTCCTCGGAGCGACCGCGCACGACGACGTCGAAGCCCGCCCTCGCGCAGACCTCGGCGATGCCGGCGCCCATGGTCCCCGTGCCGACCACTCCGACGGCCGACCAGGCCGCGACGAGGCCGGGGTCGGTCGGACGTCGTGGGGTCACGTCGCCCTCGGCGAGGCGGGGACTGTGGGGCTCGGCGTAGGTGTAGAACCCCCGGCTGCTCTTGCGGCCGCGGTACTCGGCGGCGAGCAGCTGGCGCACGAGCGGGCGTGGCGCGTGGCGGGTGTCCCGGAACTGCTCGTACATCCGCTCCATGATCGAGTTGGCGCTGTCGAGCCCGATGAGGTCCATGAGGGCGAGGGGCCCCATCGGATGTCCTGCACCGAGCTGCATCGCGGTGTCGATGTCCTCCCGTGATGCGTAGCCGCCCTCGAGCATGCCCACCGCCTGGTTCAGGTAGGGGAAGAGCAGGAGGTTCGCGACGAAGCCGGCGCGGTCGTGGACGACGACCGGCTGCTTGCCGATGCGCTGCGCGAAGTTCCGCGCCGCCTCGACGGCGCCGGGAGCGGACACGACGGTGGTGATGAGCTCGATGAGCAGCATCACCGGCGCAGGGTTGAAGAAGTGCAGGCCGACGACGCGGTCCGCGCGCGTGGTCTCGACCGCGATCGCGGTGACGGGCAGCGACGAGGTGTTCGTCGCAAGGATGGCCTGCGGCCCGAGCGTCGCGTCGAGCGCGCGGAAGGCCTCCTGCTTCACGGCCATCTGCTCGGGGACCGCCTCGATGGCGAGGTCGGCGTCGGCGAGGGCGTCGTAGCTCGTGCCGCCGGTGATGCGCGCGAGCGCGTCCTGCTGCGCCCCCACGTCGAGCTTGCCGCGCTCGACCGCCCGCTGGAGGCTGTGGCCGATGCGCGCGTAGCCCCGCTCCACCTCCTCGTCGGAGACCTCGACGAACGCCACGGGCAGGCCCGCCCGGGCGACCACCTCGCAGATGCCCGAGCCCATGGTCCCGCAGCCGACGACCCCTACCTTGCCAATCTCCACTTCGGCTCGTCCTTCCCGTCGCGGCCGGGGGTCTCCCGGGCGCCTCGGTGCACCTCAGCGGTCCGTGACTAGTCGAATCCTGCGAGGAGCAGGACGACGCTCGCAGCGTTGAAGATGCTGTGCACCACGATCGGCACCACGATCGTGCCTCGCCAGTGGTAGAGCCAGCCGAAGAGGATGCCGAGCGGCACGAGCCGCAGGAGCAGGAGCGCGCCGCCGAGCAGGTCCTCCGCCTGGTTGAGGTGCACGACGCCGAAGAGCAGCGCGGACACGACGATGCCGCCCCAAAGCCCGATGCGCTTCGCGAGCGCGGGCAGCACCATGCCCCGGAAGAACAGCTCCTCGAAGAGTGGCGCGACGAGCACCGCGCTGAGCACGAGGACCGGGGCGGTCTGGGGGTCGCGGGCGGCGTCGCGCAGGTCCTGCTGCACGGTCGGGATGTCCAGGCCGAGCACCTCGAGCACGAGGCCGAGCAGCAGGCCCATGCCGGCCGTGACGACGATCACCGCGCCGATGCCCGCCCCGACGCCGACGAGCACGTCGCGACCCCCCGGTCGCCGCGAGCCGATGACCTTGCGCGTGGCGCCCGAGTAGCGCGCCGCTATCCATCCGAGCAGGGTGAGGCCGAGGACGAGCAGGGTGAGAGGGCCGTAGGCGGCGTCGACGACCGCCTCGGGCACGCGCGGCGGCATCACCAGGCTCATGACGACGCCGGCCACGAGCGTGAGCACGACGCTGAGGAAGAACACCACGATCGCGTCGACCATGTTCCAGGGCACGACCGGCAGCCCGGGAGGACCGGCATCCGCCGGTGCGGGCGGGGCCGTGCGCGAGTCGCCCGGTGGAGACGGCGCCGCCGCCATGGGCGCTAGGCCGCGCCGGCGGCCAGGCCGGCGTCGTCGATGCACGTGCGCTCGATGTCGGCCCCGAGCGAACGCAGCTTGACCGACAGGTCCGTGTAGCCGCGGTCGACGTGGCCGGCCCCACGCACCACGGTCTCGCCGTCGGCGACGAGGCCCGCGAGCACGAGCGCGGCACCCGCACGCAGGTCGGGTGCGGTCACCGTCGTGCCGGACAGGCGCCGTGTGCCGCGCACGATGGCGTGGTGTCCTTCCACGACGATGTCCGCCCCGAGGCGGTGGAGCTCGGAGATGATCGAGAAGCGCCCGTCGTAGACGTTCTCGGTGACCATCGACGTGCCGGCGGCCTGCGACAGCAGCACGAGGAACTGGGGCTGCAGGTCGGTGGGGAAGCCGGGGTAGGGCAGGGTCACCACGTCGACCGCCCGGCGGGTCGGCGTGCCGCGCACCACGAGGGTGCGCTCGCGCTCCTCGACCTCCGCGCCGATGGCCGAGAGCTTGTCGAGCGGGAGGCGAAGGTGGCCGGGCTCGACCCCTTCGAGCGTGACCTCCCCCTGAGTGACCGCAGCGGCGACCGCGTAGGTTCCCGCCTCGATGCGGTCGGGCAGCACCTCGTGCTCGCAGGGGGACAGACGGTCCACCCCGCGCACGACGAGCTCGGCGGTCCCCGCCCCCTCGATGTCGGCGCCCATCCCCGACAGGAAGGCCACGAGGTCGAAGATCTCCGGCTCACGCGCCGCGTTCGTTATCGACGTCGTGCCCGCGGCGGTCACCGCGGCCATGAGCAGGTTCTCCGTCGCGCCGACGCTCGCGAACGGCAGCTCGATGTGCGCCCCCCGCAGGCGGTCCGCACGGGCCTCGACGTAGTCGGGGCCGTACGCGATCTCCGCACCCATCTGGGTGAGACCGGACAGGTGCATGTCGATCCCGCGGTTGCCGAGGTTGCAGCCCCCCGGCATGGCGAGGCGCACCCGTCCTTCCCGGGCAAGCAGGGGGCCGAGCACGACGATCGACGCCCGAAGCCGCCGTGCGAGGTTCTCCGGGGTGGACCGGCCGAGCTCGCCCGGCACGTCCAGGGCGTACGCGCCGGCCCCCACCGTCACCGTCACCCCGAGGTGCTCGAGCACGCTCGTCATGACGTGCATGTCGGCGATGTCGGGGACGTTGCGGATGACGGTCCGACCCTCGGCGAGGAGTGCGGCGGCAGCGACCTTCAGCGCGGAGTTCTTCGCCCCGCTCACTCGGACGGCGCCCCGGAGCGCACGACCGCCGCGGACGATGAAGGCTTCCATGTTCCGCGCAGTCTACCCCCCGCCATCAGCCCAACCGCATGACCGGTTGGCCTGGCGAACGGTGCCCGCCCGAAGCCCACACCCACCGATCGCAGCATCGGTCGCACGTCATGCGAACTTCGGCGCAACCCCCCGCCGGCGCGAACGCCCGCGGAACGGCCGGGGGCGGGCTACTCGGTGCCGGCGAGGCGAAGGCGGAGCTGGGCGCGATCGAGCTCGGCCTGGGCGTCGCCTGTGTAGTCGGGGTCGGCGAGGTGCTGCTCGGCGCGGCGGCGGGCGGCCTTCGCGCGATTGACGTCGATCTCCGTGGCGAGCTCGGCGATGTCGGCGAGGACGGTGAGCTGGTTGTCGCTGACCTCGAGGAAGCCGTTGTGGACGGCGACGTCGACGTCGTCGCCCTCGGCCGTGCGGATCCGCACGGGCGCCTTGGCCAGTGCGAGCAGGGCCGGCTGGTGCCCGGGCAGGATGGCGATCTCGCCCTCGAGGGAGCGGGCGACGACCGCCTCGGCCTCGCCGGAGAACAGCCGCGCCTCCGCGGAGACGACGTCGACCTGCATGGTCGCCACGCTCAGCCCTCCTGCAGGGACTTGGCCTTCGCCTGCGCCTCCTCGATGCCACCGACGTTGTAGAACGCCTGCTCGGGCAGGTCGTCGTAGTCGCCGTTCACCAGCGCCTCGAAGCTCTCGATCGTCTCCGCGAGGGGGACGGTCTTGCCCGGCAGGCCGGTGAACTGCTCGGCGACGAAGAAGGGCTGGGAGAAGAACCGCTGGATCTTGCGGGCCCGCTGGACGGTGACCTTGTCCTCCTCGGTGAGCTCGTCCATGCCGAGGATGGCGATGATGTCCTGCAGGTCCTTGTAGCGCTGCAGCGTCTCCTGCACCTGCGTCGCCACGTCATAGTGGCGCTGGCCGACGACCTGGGGGTCGAGGATGCGCGAGTTCGAGTCGAGCGGGTCCACCGCCGGGTAGATCCCGAGCTCGGTGATCGACCGCGACAGCACCGTCTGCGCGTCGAGGTGGGCGAAGGTGGCGTGCGGGGCGGGGTCGGTGATGTCGTCGGCGGGCACGTACACGGCCTGTAGGCTCGTGACCGACCGGCCCTTGGTCGAGGTGATGCGCTCCTGCAAGATGCCCATCTCGTTGGCGAGGGTGGGCTGGTAGCCCACCGCCGAGGGCATCCGGCCGAGCAGCGTGGACACCTCCGAGCCGGCCTGCACGAAGCGGAAGATGTTGTCGATGAACAGCAGGACGTCCTGGCGCTCCTCGTCGCGGAAGTACTCCGCCATGGTGAGCGCGGACAGGGCGACCCGCAGGCGCACGCCCGGCGGCTCGTCCATCTGCCCGAACACGAGGGCGGCCTTCTCGAGCACGCCGCTCTCCTGCATCTCGAGCATGAGGTCGTTGCCTTCGCGGGTGCGCTCACCCACGCCGGCGAACATCGACACCCCGCCGTGCTGCTCGGCGACGCGGTAGATCATCTCCTGGATGACAACGGTCTTGCCCACGCCGGCGCCGCCGAACATGCCGATCTTGCCCCCCTCGACGTAGGGCTCGATGAGGTCGATGACCTTGATGCCGGTCTCGAACATCTTCGACTGCGGCTCGAGCTCGTCGAAGGGCGGCGGGTCCCGGTGGATCGGCCAGTAGGTGTCGGGGGAGATCTCCTCCGGGGACACGTCGAGCGGGTCACCGAGGACGTTGTAGAGGTGGCCGAGGATGCCCGGGCCGACGGGCACGGAGATCGGCGCCCCGGTGTTCTTCACCTTGGTGCCGCGCACGACCCCGTCGGTGGGCTGCATGACGATGGCCCGGGCCACCCGGTCGCCGATGTGGCCGGCGATCTCGGCGGTGAGCGTCTGCTTGGCGCCTTCCACGGTGCGGTCGAACTTCAGCGCCGTGTAGATCGGGGGTAGGGCTCCGGGCGGGAACTCGACGTCGATGACCGGCCCGACGACGGTCAGGATGCGGCCGTCCTCCAGGTCGGTGTCCTGCGGCGGGGTGGCGGTATCGGTCATACGCGTTGCTCCTAGCTGGCCAGGGCTTCTGCCCCGCCCACGATCTCGGAGATCTCGGTGGTGATGGCCGCCTGCCGGGCCCGGTTCGCCTCGCGGGTGAGGTCCTCGACGATCTCTCCGGCGTTGTCAGTGGCTGCCTTCATCGCCCGCTGGCGGCTGGCGTGCTCGCTGGCGGCGGACTCCAGCAGTGCGGCGTACAGGCGGTGCTCGACGTAGCGGGGCACGAGCCGGGTAAGGATGGTGACCGGGGCGGGCTCGAAGATGAATTGCGGCGGGAACTCGTGGCCGCCGGCGAAGGCGCGCGCGTCGACCGGCAGCAGCTTGGCCACACTGGGCACCTGGTTCAGCGCGGAGCGGAAGTCGGTGTAGGCCACCGACACCCGGTCGATGCGCTCCTCCTGGTAGGCCTGGGTCACGGCGTTGCCGATGCTCACAGCGTTGGCGTAGCGCGGCTGGTCGCTCATGCCCGTCCACACCTCCTCCAGCGGCTGGCCGCGGTAGCGGAAGTAGGACTCCGCCTTTCCTCCCACGGCGTAGACGAGGACGTCGTTGCCTGCCTCGCGATGCTCGTCCATGAAGCGCTCGGTCCGGCGCAGGATGTTGGTGTTGTACGCCCCGGCCAGTCCCCGGTCGGAGGTGATGACGATGATGCCCACCGCCTCGGTGCGTTCGCGGGCCGCCAGCAGCGGGTGGTCGGCGATAGTGGACTCGGTCGCCAGGTCGCGCATCACCCGGGTGATCATCTCGGCGTAGGGCCGGGCGGCCTCCACCATGTTGCGCGCGCGGGCGATGCGGCTGGCCGCGATCAACTCCATCGCCCGCGTGATCTTCTGCGTCGACTTGACGCTGCGGATCCGACGGCGAAGCGCACGCATCTCCCCGGCGCCTGGCATTGCAGTCCTCCTCTCGCTCGAAGCCTCGGGGCTCGAGCAGGCTAGGCGGGCGGCTCCCCGCCCTTGACGGGCTCCGCGCTGTCGGGTGCCTGCCGGGTCTCGTCGGTCGGCAGCTCGGTCGTGTGCGCTGCCTCGACGGGTTCCTCCTCGTCCTCGGAGCGCAGCGTGTCGAGGGACTCCTGCGTGCGGTGGTCCCCGGGCTCAGCGACCTTCGAGGGCCGGAAGCCCTCCTTGAAGGCGGCGATCACCTGCTCGAGCTCGCTGACGCGCTCGTCGCTGAGCGCCTCCTCGCGCAAGGCGTCGAGGAGCTCGCCGTGGCGGTCCCGCGCGTACTCGCGGAGCTCGCTCTCGAAGCGGCGGGCGTCGACGACGGGGATGTCGTCGAGCTTGGCGTTGGTCACGGCCCAGATGACGAGCACCTGCTCCTCGACCGGCACCGGCGAGAACTGCGGCTGCTTGAGGACCTCCACGATGCGCGCGCCGCGGTCGAGCTGTGACTGCGAAGCCTTGTCCAGCTCCGAGCCGAACTGCGCGAACGCCTCCAGCTCGCGGTACTGCGCGAGCTCCAGGCGCATGGTGCCCGAGACCTTCTTCATCGCCTTGCGCTGCGCGGAGCCGCCCACGCGGGACACCGAGATGCCCACGTTGATGGCGGGGCGCACGCCCTGGAAGAACAGGTCGGTCTCCAGGTAGATCTGACCGTCGGTGATCGAGATGACGTTGGTGGGGATGAACGCCGAGACGTCGCCGCCCTTGGTCTCGATGATCGGCAGGGCCGTCATCGAGCCGCCGCCGAGCTCGTCGGACAGCTTCGCGGCACGCTCGAGCAGGCGCGAGTGCAGGTAGAACACGTCGCCGGGGTAGGCCTCGCGGCCGGGAGGCCGGCGCAGCAGCAGCGACAGCTGGCGGTAGGAGTCGGCCTGCTTGGACAGGTCGTCGTAGACGATCAGCGCGTGCTGGCCCTGGTACATCCAGTAGGAGCCGATGGCTGCGCCGGAGTAAGGGGCGATGTACTGGAACGGCGCAGGCGTGGCCGCCGGCGCGGACACGATGGTGGTGTATTCCATCGCGCCCGCCTGCTCGAGGCGGTCGTTTATCTCCGCGACCGTGGAACCCTTCTGCCCGATGGCGACGTAGATGCACTTCACCTGGCGCCTGGGGTCACCGCTCGCCCAGTTCTGGCGCTGGTTGATGATCGTGTCGACGGCGACCGCGGTCTTGCCGACCTGGCGGTCGCCGATGATGAGCTCGCGCTGACCGCGACCGATCGGGGTCATCGCGTCGATGGCCTTGATACCGGTCTGCAGGGGTTCCTTCACCGGCTGGCGGTCGATCACGCCAGGCGCCTGCACCTCCAGGCCGCGGGTGCCGTCGAGCTTGCTGTCGTCCAGCGGGCCCTTGCCGTCGAGCGGGCGGCCCAGCGCGTCGACCACCCGCCCGAGGTAGGCGTCACCGATCGGCACCGACAGCACCTGACCGGTCGGCTTGACCTCGTCGCCCTCCTCGACCTCGGCGGCGTCACCGAGGAGCACGGCGCCGATGCTGTGCTCGTCGAGGTTGAGGGCGAGGCCGTACAACCGGCGCCCGTCGTGGGCGATGCCGAAGTCGAGGAGCTCGTTCGCCATGGTGCCCGGCAGGCCAGACACCCGGGCGATGCCGTCACCGGACTGGGTGACCACGCCGACCTGCTCGCGCGCGGGCCGGTACGCGTAGTCGTCGATCTTTGCCCGAAGAACGCTGGTGATGTCCTCGGGGGAAAGCCTCAAGTCGGTCATATAAAGACTCCTCGTCAGCTGGCGCCGGTGAGGCGCCCACGGAGCTCGGCAAGCCGGCGGGCGACGCTGCCGTCGATCACGGTGTCGCCCATCTTCACCACCATGCCACCAACGACGCTGGGGTCCACGACGACTTTCAGCTCGACGGGCGAACCCGTCGACCCGCGCAGGGCCTCGGCCAGCTGGTGGCGCTGGTCCTCCGACAGCGGCACCGCGGTGCGCACCTCCGCCACGACCGCCGACCGGGCCGCAGCGGCCCGGGCCGCCAGCGCGTCCGCGATCGCGCCGAGCTGGCGGGCCCGGCCGGCCTGGACCAACCACATCACCGCGCTCGCGCTCTGCGGGTGGCCGCCGAGCAGCTCGTCGATGAGCTCGAGCTTCGCGCCGACCGGGACCCCCGGGTCGACGAGGCGGTTGCGCAGCTCCGGGTTGCCGTCGACCGTACGGGAGAAGCGGTACAGGTCGTCCTCGACGCGCGACAGCGCCCCCTCGGCCTCGGCCACCTCGAGGATGGCCCGTGCGTAGGCGCCGACGACCGGGTCGGTGGTGTCGGTGGCGTCGGTCACCCCACCCTCCCACCTGGCTGCTCGGGTGCCACTAGTTCAGGCCCGACAGCTCGTTGATGTACTGGTCGACGAGCTGGCGGTGCTGGGCGGGGTCGAGCTCGCGCTGGACGATCTTGCCGGCCAGCTCGACCGAGAGCTCGGCCACCTGCCCGCGCAGGTCCTGCACGAGCCGGCCGCGTTCGGCGACGACGTCGTCGCGGGCGCGGGCGACGATCTGCGCCGCCTCCTCCTCGGCCTTGCGCAGCGCCTCGGCGCGCACCCGCTCCGCCTGGCTGCGCGCATCCTCGATGATGTCGTTCCCCTGGTTGCGGGCGTCGGCCAGCTGCTCCTCGTACTGGCGGCGCAGCTGCTCGGCCTGCGAGCGCTGCGACTCGGCCTCCTCGATCTGGCCCTGGATCTTCGCGCTGCGCTCGTCGAGCATCGCGTTCATCTTCGGGAACACGAACTTCGACATGAAGGCCATGAGCAGCGCGAACGCTACGAGGCCCCAGATCAGCTCGGGAACGTCGGGCAGCAGCAGCCCGGCGCCGCCCTGCTCCTCCGCTTCGACGGCCAGCACCATCGACGCAATTGGTCCGCTCATGGTGTCGAGCTCCTTGTCGAGGTAAGCGGCGGCTAGCCGCCGATGACGAACACGAGAACGAAGCCGAGCAGCGCCAGAGCCTCCACGATCGCGATCCCGATGAACATGGTGGTGCGCACCATGCCGGCGGCTTCGGGCTGGCGGGCCATGGCCTCGATGGCCTTGCCGACGAGGATGCCCAGGCCGATCCCCGGCCCGATGGCTGCCAGGCCGAAGACGAGACCCTGTCCGATCGGTTCCATCAGTGTGCTCCTTTTTGCGGCGTGCTGGCCGCGGTCAACAGCGGTCGGGCGAGATCACCGCTCGCAGCGCTCAGTGCGCGGCATGGAGCGACGAGGAGATGTAGACGGCGGTCAGCATCGTGAAGATGTACGCCTGCAGGGAGATGATGAGGAGCTCGAAGCCGAACACGAGCGGGGAGGCCACGAGGGCGAAGAGCCCGACGGGCAGGCCCGGCCCCAGGACGAGGAACGCGTGGATCGTGATGAGGGTGATGACCACGAGGATGTGACCCGCGACCATGTTGGCGAACAGACGGACGGCCAGCGTGAAGGGCCGCAGGATGATGTTCGACACGAGCTCGATGGGCGCGAGGATGACGTAGACGGGCTTCGGCACGCCGGGCGGGAACGCCATGTCCTTGAAGTAGCTGATCGGGCCCTGCTCCTTCATTCCGACACCCACGAACACGAGCCAGGAGATGACGGCCAGGAAGCCGGGGATGGCGATCCGTGAGGTCGGCGGCAGCATGAGGAAGGGGGTGATCTTCGCGAGGTTGTTGAGGAACACGAAGACGAACATCGTGAAGAGCAGCGGGACGAAGCGCGACCCCTCGGGGCCGATGATCTCGATGGCCACCCGGTCGCGCACGAACGACACCGCGGCCTCGGCCGTCGCCTGGAGCTTGCCGGGCACGACCTGGGGAGACCCGAGGGCCATGCCGAAGAAGGCCATCGAGACGAGCACCGTGAGGAAGATGATGAGTATGGTGCGGTTGATCCCGAGCTCGAGGCCGAACAGCTGGAAGTCCAGCCACGGGAGCGTCGGCATCTCGAACAGGTGGCTGATGTCCGGCAGCTCCCAGGGGCCGCCGTAGGGCACGGCCGCCACCATGGCGTTGAGGGACGTCACAGGTCGCTCCTTGTCGCGGCGCTCGTCGGAGGGGCGGCGCGCACCCAGAAGAATTCGGGCGTCGTCGAGATGACGCGAATCTCGTAGGCGAGCGTCGCCGTGAAGGCCACTGCGGTGGCCATGGCGAGGCTCGGGCGGTGCAGGCCGTCGAACCTCGCGAGCACCGCCAGCGCGGCGCCGTAGCCGGCGAGCCGCAGCCCCACGCCGGCGAGGCTCACGCCGACGACGACCGAGGGGTGCACACGCTTCAGCGGGGCGAGCAGCAGCCCCGTCACGCCGAACAGCACGACGACGAGCAGGACGCCTGCGGCGGCGCCGGCTGCTCCCCCGCTGCCCGCGACGAGCCAGGAGCCGCCCATGAGCGGCACGGCGAGCAGCGCGAGCAGCTTCGCCGCGGCGACGCCCATGGCCTGTTCGGGGCGGTGGTCGGGCGCCGCCAGCCGCTCAGCCACCTCCACGCGCTCGTTCCTTGCCTGCGCGCGCCGCGCGCGTCGCGGGGCGGGGGACGGACCGCCGTCCCTCATCGGTTCGGAGCCAGACGAGGTAGAGACCCGCGGCGAAGCCGAGCATCACGCCGACGCCGAAGAACCAATGGGCGGTGCCGAGCCACCGGTCGACCAGCCACCCTGCACCTCCCCAGACGAGGATGCCCGACAAGAGCTCCAGCGACATGACCGTCGCCTGGTCGATGCCGACCCAGAGCTCCCGACCATGGCTCGTGGCACGACCGCTCGGTGACTCCCCGTTCTCGGGGGAAGGCGGCACGCCGACGTGCGAGGGCTCCGAGGAGGTCATGACCGCGGCTAGTCTACGCATCGCCCGCTGAGGGTGTCAAAGACGGTTACGGGATCGTTTTCGCTGGTCAGCGGCAGGTTGGGGCGCGTGCGGGGGGGACTTCGTGAAAGAAGACACAAACCGGCGGGCACGTCCCGCGCGCCGGTGTCGGGCCCGCAGGAGGCGCCCGACGACCATCGCCGCGAGGGCGAGCACGACGCCGGCGGTGAGCACGCCGACGACCACGGGGAGCGGCAGGAGGCTGACGCCGACCCCGGCGAAGGCGAGCAGGGCCGACCAGTAGTACATGATGAGGACCGCGCGCCGCTGGGAGTGCCCGATCTCCACCAGACGGTGGTGGAGGTGCTGCTTGTCGGGGCTGAACACCGCCCGGCCGCTGCGCAGCCGGCGGAGGATCGCCCAGACCGTGTCGGCGAAGGGGACTGCGAGGACGATCGCGGGAACGAGCACGGGGATGGAGAACGCCGCGAACGCCCCACGGCTCGGCTGGATGGTGCCGCCGACCGCCGACACGCCGGCCGCCGCGAGCAGCAGGCCGAGCAGCATCGCGCCGGTGTCGCCCATGAAGATCGAGGCCGGGTTGAAGTTGTAGAGCAGGAAGGCAAGGCACGCCCCGACCACGGCGGCGAGGACGAGCCCCGCCGACGACGGCAGCCCGTCGGTCACGGCCACCGAGAGCTGGACGTAGGCGAACAGCGCCCCCGCGGCGATGGCGACGATCCCCGGCGCCAGGCCGTCGAGGCCGTCGACGAGGTTGACGGCGTTGACCATCGCGACGACCGCAAGGATGGTGACGAGCGCGGCGAGGTCGGGGCCGAGGGCGACGACGTTGCCGGGAGGCACGTAGACGAAGGTGAGGTTGACCCCGGACAGTGCGAGCACACCCGCGGCGACGACCTGGCCCGCGAGCTTCGCCGTGGCGGAGATGCCCCGGATGTCGTCGAGCAGGCCCACCCCGACGATGACGAGGCAGGCGAGCACGATGGCCTGCGGCTCGCTCGTCTCCTCGAAGACCCGGCTAAACCCCGGCAGCTGCGAGCCGACGGCCAGGCCGGCGAGCACCCCGAGGAACAGCGCGAGCCCGCCGAGCCTCGGGGTGGGTTTCGTGTGGACGCGGCGCTCGTCGGGTTGGTCCACCGCCCCGATGCGCAGCGCGAGCCGCCGCGCCCCCGGGGTCGCGACGGCCACCGTCGCGAACGCCACCCCGACGACGACGAGCTCGCTCAGCACGGCGGACCCCCGCGCTCAGTCTGCGGGGCCGTCGGGGTAGGCGGGGAAGCGCCGGACGAGCTCGGCGACCTGCGAACGGACGTCGGCGGCCTCGGACTCCGACTTCAGGACGCGTCCGATGAACCGGGCGATGTCGGCCATCTCGGCCGGCGTCATGCCCTGCGTGGTCACCGCCGCCGTCCCGATGCGCACACCGGAGGCGATCATCGGCGGCCGCGGGTCGTAGGGGATGGCGTTCTTGTTCAGTGTGATCCCCGCGGCGTCGCAGCGCTCCTCGGCCTCGGCGCCGGTGAGCTCGAGGGGTGAGAGGTCCGCGAGCAGGTAGTGGATGTCGGTGCCTCCCGACACGATGCGCAAGCCCTCCCCCGCGAGGGCCTGCGCGAGCGCCCGCGCGTTGGCGACCACCCGGCGGGCGTAGTCGCTGAACCCGGGCTGGCTGGCCTCCCTGAACGCGACGGCCTTCGCGGCGATGACGTGCATGAGGGGGCCGCCCTGGAGCATCGGGAACACGGCCTTGTCGACGGCCTTCGCGTACTCCTCACCGCAGAGGATGGTGCCGCCCCGCGGGCCCCGCAGGGTCTTGTGGGTCGTGAACGTCACGACGTCGGCGTAGGGCACGGGCGAGGGGTGCGCGCCCCCGGCGACGAGGCCCGCGAAGTGGGCGGCGTCGACGAGCAGCTTCGCGCCGACCTCGTCGGCGACGGCGCGGAACGCCCCGAAGTCGATGACGCGCGGGTAGGCGGTGTAGCCGGTGACGATCACCTTCGGCCGGTGCTCGCGCGCGAGGGCCGCGACCGCGCCCATGTCGAGCAGTTCGGTGCCCTCGGCGACGCCGTAGGGCACCACGGAGAACCACCTGCCGGTGAAGTTCACCTTCGAGCCGTGTGTGAGGTGCCCCCCGTGGGCCAGCGACATGCCCATGATCGTGTCGCCGGGCTCGACACCGAGCGCGACGTAGGCGGCCATGTTCGCCTGCGCCCCGGAGTGCGGCTGGACGTTCGCGTGGTCCGCGCCGAAGAGGTCCTTCACCCGCTCGATCGCGAGCGCTTCGGCGACGTCGACGAACTCGCAACCCCCGTAGTAGCGCCGGCCCGGGTAGCCCTCGGCGTACTTGTTCGTGAGGACGCTGCCCTGGGCGGCGAGCACGGCCGGCGAGGTGAAGTTCTCGCTCGCGATGAGCTGGAGGTTGCCGCGCTGGCGGGCGAGCTCGTCGGCGAGTGCCCGGGCGATCTCGGGGTCGGCCGTGGCGAGGTCGGTGTTCCAGTCGGTCATGTCGACCGCTCCTCTCGTGTGCTCGTCGACTCGATCTCGCGGATCTGGTCGATGCGCCGCTGGTGGCGTCCGCCCTCGAAGTCGGTGGCGAGCCACACGCCGACGATCTCCTCGGCGAGGCCGTCGGCGACGATGCGTCCTCCCATGGCGAGGACGTTCGCGTCGTTGTGGGCGCGCGACATGCGGGCGGTGTAGAGGTCGTGGCAGAGCGCCGCACGCACGCCGGGCACCTTGTTCGCGGCGATCTGCTCACCCTGCCCACTGCCCCCGAGCACGATGCCGCGGTCGGCGGCCCCCTCGACCACCGCGCGCCCCACCGCGGCGCAGATCGGTGGGTAGTCGACCGACTCGGTCGAGTCCGTGCCGTGGTCGGCGACGTCGTGACCGAGCTCGCCGAGCACCGTCACGAGGTGGCGCTTCAGCGGGTAGCCGGCGTGGTCGGAGCCGATGGCGATACGCATGCGGGGGGTTCCCTTCCGTCAAGCCGGGTCGTGTCGGTGGGTGGAGGGTTCGTCGAGGTCGCCAGGTGCGGGGCGCTGCCCCCACCCGACGGTGCCATCGGCCACCTGCCTGATGTGCGCTTCGGCGATCGCCCCGGGGCGGAGCACGTGGGCGCCGTCGCGGGTGACGTCGACCACGGTCGAGGGAGGGCCGTCCCGGCGACCGCCGTCGACGTAGAGTGCCACGTCGGCGCGGAGCTGCCGGCGCACCTCCGCCACGTCGGCCGCCAGCGGGACGTCCCGGCGGTTGGCGCCCGTGCAGGCGAGCGGGCCGATCTCCGCGACGAGGTCGAGGAGGAAGTCGGCGGCGGGCATGCGCAGACTGACGCTGCCACGGGTGTCGCCGAGGTCCCAGGTCATCCCCGGGGCGGCGGGGAGCACGAGGGTCACCGGCCCCGGCCAGTACGACGCCATGAGCCGCTCCGCCGCCTCGGGCACGTGCTCGACGAGACCCGACACCTGACGGGGGCTGCGGACGACGACCGGCAGGGGCACGTCAGGACCTCGGCGCTTCAGGGCGTGCAGCCGCCCCGTCGCCGGCCGGGAGAACGCGTCGGCCACCACCCCGTACACCGTGTCCGTGGGGACCACCACGAGGTCGCCGGCGCGCAGGGCCCCCACGGCACGGGTGTGGGCCTCGTCCGCGTCGTCGAGGGCCACGATGTCGCTCACGCGCGGGATGCTAGCGGGCCCCGCGCCGGCCCCCGAGGCGGGGAACCGGCCGGCGGGAACGCCGGCGATCGCGCCCGGCGCCATGGCACACCGTGCCGGCCGTGGCGGGTTCGCTCAGGCGCGGCGGGCCACGACGATCCGCTCACGACCGGCGAGGTCGGCGACCACGGCCACGTCGGTCAGCCCGGCGGCCGAGGCGCGCCCCGCCGTCGCAGCCGCGCGGGTCTCGGCGACCTCGAGCAGCAGCCAGCCCCCGGGGACGAGCCAGCGGGTCGCCGCGGCGAGGAGGCGGTCGCTGGCCTCGTGGCCGGTCGGGCCCGCGACGAGCGCCGCGGGGGGGTCCCATGCGACCACCTCGGGCTCGAGGCCGTCGAGCTCGTCGGCGGCGACGTAGGGCGGGTTCGCGACGAGCACGTCGACGCGGCCGCGCAGGACGGGGTCGACGGGGTCGAGCAGGTCGCCGCACGCCACCGTCACCTCCACCCCGCAGCGTGCGGCGTTGTCGCGGGCGAGGGCGACCGCCGCGGGTGACACGTCCGTCGCCACCACCAGCCCCGGATCGGCCTCGGCAGCGACCGCGCACGCCACCGCGCCGCTGCCGGTGCACGGCTCGACGGCCACGCCGCCGGCGGGCAGGCGGGCGAGGGCCTCCCCGGCGAGCACCTCGGTCTCGGGTCGGGGGATGAACACCCCCGGGCGGACCTCGAGCTCGAGGTGGCGGAAGCCGACCGAGCCGAGGACGAGCTGGAGGGGCTCGCGGGCGGCCCGGCGACCGCCGAGCTCCTCCAGCCGGCTGAGCTCGTCGGCGCCGAGGACCGCGCCCGCGCGTGCCCGGAGCTCCGCGCGCGACCACCCGGTGACGTGGCGAAGGAGCCACTCCGCGTCCACCGCGGGCGTCGGCACCCCCGCGGCCGCCAGGCGGTCGGTGAGGACGTGCCGCATCGCGCCGACGACCGGTGCGCCCCCGTCGGCGAGCGGGACGCCGGTCACCGTCAGCGGCCCTCGGACAGCACGGCGAGCCGGCGGCGCTGCTCCTCCTCGGCGAGCGCGTCGACGACGGCGCCGAGGTCACCGTCGAGCACGTCGGTGAGGTTGTGGACGGTCAGCCCGATGCGGTGGTCGGTGACGCGGCTCTGCGGGAAGTTGTACGTGCGGATCTTCTCGGAGCGGTCCCCCGTGCCGATCTGGGCGGCGCGGGCGTCGGCGCGCTCGCGGGCGGCCCGCTCCTGCTCGGCCTGGAGCAGCCGCGCGCGGAGGATGCGCAGCGCCTTCTCCTTGTTCTGCAGCTGGGACTTCTCGTCCTGGCAGCTCACCACGAGCCCGGTCGGCAGGTGCGTGATACGCACCGCCGAGTCGGTCGTGTTCACCGACTGCCCGCCGGGACCCGACGAGCGGTACACGTCGATGTCGAGGTCCTTCGGGTCGATCGTCACGTCGACCTCCTCCGCCTCGGGCATGACGGCCACCGACGCCGTGGACGTGTGGATGCGCCCCCCCGACTCGGTCACGGGGACGCGCTGGACCCGGTGGACGCCCGACTCGTGCTTGAGGCGCGAGTAGGCGCCGGTGCCGCGCACCTCGAAGATGACCTCCTTGAAGCCGCCGACGCCCTGCGGGGAGCTCGACAGTTCCTCGACCTTCCAGCCCCGCCGGTCGGCGTAGCGGGCGTACATCCGGTAGAGCTCGCCGGCGAACAGCCCCGCCTCGTCGCCTCCCGCGCCCGCCCGGATCTCGACGATGACGTTCTTGTCGTCGAGTGGGTCGCGGGGCACGAGCAGCAGGCGCAGGCGGTCGGCGAGCCGCTCGGCGCGGGTCTCGTTCTCCTCGGCCTCCGCGCGAAACAGCTGGCGGTCCTCGGTCCCCGACTCGCGCGCGAGCTCGCGCGCGGCGGCGGCGTCGTCGCGTGCCTGCCGGTAGGCCGCGGACACCTCGACGATCTCCGCGAGCTCGGCGTGGCGCTTCGCGGTCTGGGCGTAGCGGCCGGAGTCGGCGAGCACCTGCGGATCGGCGAGCGCGGCGGTGAGCTCGCTGTAGGTGCGCTCGATGTCGTCGAGGCGGCGGTCGAGGCCGGTCGTTGCGGTCACAGGAATGCTCCAGCTCGGGGCGGCGAGAGCGGCGGGCGTCGGTCTCGCGCCGTGGCCCGCCGGTGCTCACCCACCGCTATCCCCCGGAGTGGGGCTCCTCGGGTGCGATCGGCGCGCCCGTGACGTCGGCGGGCAGACCGTAGGCGTTCGGCTGCGCGTCGTCGGGCCCCCACACGACGGGCGAGGTGAGCCCACCGTAGGTGCGCCCCTCGAGCTGCGCGCTTGGCACGACGGCCTCGAAGGCACGGATCGCGACCTCGATCTGGTCGTCGTCCGGCGGCTTCGTCGTGATCATCTGGAGCCACAGCCCCGGCTTCATCATCGCCCGGACGAGGAGGTTGTCCCGGCCGGCCCCGAGCCGCAGCGCCTCGTAGGCGAGGCCGGCCACCACCGGAAGCAGCACGACGCGCAGCACGATCTGGTAGGTCGCGTAGCCGAGCCAGCCGGTGGCCTCGGCCGGTGGCACGAGCGCGCCCGCGAGCGTGTAGACCACCATGGCGATGAGCATCACCATGAGCAGAAAGTTCGTCCCGCAGCGCACGTGCAGGGTCGTGTACTGGTCGACCGCGCGGGGTTCGAGCCGCTCCCCGTGCTCCCACGCGGCGATGGTCTTGTGCTCGGCACCGTGGTAGGCGAACACCCGCTTGATGTCGGCGAGCAGCGAGATCGCCCAGAGGTAGCCGAGGAAGATCGCCACCCGGGCGACGCTCTCCACGACGTGGTAGACCCACTCGGAGCCGAACACGTCGCGCAGCGTCGCGAGGCCCACGTTCGGCAGGATGATGAAGACGCCGATGAACAGCAGCAGCGCGAGGGCGAGGCTGCCGCCCATCGCCCTGCCCGACAGCTGCTCCTCCTGCTCCACGGACTGGTTCGCCGAGATGGTGAGCGCGCGGGTGCCGATGGTCAGGGCGTCGACGAGCCCGTACATGCCCCGGAACATCGGCTTGCGGAACAGCGGGTGGCGCTTGGGGAAGTCGCTGACCGGGTGGCGCTCGAGGTAGATCTCACCGCCCGGCCTGCGCACCGCGACCGCCCAGTTGTCCTGGCCGCGCATCATGACGCCCTCGATGACCGCTTGGCCACCGTAGTAGTGCGGCGAGTGGGCGCGCGTCGCCCGGTCCGTGTCCTGCCCCACGTCGGCGTCAGGCCCGCTTGCCGGTGTCGGCCTGGTTGGCTCCGGCCTGCTTCTCGAGCGACTTGGCGTAGCGCTGCTTGTAGCGCTCCACGCGTCCCCCGGTGTCCACGAGCTTCTGCTTGCCCGTGTAGAAGGGGTGGCACTCGTTGCAGAGCTCGACGCGGATCTCGTCCTGCGTCGCGCGGGTCGTGAACTCGTTGCCGCACGAGCAGCGGACCGTGGCGAGCACGTAGTCGGGGTGGATCTCGGACTTCATGGTCGTGTGGCTCCTGGAAGAGGTCGAACGCCGATGGTAGCAGCGGCCGCCCCGGCGTCGGCGCGCCGCGATCAGGGCGTGTCAGCTCTGCAGGTTGGACTGCTGGATCTGCAGAAGGAACTTGTTGTTGCTCCGCGTGGAGCGCATCTTGTCGATGAGCAGCTCCAGGGCGGCCGGGCCGTCGAGCGCGTGGAGGACGCGCCGGAGCTTCCAGATGATCATGAGCTCCTCCTTGTCGAGCAGGAGCTCCTCCTTGCGGGTGCCGCTCGCCTCGATGTCGATCGCCGGGAAGATGCGCTTCTGCTCGAGGCGCCGGTCGAGCCGCAGCTCCATGTTCCCCGTGCCCTTGAACTCCTCGAAGATGACCTCGTCCATCTTCGACCCGGTCTCGATCAGCGCCGTGGCGATGATCGTGAGCGAGCCGCCGCCCTCGATGTTGCGCGCAGCGCCGAAGAAGCGCTTCGGCGGATAGAGCGCGGTGGAGTCCACGCCGCCGGACATGATGCGGCCCGACGCGGGCGCGGCGAGGTTGTAGGCGCGCGACAGGCGCGTGATCGAGTCGAGCAGGATGACGACGTCCCTGCCGGCCTCGACGAGGCGCTTCGCCCGCTCGATGGCGAGCTCGGCGATGGAGGTGTGGTCGTCCGCCGGTCGGTCGAACGTCGAGGCGACGATCTCCCCGGGCACCGACCGCTGCATGTCGGTGACCTCCTCGGGGCGCTCGTCGACGAGCACGACCATGACGTGGCACTCGGGGTTGTTGTAGGCGATGGCCTGCCCGAGCTCCTTGAGGATGGTCGTCTTGCCGGCCTTCGGCGGGGACACGACGAGACCGCGCTGGCCCTTGCCGATCGGCGACATGAGGTCGACGATGCGCATGGAGATCGGCCCGTCGGGCGTTTCGAGGCGCAGCCGCTCGTCGGGGAAGAGCGGCGTCATGTCCTTGAAGTCGGGGCGGTGGGGGAGGTTGCCGTTCTCGTCGGGCTCCACGCCGTTGACCTTCATGACGTGGTGGAGGCCCGGGACCTTGTCGCTCGACTTCTGCTGGCGGATCGGTCCCTCGACGACGTCGCCGCGCCGCAGCCCGTGCCGGCGGATCTGGCTCTGGGAGACGTAGACGTCGGTGTCGCCTGCGAGGTAGCCGCTCGTGCGCAGGAACCCGTAGCCCTCGGGCAGGATGTCGAGCACGCCCGCGCGCACCTCGCCGGCCTCGCCGGCGCCCGGCTCGTCGGGGCGTCCCTTTGACTGCGGCGGGCCTGCCGCGTGACCGGCGCCCTTGCCGCGCCGGCGTTCGCGGCGGCTGCGCCGCCGCCTGTTCGCGCCGTCGCCGTGGCGACCGCCCTCACCGTCACGGTCGTCGGTGTCCGAACCCGACCCGTCGGGGTCGCCGACTTCGTCCTGTCGCTCGGGGGCGACCTGCGTGGCTTCGGCGCCTGCGCGTGGCGCGGCCGGGGTGTCGGCGCCTGCGCGCTGGGCTGTCGGGGCGTCGGCGCGGGTCTCGTCCTCGCCGTCGCGCTCCTGCCCGTCGCCGCTGTGGCGTTCGCGTGTCCGGGTGCGCACCCGGGGGCGGACCTCTTCACCGTCTTCACCGTCGCGGGGGCCGAGCACGGCGTCGGCCGGCCCGGCGGGCCGGGAGGAGCCGTTCGCGCCGCCTTCGGTGGCGGGCGGCAGGTGCGGTTGCTGACCGTTGGCGGCGCGCACGATGGCGTCGACGAGGTCGGCCTTCTTCAGCCGCTGATAGCCGCGCATGTCCAGCTGCGCGGCGATCGTCTTCAGCTCCGTGAGCGGCTTCGTCGCGAGGACGCTCGGGTCCATCGGTGGGCTCCTGTCGGTGATCGGTCCGGCCGGGCCTCGGTCAGGCGCCGGCCTCTCCGGCGGGTTCGGCTACGGACGGGCGGGGGTTCGGGAACTCGGTGGTTGCCGACACGATGAGCTCCATCACGCGCGACACTGTGGCGTCGAGGCTGTAGCTGTGCACGACCGGGACGCGATGCGCGCGGGCGAGGGTGCGAAGGTAGTCCTGCACGGTGCGGATGGCGTCGAGGCGCTCGAGGTAGCGGTTGCCACCTCCGGAGGCGTCGCTGCCGTCGCTCGCGCGGCTGCGTGCGTCCTGGCCGCGCGCGACGAAGTGGCTGCGGTGGATCTGCTCGTCGTCGACCGTGATCACCATGGGGGCGATGACGGCCTCCTCCTTGGCGGGCACCGCGACCGCCCCGGGGACGAGGTGGGCGCCCTCGACGATGAGGTCGGTGCCCTCGAGGACGGCCCGGCGGATGACCTGGCTGACCCCCACCGAAACCGCCTGCACCTGCTGGCGGAAACCCGCGATGACGGGGTCGACGCTGCCCGGCAGGTCGGGCAGCACCCGGCCGACGTCGAAGGAGGAGGAGTGCAGGCTGGGCATCATCTCGCGGGTGAAGATGCCGCGCATGACCTCACGGATGGCGTCGGTGGACACGATGCGGACGATGCCGAGGCGTCCGGCCACGGTCGTCGCGATCGTCGACTTGCCCACCCCCGTCGTGCCGCCGATCAGGACGATGAGCGGCGCCGGGCGGTCCTGCGCCCGCTGCCACAGCCGGTAGTTGTCCGCGTAGCGGGGTCCGACCTCCTCCTCGAGCACGCCCGCCGCGAGGTCGCGCAGCTCGGCGGTCGACACGTCGGAGCGCCCTTCGGCGTGCAGGCGCTGCTCGATGATCTCCGCCACGTGGAAGGCGCGGAAGGGCGGCAGCCCTGCAGCCATGACCGACGTCGCCATGAGGCCCTTCGAGTACGGCAGCCCCGCCTTGCCGTCGCGGATCGTCACGTGACGGTTCTGGCTCGGGGGCCGCTCTGCTGTCCTCTCCTGGATGTCTCTCACTCGGCTGTCCCGATCGACCCTTCTGGAGCGTCAGTCGGTGGTGAACCGCTCGTCCGCGAGGCGGGCCAGGTTTCGGAGCGCCACGTCGAGCCTGCCGTCGCGCTCTTCGTCGACGGCGACCGGGCGGTTGTCACAGAAAACCACGCGAGCCCCCTCTGCAGTGGCGGTGCGCACCGCGACGTCCACCGCCGCGGCCTTCAGCTCCACGAGGAGGACCTCGAACCCGGGCGCCGCCCGAAGATCGGCTCGCAGTGCCTCACGATCGGCGAGGTGGCTGCTGGTTGCGACCACCTCGCAGCCGTACCGGTCCTGCAGGTAGGGAGCAAGTCCGGTGGTGACAGCTTCAGGTGCGGTCGTCGCGAAGAACACTCGTGTCCCGGTCACCGGCCCGAGAGGGACAGGACGGAAGACCGTTCGCACAACAGGGCTCAGTCGCGAGAAGGTTCGGAGGACCTCGAGGACTGCCTCCACCTGGTGCGGGGAGGACCTCGGCGGTTCGGCCATTGTAACGACTACAAGGTCCGCCAGCAACAGACGGTAAGGACCGAGGTAGCCCCCGAGCAGCTCCGGATCCGCGTCCGCCGCGACGACGAGGACGGTCGCGTCGGCGTGCGCGGGGGGGAGCGCCGCGCCGCTGCCCTCGAGGACGGTCAGGTCGCCGGGCAGCTCCTCCGCCGCCCGGATGGCGTCGGCGACGTTGGAGAAGCCGACCGCACCGGCGAGACCGCCACCGCAGCGACGCGCGCCGACGGTCGCTACCCCCGTCGTTGCCGCGTCCTCGTAGAAGTCGCTCGATGCGTGCGCTCCCCCGTCGGCGATCGCGAGCAGGCGCTCGGGCCCGACGTCGTCGCCGGCGCGGATCACCACGGGCTCGGGCGGGCCGCCCCGCCCCATGGCCACCACGACGGGGGTGCGCCCCGCCGCCGTGAATTGGCGCACGACCTCGCCGGTGAGCGCGGTCTTGCCGGTGCGCTTGCCCGTCCCGACGACCGCGACCGAGGGGCGCCTGGCGAGGCGTGGCCGCGGGGGCGGCGTGAGCCGGAAGTCCGGACCCTCGAAGGGCACGCCGGCAAGGAGCGCGTGGCTCGCGAGGCGCAGCCGCCGCCGCGCGTCGACGACCGGCTCGTCGGACAGGTCGACGACGACGTCGGGGCGCACCCGCTCGAGCAGCACGCCGAGCGCCTCGGCGGCGGCCTGCACGTCCGCGGGCCGGCCGACCCATTCGGTCGGCACGCCGAGGTCGACGGCGGCCCCGTGCCCCGCGACCTTCTCCGTGCCGCCAAGCATCAACGCCGCGACCGCCCGAGTCCCCCGCGCGGCGAGGTCGGCGAGGGCGGCGCGCACGACCGGGGGGTAGTGCTCTCCGTCGACGAGCACCACGGCGGTGCGGTCGGTGCGGTTCACGCGCTCAGGCGGGGACGCGGCCCCGGAGGGGGGTCAGGCCGGCTCCGCCGCGGGTGTCGTCACGTCGGCGGAGTCGGGCGGGAAGGGTGCCGAGAAGAGCGGCTCGAACTCCCGGCGGTACTGCTCGCCGGTGCGGGGGTTCCAGTGGGCGATGAGGGCGGCCTCGCCGAAGGGTGCCTTGCGGTGGATGCGCACCTGCCCCTGGCTGTACTCGACGATCGCGTAGGACGGCTTCCCGTCGCCGCGGAGCTTCAGGCTCGAGCAGGTTCCCGCGTTGGCGATGTAGAGGTGCTCCAGGCGCCAGACGTGGGGCACGTGCTTGTGGCCGTTGAGGACGAGCTGCACGCCCGCGCCGAGGAGCAGCTCGAGCACGTCGCCGGCGTCCTGCATCGTGCTGCGCTCGCGGCCCGTGCCGGGCAGCGGGATGAGGTGGTGGTGCACGGCGAAGATCTTCAGCTCCGCGGGGCAGTCGAAGGACTCGCGCAGCCACGCGTAGTGCTCGCGGCCGAGCTTGCCCTCGTTGAGGTCGGGCTCGGAGGAGTCGGCCCCGACGATGCGGACCGGCCCGACGTCGTGGACCCAGTAGCGCGGGCCCCACGCCCGCTCGAAGTGTACGTAGCCGACATTGCGGCTGTCGTGGTTGCCGGGGACCATGAACAGGGGCTGGCGGATCTGGCTGAAGTAGCCGACCGCGGCCTTGTACTCGCCGGCCAGGCCGTTGTCGGTGATGTCACCCGTGCAGAGGACGACGTCCGGGGCGAGCTCGTCGATCTCCGTGAGCATGCGGTCGAGGAGGTTCGGCACGAAATGGGGGGATCCGACGTGCGGGTCGGAGATGTGGGCGATGGTGACCATGGTCTCCCTCGGCATGCGTGACGTGACCGCCACCTTATCCGAACGTGTCCGCCACCCCCGCGGCCTCAGCGCGTCGCGTCCTCGCAGCCGACCGCGGCGCGCCGGTGGACCGCGGCGCCGGACCGGTCCCAGCGCGACGGGCGCACCCGCCACCCGTGGCCCGCCGCGGCGCGGATGCGCGCGAGGACCCCCGGGTCGCCGGAGGCCACGACCGCGAGCACGGCGGGACCGGCGCCGGACAGGCATGCGGCGACGCCGGCCTCCCGCAGCGTCCCCACGAGCCGGCCGCTGTCGGGCATTGCCGCGAACCGCGCGGGTTCGTGGAGCACGTCGTGCATCGCCGCGGGGTCCCACGCGACCGCCCCCGCAAGCCCCGCGAGGACCACCGCTGCGCGCGCGCCGTTGGCCGCAGCGTCGGCGTGGGCCACGACATCGGGCAGGAGACCACGGGCGAGGGAGGTCGCCAGGCGCTGCTCGGGGATGCAGAGGACCGGGCGCAGGGCCGCGCTCGGCTCGAGCCGCAGCACGCGCCCGTTCGTGCAGACGACGAGGCCGCCGAGCACCGCCGCCGCCGCGTTGTCGGCGTGCCCCTCGAAGGGGGCGACGAGGCGGACGAGCTCGGCGTCGTCGGCCCGGCGAGCGCCGGGCGTACCCGCGACGAGGGCGCGGGCGAGCGCCGCCCCGGCCACCGCCGCCGCCGACGACGAGCCCATGCCGCGCTCGAGCGGGATGTCGCTCGACGCGCGCAGGCTGACGTCGGGCACCGGCACGCCGGCCCAGCCGCAGTACGCCGCGAACGCGCGCCACACGAGGTTGCCCTCGTCGTCGGGCAGCTCGTCGACGCCGCAGCCGTCGACGTGGACGCGGCAGCGGTCGCGCTCGGCGACCGACGCGGTCATGTGCACGTCGAGGGCGACGGCGAGGGCGTCGAACCCGGGGCCGAGGTTCGCGCTCGTGGCGGGCACCCGCACGGTCAGGGCGTCGGTCACCGTGGTCACCGGGGGACGCGCCCCGCTCACGTGCCGAGGCCGAGAAGCTCGGCGGCGGCGTCGACGTCGGGTGGGATGACCGGGGGAACCGCCGCGCCGGAGATGGCCCAGTCGGGCTCCTTGAGGCCGTGGCCGGTGAGCACGCACACGACCGTCTGCCCCGCCGCGAGGTGCCCGCCCTCGGCGAGCTGGAGCAGGCCGGCGACGCTCGCGGCCGACGCCATCTCGCAGAAGACCCCCTCGCGGGCGACGCGGCGGTAGGCGCGGAGGATCTCCCGGTCGGTGACCGCACGGATCGACCCGCCGGACTCGTCGGCGGCGGCGACCGCCTGCTCCCACGAGGCGGGGTTGCCGATGCGGATGGCGGTGGCGATCGTCGTCGGCTGCTCGACGACCGTCCCCCGCACGATCGGGGCGGCGCCGGCTGCCTGGAACCCCCGCATGACCGGCAGGCGGTCGACGAGCCCGTCGGCGTGGTACTCGCGGTACCCCCGCCAGTAGGCGGTGATGTTGCCCGCGTTGCCGACCGGCATGACGTGGACGTCGGGTGCCCGCCCGAGGAAGTCGCACACCTCGAACGCGCCGGTTTTCTGCCCTTCGATGCGCAGCGGGTTGACGGAGTTCACGAGGTCGACGGGGTACTTCTCGTCGAGGATCCGGCAGATGTCGAGCGCGGCGTCGAAGTTGCCGTCTACCTGGATGACCCGGGCCCCGTGGATGAGCGCCTGCGCGAGCTTGCCGAGCGCGATCTTGCCCATCGGGACGAGCACGCCACAGACGAGGCCCGCCTTGCCCGCGTAGGCGGCCGCGGAGGCGGAGGTGTTGCCGGTCGAGGCGCAGATCACCGCCTTCGCGCCGGCGGCGACGGCAGCCGAGATCGCCACGGTCATACCCCGGTCCTTGAAGGAGCCGGTCGGGTTGGCGCCCTCGAACTTCAGCCACACCTCGCAGCCGGTCGCCCCCGAGAGGTCGGCCGACGCGATCAGGGGGGTCCCTCCCTCGCGCAGGGTCACCGCCGGCGTGCCGCCGAGCGGCAGGCGGTCGGCGTACTCCTCGATGACGCCCCGCCACTGGCGCCCGCCCGCGAGCGGTGACGCCGGCGTCTCACTGCGGTCGAGGGCACCGGTCATGGCCGGTGCAGTGTACGCAGCCGCCGGCCCGCCCCGGCCCGAGGGGAAAATGGGCGGCGGCGCCTCGCTGACGTGCGAGGCGCCGCCGATTCCCGCCGGGAGCGTGTGACGGGGTCAGCCGGAGGAGCCCCCCACCGCCGGCCGCGCCCGCGCCCTGACACGGGCGGTGCGACCGTCGGACTCTCCAGCCAGACCTCGTACCTTTGCTCTGGACGCAGCATGGGCCAGAACGCGTCCGGGTGCATCATCAAAATTGATGAAATGCTGCACCGGAGCCGCGCGCGGGGGCTCGCGCTACGCCTCCCCGCCCTCGACCCGGATGACGCTCGCCACGTCGCGCACGACCGCAAGCCCGCGCAGCGCGTGGAGGGTGGCCTGCACGTCGCGCTCCTTGGCGGCGTGGGTGATGAGCAGCAGCTGGGCGGTGTCGCCCGCACCCTCCTGCCACACGCTCCTGATCGACACGTCGTGCTCGCCGAAGGTCGCGGCGATCGCGGCCAGGACGCCCGACTCGTCGAGGACGTCGAGGAGGATGAAGAACTGGACGGTGTTCTCATCGAAGGACCGCAGGGGCTTGTCGGCGAGGAGGCTGCCGTTCGCGGGGCGCTCGCCGGACAGGACCGCGCGCGCGACGGTGATGATGTCGCCGACGACGGCGCTGGCCGTCGGAAGCGACCCGGCGCCGCGCCCGTAGAACATGAGGTCGCCGACCGCCTCCCCCTCGACGAAGACGGCGTTGAACGACTCGCGCACGCTCGCGAGGGGGTGGTGGTCGGGAATGAGGGCGGGATGCACCCGCACGCCCACCCGCCCGTCGGTCTCCTCCGCGATGCCGAGCAGCTTGATGACGTAGCCCATGCGCTCGGCGTGGGCGATGTCGGTCGCGGTGACGCCGGTTATGCCCTCCCGGTAGACGTCGCCCGCGACGATCCGGGCGTCGAAGGCCAGGGAGGCGAGGATCGCGGTCTTCGCCGCCGCGTCGAACCCCTCGATGTCGGCGGTCGGGTCCCGTTCTGCGTACCCGAGGCGCTGCGCCTCGCCGAGAGCTTCGGCGAACGACGCGCCCTCCTCGGTCATCTTCGTGAGGATGTAGTTCGTCGTGCCGTTGAGTATCCCGAGCACCCGGCGCACCCGGTCGCCGGCGAGCGACTCACGAAGCGGCTTGATGATCGGGATGCCCCCGGCGACGGCGGCCTCGTACTCGAGCCGCGCGCCCCGCGCGTCGGCCAGCGCGATGAGCTCCGCGCCGAGGGTGGCCACGAGCTCCTTGTTCGCGGTGACGACGCTCTTGCCGCCCTCGAGCGCCTCGGTGATGAGTCCCCGGGCGGGCTCGATGCCGCCCATGACCTCGACGACGATGTCAACGTCGGCGTTGGCCGTCACCTCGTGCGGGTCGGTCGTCAGGCGCAGGTCGGCGACCTCGCGGTTGCGGGAGAGGGTACGCACGGCGACGGGGCCGACCTGGAGGCGGGCGCCGAGCCGGCCGGCGATCTCGTCGGCGTGCTCGCGGAGCAGGTGCACCACCCCCGACCCGACGATGCCGCAGCCGAGCAGGCCGACGGTGAGCGTCCGCCGCCGCGGCTCGTCCACTTCCGTTTCCATGTTGTCGCCTCACACCCCTGTGCGTCCTGGTCAGGAAGTGTAGGGCGCGCTCCTCACGGCTCGAGCGGCGCGTCGCGGGCCACGACGTCGTCGAGGGTCTCACGACGGACGAGCACCCGCGCCTCACCGTCGGCGACGAGCACCATCGCGGGGCGCGGCAGGCGGTTGTAGTTGCTCGACATGGAATGGGCGTAGCCGCCCGTGGCGGCGACCGCGAGCAGCTCGCCCTCGGCGATCCCCGGGCCGAGCTCGACGTCGCGGCCGAGGACGTCGCCGGACTCGCAGTGCTTGCCGACGACGGTCACGCGCGAGGGCGCGGGGGCGCCGGCCTGGCGGCCGGCGGGCGCGAACGTGTAGCGGGCGCCGTACAGGGCGGGGCGCGGGTTGTCGCTCATGCCGCCATCGACGCTCACGTAGGTGCGCACCCCGGGCACCTCCTTGACCGTGCCGACGGTGTAGAGGGTGACGCCTGCCGGGCCCACGATCGACCGGCCGGGCTCGACGGCCAGCCGCGGCTCGCCCAGCCCCCGGCGGCTGCACTCCCGGCTGACCGCCTCGCGCAGGGCCCGCGCGTAGTCGCGCACGTCGAGGGCATCGTCGCCCTCGGCGTAGGCGATGCCGAGCCCGCCGCCGACGTTGAGCTCCCCGAGCACGGTGCAGTGGCGGGTGCGCACGTCGTCGAGCAGGCCGACGAGCAGCACCGCCGCGGCGCTGAAGACCTCAGCGGCGGTGACCTGGCTGCCCACGTGGCAGTGCAACCCCCGCACGTCGATCCGGGGCAGGGCGAGCGCACGCTCGACCGCGGCGTGGGCGAGGCCGGCGGACAGGGTGAAGCCGAACTTCGAGTCGTCGTCGCCGGTGCGGATGAAGTCGTGGGTGACGGCGGTCACGCCGGGCGTGATGCGCAGGAGCACGGCGTAGTCGTGGCGGAGCCGCTCCCCCAGCGCGGAGAGCCGCTCGAGCTCGGAGAAGCTGTCGGCGACGACCCGCCCGACCCCGAGCGTGGCGGCCTGGGCGAGCTCGGCCTCCGACTTGTTGTTGCCGTGCAGGAGCACCCGCTCCATCGGGAAACCCGCACGGGCGGCGGTGTGGAGCTCGCCGCCGCTGGCCACATCCAGGTGCAGGCCCTCCCGGGCGGCGATCTGGAGCACGCCGACGACGCAGAGCGCCTTGCCGGCGTAGGTGACCGCGACGTCGTCTCCGAACGCATCCCGGTACGCGCGCATGCGCCCGACGAGCTCTGCGTGGTCGAGGACGTACAGCGGCGTCCCGTGCTCCCGGGCGAGCGCGTCGACGTCCACGCCGCCGAGGCGCGCGAGGCGCCCGTCCGCGAACGCGGCCGTGCGCGGCCAGACGCCGGTCACATCCGTTCCGGGGCGCTCACGCCGAGCAGGTCGAGCGCGTTGACGAGCGTCTGGCGGGCCGCCACGCACAGCCAGTAGCGGGCCCGTGTGAGCTCCGGATCGTCGCCGACCACCTGGCACTGGGTGTAGAAGCGGTGGAAGCCCTCGGCGAGGTCCTCGGCGTAGTGGGCGATGCGGTGGGGCGCGCGCTGCTCCGCGGCGTAGGCCACGGTCTCCGGATAGGCGCCGATCCGGCGGACGAGCTCCACCTCCGCCTCGTGCGTGAGCCGGTCGAGCGCCGCGTCGGCGACGTCGCCGGGCACGACCCCGCGGGCGGTGGCGGTCCGCATGATGCCGGCGATGCGCGCGTGGGAGTACTGGACGTAGTAGACGGGGTTCTCGCGGTCCTGGCGGACGACCGCGGCGATGTCAAAGTCGATGGTGACGTCGGAGGAGTAGCGGAGGAAGGTGTACCGGGCGGCGTCGCCACCCACCTCCTCGATGAGCTCGTCGAAGGTGATGATGTCGCCGGTGCGCTTGCTCATGCGCACGACCTCACCGGCGCGGTAGAGGTTCACGAACTGGTGGAGCACGACCTCGACACGTCCGGGCTCGAGGCCGGCGGCGGCGGCGATGGCCTGCAGGCGGGCCACGTAGCCGTGGTGGTCAGCGCCGAGCACGTACACGAGCTGGTCGAAGCCGCGCTCGAGCTTGTCGACGAGGTACGCGCAGTCGGCCGCGAAGTAGGTCATCGCCCCGTCGGCCTTGACGAGCACGCGGTCCTTGTCGTCGCCGAACGTCGTCGTGCGCAGCCACGTCGCCCCGTCGCCCTCGTAGACGTGGCCGGCCGCCCGCAGACGCTCGATCGCGTCGGCGATGCGCCCTGACTCGTGCAGGGTCCGCTCCCCGAAGTACACGTCGAAGCGGACCCCGAGCGCGGCGAGCGTCGCCTTGATCCGCTCGAGCATCCGCGCGTACGCGGCTTCGGTGACGTCCTCGCTCTCGCCGGACGCCACGAGCTCGCGGGCCAGCTCGGCGATGTAGGCGCCGTGGTAGCCGTCCTCGGGGGGTTCCTCACCGCGGATTGCGGCGGCCACGCTCTCACCGAACCGCCGCATCTGGCCGCCGGCGTCGTTGAAGTAGAACTCCCGGGTGACCGCCAGGCCGGTGGCCTCGAGCAGCGCGGCGAGGGCGTCGCCGAGCGCTGCCTGGCGGCCGTGCCCGACGTGCAGCGGTCCGGTGGGGTTGGCGCTTACGAACTCGACGTTGACCCGTCGTGGCGGAACCTCGGCGGGCCGCCGCCCCCACGCGTGCCCCGCGGCGACGGCCGAGCGGACCACCTCCTCGAGCGCGGCGTGCGACAGCCGGAAGTTGACGAACCCCGGACCGGCTACCTCGGCCGCCGCGACGTCGGCGGGCAGCTCGAGGTGGTCGACGATGGCCTGGGCGATCTCGCGCGGCGGGCGGCCGACGGGCTTTGCCAGCCTGAGCGCCACGTTCGTCGCCCAGTCGCCGTGCGCGCGCTGGCGGGGACGCTCGAACGTGGGGTCGGCCGGGGGCAGGCCCGCCGCCGTCAGCGCGTTGCGCACGAGGTCGGCGAGCCCGTCCGCCGCGGTCACCGCCGAAGCCGTCGGCGGTGCGGGGCCGTCACCGCCCACCGCGGGCCTCGAGCAGCCGGCTGATGAGCTCCATGAGGTCGATCGGGTCGAAGGGCTTCGTCACGTAGGATTCCACCCCGAGGCTCGCGCCCTTGCGCAGGTCGGCGTCCATGGCCCGCGCGGACAGGAAGATGATGGGGATGTCGCGTGTGGCCTCGTCGCTCTTGAGCTCCTCGGCCACCTGCCAGCCGTTGACGTTCGGCATCATGACGTCGAGCAGGATGAGGTCGGGAGGGTCGGCGCGGACCTTGGCGAGCGCGTCCTCACCGTCGACGGCGGTGACCACCTCGTGACCCTCCATCTCGAGATTCACCTCGAGCAACCCGCGGATCACGTGGTCGTCGTCGACCGCCATCACCCGTGCCACGAGTCACTCCTCGCCGTCCGTTTCCGACAGCGGATGCTAGACCGCCCGCCCAGAAGCCGCAGATCGGCCCCCCGCCGGCACGCGACTCAGCGGCAGGCCCGCCGGAGGATCGGGTAGGGGTTCATGGGCGCGTCGTCGGCCGTGTACATGCCGACGTGGTTGTGTGGCGGGGTGCCGCGCGCGTTGCCCGAGGTGCCGACGGTGCCGATCCGCTGGCCGGCCCTGACCTCGTCGCCCACCTCGAGGCCGTCGCTGACGGTGTCGAGGTGGGCGTTGTAGATGCGGTGCCCGTCGACGACGTAGGTGACCGACAGCCCCCCGAGTCCGACGTCCTGGCGGGACACCCGCTGCACGACGCCGTCCGCCATGGCGACGATGGGGGTGCCGCGCTCGGCGAACACGTCGGTGCCCTCGTGGCTGCGGCTCCCGGTCCGCGGGAACCCCCAGTCGTTCACGAACTGGACGGTGCCGTCGACCGGGCAGCGGAACTCCCGCCAGGGCGGCAGACCGTCCTTGCCGGCGGCGATGCGGTCGGAGCCGGTGCGCAGGCGCTCCGCGGTCGTGGCGGACTGGCGCGCCACCTCCGCGATGCGCGAGGCGAGCTGCACGTTGTCCGCGGTGACCGTGCCCGCGTCGGTCGCCTCGGCGGTGGCTCGTTGCGCGCTCGCGAAGCCGACGAGCTCCCCGACGCGCTCGAGGTGCGCGGCGAGCGCGGCCGCGAGCCGCCCCTCCTCTCGGGGTGCCTCCGACGCCGCGGCGGTATGCGTCTCCTCGGCGAGGGCGAGGGCCTCCTCGGCGCGCTGGCGCGCCACCTCGCGGGCTTTGGCGCCCTCCGTCAGGCGGTCGACGGTCTCCTGCGCCTCCTCGAACTGGCTCACCCGCGCGCCGAGCATGGCGTTGAGGTACCCGAGACCGGCTACGAACTGGCGGGGGTTGCGCGAACGGACGACCGCCTCGAGGGCCACCATGGCCGGTGTCTGGCTCGTGCTGCCGGCCTGGTAGGCGGCGACCGCCTCGGCGGCGAGATCCTCCCGTATGCCCTCGAGCCGCGCCGTCGACCGCCGCAGCTCGCGCTCGGCACGGCGGATCCGGGCCTCCGTGTCGGCGAGGCGCTTGCGGGCGTCCTCGAGGTCGTAGCGGGCGACGACGAGGTCACCGCGGGCCCGGTTCGCCCTGCCCAGGGCGGACACGAGGCCGGCCTCCGACGCGGACAGCTCCGCCCGCGCGGCGTCGAGCGCCTGGGCGAGCCGCGTCCTGCGCTCCTCCTCCCGGAGGAGCGCCTCCTGGCGGGCGGCTTCCTCACGCTCGGCCTGGAGGCGCGCGGCCTCCTCCGGGTCGGGCGCCACCGCGTCCGGTGGGGGGTCGGTGGGCGGCACCGGCGGCTCGAGCTGGACGGCCAGCGCGGGGACGGGCAGTGCGGTCGCCAGCAGTGCGAACAGGCACCCGAGCCAGATGGTGGCCCGGATGCCCGTCGCGCCGCCGCATGCGGAGGGGCGCAACATGGGCCCAAGGATGTCGTCGTGAGCCCGTCGGTGCATCCCCAAAGATGATGATGCTGCGCAGGGGTCAGCCCGCGGGGTCGAGCTCCACGCGGCGCAGCAGCTGCGCGTTGAGCGCCACCACGATGGTGGACAGGCTCATGAGCACCGCACCGAGCGCCATCGGAAGCACGAACCCGATCGGGGCGAGCACGCCGGCGGCGAGGGGGATCGCCGCGAGGTTGTACCCGGCCGCCCACCACAGGTTCTGCACCATCTTGCGGTAGCTGGCCTGCGACAGCCGGCGGATGGCCACGACCCCCCGTGGGTCATCGGAGGCGAGGACGATGCCGGCCGACTCGATCGCCACGTCGGTGCCTGCGCCGATGGCGATGCCGACGTCGGCCCGGGCGAGCGCCGGGGCGTCGTTCACCCCGTCGCCGACCATCGCGACCGCCTCGCCGCGGTCCTGCAGGCCGGCGACCTTCGCGTCCTTGTCCTCGGGCAGCACCTGGGCGAACACCTCGTCGATGCCGAGCTCGGCGGCGACGGCGTCGGCGACCTCCTGGGCATCGCCGGTGATCATCCCGACGCGCACGCCGAGGTCGTGCAGTAGGCGCACGGCCTGCCGGGAGGAGTCGCGGACCTCGTCCTCCAGGGCGAGGACGCCGACGACCTCGCCGTCACGGACCACCGCGAGGACGGCTGCACCCCGGGACCGCCACGCCGACACCTGCTCGTCGAGTGCGGCGGGCAGGGTGAGGCCGCGTTCGCGCAGCAGTGCGGGTCCGCCCACGGCGACGGGGCCGCCCTCGATGTCCGCCTCGACCCCGCGGCCGGTCAGTGACCGGAACCGCGACCCCTTCGGCGCGGGGACCTTGCGGTCGTGGGCGGCGCTGACGATGGCGCGCGCCAGCGGGTGCTCGCTGTCGGCCTCGACCGCCGCGGCGAGGGCGAGCAGCCGGTCGCTGTCCCCGTCCACCGCGGCGACGCCAGTGAGGACGTGCTGCCCGCGGGTCAGCGTGCCGGTCTTGTCGAACATGACGACGTCGATCTCGCGCATCCGCTCGAGCGCCCGGCGGTCCTTGACGAGGATGCCGCTGCGGGCCGACTTCGCCGTCGAGATCGACACGACGAGTGGGATGGCGAGGCCGAGGGCGTGCGGGCAGGCGATGACGAGCACGGTCACCGCCCGAACGACCGCGGCGTCGGGCCGGCCGAGCACGGTCCAGGCCGCGACGGTGAGGACGGCCGCGGCGAGGGCGGCGAAGAACAGCAGCGCGGCAGCCCGGTCGGCGAGGACCTGCGTCCGTGAGGAGGACGCCTGCGCCTCCGCGACCAGCCGCTGGATGCCGGCGAGGGTCGTGTCGTCGCCGACGGCGTCGACCCGCACCCGGATCGCCGAATCCGCGGCGACGGTCGCGGCGACGACCCGGTCGCCCTCCCCTCGAGCCACGGGGTTGGCCTCGCCGGTGATCATCGACTCGTCGAGCTCGGCGGCGCCCTCGACGATCGTGCCGTCGGCGGGGACGCGCCCGCCGGGGCGGACGAGGACGATGTCGCCGACCTGCAGGTCGGCGACCTTCACGGTCTCGGTGTCGCCGGTGACGGTGAGCCGCTCCGCGTCGTCGGGCAGCAGCTCGGCGAGCGCCGCGAGTGCGCCGCGAGCCTGGCCGATGGCTCGCATCTCCAGCCAGTGGCCGAGCAGCATGATCGTGATGAGCAGCGCGAGCTCCCACCACACCTCGACGGTGAACAGCCCGAGCGAGGTGGCGAGCGAGGCGGCGTAGGCGACGCTGATCGCCATCGCGATGAGCAGCATCATCCCCGGCTTGCGCTGCCTGGCCTCGGCCAGCCCACCGGTGAGGAACGGCCAGCCGCCGTAGAGGAGGATGACCGTCCCGAGGACCGGGGCGAGCCACTCGTGGCCGGGGAACTCCCACACCCCGTAGCCGAACCAGTGGCGCAGGTGCTCGGAGTAGTAGACGACCGGCAGGGTGAGCAGCAGGGTCAGCCAGAACCGGTCGCGGAACATGGCCGCGTGGTCACCGTGGTCGTGGCCGCCGTCTCCCTGGCCGCCGTCTCCCTGGCCGACGTGGGTCTCGCGGACGTGGAGCTGGTCGTGCTGGCCGTGCCCGTGGGTGCTCACTGCGCCTCCTGCCCGGACTGCGGCTTCGTCCAGCGTCGGGACGTCGTGTGCCATGGTCGGGTCCCCTTTGTCACTCGGTGACGGTCACGGTGGTCTGCATCCCGGCTTCGCGGTGCCCCGCGACGGAGCAGTAGGCGGTGTAGGTGCCGGGTTCGTCTATGCGCAGTGCGCCCTTGGCGGTGCAGCCGGGGTCCGCGGCGACGTGGAAGTCGACCTCGTCGATGACGAAGTCGTGGGTCAGGTCGGTCGAGGTCAGCCCGATCGCGACGTCCTCGCCGGCGGTCAGGGCGATCTCCTGGGGGTCGAAGGCGAACGCGCTGGCCGCGACGGGGATCGTGCGGGCGCCCTCCGCGACCGGGGCGCGGTCGCCGTGGTGGCTGTGCCCGTCGTGGGCACGCCCCCGGCGGGGCGGTCGGCGCAGCCCGCCAGGGGGCGATGGTGGCGAGCGCCAGGATCGCCGCGACGGCGCCACTCTGCAGCGCTGGTCGTGACGTGCTCATCGCAAGCCTCCTACTCGCGTCCCATTACATGATGGGCAGGGACGACTGCGTGAAGCGGCTGCGCCGGATCGGGGGGCAGATCAGGGGCTTGCAGCGGATGATCGAGGAGGACACCTACTGCATCGACATCCTCACGCAGGTCTCCGCCGCGTCGAGGGCGCTGCAGAGCGTGTCCATCGGCCTGCCCGACGATCACGTCCGCCACTGCGTGCGGGAGGCCGCCACCGGCGACGACCCCGCCCGCACCGACGAGATGATCGGCGAGGCGACGAGGGCCATTGAGCGTCTCGTCAAGTCCTGACGGCTGCTACCATCGTCCCACCCCGCCCGCGTAGCTCAGGGGATAGAGCGTCTGCCTCCGGAGCAGAAGGCCGCAGGTTCGAATCCTGCCGCGGGTACAAAACCACCTCTGATCTGACCGGCGGGTTTACCCTCCAGACGGTACCCCGCGCGGCGCCGTTCGGCGCCAAGACCGCCCAGGCGCCCAGGCAATCGACCGCTACCTCTACGAGCCGCGGGTCCCACGCCCGCAGAGTTCGATCGCTAGGCCGCAAGTGAGAGAGAAGTAGCATATCTAACTACTAACCAGTTCTATGAAGGTTGACCGTCACCTACAAGCAACTCAGAATCGTCGTCTGACCACGGCTCTTCGGCAACGGTCGGATCGATCTCGCCCCAGCTGGCGTTGGAATTAGCGAACTCGATCAATTGGCGGGTCTGCTCTTCAAACCGGGAGCCCAAAGCGCGCAGTCGGCGAAGTTGGCGGACCCAGCGTCCCCGCTCGGAGAAACTATTACTACCGTATGCCCACTGCCGTAGTGCTTCACCGAGTTGTGCAGAACCATCCGCTACCTCTTGCTCATCACGCGCATCGAAGCCTGCGAGCAGGCGTGACCAGCCAAGGAACAGCTTTGCATGGTTGTCGATACTGGAGGCGCCTTCGAGACAATCGATCGCCTCGGCGTATCGCCCTTGATGGTGCAGAAGCTGCCCCAGAGTTGAGAGTGGACGCAAGTTGGTGGGATCGTGCTGGAGGCTTTCACGGAGCAGTGCTTCAGCGAGTTGGTGGCTCCCGTGTTGCCGCGCGAGAGCTGAAGCCCTGCCGAGTTCCCGCGCAGCGGCCTGTAGTCCCTCCGCCGCTCCAATCCGGACGGCTGCAAGGGCGTAAAGCAAGCAGGCAAGGTTGACATCACCCCGGTCGCGCAAGAAGCGAGCTATACCCTTAAGCGGACCGATCGATTGTGGCCCGCTGCGCACAGCCAAGGCCGCCAAGTTCTCGTGCGCGTCTTCACTTGAGACCTCGCTTCGGACGTTCGCCCGAACGGGTCGCGGCATCATAGCGAGCACCATATACGGTGTCAACGCGGCACCAGTGTTTCCTTTCCGTCGGCCGCCGGCCGCGCCCCTTTGGCGTACAGCAGGACGAATTCGGCCTCTCCACCTCGCCGCTCAGCTCGAGCGCTTCGGCGCCGCTGCCCCACCACGATGACCCCGGCGCCGACAACACCGCCGCTCCGCCCGCTCGTCGGCTCGCTCGTCGGGCAGGTAGTAGTCGGCCTCGTCGGGGTCACAAGTACGTGGACGGGCCAAGCAACTACCTGCGGGAAGCAAGTCCGTCGATGTTTGGGACGTGAGGCATGGAATTGACACCTGAGCAGCGATCCCTTCGCTTCCGCTTGGCTGCACATGCGAGCTGGGCACGCACGAGCGATCGGACGAAGAGAACACGGCGCGCCCGCGAACGCGTTGATGCGCCGTTTCGACGACGAGGTGGACCCGGACCGCCGGCTCTGCGAAACCGAGCGGCACGGCGACCTGCGCCTGCGCACGGAGGGGACGGTCATCGTTCACAGTGAGCAACCCGGCTACCGGGACGGGCTCCAGCGGCTAGCTGACGGCGTCGCCGGCCTTGGCGGCGGCCGCACTGTTCGCCATGGAGCACCGCCTGCTGCGCTGAGCGCCGCGCGGAACGGGTATGCCACCGCCAGTGGGCGCATCCTCGATCCAGCGAGCCGCCGCTGTTCCGCGCGGATGCCTACCCGGCGCGCAGTTCCGGAAGGAGGCCCGCCGCGTGCTCGAAGTGCTCCATGTGATGCGGTTGCGGCCAGAAGGCGATGAACTCGCGGATGCCTGTCTCCACGAAGCGCGTCACGATCCGTTCGAACCAGTCCGAGTTGGCCCAGGCATCGAGCCCGCTTGTCGGAGCGAGGCGCGACTCGATCAGCAGCAGTGACCTGCGCAGGCTGGACGGGTCCCGCCCCGCCGACTCGCAGAGCTGATCGAGCGCGCTGTTCTGCTGTCGGGTGCGTGCGGCGATCTCGTCCAGGTCCGCACCGAACGGGCCGTGGGTGTTCCACACGTCGCCGTGGCGGGCGGCGGTGCGCAGCACCGTGGGTGACTGGCCGGCGATGATGATCGTCGGCCGCGGTTGCTGGACGGGGGCGGGCACCACGGGGACGCCGTCGCTGCGGTAGTGCTGTCCGCAGTGGCGAACGGGTTCGTCGCCGGCGCGAAGCCAGCGATCCACCACCTCGACGAACTCGGAGAAGCGCTGCACCCGCTCACGCGCTCCCCAGTAGGGGGTGCCGGTGGCGGCGTGGTCGAAGGCGGCGATGCCGCAGCCCAGACCCAGCTCGAGCCGTCCGCCGGAAAGCACGTCAACGCTGGACGCCGCCTTGGCGAGGACCGCGGGGTGGTGCAGGATCGGGTTGCTGGCCAGGATCCCGACCCGGATCCGCGTCGTGGACGTCGCCATGGCGGTCAGCGTCGTCCAGCCGTCGTGCCATACCCCGTGCAGGTCGCGGGGGTCGCCCATGTGGTCGGCGACGTGGATGACGTCGAACCCCAGCTGCTCGCACATCCGCCAGCGCTCCCGCAGCTCGTCGAACGGTGCGTCCTGCGGGACCTGAATGCCGAACCTCACCGCTTCCGTCGCCATCCCCAATGCCTCCCCTCGTCCGGCCGTCCGGCGCGTCTGGGGCCCAGAGCATGCCGCTCGGGCCCCAGACGAATGCAGATCCCTCGTCAGCCGCTCTGTGCGCGGTGCTTGCGGATCGTGTCGGCGTCCCACTCGCCGGTGCAGTAGGCGATGTGCTCGGCGATGCGTCCGTCCACGATCCGCACGAGCTCGAGCTCGCGGTACATGCGCTGCTGTCCGTCCCGGGTCAGGCTGACCTCGACCTCGAAGGCCTGCCAGTCGGACGGGTCGAAGGACCGGACCTGGACGTCGGTGACCGCGTCGACGCCGGCGAGCTCGTCGCCGAGGTGCGTGCTGATGGCGTCGGCGCCCTCCAGCTCGAACCGCCACTGCGGGACGTTGCAGTCCACGGTTGCGTCGTCGTGGTAGACGTCACGCAGTGCCGCGGCGTCCCGGTGCTTCAATGCCTCGCTGTACCGCTCGGCGGTCGATTGCGTGCTCTGGGCGATGGTGCTCATAGCGTTTCCTTTCTCGTTGACGGGTTGCCGGTCCGCGCGACGCAGGTCACGGGAGGAGACGGTAGAAGCGGAAGAAGTCGTGGTCGATCGGCAGGATCTCGGTGGTGGAGAACCCTGCTTGGTTGCCGTAGGCGCGCAGGGTCGCGGGTCGCAGGAGCGTGCCGGTCGCGGCGGAGGGCTGGCGGGACATGCCCACCGGGAGGCAGTGCAGGACGCTGGCGGCGTACAGGAACCGCTCGAAGTCGTCGGCGGGCGCGGCGAACTCGTCGCCGACCCTCTCGTCCATCACGATGACGCAGCCGTCGTCGGCGAGCACCTCGCGGATCGCGCGCAGCGTCTCGACGGGGTGCGGCAGGTCGTGCAGCGCCTCGAAGACGAAGGCGACCTCGTAGCGGTCGCCGGGTGGATCGGCGGCATCGCGCGTGTCGAACTCGACCCGCTCCTCCAGTCCCAGCGCCGACGCGGTCGCGCGGGCCTGCTCGATGGCGGGAGCGTCGAGGTCGATGCCGTCCACGTGGATGGTCGGGTAGCCACGAGCGAGCGCGATCGAGGACCACCCCGCGCCGCAGGCCACGTCGAGCACCCGGGCGGGCGGTGCCGCCTCCAGCCGCTGGTGCACGTCGGGGACGCCGTCGGGCAGCCAGGTGGAGGTGAGCAGGTGGGTGAAGGACGGCCGGTTGAACCCGGCCTGGCCGATGCGGACGTGCTCCCCGAAGTCCCCGAAGGCCAGTCCGGTCCCGGACCGGTAGGCCTGTTCGAGGTCCGGCAGGAGCGGGGGCAGCGCGACGAGGAAACGCGCGAGCGGGGCGATGTAGGCGAGGCTCTCCTCGTCCAGCAGCGCCTCGGCGTGGCCTGCCGGCAGGCGGTAGCGGCGGGCCTCCGGCGACGCGGACGGGTCGTCGACCGAGACGATCCCGGCGGCTGCTTGCTGCTCCAGCCACTCGCGCGCGTAGCGTTCGTGGACGCCGGCGGCGCCCGCCAGATCCGCCGCCCGGGCGTCGGGATGCTGGGCGAGCCAGGCGTACAGGCCCAGGTCGACGCCGAGCTGGACGGTGACGAGCTCGAACGCGCCGATGCTGGCGCCGAACAGCCGCTCCGCCAGCGCGACCGCCTCCTCGTGCGGTTCGGGAAACGGGGCGACCTGCGGGGGGACGGGCGTGGTGGTCATCGCTACCTCCTCGGGTTGGGCTGTGTGCACCCAGGGCGTGAGATGGCGGCTCACACCGTGAGGAGGCCGTGATGAGGCGGGTCGCTACAGCTGCCAGACCGTGGGCCGCTCCGGCTCGTAGCGGCAGAACGTGCCCGTCCGCACGGCGCTGCGCAGGTGGCGCCCCAGCTTCGGATGGACCCGCTCGACGGCCGTGATCGCGTCGCGGATGCGCCGGGTCACGGTGCTGCGCGCCCGCTCTGCCGGGTCACCGGTGCGCCGCGGTCGTCCGGCCAGTCCGTAGGCGCCGGCCAGCTGATCGACCAGGAGGTCGTGTTCGGCTCGTGCCCGCTCCGCGCGGACGCCGTCCCCGGCGGCCTCCGCCTCGGCGAGCTCGTCCTCCAGCTCGGACAGGCGCCGGCGGTAGGCGGCACGCGCCGTCGCGTCCAGGGCGGGTCCAAGGTCGCCCGGCGCGCCCATGCCCGCCTCCGGCACCGGGCCGGAGCCGCTGCCCGGCACGGCGAGGTCCAGGACGTGGAACTCACGGCCCGGCTCGGCGAGCAGGCGCGCCAAGTCGTGCAGGCCCTTGCGGTCGGGGACGTGCACGGTCTTCCCGTCGAACGTCAGCCGCCACAGGCCGCCGTCGCGCCGCAGCGTGTTGCCGCCTGGCGGTCCGGTGTCGACAGCGTCCGTCGGTCCCGGTGGTGCCACTTCCTCGGCGAGGCGGCCGACGCGGTGCAGCAGCCCGAGGGATCCGTAGGCGGCGTGGGCGGCTTGGAGGTGGTCTGGGTCACGCAGTACCCGCGCGGCGTCCAGGTGGGTGCGCGCCACCAGCAGCGCGCCCACGGGTTCGTTGGCGGCCAGCGCCGCCGTGAAGTGCCTCCGGGCTGCGTCCTGGTGGCCCTGCAGGGCCGCGAGGACGCCGAGCTGGCGCTCCACCGACCCGTACAGCATGGCGCCGATGCCGTCCACGGCGTGTCGCCGTCGGTACGGGAGCAGCTGCTCGTACGCGGTCGGGGCGGCCGGGTGGCCGCCGAGCATGAGCAGCACGTCGCAGAAGACGACGCTGGTGGACATCCACTCGGAGTCGAGCGGGGTGTCAGCGAGTACGTCGGCTGCCCGGTCGATGTGCCGGCGCGCCTCCGCCATCTGCCCGAGCTGCGCGCAGCGCATCGCGTGGACGTTCCACCAGGCGGCGCCGATGTCGGGGGGGATCAGACGAGCGGTCTCGGCCAGATCCTCGGCGGCCTGCTCGGCCTGTCCTCGTTCCGTGTGGAGGAACCAGGACAGGACGAGCCCGAGCACGTGCGCGTTGAAGCTGCCGGCGGACCGGCCGACGGCCCGTGCCTCGGCGAGGTGGCGATCGGCGTCGGCGAGGTCTCCGCGCACGGCGCAGCGCATGCCGCGCCACAGCGGCACGTACCACTGGTAGAGCGGCTGGCGCAACGTCCCCGCCGTCCGCGCGTAGGCCTCGATCTCCTCGTCTGAGCCGGCCACGTCGCCCGTCTCGAGGAGCGCGACGAGCCGGAGACGTCGCCCGAGGAGCTCCAGGCGCCGGTCGCCGAGCGAGGTGGCCAGGGCGATGATCTCGTCGGCCTCCGACTGCCGTGTCTCGCTGTCGTGCGGGCCCGCGATCGCGTCGCAGTGCGCGGCGAGGGCGTACGCGAGCCCGTGCTCGTCCCCGGCGCCGCGTGCCAGCCGGACGGCGGCCTCGGCGAGCCCGACCCGGACGGGGATCGGCTCGGTATAGGACAGGGCGACGGACAGCCGCGCGAGCAGCCGGGCACGCAGGGACGCGGCCGTCGGGTCGAGCCGGTCGAGCGCGTCGCGCAGCAGCTCGATCTGCTCGTCGTCGAACAGGTGAACCTCGAAGCCCCCGGCACCCCCGGCCAGGCCAAGGGCGGCGCGCGCGAGCTGCTCGGGCCGATCCTGGTCGCGCGCGCGCCCTGCCGCATCCAGGAGCACCGCTCTCGCACGCGTCGGATCCCCGGCCGCGGCCAGCGCCTCCCCGAAGGCGAGCAGCAGCTCGGTGCGGTCACCCGCAGTCGGATCGAGCGCCAGGGCCTGCAGGGCGCGCTCGTACAGCCGCGCGGCCTGCTCGTAGGCGAGCAGCTCGAGGGCCTGGTCGGCGGCCAGGACGGCATAGCGCACGGCGCGCTGGGCGTGTCCCGCGACCGCGGCGGCGAGCCAGTGGTGCGCCAAGGCGGACAGCTCCACCGTTGCGCCCCCCTCCAGCATGGCTTCGAGCGCCTCACCGACACGCTCGTGGAGGCGCAGACGGCCGGCCATCCCCGCCCGGTCCAGCAGCGCCGCGCGGACGAGCGCGTGCCCGAACGCGTACCGGCCGACGGCGACCTCCCCGATCAGGTTCGCGCGCCTTGCAGGGTCCAGTCGATCGATCAGCTCGCGCGCCTGCAGGCCGGTCGTCTGCTGGACGACGTCCAGGCCGAACGTCTCGCCGACCGTGGCGGCGACTTCCAGGAGGTCCAGCGTGTCGGCGGGCAGATGCTGCAGGCGCTGGCGCAGCACGTCACGGACGCCGGGTGGCAGCTCGCCCACCTCCTGCCCGTCGAACCCGGCGAGCTCCCCCCGTGCGTGGAGGAGCCTCAAGAACTCCCGGACAAACAGTGGGTTGCCGGCGGTGTGACGCTGCAGTGCCGCCGCCACCCGTTCGGGGAGCTCGGGCCCGACCGTCTCCCGCGCAAGCTGGGCGATCTCTGGGACGGTCAGCCCGTCGAGGTCGCAGCGGGTCCCGTGGCGCGCAAGGTCAGCCACCGCCTCGCCCAAGGCCGCGTCCGTCCCCGCCTCCTCGGAGCGCACGGTCACCAGCAGCGCCGCCGGTAGCCCGCGGAGGGCCGGGGCCAGGAAGGCCAGCAGCCGCAGCGACGCCAGATCCGCCCAGTGGATGTCCTCGATCACCATGAGCAGGGGCCGGAGGACGCAGGCCGCTCGGACGGCGTCCGCAACGGCGTCGAACAGCTCCAGCCTGGCTGCTTCGGGGTCATCGACCGTCGGTCCCCGGCCCGCCTCCACCGTCGGTGTCAGGCGCGCGATCGCGGTGGCGTCCCGGGCCCCGGCCGGAAGGCCGCGCATGAGCTGGCGCCAGGGCCAGAAGGCGGGTGCCGTGCCGGCGTGGCACGAGGTCCACACGACGTCGAAGCCGTGGCCGCGGGCGCAGTCGGCGGCGCGTCCAGCCAGCCACGACTTGCCGATGCCGGCCTCCCCGGCGACGACGACGAGCTCCCCGAGTCCGTCCCGCGCCCGTTGCAGCACGTCATCGAGCTGGGCGAGCGTCCGCTCGCGCCCCGCCAACCTCGGCGCCGTGCCCACGGTCGAAGTCTGACCGATCGGGCAGGGACGTTCCAGCAGAACGGGTGTCAGGCCGCAGGCCTGGCTCTGGCGCGCTCACGGTGTGAGTCGGTTTCTCACGCGGTGATGGAGGCGACCGGCGACTACTGGAAGCGTTCTACACCTGCTCGAGGACGCCGGGTGTTGGCTGTCCTCGGTTGCCTCGGACATCACTGGTGTCTCGGGCCGGGCGATGCTTGAAGCGCTCATCGAGGGTCAGCGAGACCCGGCCGTGTTGGCCGACCCAAATTTCATCCCAGGGTGCGGCTCTCCTGGAGGGACGTTATGCGGCCTGTGGGATGGTGCTGTGGGCGTAGCGTGACTGGTGGACACGTTGGTGTTCTCGGGCCAGGTGCATGTCTCAGTAGGCGTCGAAGTCACCGTTGCTGAACAGGGCGCGCAGTTTGAGGACGGCTTCGGCGCCCTGGACGCTCCAGCGGGCGCCGGTGATGTCCATGCGGTCCTTGATGAGGAATCGGCAGGCGCAAACCAGAGGACTGCGTGGGCTTTGTCGCGCACCCAGGGTTCGGCGTCGGGGTCGCCCTCGGTGAAGAACGACCAGGCCGCGCCCCACAAGTACTCCAGGACGTGAACGAAGTCGACCACGATCGAGACGGTGACGCCGCGTTTGCCAGCTTCGATCTTGATGCGGTCGATCTGGTGGTTGTTGCCGTCGACCAGTGCGATCCATTTGTGGGTGTGGCCGGGGTCGCGGCGTTGGGCCTCGTCGAACATCCGAC
>Ga0247713_1000144_pt1 | contig 51113 bp, 58 predicted proteins | sample 21E_NmetaG_FD_189936 | JGI IMG/M metagenome (GOLD analysis project Ga0247713, IMG submission 189936) | Soil microbial communities from hillslope of Landscape Evolution Observatory, University of Arizona, Oracle, AZ, United States - 2-1-E_N | ecosystem: Engineered > Artificial ecosystem >...
GCCGCCACGCGGCGTCGAGGATCTCCCGGCGCGTCGCTTCCCGGCGTCTGGCCCGCAAATCGGTGGTCACCACTTCTTTCCCTAACGGTGTTCGATAGTTCTAACACCGTTAGAAAAACTGATGGGCCGCCGACTGTCAAGACTGGGCAGGACATCGGCCGTCGGCGGCGAAGTCCTTGGGCACCCAGGGCCCTGTCCGGGACTCGCTCCCTTCCATGCAGGTCCCGCGTCGTCGTGCGCGCACGAAGGAGAGCTGCGATGAACAAGCGGATCGGCCTGGTGGCCGTGACCATGCTGCTGCTGGCCTCGCTGGTGGCCCCCGCGGGCGCCTCGACCAGCGTCCGACCCACCTTCCGCACCGAAGACGTGTTCTTCAAGTGCCACGGCGACACGAAGGTGTATCAGGTCAACTGGCTGGCCGGGGTCGGCAACCAGTCGACGTACATGAAGTGGGACACCGAGGCCCCGACACAGTCGGTCACGGACGGGGCGGGTTGTGGGGCACTGGACACCGGCGGCACGACGAACCCCGTGTACAGCCCCACGTTCCTGGGCTACTACGAGGGCAACCTGCGCGACATGACGGTGCGGCTGCACCACCTGCTGCTCAGCAACACGCGCGGTGGGCAGCCGATGAACCTCAGCGTGCACCTGGTGGTCGACGGGGAGCCGCTGTGCCCACCCGGCCCGACACAGGGATGCAAGATCGACGTCACGCCGACCCCGTCGGAGACCGGCGCCAGCGAGGTGTTCGAGTTCTCCCTGACCAACCTCGGGTTCGCCGACGACATCGTCGACGAGCAGGGCAACGTCGTCGGCACCAACCGCGGCGGTCTCGCTCGGGAGGATGGTGACGGCCGGCACGAGTACGAGATCCTGCTGATGGTCGGGCTTTCCCAGTACCCCCGCCCTGGCGCGTGGGTGTGGGACACCACCGAGGTGCCCTCCGGGATCACCTTCAACCCGGACAAGCTCGCGGCGGCGACGGCCAAGGTGACGCTGCCGAAGTAGGTGGTGCCGTCTGGGATCAGCCGGCGAGCAGCAGGAACCAGACGACGTAGCCGACGACTGCGGCCAGCACTCCCGCGCCCGCCCAGGTGAGCACCCGGCGGCGGGTTGACCGCATCGCTGGCGTCAGCGGCGGCAGCAGCCGGCCGACGAGCGCGCCGGCTGCAGTCATGAGCACCAGGTACAGGACGAGGATCCAGTTCTCGGCCTGCGGTGCGGCGGCCTCGACGATGTACGCCGAGACCGGCAGGGCAAACGCCGAAACGCACAGCAGCAAGACGAACGCCGCGATGCGGATCCAGAAGGCACGGGCGCCGGAGCCAGCCGTGTTGTTCATTCGGTCAGCCTAGGGGTCGACGGCCGGCGAGCAGACGACCCAGCCGCTCGCCGAGGTGCCGGCGTGTCGTCGACTGCCGCCAGCCACCGTGCGTGCGTCCCGGCAGTTCCCCGGCCAGCGCGCCCCGTGACGCCGGCTCGCCTACACCGCGGGTGAGCAGGCGCGCCGAGTACTGCGCGACCGCCCACTCGGTGACGCGAGGTGCAGCCCGGTGTGACGCCAAGACCCACCACGCCAGCAGCCCGGCGGTCGTCTGGCGCCTTGGGCGAGTCGCGCACCTGACGATGGCTGCGGCCACCCGTTCCGGCGCGGCCGCCGGAGGGATGGCCCTCAGCTGGCGACCCGTGCGGTTGCCGGCCCGCTGGAACATCGGGGTGTCGACCGGCCCGGGCAGCACGGAACACACATGGATGTCCCGGTCTCCCAGGACCGCCTGGCGCAGGCTCAGCGCCAGGCCCCGGATCGCAAACTTGCTCATGACGTACGCGGGCACGAGCGGGTTGGGGACCAGGCCGAGGATCGACGACACGAGGACGAGAACGCCGGCGCCCTGCCGGCGGAAGACCTGCAGGGCCGCGCGTGCGCCCAGGGCCGCCCCGGTCACGTTGACGTCGACCAGCTGCTTGACGTCGTCCGGAGTGTGATCCTCCAGGTGGCCTGCCACCAGCACCGCGGCGGCCTCCACCCAGACGTCGACGCGGCCGTAGCGATCAACCGTCGCTTGGGCCAGCCGGTCGATGTCGGTGGGAATCGCGATATCGGTCTCCACGACCATGGCCGACCCACCGACGGCCTCGCACGCCGTCGCCACATCGTGGAGGTCGTCCACGCTGCGGGCGGCGAGCACGACGGCGCAGCGCCGGCGGGCGAACGCCATGGCTGTGGCGCGCCCGATGCCGCTCGAGGCGCCGGTGATGACCACCACGGCCTCGGCGACGGGTCGCGAGCGGCTCATCCGTCTGGCTCCGTCACGAACGCCTCGACGATGTCGGCAAGCATGCGCGGGTTGCTGTAGGTCATGGCGTGACTTCCGCCGGGCACCACCTGCAATCGTCCGTACGGTAGCCCGGCGGCAACCTGCTCGGCCCAGCGCTGGGGGACGATCGCGTCCCGGCTTCCCCGGACCACCAGCGCCGGACAGCCGACCCGCGGCAGCTGGTCCTCGACGGTGTGCGCAAATGCGGAGCGCGTCGTCGCAACCAGTCGCCGCGGACCGGTGCCCAGCCAGTCGAGCACCTGCAGCGGCCCCAGGGACAACGGCTCGCGGAACGCGTCGAGGAACACCCGCCACGCGTGGGCCGGCACGGTCCTCGCCGCAGCGTCCATCGTCGGGCCTTCGAGCACCACGTGGCTGATCCGTGCAGGGTGGCGGGCGGCGGCTTCCACGACGATCTGGCACCCCATGGAGTTGCCGACCAGCGCGACCCGATCCAGCGCGACGGCGTCCATCCAGTCAATCACCGCGTCTGCCAACCCCGCCATGTCCAGCATCCCGGGTGGCGCATCGCTGCGCCCGAACCCGGGCAGGTCCGGCACCCACACCGGCACACGGCCGGCCAACTCGTCGGCAACGGGCAGCAGGTAGCGCCCGGAAAGCCCGAGTCCCGCGACCAGGACGACGACCGGCCGCCGGCGCGGGGCACTGCGTCGAGGCCGTCGCGCCCACATCCACCGATCGTTCACCTGCGCCGGCTCGAGGGTGAACCGTCCCCGCGCCTGCAGGTACCGGCGTAGCGCAGGCGCCGGGCCTGCCAGGCGGAACCGCCGACGCCGAGGCGGGGTGGTCAGCACGTTGGCCCTCCAGTGGCTCGGGGTGGCCCAATCCCCACCGGCGGCACCGGCAAACGTCGCGGCCGCGGCGCGGCGCCGGGGTTTGGCCGGCGTGCGGGTCGCGGCAGGATGCTGGGGCGCCGCCCGCCGGCGGCCGGACAGGAGGGAACGTGGTCGAGCGCTTCGACGCCGTCGTCGTCGGCGGCGGCCACAACGGCTTGGTCGCGGCGATCACGCTGGCGGAGCACGGTCGGTCCGTGTTGGTCTGCGAGGCCAACGACCGCCTGGGCGGGGCGGTGGCCACCGAGCAGCTGACGCTGCCTGGGTTCGCGCACGACACCTTCTCGGCGGTGTACCCCGCGTCGGTGGCATCGCCGGTGCTGACGCGGATGCCGCTGGGCCGCTACGGCCTGGAGTGGGTGCACCCCGAGGTGGTCATGGCGCACCCATTCGACGACGGCACCGCGGCAGCGTTGTCCGCCGACGTCGAGTCGACCGCTGCCAGCCTGAACCAGGCGACGGCCGGCGACGGTGACCGCTGGCGTGCGTTCGTCGCACCCTGGCTGCAGTCGTTCCCGGCGCTGCGAGGGGTGATGCTCGGCGGCTTCCCGCCGATCCCGGGTGCTGCCCGGTTGCTGGCGCGCCAGCGGATCTCGGGGACGCTGGAGTTCCTGCGGCTGGTGCTGGCGCCGGCCGAGGCGCTGGCCGATGAGCTGTTCACCGGGGACGCCGCGCGGGCGTGGTTGTACGGGTCGGCCCTGCATGGCGACGTCGCGCCGGACAACGCCGGCAGCGCCATCGCCGGCGTCTACCTGAAGCTGATGGGCCATGCGGTCGGGTGGCCCAGCCCACGCGGCGGCGCGGTCCGGCTGGCCGACGCCCTTGTCGGCTACCTGCACGCGCTCGGCGGTCGCACACGGACCGCGAGCCCGGTGACGCGCATCGTCACGCGGACGGGGCGTGTGGCCGGCGTCCGCCTGGCCGGCGGGGAGGCGATCCGCGCCGACATCGTGGTCGCCTCGCTGACCCCCTCCATCCTTATGCGACTGGCCGGTGAGGGCCTGCCCGGGTGGTACCGGACCAAGCTGGGCCGGTACCGCCGGGGTCCGGGCACCGTGAAGGTCGATTGGGCGCTCAGCGACCCCGTGCCCTGGACGTCAGACATCGCTCGGCGCGCCGGAACCGTTCACGTCGGCGGCAGCGCCGAGGACATCGCGCACGCGGTCCGTCAGCGCGAGGACGGTCAGCTGCCGCAACGGCCCTTCCTGCTGTTCGGTCAGCAGTCGGTGGCAGACCGCACGCGCGCGCCGGCCGGCCAGCACACGGCGTGGGCCTATACGCGGGTGCCCGACGGCATCGACTGGGCCGCCGACGGTGCCAGGTTCGCGCAGCGCATCGAGGACCAGATCGAGCGCTTCGCGCCCGGGTTCTCCGACCGCATCCTGGGCCGCCATGTCCTGCTGCCCCCGGACATGCACGGTCGCAATGCCAACCTCGAGGGCGGCGACGTCGGCGCCGGCAGCTACGCCCTGCATCAGGTGCTGTTCCGTCCCGTCCCCTCGCTGGTCCCGTACCGGACGCCGGTGCGCGGCCTGTACATCGGCAGCGCCGCAGCCTTTCCAGGCGGGGCGGTGCACGGCGTGCCCGGCCACGCAGCGGCTCGTGTGGCGCTGGCCGAGGCGCCATTGCGCCGCCGGTGGTGACGGGGCGGCCGGCGATCTGCTACCGGACCCGTGCCGTCTCCGCCGCGCGCCCGGCCGAGGGACCAATGACCTCGTCACCGACGCGGACGACGCCCGGCTCGGCCACCTCGGCGATGACGCCCAGGCACAGGTGGTCGCGCCCCCGCCGACGTGCCAGCGCATGCAGGCCGTCCCAGTCCTGCGCGCCCGTGTCCGGTGACATCGTGATCACCACGCAGCGCTGCAGTGGATGGGTCACGGCGACGACCGCGTCGCCGAGGCCGACGTGCTCGCCAACCCAGGTGTCTTCCTCGAACGGCGCGAGCCCATCCACCTCGACCGTCATCCGATAGCGAACCGTGTCACCGCGGGGGGCGCCGATCTCGGCCGCGGACGCCGACCCCAGGATCGAGATGGGTCCCTCGTCCCAGCCCACACCGGTCCGGTCACCCAGCACGACGCGCAGCGGGGCACCAGCCAGGTCCGACAGCGCGTCGCTGACATCACCGGGTAGCACCCGGCCAGTGCGCTGTTTGCCGTACAGCTCAGCGGACACGGGCTCCGTGACCGCCGCCAGAGCCGTCGAGACGCTGCGGCCGTCCGGCACGGTGACCCGAAGCACCCCCGCGGCCAGGTCGAGGTCGGGCACGGCCTGCACCAGGCCGGCGTGCTCGCGCATCGTCACCACCTCGCCGGCGGCGTCGAGCAGGAACAGTCGGCGGTCCTCGGCGATGCCGTCGCGGTCGAGGTGCAGCGCGTCACGCGCGACGGCATGCAGGCCCTTGACCGGCACCACGCGCAGTGCCGAGATGACCGCCATCGCGGCAGTGTAGTGGTGGCTACCCGATCCGCGTCCGGGACGCCGGCCGCCGGCGAGCGGCGATCAGCGCGAGGACTGCTGCCGCCGCGGCCAGTGCGGCGACCGGCAGCAGCGGCGCGGCGCGTGACGAACGCAGGGGGACGTCCACGCCGGGTGCGTCCTCGCGTGCGCGAAGACGCACCGCCACGATCTCGGCGTCAGCGGGTACGTCGAACCACACGTCGAACTCGTTGATGGCGCCAAGCCCCAGCTTCAGCACGATCGGCTGATCGCTGATCTGCTGCGCATCGGTCTCGGCGGGGTAGGCGCGCCCGGCCGCGTCGACGACCTCCTGCGCAGTGGTCCGCAGCTCCAGTGCCGGCCGGTCGGTGGTGTGGGTTCGCACGCGCACGCGGCAGTACTGGCCGTCGGCCATCCACGGCATGTGGTCGCCGACGACGTGCAGCAGTCCGCAGCGCCACGCCACGACCTGGAACGTCACGTTGCCGTCGGCGGCGGTCGTGCCGGGACCGGGGTGTTCCAGCTCACGCAGCGGCTGGGACAGCCGTGTGGGCTGGCGCAGGAGCCCGAAGCCCGCGAGGACGACGGCGAGGAGTGCGCAGCACGCCCCGACCGCCGCCAGTGCCCGATTCACATCGCGCAGTGTCATGGCTGCGAACCACTGACGCTAGGGGCGGACGTGGTCCTCGTCGTCGGCCTGCTCACGTCGGTCGGGCCAGAGGCAGTAGCTCGTCAGCGCCAAGACCACACCCGCCAGGAACACGAAGCTCGCATCCATGTCACGCCCCCGCGGTGGCGCGTGCCGCCGCGGCCCCCGCAGGGGAGCGGCACTCGATCGCCGTCGGCTCGGTGTCACAGACAGGGCACAGCGGTTGCGGAGCGGATCGGTCGAACCAGCTCGGGGTTGCGAACCAGCGGCGGCATGGCGCGCAGAACGCCCAGGTATCCATGGGAAGCTGTCCTCGGCTTGAGGGGGCACCACTGGGGTCTGGGGCGGTGCGGAGATGCGCCGGGGAGCTCGGGCGGCCGGGCGGGCTCGGCGGTGCCGCGCGGCAGCCCTATCAGTAGCAGCCGGGTGCGCCGCCGTCAACGGGCGGCACCGGCGTATCGCCCTGTCGCACCGGGTAGACCACCAGTAGGGTGAACAGTCCCCCCCAGGCCCCCGCGGTTGACCGCCCTGGAAGTCCGCACACGCCAGGAAGGCATGCTCACCATGGTGGACAACGGCAAGGGACTCGAGCTCGTCGCCTCGTTCACCGCGACCCTGCTTGACAATCCGGAGCCACAGGATGTGGGCGAGGCGCTCGCACACGCTGTCCAGGTCGCGACGGACACCTATGGGGCTGGTGTCGCGGTGACCGACGAGGACCAGCGGTTGCAGCCGCTGGCGGTGACCGGCGACGACATCCGCGACGTCGAGCTGTCACAGCTGCAGCCGCAGGACGGGCCGTGCGTGGACGCCTACCGGCGCAGTGCGCCAGTCACCGTGGACGACCTGCACCGCACCGCACGCTGGTCGGAGCTGTCGCGGGCCGCGGCGGCCCACGGCGTCCGGGCCGTCGCTGCGGTGCCGCTTGGCAACGAGCAGTCCGAGGTGGGAGTCGTCACCGTCTACGCCCGCGGTCCCCGTCGGTGGCGTCGCACGCGCATCAAGCGAGCCCAGGTGCTCGCTGACACCGCTGCGCTGTACCTGCGCGGCCGACGCCAGCTTGTGGACGCCACCACCCTCGCGGGACAGCTGCAGCACGCGTTGGATGCGCGGATTGTCATCGAGCAGGCCAAAGGGATGCTGGCCGAACGGTGGCGCATCGGCGTCGACGAGGCCTTCGAGCTGCTCCGCCGGCGCGCACGCTCGAAGCAGATCAAGGTCCGTGACGTCGCGGCGGACGTGGTGACGCGCCGGATCCGCTCCTAGCATCGCCGGTGCGGCGGCGGTTGCGGTCAGCGCAGCAGCAGGTACGCACCCACGGCGCCGGCCAGGCACAGCCCCGTCAGCGCCGACAGCCACTTCGCCGCCGGGGGAGCGGCCTGCATGCGCCGCTTTGCGTCCACGCCCCGCTCGATGCCGACCTCGAGCAAACGGCGGGCCAGGGTGAACTCCGCGGCGAGCATCGCCATCCCGACCGGCAGCACGATGATGGCCGGACCGGGCAGCACCGTCATCGCCAGCCCGGCAAGGGTGATCGTCGCTCCGACGGCTACCCACAGCACGCGGTAGATGACGCCGTGGTGCCGGTAGGCGCGCTGCACGCGGTCGACGCGTCGCCGGATGACCTCTTTGGTGTCGTCCTTCATCCGCGTCACCGCCCTGGGGCCGCTGGGGCCGTTACAGGCCCATCGGGTGCCACACGGTCTTCGTCTCGGTGAAGGCCATTATGCGGGTCGGGTCCGGTGTTGCGTTCCAGTCCGGTTCGCGACTGGGCGGGCGTACGACGCGCTTGACGTTCTCCGCTGCACGCTGCTCCAGCTCGACGGTGTCTCGCTCCGCCAAACCTGTGAGGTCGACGGCGTTGACGTCCATGTGACCGGCCAGGTGCGGTGCCAGCTCATCGACGTGGCCGGTGAGGACGTTGACCACGCCGGCGGGCACGTCGGAGGTCGCAAGCGCCTCGGTGAGGCTGATCACCGGCAGGGGCCGCTGTTCGCTGGCCACCACGACGACCGTGTTGCCCGAGGTCAAGATGGGCGCGACGACGGACACAAAACCGAGCAGGCTCGACGACTGCGGCGCGAACGCCGCCACGACACCGGTGGGCTCGGGCACGGAGAAGTTGAAGTAGGGCCCGGCGACGGGGTTCGACGCGCCGAAGACCTGTGCGAACTTGTCGGTCCACCCCGCGTACCACACCCACCGGTCGACGGCGGCCTCCACCACGGCGGCCGCCTTGCGTGTCGAAAGGCCCTCGGCCGCTGCGACCTCGGCGACGAACTGGTCGCGGCGGCCCTCGATCATCTCGGCGATGCGGTACAGGATCTGGCCGCGGTTGTACGCGGTCGCCGAGGACCAGCCGGCGAAGGCCTTGCGGGCGGCGACGACGGCGTCACGCGCGTCCTTGCGCGACGCGCGGGCGGCGTTGGCGACGAACCCACCGTCGGCAGCACGGATCTCGTAGGACCGGCCCGACTCAGAGCGCGGGAACTTCCCGCCGATGTACAGCTTGTAGGTCTTGCGGACGTCGACGCGTGCCATCAGTGCACCCCGCCCGCCAGGTACGCGCCGAGGCCGTGGCGCCCACCTTCGCGCCCGAACCCCGACTCCTTGTAGCCACCGAACGGGCTGGCCGGGTCGAACTTGTTGAACGTGTTGGCCCACACCACGCCGGCGCGCAAGCGCTGCGCCATCCACAGGATCCGGCTGCCCTTCTCCGTCCAGACGCCCGCCGACAGCCCGTACGGCGTGTTGTTCGCCTTCTCGATCGCCTCCGCCGGTGTCCGGAACGGCAGGACGGACACGACGGGACCGAAGATCTCCTCGCGTGCGATGCGGTGACTTTGCGCGACGCCGGTGAACACAGTGGGCGGGAACCAGTAGCCCCGCTCGGGCAGGTCGCACTCCGGCTGCCAGCGCTGTGCCCCCTCCTGCTCGCCGGCGGAGACCAGCTCGGTGATCCGGTCCAGCTGCACCGAGGAGTTGATCGCACCGATGTCGGTGTTCTTGTCCAGCGGGTCGCCCAGGCGCAGCGTGCCCAACCGGCGCTTGAGCTTGTCGATCACGGCGTCGTGCACCGACTCCTGCACGAGCAGCCTGGAGCCGGCGCAGCAGACGTGGCCCTGGTTGAAGAAGATCCCGTTGACGATCCCCTCGACGGCCTGGTCGATCGGCGCGTCGTCGAAGATGACGTTGGCGGCCTTGCCGCCCAGCTCCAGCGTCACGCGCTTGCCCGTGCCGGCGACCGTCCGCTGGATCTGCTTGCCGACTTCGGTGGACCCGGTGAAGGCGATCTTGTCGACGCCGTCGTGCTCGACGAGGTGGCGGCCGGTCTCGCCGGCTCCGGTGACGATGTTGACGACCCCCGGAGGCAGGTCCGCCTGGCGGCAGATCTCGGCGAACAGCAGCGCCGTCAGGGGGGTCGTCTCAGCCGGTTTGAGCACGACGGTGTTGCCGCACGCCAGCGCCGGCGCGACCTTCCAGGCCAGCATCAGCAGCGGGAAGTTCCACGGGATGATCTGACCTGCGACGCCCAGTGGCCGCGGGTCTGGGCCCAAGCCCGCCCAGGCGAGCTTGTCCGCCCAGCCCGCGTAGTAGAAGAAGTGCGCGGCGACCAGTGGCAGGTCGATGTCGCGCGTCTCCTTGATCGGCTTGCCGTTGTCGATCGACTCCAGAACCGCCAGCTCGCGGGCCCGCTCCTGGATGATCCGCGCGATCCGGTACAGGTACTTGCCGCGTTCGGCGCCGGGCAGCTTGGCCCACCGCCCGAAGGCCTTACGCGCCGCGCCCACCGCGCGGTCCACGTCGGCGCGCCCCGCCTGCGCGACCTCGGCGAGGACCTCCTCGGTGGCGGGGTTGACGGTCTTGAACATCGTGCCGTCGCTGGGCTCGACCCATTCGCCGCCGATGAACAGCCCGTAGGAGCTGTCGATCGTGACGATGTCACGCGACTCCGGGGCCGGCGCGTACTCCCACAGCGGGGTGGCCATGTCGGGGACGCGGGTGTTTCGCACAGGGGTGTCAGTCATCTCAGTCCAGGGTGAGGTAGTCGGTGCTCCAGTAGCGGCCGGTCGCCTGCTTGTGCCGTTGCATCAGCAGGTCGTTGAGCAGGCTCGACGCGCCGAGGCGGAACAGGTCGGGGGTCAGCCAGTCCGGACCGGCGGTCTCGTTGACCAGCACGAGGTAGCGGATCGCCTCCTTGGCGCTACGGATTCCTCCTGCGGACTTGACGCCGCGGCGCTGACCGGTGGCGAAGAAGAAGTCGCGCACCGCCTCGAGCATGACCAGGGTGACCGCCGTGGTCGACGCCGGCGTCACCTTGCCGGTGGAGGTCTTGATGAAGTCCGCGCCCCCCGCCAGTGCCAGCCAGGACGCGCGCCGGGCGTTGTCCAGCGTCACGAGCTCACCGGTCTCCAGGATGACCTTCAGGTGCGCGTCGCCGCAGGCGGCTTTGATCTGCTGGATCTCGTCGAGCACCTTGCCATAGTGACCGGCGAGGAACGCACCGCGGTCGATGACCATGTCGACCTCCGTGGCGCCGGCCTCGACGGCCCGCCGCGTGTCGAGCAGCTTGACGTCCATGAACGACCGGCCGCTGGGGAAGGCCGTGGCGACCGCGGCGACCTGCACGCCGGAGCCGCGGACCGCCTCGACGGCGACCTCGACAAGGTCCGGGTAGACGCACACCGCGGCGACCGACGGCACGGTCGGATCGCTGGGATCAGGCTGGACGGCCTTGGTGCTCAGGGCCCGAACCTTGCCGGGGGTGTCCTGTCCCTCCAGGGTGGTCAGGTCGGTCATCCGGATCGCCATGTCGATGGCCCAGCGCTTGGCATCGGTTTTGATCGACCGGGTGGCGAGGTCTGCCGCGCGCGCCTCGGCGCCCACCTGGTCGACCCCGGGCAGGCCGTGCAGGAATCGACGCAGCGCGGATTCCGAGGCGGTGACCTCGGTCAGCGGGCCGTCGGCGGCGGCCGGGTGGATGGACAGACTCATGCCCGCTTCCTCGTGTGTGCGGCGACCGACCGACGGTACGCGGACGGACTCGCCGTGACAATCGCCGGCGCGGCGGGCGAAGATCACCGCATGCGGATCGGCATCGACCTGGGCGGGACGAAGACCGAGGTCATCGCACTGGACGACGACGGGACGGAGCTGGTCCGCCGCCGCCGGCCGACACCGCCCGCGTACGAGGCGACGATCGCTGCCATCGCCGAGCTGGTCGCGCAGGTCGAGGCCGGGCTCGGACGTCGCGGGACTGTGGGCGTGGCGATGCCCGGGGTGCCGTCGCCGGTCACCGGCCTGGTGAAGAACGCCAACTCCACGTGGCTGATCGGGCGGCCGTTCGACCGCGACCTGGCTGCGGCGCTAGGCCGTCCCGTGCGCGTCGCCAACGACGCGAACTGCCTGGCGATGTCCGAGGCCTACGACGGCGCCGGCCGTGGCGCCCGCGTGGTGTTCGCCGTGATCCTGGGCACCGGCGTGGGCGGCGGTCTGGTCGTGGACCGCCGGGTGGTCCCCGGCGCGTCGGGAGTGGCGGGGGAGTGGGGCCACATCCCGCTGCCGTGGGCCAACGCCGACGAGTGGCCCGGACCTTCGTGCTACTGCGGCCGCCGCGGATGCGTCGAGACGTGGCTGTCAGGCCCGGCGCTGTCGCGCGACCACCGCGACCGGACGGCAGCAGACCTGACCGCGCAGCAGATCGCCGCCGCCGCGGTCGCCGGCGACGCCGCCGCGCAGCACAGCCTCGACCGCTACGTCGACCGGCTCGCCCGCGGGCTGTCCGCGGTCGTCAACGTTGTCGATCCCGACGTCATCGTGCTGGGAGGCGGGGTCTCGCGGATCGAGCGGCTGTATTCCGACGTGGCCGCGCGCCTGGCGGACTGGGTCTTCGGTGGTGAGAGCCCCGCGGCGATCCGACCCGCCGCCCACGGTGACTCCAGCGGTGTCAGGGGCGCCGCGTGGTTGTGGCCGCACGTCGGATGAGGCCGGAACGACAAGGAGCTTGGCTCGACGGTCACCCGCGTGTGGATGGCGCTGGCGAGCGCATGAGCGTCCTGGCCGTCGCGACGGCGTGGGGCGCAGCGGCCAGGACGTACAGGACGGCGAACACCACACCCAGCGCCCGGTAGCCGCCCAGCGCGATCGCGCCACCGCCCGCCGCTGCGCCGATCAGGTAGCCGAACTGCAGCGCCGCGGCCCGCAGGCTGGTCACGACGACCTTCTCGGCCGGCGCTGCGTCCAACCCGAACGCGCTGCCGGCGATCGTGCGTGCACCGGCCAGCAGGGCCAGCAGGGCGAACACGCCGAAGCTGCCACCGACACCGAGGCGGACACCACCGAGCACCGCCACGCCCACCGCGGACAGCAGCGCCAGCGCCGCCAGCAGCGGTTGGGCGGCGGTGTCCACCCACCGGCGGGCCAGGAAGTTGCCCGGCATGTAGACCACCGCGGCGCCGGCAAGCAGCAGCCCGACTGCCCGGGGCCCAACGCCGTACGACTCGATGAACAGCGCCCCGATGTAGATCAGCGTGCCGGACCACGCCCCGTAGGCGAACAGCTCCGCCACCGCCCAGGACGCCACGCCGGGCCGGCGCAGAGCGCGCCGCCACGGGTGGGCAACCGCCGAACGTGCCTCGCCCCGCGGCCACGCCGCGACCCACGCGGCGGCGACCACAGAGGCGGCGAACGGCACGGCCAGCCACGCCGCGCGCCAGCTGACCTCGGTCAGCGCCCCCGCGATCGGCATCCCCACGACCCAGGCGGCCGGCGGGCCCAGCAGCGTCCACGACAGCACCCGCGCCCGCCCACCGGGGGGCGCCCACTCGTCGGCGGCAGCGACAGCGCCACCCAGGACCAGCGCCAGGCCCGTCCCGATAGGTATCTGCGCGGCGACGAGCACCGCGAACGTCGGTGCGGCCGCGCTGACCAGCGACCCGCCAGCCAGCAGCGCCAACCCGCAGGCGAGCAGATCCCGCAACCGGAACTGTCCTCCCAGCGACCCCAAGGCGAGCGCCGCCGCCCCCGCCGCCACGCCCGACGCCGACCGCAGCTGCCCTGCCACGGCCGGGGTGAGGCCGAACTCCGCCGCGAGGGCGGGCAGCATGGGCGACAGCACCAGCAAACAGGCCTGGCCGCACAGCATCGCCAGGAACAGCACTGGGCTCGGGCTTGCGGCCCTGCGTCGCGCCATCGCTCACCGCCGCGTCGACGACGTCCCCCGCGCGGGCAGGTTACTCCCGCGCGGTGGCGTCGTCAGCGCCCGGAGGGACGATCGCGGGTGTGCTGGCGACGGGCGTCAGCCCGTGCCGCAGTGCGGCGGAACGTCGAACCCCTCACGCCCGTCCGTCTTGCTGTACGGATCACCCTGGTCGGCCGAGAAGCCGAGACCTCGGCGAGCAAACGTCCGCCACAGCAGGCACTCGTTCTCACCGGGGACGCCGGCGGCCGGGTTGCCGGTAAGCGCGGCATCCGCCGCGAGGATCGCGTCGCGGGCGTCGACGAAGCCGGGGTCACACGTCGAGAACTTCATGCTGTCCATCGCCAGCTGGATGGCGAGGTTGTTGCCGCCGGTCTCCCACGACTCGTAGAAGTTGGGGTTGAACCCGTGCTCCTCGACGAGGTTCCAGTACATGTCCCACAGCATCGTCGCCCACACGTAGCCGACGCCGTGTGGCTCGGCCGCGGTGCGGATCGTCCGGTACGTCGAGCGGTTGACCTTCATGTCTGTCGAGTACGGGGTGATGCGGATGCCCGGACCGGTGCGACCCTCGTCGTAGTACACGACGTAGTTGCCGATCCCACGCGGCGTGGCCCCGTCGTCGCCTTCCCGCGTGGTCAGCACGAACGACCACCAGTCGCTCCAACCCTCGCCCTGCCGTTCGGCCTGATTGCGCAGGCAGCCGACGTTGCTCGGCCCGCCGACCAGGCGGTTGGACACGCCGTGGCCGTACTCGTGTGCGATGACGCCGTTGTCCAGGTCGCCGTCACGGACCTGGTGGCTGGGCACGCGGTTGCGGTCGCCCATGAGCGCCCGGTAGGCGTCGACCCACAGGTACATCTGCATCCGGCCGTTGCCCCCGTCGGGTGGCGTCGAGAAGTTTGCGTTCAACGCGGGGGGAGACGGCGTGCTGGCCCCGGGGGGCTGCGCCACCGTGAGGTGGACCGTGCCGTCCTGCGCCTCCGCCAGGACGTGGTCGTTCGCCTTGCCCTCGCCGGTGTAGTTGGTCTGCTGGAAGTTGCCGGCCTTCTCGTCGAAGCCGTAGCGGTACGTCACGTCGTGCATGACGTTGTTCCAGAAGAACAGGTTGGTCACGGCGGCATCGCGATACGTCAGCGGCGACGCGTCGTAGGTCGGGATGGGGAAGTCGAACGCCAGGTCGTCGCCGCCGTCGGGTTCGCTGGCGGGATCCGGGGCGTTGGCGGGACCGACCGGCTGCCGCGGCGTCTGCCAGGTCGCGACCGTGGCGCCGAAGGTGTCGGCGTAGGCGTGCACGTTGTTGCCGCGGGTGATCGTGTGATCCGCACCGGGCGCCCCGTCGGTGTCGTGCCAGCCAAACGGCGAGGCAACAGCGTCGGCGGGGTTGCCGATCACGGACCGGTCGCCGTCCAAGGGACTTTCCAACGGTGCCGGGAACACGTTGTAGCTCGACCCGTCCTCCACGCGCTGCGGCGGCAGGACGGCGTCGCCCATGGCGGTCTTGACGGCCTGGGCCTGCTCCGGCCGTGCGGTGCGCGCAACGACGCTCGCCGGGTCGGCGTGGTGGTCGACCCAGTCCTCCTTGTCGATCACCGCACCGGTGGCTGCGTCGACCCACACGTTCCAGTGGTGGGTGTCCACGATGACATCGGCGTTGTAGGACAGCCGCAGGACGTCGTTGCGAAGCTTCCGGTAGACCAGTGTCGGTTCGGAGACGTCTCGGCGCCTGCCGTCGACGGCTGCGGCGATCGCGCGGACCGCATCGGGGCGGGTCAGCGACTGCGTGCCCGACGCCTTGGCGGCCACGTTGTGGACGAACCGGTCGCCGACGAAGATCACGTCGTCGTCCTGGACGTTGACGGTTGCGACCGCCCCGCTCACGGGCTTCTGGTCGTGGGTCTGCTGGAGATAGACGTGCGTGACGTCGTTGTGGTCCGAGGTGTACAGGTCCGTGACGATCACGCCCGCCAGGTCCGCCGGCGCGTAGGACTGCGCAAGGTGCTCGAGCGCCACGACGACGGGGTCGCCTTCGAGTTCAGCGGCGACGGGCGCCACCACGGCGACCATCGGCAGCAGCAGCCCGACCAGTAGTGCCGACGCTTTCGTCCGCATGTTTCTCCCCACGTGTCGTTATACGGCGCCCCACGGCGCTGGTGCAGACTTCGCGCTCGCACGACCGGAGTCCTGCTCGCACCGATGAGCTGAGCGCTACGCGGACGTCTTCACTGCGGCAAAGGAGCTGCGGTGGCCGACTCGCGATCGTCGTGCGCACAGGTGCGCTGCGACGCCGGCGGGCTGCCCGCCGACCTGACCACCGTCGACCGCCTGGCCCGGCTGGCGCTCGCCGCCAGGCGCTTGGGCTGCCGACTGGTGCTGGAACGCGCCTCAGCGGAGCTGGGTGCGCTCGTCTGCCTCCTAGGGCTGGACGAGGTCCTCGGCGTCGAGGTGGTCGGGCAGGCCGAACAGGGGGAACAGCCGCTCGGTGTCCAAAAAGGAGCTCATGACGGTGATGGTGCCGTTTGAGATCTCCAGCACGATGAGCGCCCAGGGGTCATAGCCGCCGGCGGGGCTGGGCCGGTACTGACCGAACGCCGGCGAGCCGTTGGCCGCGGTGGCCACCAGCCGGGAGCCGCGGCAGCCGCTGCCCGTCCCCAGGAACCAGGCGCGGATCTCCTCGGGACCCTGCAGCCACAGCTCGTACGGCGGCATGTTCTGGATCGCGTCCTCGGCCAGGAGGGCCGTCAGCGCGTCAAGGTCGTAGCGCTCGAACGTGTCGACGTAGCGAGAGAGCAACGCCTGCTGCTGGTCATCCAAGGGATCGAAGATGTCCGAGTCGGTGGGCCGGCGCGCAGCCAGCGTGGCCCGAGACCGCTGCAGGGCGCTGTTGACCGACGCCACGGACGTGTCCAGCAGCTCGGCGACCTCGGCCGCCTTCCACTTGAGCACCTCGCACAGGATCAGCACCGCCCGTTGCCGCGGCGGCAGGTGCTGCAGCGCTGCGACGAAGGCCAGCCGGATGCTGTCGCGCGCAATGGCGGTCGCCGCCGGGTCGTCGTCGGCGGGTTGCACCCACTGGTCAGGCATCGGCTCGAGCCACGTGACCTCTGGCAGGCCGGGGCGCAGGGTGGCGTCGGCCGATGAGGAGGGGCCGAGGTCCATCGGTCGGGCCCGCCGCCCGCGGCCGTCGAGCATGTCCAGACACACGTTCGTGGCGATGCGGTACAGCCACGAGCGCAGCGACGAACGACCCTCGAAGCGGTCCAGTGCCCGCCACGCCCGGACCATCGTCTCTTGCACGGCGTCCTCGGCGTCGGTCGCCCCGCCGAGCATCCGGTAGCAGTACCCGGTCAGCTCCCCGCGGTACGGCTCGAGATCCGCGACGGACCGTCCCGCGGCGACAACGTCGGTCATCACCCATCCCCTTGTCGTGCGGGGCAGCATGGCACTGATGCTTGCTTGAAGCAAGTGTTTGTCGGAGTATGGAGCGGTGCGAAATCCGACCGCCATCGGCGCGCTGCCGCCCGCCGCCAGCCGAGGGGCCCAGGAGTGCTCGGTCTTGGGGACCCTCGCGCTCGTCGGCGACTTCTGGGCGTTGGGGATCCTGCGCTCGTTGCTGCACGGCTTGACGCGGTTCGCCCAGCTGCAGCGCGAGCTGGGCGTGGCGAGCAACGTGCTGACCGACCGACTCAACCGGCTGGTGGACGCCGAGGTGGTCGAGCGCGTGCCCTACGGACCGACCGGCTCGCGGTTCCGCTACGAGCTGACGGCCGCGGGGCGCGACCTGGCGCCGGCGGTGCTGGCACTCAAGCGCTGGGGGGACCGGCACCTGCCCCACGACGGCCCGCCGTCGGTGTGGCGGCACGCCGGGTGCACGTCGCCCGCCGAGGTGCAGGTCCGCTGCCCGGACTGCGATCGACCGGTGGGGCTACCCGAGATGGAGGCCGTCGAGCACCGATGAGTTTGGGTCGGGCGGTGCGTCTGATGGCGGGAGTGACGAGGCAGGAGGAGTGATGGAGTTCATCATCGAGGCGGCGGGTCTGAGCAAGCGCTACGGCAAGGTGCTTGCACTGGACGGGCTGGACCTGGCCGTGCCGCAGGGGACGGTGCTGGGGCTGCTGGGCCCCAACGGGGCCGGCAAGACGACCGCGGTGCGTTTGCTGACCACGCTGCTGCAGCCGGATTCGGGCAACGCGCGGATCGCGGGCATGGACGTCGTGACGGACCCCGAGGGGGTGCGCAAGGCGATCGGGCTGTCAGGTCAGTACTCGGCGGTCGACGAGTACCTCACCGGCTACGAGAACCTGGAGATGGTCGGCAGGCTGTACCGGTTGGGTCGCAGCACCTCGCGGGCGCGGGCGCACGAGCTGCTCGAGCGCTTCGACCTGACCGACGCCGCGGGCCGGCCGGTCAAGACCTACTCGGGCGGGATGCGACGGCGACTGGACCTCGCGGCCGCCCTGGTGGCCGAACCGCAGGTGCTGTTCCTCGACGAGCCGACGACAGGCCTGGACCCCCGCAGCCGGATGTCGATGTGGCATGTGATCCGTGAGCTGTTGCGGCACGGCACCACGCTGCTGCTGACCACGCAGTACCTGGAGGAGGCCGACCGCCTCGCCGACGACATCGTCGTCATCGACCACGGACGGGCCATCGCCCGCGGTACCCCCGACGAGCTGAAGCGCCAGGTGGGCGGTGAACGGATCGAGCTGATCGTGAACAGCCCCGACGACGTGACCGCTGCTCACGGGGCGCTTGCGCCCGTCGCGACGGGCGAGGTGATCGTCGGTGACGACCGTCGCACCCTGACCGCTGCGGTGACGGACGGCGCGGCGTCGCTGATGGCGGCGCTGCGCCGGCTGGACGCCGAGGGCATCGACGTACACGACGTCGGCCTGCGTCGCCCCACGTTCGACGACGTGTTCCTGACCTTGACCGGCCGAGCCGCGCAGGAGGCGTTGGGCGAGGGCGGTGCTGCCGAGGAGACCACGGCCGCCCGTGACGCTGAGGAGGTTGCCCGATGACCCGGGTCGCCTACGCGCTGGCAGACGGGGCGGTCGTCGCCAAGCGCAATCTCATCAAGATCAAGCGGGTGCCCGAGCTGCTGATCTGGACGTTGATGTCGCCGATCATGTTCGTGCTGATGTTCGCGTACGTCTTCGGCGGCTCCATCCAGGTGCCGGGGATGAACTACCGCGAGTACCTGATCGCGGGCATCTTCGCCCAGACGGTGATCTTCGGGTCGACGTTCACAGGCGCCGGGCTGGCCGAGGACATGCAGAAGGGCGTCATCGACCGGTTCCGGTCGCTGCCCATGTCCCGCTCATCCGTGCTGATCGGCAGGACGGCCAGCGACATCGTCTACAACCTGCTGTCGATCGTCGTGATGAGCTTGACCGGACTGGCGGTCGGATGGCGCATCCAGACGTCGGTGCCCGAAGCCCTCGGCGGCTTCTTGCTGCTGCTGCTGTTCGCCTACGCCTTCTCGTGGATCATGGCCTACGTCGGCCTCGTCGTTCCCAGCGTCGAGGTGGTCAACAACGCCTCCTTCATGGTCATCTTTCCGCTGACGTTCATCGCGAACACGTTCGTGCTCAGCGAGAACCTCCCGGGGCCGCTGCGGGTGTTCGCAGAGTGGAATCCGGTATCTGCAGTGACCCAGGCGGCGCGCACGCTGTTCGGCAACATGCCCGAGGGGATGCCTCCACCCGCCGCCTGGTCGTTGCGGCATCCGGTGCTGTACACGCTGTTGTGGGTGGTGATCATCCTCGCGGTGTTCATCCCGCTGTCGACGCACCGGTACAAGCGGGCGACGACCAAGTGAGGGAATGGCCCGCCGTCGGACGTGGTTGACCACGGACGTGGCGGAACCGGCGGGCGAGCGTCGATGGCGACCCGTGCAGCGGGTCTACCTGCTGCTCACCCTGCTCACGACGCTCGCCGCGTCCCTGATCTGGGGCATCAACACGCTGTTCCTGCTCGACGCGGGCCTGACGAACACGCAGGCGTTCGCCGCCAACGGGTTCTTCACGGCCGGGCTGGTCGTCTCGGAGATCCCCACCGGTGTGGTGGCCGACACCACCGGCCGGCGGCGATCCTTCCTGCTCGGCACCGGCACCCTGCTGGCATCGACGGTCCTGTACCTGTGGATGTGGCAGACGACGGGACCGTTCTGGGGCTGGGCCGTGTCGTCGGCGCTCATCGGCGTGGGCTTCGCGTTCTTCTCCGGCGCCGTCGAAGCGTGGCTCGTCGACGCACTGGGGGCGACCGGGTTCGACGGCAGCCTGGAGACCGTCTTCGCCAAAGGGCAGATCGTGCAGGGGGCGGGCATGCTCGTCGGCTCGGTCGCCGGGGGCTTCATCGCGCAGGCCACCAACCTGGGTGTCCCGTACATCATCCGGGCGGCGATGCTGGGCCTGACCTTCATCGCCGGCGTGACGCTGATGCGCGATCTGGGTTTCTCACCCGTGCACGGCAAGCACCCGGTCGGCGAGGTTCGGCGTGTATTGCGCGAGTCGATCGACGGGGGCCTGCGCAACCCGCCGGTGCGGTGGCTGATGCTCGAGGCGCCGTTCACGATGGGCGTGGGGTTCTTCGCGTTCTACGCCGCGCAGCCGTACCTGCTGGAGCTGTACGGGGACGAGACGGCCTTCGGCGTGGCGGGGCTCGCCGCTGCTGTGGTCGCGGGGGCGCAGATCGTCGGGGGCCTGGCGGTGCCCCTGGTCCGGCGGATGGTCCGTCGCCGCACCCATGCGCTGATCGGCGCCGCCGTGATCGCCGTCGCCGCGCTGTGGCTGCTGGGTGCGACGCAGAGCTTCGTCGTGGCGATCGCCATGCTGGTCGTCTGGGCGCTGACCGCAGCGGCCGCGGCGCCGGTGCGCCAAGCCTTCCTCAACGGGCTCATCCCGTCCTCGCGGAGGGCCACGGTGCTGTCGTTCGACTCACTGATGGGTTCCGCCGGGGGAGTGGTGGCCCAACCTGCCCTCGGTCGTGTGGCCGACGTCGGCGGCTATGGCGCCTCCTATGTCGCGTCGGCGGCATTGACGGCCCTGGCGCTGCCGTTCCTGGCGTTGGCGCGCCAGGAACGGGCGGCGTCTGACCCCATCGAGCGGGGGGATGCGCAGCCACCCCCGCAACCAACCACGCCGCCGGAGGCTGACACGCTGCCCGGCGCCTAGCGCCTCAGTCGGTGCGGAAAGCGAACGTCGCCTACGTCGGGGGCTTCTGCCGAGGGGCCGACGGCGCCCCTGGACGGCCCCCGGCCCGGCTGACCGCGCGGGCGGCGAGGCGGTGCCCGGCCGCCAGCCGTTGGGCCGGGTCCGCGGCTGCCGCGGCGAGGTAGCCCGCGGTGAACGCGTCGCCGGCGCCGGTGGAGTCGACGGCGTCGGTGGCGCGGGCTGGCACGTGCGTCAGCCGTCCATCCGCGCAGTGCACGGCCCCGTCGGCTCCAAGGGTGATCACGACCTCGGGATAGTGAATGGCTAGGGCGCGGGCGGCGTCAGCGACCTCAGAACTGCCGGTGAGCACTGTCGCCTCGTCCAGGTTGGGCAGCACCAGGTCGACGCCGGCCGTCCAGGCCAGGAAGGCATCGGCCCCGACCGAGCGCAGCGGCTGGGCCGACGAGGGGTCCACCGACGTGCTCATGCCGGCCGCGCGTGCCATGGCGAGCGCCTCTTGGCCGGCCGGCCGGGTCGCCGCGTGCAGCAACGTGTAGCCCGACAGGTGCAGATGGGCGCCGGCGGTGAACAGTCGGGGCGACAGGTCCACGGGGGACAGGTGTGCGCTGGCGGCCCGGTCCGGCAGCATGGTGCGCTGCCCGTCCGGGTCCACGATGACGACGACCGTGCCGGTGGGACGGCCGGTGTCGACCGTGAGGTGGACGCGCACCCCAGCAGCCCGCAGCTCCTCGGCCCGCGCGCGCCCCGCGGCGTCGTCACCGGTCCGCCCCACGAAGGCGACGTCGGCGTGCTGGTAGGCCAACCACACGGCAACGTTGGCAGCCGACCCGCCCCCGCCCATCGCGACCGAGGCGCTCGCGTCACTGCCCGGCGCCAGCGGTTCCTGCAGCCGTGCGACGACATCGGTGACGACGTCGCCCACCACGACGAATCGTGGCGTCACCGGGCCAGCGCCACCGCGACCCGAGCAGCCAGCGCGGCATTGCGTTCGATGATGCGGATGTTGACCTCCAGGCTGCGGCCGCCGGTCGCCGAGTGGAAGTAGTCGAGCAGGAACGGCGTGACCCCCGCACCCGTGATGCCATGCCGCTCGATCTGCGACAGGGCCTCGCGGAGCACCCGGTCGTGCAGCGCCGGATCGAGCTGCTCGTCGGTGGGTAGCGGCGCTGCCAGCACCGTGGCGCGGTCGGCAAGGCCGAGCTCGTCCTGCGCGGACCTGATGGCCGCCAGCTGCTCAGGCGTGTCCACCGACCAGGAGACCACGTGGCCTGAACGGGACAGGTAGAACCCGGGGAACTCCGTCGTGCCGTAGCCGATGACCGGCACCGACAACGACTCCAGTCGCTGCAGCGTCGCACCGACGTCGAGGATCGACTTGACCCCCGCGCACACCACCACGATCCGCGTGGTCGCAAGAGCCGCCAGGTCGGCGGACTCATCCCAGGTCTCCCGTGCTTCGCGGTGGACGCCGCCCAGCCCGCCGGTGGCGAACACCGAGATGCCGGCACGGGCGGCGAGGTGCGCGGTCGACGCCACGGTCGTCGCACCGGTGCGGCCGGCGGCGACGCATGCTGGAAGGTCGCGGATGCCCAGCTTCGCGACGTCGTAGGCGTGGGCGATCCGCGACAGCTCGCGGGCGTCGAGGCCGACCGTCGGGCGGCCGTCGATCACCGCGACGGTGGCCGGCAGCGCACCGTTGGCGCTGACGATCTCCTCGACGCGTCGTGCGACCTCGAGGTTGGCCGGTGCGGGCAGGCCATGCGCGATCAGCGTGCTCTCCAGGGCCACGACAGGCTGACCCTGCGCCAGGGCGCCGGCAACATCGGGACGGACGGCGACGGCGTCCATGCAGCTCCGATCAGGTGTCGAGCAGCAACCGTGCGCTCGCAGAGGTCTCGTCAGTTGTTGAGCCCAGCGCGGTGGTGAGGAAGTCGGTGACCGCCGTGACCACGCCGGGGTCGCGCAGCACCCGATGGTGCTTCAGGCCGTCGGTGACGTGCAACGTCGCCGTGGGCCATGCGGCCGCCAAGCGCTCGCCGTCGGCGAACGGCACCTGCGGATCGTCCCGGTCGTGCACCACCAGCGCCGGGGCGTCAAGAGACCGCGCTGCCCGATCAGCGGCCAGCTCCTCCCACACGCCTTGCCCGAAGCGGCGCTCGATCTCGCGTTGCAATCCGGTCACGGCGCCGGGGGGCAGCGCGAACATCCGCGCGAACGGTTCGATGGCGTGGGTCAAACGCACGGCCGAGGCCACCAGCGCCACGGCGCGGACCCGCAGTCCCCGCTCGAGGGCCACGATCGTCTCCGCGCCGCCCAGCGAGTGCGCCACGATGGCGTCGACGCCTCCAACGTGCGTTGCGGCCGCGGCGATCGCGCGCGCCCCCTCGAAGATGTTGGTCTGCCGTCCGGGGCTCGCACCGTGGGCCGGGAGGTCGACGCCGATGACCCGGTGGCCGCTGTCCACCAGCGGGGAGATGAACGCTCCAAGGCGCGCGGCGTGGTCACCCCAGCCGTGAACGAGCAGGACCGCCGGCCCCGCGCCGGCGGTGAACCCGTGGAGCCGCCGGCCCGCGAACGGCACGGTCAGCGGCTCGGTGGCGGCGAGCCACTCGGCTTCCCGCTGCCGGCTGGTCGGGGTCGCGCCAACACGCCAGGGCGTGAACCACAACCGCGCGGCGGGGCGGGCGGCCAAGGCCGGGGACAGGCGGCCGGCAAGCACGGTTGCCGCCCAGGTAGCACGCAGCTGCAGGAGACCATTCATCACCGGTACCTCCCGGGTAGTTAGTTGCATAACGAAACTCACTGTACCCAAGGTGGGTTGCTTTCTGCAACTCAGCCGGTAGCATGGCCTGATGGCGCGCACAGACTTCTCCCAGATGGACTGCTCGGTCGCGCGCACGCTCGAAGTCATCGGGGAGCGGTGGTCCCTGCTGATCGTCCGCGACGCCTTCTATGGGCTCCGGCGATTCGACGACTTCCGCCAGGACCTGGGGATCGCCCGGAACGTGCTCACCGATCGCCTCGCCCGCTTGGTCGACCAGGGGGTCTTCGAACGCCGCCAATACGAGGAGCGCCCGCCGCGGTTCGAGTACCTGCTGACCGACAAGGGTCGCGCGCTGCTGCCGGTGATCTTGACGATGATGCAGTGGGGTGACCGATGGGAGGCGGGTGACCACGGCCCCCCGGTCACGCTGCACCACCGGGCGTGCGGCAAGGTCACGGCGCCGGTCGTCGACTGCGAGCACTGCGGGGGCGAGCTGCGTTGGGACCAGCTGTTGCCCGATCCCATTCCGGTTCGACTCCCCGAGGTGTCACGGCGCGGTTCGCGCGAGGCCCCGGCCTAGCGCCGAGGCGGGGCTGCCTGGTAGGCCGCTCGTGTCGCCGCCATACGGGCGCGGAATCCAAGGCAGGCGAGCACGGCGATCGCACCCACGGCCGCGCAGGTCAGCGGGAGTGCGGCCGCAGCCGGCCCGCGCAGGCCGATGGTGTGCACAGCGATGGCGCCCCAGAACAGCGTCCACAGCAGGTAGACCGCGCCCTTGACCAACGCCCCCCGAGCCCAGCGGCGTGCGAGCTCCTGCGCGATGCGCCACTCGAAGACCGTGGCGGCGGCCCGACCGCGCAGCACGGTCGCGGCGATGGTGTGGCGTTCGACCTGTGACAGCGTCCGCTCCCAGATCTGGTCCCACAGCGAGTCGTCCCAGGACAGGTCGCCGAGGTGACCGGTCACGGTTCGCGGCGTCCCCGTGCTCGCAGCAGACCGATGCCCAGGCCGATCACGACCGCCCCCACCGCGAGCCACCCGATCGGGGGGCCGGTCGTCGTGGCGAGCGGATCCTCGTCGCCGGCGGGTGATGGGTCGTCAACCGGCGGTGTGATCTCCTCGACCGGGAGCGGTGACGCGGCGCCAGCCACGTCATCTGCTGTGTCCCCGGTGTCCCCCGTGTCGCCCGCCCCTGGCCCCGCTTGGGGAGCCAGGCGGAACCGGAACTGCCCCTGAAGGTCGTGACCGTCCCCCGCAACGCCTTCGAAGCGCACCCGATAGACACCCGGTTGTGTGAGCTCAGCCAGTTCCACGGCGGCGGCCCGGCCCCCGGATTGTGTTCGACCGCGCGTGATGTCCCGGTCGTCCGGCCCCACCACACGGATCGCTACCGAGTCCTCCTGGATCTCGCCGTCGAAGCGCAGGTACACCTCGGTCGGTGGGGCGGTCAGCCGTGCACCGGCGGCGGGTTCGCTCTCACGCAGCTCGACATGTGCCGCGGCGGGAGCGGCGCTGAACCCCAGCCACAAAGCGGTGGCCAGGACGACGACGGTGCGGACAGGCACGACGTTCTCCATGCGTGGGGGCGGGCCTCCCATCGTGCCGTCGCGGCCGGCTTACTGCTGCCTGGCCGCCAGTCGCCGTTGCACCGGTACCGCCGGCTTCGCGGTGGGGGAGACCACCAGCGTCTCCAGCAGGCGCTGGGTCGCCTGAGCCACCTCGGCGACGGCCGCGGCGAAGGCTGCCTCGTTCGCCTGGGACGGGGAGCGGTAGCCGCTGATCTTGCGGACGTACTGCAGCGCCGCGTCGTTGATCTCTTGTTGCGTCGCCGGGGGGTCCGCGCCCCGCAGCTGCTGGATGCTCCGACACATGCCACCAGCATACGAGGAGCAGCGCTACAAGGCCGCCCGAACGGCTCCCGGGGGCCTAACGCTCTTGTTGAGGGTTGCTCACATGACAGTGTTTCCGCTGGTCAGGGCGGTAGAGGCTGAACCTGAACGACAACTGTAGGGCAAGATGTGTCGTCAGAAGCACCGACGGTGGGGCGGGGTGCGCCTGTCGGTGCTCTGTCGGAAGCCGGCATAGGCGGGTTGGGCGCGTTTCCCCAGGTCAGACGCCGCCGAACGACAGGGAGATCGCCCTGACCCCCAGCTGCGCCACCCAGTGGGAGTAGCACAGGTAGCCCGGGTCCCCCAGGTAGTCCCGGTCGATGTACAGGTCCGGACGGGAGACGTGGTAGCGGATCAGCTCCGCGGCGTTATCCCGCAGGTCGAGGTCACCGGTCGCCTCATGCAGGCGGTACAGGGCGTAGGCACGCAGGAAGTTCTGCCCGCCGGCATGGCAGCTCGACGGCTCGGTCACCGGCGCGATGGAAAGGTCGTCGGGCACACGCGCGCGCACGAAGTCGCCCGCCTGTTCCCCCCAGATCTGCCAGATCGCGGTCAAGCGCATCAGACAGATGGGCTGGAAGCCGGGGAGGTTGCCCCCGGTGTCCCGGGACGCCGGGCATGAGCTGTCATAGCGTGCGTGCTTCAGGGGCTCGCCGAACCGCTCAACGGCGGCCTGCAGGTCCGCATCGCCGGTGTGCTTGGCCCAGATGTCGAGGTTGAGCAGCGACCAGCTGTAGTTGGCGTGCGTCGGCGTCAGCACGTAGGTGCGCACCTCGTCGCGGTCCAGACGCTGCTGGAACCACTTGACCATCTGCGCGGCCGCGTAGTCCGCCATGCCTCGCAGGTCGTCCTGGCCGGTCGTGATCTCGCGTTCGCGCGCCAGCACCAGGAACCAGCCAAACCCGTAGGGGTTCTCCGACAGCAGGTAGTCAGGCGCCTTCGCCTGCTGGTACAGATGCTCTGCGGGCACCAGCGACACCCCCGCAGGGGCGATCTTGTCGTCGACCAGCCGGTGGTAGCGGTCGTCGCCGGTGTTGGCCGACAGTGCATGGTGGGAGTACGCCGCGTGCACCGCCGAATGCCAGTCCAGGCAGCCGTGGAAGATGGGGCTGAGCGGATCGATCGCCGAGTCCCGTCGCTGGAAGCAGTCGACGATCGGCGGGGCCAGCTGCTCCAGCAGCGTCACCCGGTCGGCCAGGAACGCCTCCCAGGTCGTGTCGTCAGCGACGGCGGGTGTCGTCGGCAGCACCGTGGTGATGAGGGCCGCGGCCACCGCGGCGGTACGCAGGCGTGCCCTCCCTGCCCAGCGCATCCGGTCTCCTGTGCTCAGCGGTCAGCGGCTGCCGATGACTTCGGCGGCCACCGCAGCAAGTCCTGCCTCTGGGCATCATGGGCGCATGACCACCGTTGCCATCCTGCTCTTCGACGACGTGGATCTCATGGACGTCGCGGGTCCCTACGAGGTGCTGCTGACGGCTTCCCGGCTGCTCGAGCGACAACACCGACCCGCTGCCTTCTCGGTGTTCACCGTGGCCGCCGGCGATGCCCCGGTGACCGCCTTCGGTGGCCTGCGCCTGCTGCCGGACCGACACGTCGCCGAGGTCGAGGACGTCGACGTGCTTGTCGTCCCCGGCGCCATCGCCATCGACCGAGTGGAGGCCGACGCCTCGGTCATGGGCGCGATCTCCGATCTGGCCGCCCGGGCCGGGCTTGCCACGTCGGTGTGCACAGGCGCCTTCCTGCTCGAGCGGGCAGGGCTGCTCGAGGGGCGGGAGGCGACGACGCACTGGGAAGACGTGCCTGGTCTTTCCGAGCGCGCCGCCGTCGGCCGCATCCGCGACGACGTGCGGTGGGTCGACGCAGGGGAGGTCGTCACATCAGGTGGCATCTCGTCGGGTGTCGCGATGGCCCTGCACCTCGTCGAGCGGTTCGTCGACCGCGAGCTCGCCGAGGCCACGGCTCGCCAGATCGACTACGTCTGGACCGAATCGCGCCCTGGGCCGTAGCGCGGCCGCCGGTCAGTCCTCGAGCTCCTCGGTGAGCTCGTCCTGGCTGATCAGGCCGCCGGCGGTCGCCACGGCGCCGGCCAGCGTGACCGCGCGGTCGTAGACGGCGGCGAAGTACGCCTCGGCGATGATCTCGTGGCCGGTCAGCGGCGGGGGCCCCAGCGAACGGGCGACGGCTGCAGGGTCGTCCGTTATCCGCACGTCGGCGCGGCCGGGTGGCAACGCCGACACGTCGCCCCAGAAGTTGGCGGCGGCTTGCTGTTGACTGCGCCGGTTCTTCGCGCGGCTGCGGTTGCCGCCGCCGCGCCGGCGTGAACGGGGGCTCATGCCACGGCTCCTTCAGGGGTGGGCTGGAAGGTCTCGTCTGCCAGGACGGTCTCGGGGTCGATCCCCAGGGCGGCACGCAGCTGGTCCCCGCGGAGGTCGTCGACGGAGGACGACGCCGGCAAGACGAGGTCGGCGATGCGACGTTTGCCCGCGACGACTTCCTCGACGCGCTCGTCGACCGTGCCGGGGCACACGAGGCGGTGAGCGACGACCTTGTTGCGCTGGCCGATCCGCCACGCGCGGTCCCGGGCCTGGTCCTCCACGGCCGGGTTCCACCACCGGTCGTACAGCACCACATGGCTGGCAGCGGTCAGGTTCAGTCCCGTGCCGCCCGCCTTCAGCGACAGCACGAGCGCGCCGGCACCCGTGCCCTCCTGGAACTCGCGGACGATGCGGTCACGCGTCCCGCGTGCGAGCCCGCCGTGGTAGCAGGCGATCTTCACACCCGTCCGCCGCGTCAGGTACGCGGCGACCTTCTCACCCCACTGCGCGAAGTGGGTGAAGATCAGCACTCGCTCCTGCGCTTCGAAGACGTTGTCAACGATCTCGTCGAGTCGGGCCAGCTTGCCCGATCGACCCTCGAGGGGACCGTCGTCGTCGTTGTACGCCGCCGGGTGGTTGCAGATCTGCTTCAGCGCCGTGATGGCCGCCAGAACGGCGCCCTTCTTCGGCGGCGCGTCGTCATCGGCCGTGTCGGCGACCAGGTTGTCCAGGACGGCCTGGTACAGCCCGATCTGCTCGGGCGTCATCGGGCAGTGGTCGAGCACATCGATGCGGTCCGGGAGCTCTGCGGCGATCGCCGGCTCGGACTTCGTGCGGCGGAACACCAGCACGCCGTTGAGGGTGCGCAGCGCCGCCTCGGCGCTGGACCGGCCGCCGCCACTGCGCGACAGCTGCGCCACGAACGATGCGCGGTCGCCGACCAGCCCCGGGTTCGTGAAGTCCAGCAGCGCCCACAGATCGCCGAGCCCGTTCTCGATCGGGGTGCCCGTCAACGCCACCTTCGTCCGAGCCTGGACACGGCGCAGCTGCTGGGCCGTGTCACTGGCGGGGTTCTTGATGACCTGCGCCTCATCGAGGACCAACGTGCCCCACTCGATGGCTTCGAGCGCGGAGATGTCGCGCACCGCGGTGCCGTACGTGGTGATGATGACGTCCGCCCGTGCCACCTCGGCAGCGATCTCCGCTTTCTCCGCGCGCATCGCGCCGTGGTGGACAAGGACGCGCAGACCGGGGACGAACTTCTGCGCCTCGGCGGCCCAGTTGCCGACCACGGCAGGGGGCGCCACCACCAGGGCGGGACCGTTGCGCACCGCCTGCCGCAGGTGCGCCAGCATCACCGGCGTCTTCCCCAGCCCCATGTCCAGCGCCAGGATCCCGCCCAGCCCAGCGCTTTCCAAGAAGCCGAGCCACGCAAGAGCGTCGGCCTGGTACGAGCGCAGCTCACCGCGGAAGCCCTCGGGTGTGGTGGTGTGGTGTTCGGAGATCTCCGCCGCGCTGCGCAGCAGGTCTGCGGCCCAGCTGCGGCCGGCGACGTCGAACCCCCCGGGGAGGGGTGAGCCGTCCAGGCCGAGCGCATGGCGCAGCATCTCCGCGCCGGTCATCCGGGTGCGGTCGGCGCGTTCCTCCAGCGCGGCGGCCGCAGCCTGCAGGTCGGCGTGGTCCAGCTCGATCCACTTGCCGTGGGCTTTGACCAGCGGGCGCGCCTCGGTGGCCAGACGGCGGATGTCCTCGACAGTCAACTCGACGTCGTCGAACACCGCAGACCACGCAACGGTCGTGAGCTGCTGCGCCCCGACGACGGTCTCCTGCGCGTCGGTGGAGGTCAGACGCAACGAGGGGCGTGGCTTGCGACGCGACAGCGGCGGGACGCGTACGTCGAAGCCGGCGGTGGCCAGCACGGCGCCGTCGGAGGTCATGAACTCCCACGCCTCGTCCTGCGAGAGGATGACGTCGCCGCGGCGGCTTGACCGGCCCCGCATCAGCGGCGCGTACAGCGTCTCGAGGCGGTCCAGCTCCGTCTTGATGATCTGGCGCCGGGACTCCGACGCCTTGGCCATGGCGGCCTCGGCGCGCTTGAGCTGCCCCCGGTCCATGGGGACCAGGGCGCGAAGCAACCATCCGTCCGATGCGTCCGGCGGATCGAGCTGCACGACGAGCCGGAACGGCGCGGGGGTGGTGACCGGCCGGGCCCACTTGCGAAGCGCGCGCGCCAGCTCCACGCCGCGTTGGTCGGGGGCTTCGAACTCCTCACCGTCCAGGCGGGCGAGCAGCGCCTCAGCGACCTCTTGCTCGGACCGGGGATCGGGCGGGGGAGCGGGCACCTCGATCTTGGCTGCTGCGTCGCGGCACAGCACGTCGAGGAAGTCGCCGACGACCCCCTGGATGAACAGCTTTGGCTCCCGCGGGCCGCCGAGCACCGCCGCCGCTCCCGGCATCGCCGCCGCGAGGGCGTCCAGCTCGTCCGGGTCGATCAACGCGGGCGCCCACCGAACGGCGAATCCGGCAGTTCTGGACTGGTTGCCACCGCCGACCTTCTCCAGCTGCGGGACCATGCGACCCTGCGCCGCCAGGCGCACAGCGAGTGCCGCGATCAGGCCCAGCCAGTTCGCACTGGCACCCAAAGAGCGATCCGGCTCACCGCAGCCCAGACCCACCAGCCAGCCCAACGAGGACTCGATGGGCGCGTGCAGCGCTTCAGCGGTGGCCCCGTGGGGCAGCCGGACGGCGTCGTGAGGCCGCCAGACGCTGCGACTCGCGCCGGCGTCCACCAGGCGGTCGGCGACCGTGTCCGCGTCCGCCCCGTCGCCCTTCGAGCCGGCATACCAGGCGACGACATGCCCCCGTGACCATGACAGCTGCAGCGCGGGGTCGACGTCGGCCTCGACGGCAGCGACGGGCTCGGCGGGTTCGGCAGGCTCGGCGGGCTCGACCGACGACTCGCCGGTGAGCTCCACCAGCAGGTCCTCGATCCGCCAGAACTCGGCGGCGAAGTCGGCGACGACCAGCTCTCGCTCGGGACCCTGCACGGTCCTGCGCACATGATCCAGCGACTCCGCCGCCTCGTCCAGCAGCGTCTCGAGCACGTCGATCCACAGGTCCTGGTGCGCGGTGAGCACGGCGACGTCGGCCTCGGCGGCCAAGCCGTCAAGATGCCGCCGGACAAGCGCTCGGAAGTCCTCGATGGGAAGGGACTTCGGGATCGTGCTGGTGCTGATCGTGATCCTTCTTTCTGCGCGGCGATCGCGCACCCCGGTGACGGCGACTGCTGCCGGTCAACGCGACCGACCGACGGGCAAGCACCGTCCTGCCGGAGCTCGTGCTCGGGCTCCCGCAGCGCGGTTCACGCTGCGACGACCGGACCCAGTGGGTCGACAGTCGCGGAAGTCGTCCCCCAGAGTATCCGCCCGGACGGGCGTAGAGAAACACCCGTTCCACAACGCACTGGGAGCGCCCCGCGGGGCGCTCCCAGTCGAGGCGTCAGGGTGCTATCCGGCCGAGATGACGGTCAGCCCCTCGGCGAACTCCGGCACGTTGAAGGTGATCCCGGCGGGCACCTCGGTGGTGTCGTAGACGATCACCGAGGTGGCCGACACCAGGCCGTAGGCGCTGAAGAAGAACCGGATGGTGTGCTCGACATCGGGGCCGCTCTCCACGCCGGCGTAGTCGAGCGCATCTTGCAGGTCGCTGATGGCGAACGTCGTCTTGAGCACCGCGTCGCCCGCAGGCTCAAGCTGCAGGTTGACCTGCGTGGGGATCACGACCTGCTCGCCGTCGACGTCCATCTCGAGGCTCCCGACGTAGGCCCCTGGCGGTTCAGCGGCTGCGGTCGCCGGGGCGAACATGAACAGCTCCACCAGCATGTTGTCGAGGTCGCCGGTGAAGGTGCCCTCCCACGTCGCGCCGATGAACGGGTCCGTCCCGGGGTCCGAGGCCATCTGCCGCGGCGCGCCGTTGCTGAAGAAGCCCCCGCCGGCGCCCTCGGTCACCGAGGCGGTCGGCTCGGTGTCGTCCCAGGTCGGGAAGTCCGTCGCGCCGGTCGCCGCCAGGTTGCCGGCTTTGGTCCCGCCGTCGGTGAACCACACCTGCTTCGAGCAGAACTCGGGTCCCGCGGGGTTGCCCTCAGCGTCGACGGCGGTCTGGTAGCAGGCGGGTTCCTCGGCGACCGCCGGGAGCGCGACGAGCGCCGCGAGCACGACGACCAGCAGGCGGGGTACGCGGCGAACAGCAAGAGCGCGGGGCATGACGACCCTCCAGGGCAGAACGGACATTGCCCCCATCCTTCGCCGCGGGGTCACCGGGTTCCTGCCGGGGCTTGCGCGGTCCCACCGTCGGTCCGACCATGACGCCGACGGCCGAAGGGGGCACGGTGAGCCTGATCCGGGTGAGGGCGGTGGTGTGTGTCGCCGCCCTGCTGGCCTCAGCCCTGCCCATCGCGCGGTCGATGGCGGCGACCGACGGCGGGGCCGAGGTGACCCCCGCCCCGGTGCTCACCGAGCGACCGCCCAAGCTGACGCGGCGCACGACTGCCCGTTTTGCGTTCTCGGGGGCGCCGGGGGCGGCCTTCCGGTGCCGGCTCAACCAACGGCGTGCGCGGCGTTGCGAGTCGCCGGTGGCGTACCGGGACCTCCCGTCACGGCTGCACACCTTCACGGTGACCGCGGTGTACGGCGACCAGGCGCTGACCAGCGAGCCGGCGTCCTACGCGTGGCGGGTCGACGCACGGCCGCCGACCGCAGCGCTGGAGAAGGTGACCCACGCCGGGGACCGCAGCCGCATCCGGGTGGTGTGGTCGCGAGCAGATGCCGGCTCGGGTATCGCGAGCAGCGATGTGCGGTACCGCCGGACCCGGGTCGACGGCACGATGACGCGGTGGCGGCGTCCGCGCGCATGGCAGGGTGTCACGCAGCGCCGCGTCGATCTCAATGACGTCCGCGGCGGCATGCGCTACTGCTTCGCCGTGCGGGCGCGTGACCGCGCGGGCAACCGCTCGCGCTGGACGCCACGCTCATGCTTGCGCGCGCGGCGGGAGGTCCGCACCACGGCCGAGGGCTACCGGTACGTCGTCGGCTCGAGCCGCGTGTTCGGCGAGCGCGGGACGCTGCACACCTACAGTGCCGAGGTGCAGCCCGGCACGGACTTCAGCGCGGACGACTTCGCCGTGCAGGTCGACCGGTTCCTCGGGTCGGTCAAGGGCTGGTCGAACGGCCCGGTCCGGTTGCGACGCGTGCCACCGTCACAGGCGCGCATCCGGGTGTTGCTGGCGCGTCCGGCCACCGTGGACCGCTACTGCCGCGGCGTCGCGAACACCGCCGGCTACCTGTCGTGCTGGAGCGGCCGGTTCGCGGCGATCAACGTCAACCGCTGGCATCACGGGACCGACAAGTTCCACGCGCCGCTGTGGAAGTACCGCGGGTATGTGCTGAACCACGAGGTCGGCCACGCGTTGGGGCATCGCCACCGTGGTTGTCCCGGGGCGGGACGCCTGGCTCCCGTGATGATGCAGCAGAGCAAGGGCACCTACCCCTGCAAGCCGAACCCCTGGCCCTACCCGTGACCGCCGTCAGGCGGTCGCCGCGTCGCGCGCCGACCACCGTCGCATCACGGTGGCGAGGTCACCGTCGACCTTGGCGGTGGCCAGGTGGTCGCCCCGGGTGGCGCCCCGGGTGACGATCGCGATGGACAGACCGGCCTTGGCCGCGGCCGTCACGAAGCGGTACCCGGACCCGACCGCCAACGACGAGCCCAGCACGAGCAGGCTGGCCGAGCGCTCGATCAGGCCGAGGGCGTGACGAAACCTGGGCCGGGGCACGGTCTCTCCGAAGAAGACCACATCCGGCTTGAGCACCCCGCCACACCGGCGGCAGTCGACGACCCGGAAGCGTCCCACCTCGGCGTCGTCGAGCACGACGTCGCCGTCGGGACGGACCACGGCCTGGTCGTGACCGAACCTCTCGCGAAACCCGGGGTTCACGGCGTCCAACCGCAGCGCGACCTCGTGGCGGCTGCGCCGCTGTCCACAGCCGAGACAGACGACGACATCCAGGCGACCGTGCAGGTCGACGACGTCCCGGGTGCCGGCGGCCGAATGGAGGCCGTCGACGTTCTGGGTCACCACGCCGGTGAGCAGGCCGTCGAGCTGCATGGCGGTGACCGCGTGGTGCACCGCGTTCGGCCGGGCGCTCGCGACGCGCGACCACCCCAGGTGGCTGCGCGCCCAGTAGCGCTTGCGGTCATCGGCGGAGCCCACGAAGCGGTCGTAGGTCATGGGTAGGGCATGGCGCAGCCGACCAGATGCGCCCCGGTAGTCGGGGATGCCGGAGTCGGTCGACACGCCGGCGCCGGTGAGCACCAGCACGCGACCTCCGGACAGCACGCGGTCCACGTCGGTCTGCATCCCCCGATGCTACGGCGCGCCGCAGGGACGGCTATGCCGTGCCGGGCGCAGGCAGGAGGTCGCAGTACACAAATCCGTCCCGCTCGACCACGTTTCCCGTGCGCACCGGCACGGGCGCGGAGAAGTCGGGGGCGTCCCACACGAAGGTGTGGAACTCACCGTTCTCGCCACAAGGGTCCGCGCCGAGGGGCAGATCTGCGAGCAGTTGCGGGTCATAGGAGCGACCAACCAGGTCGCGCGGCACCTGGCCGGGATCCACGCACGTCAACACCGCCTGGGTGCCACGCTCGAACATGGCGGTGGCCAGCGTGTCGGTGGGCCGGCCCCACAGTGGAAACAGCGGTTCGACACCGGAGCCGCGCATCATGTCCTCGCGGTACGCGCGGACGTCGGTCAGGTGCAAGTCGCCGAAGATGACCGCCTCGACGCCCTGGTTGGTGGCCTCGGCCAGAGCCGCTCCCATCCGCTGTTCGTACTCGCCGTTGGGACACGGATAGGGCAGCTCAACCGTTGTCACGGGCAGGTTCAGCCGCTGGGCCTGCGCCAGCACCAGCTCCCGCCGCACGGCGTGCATGGCCACACGGTCGGCAGACGCGTTGAAGGTGACGAGCAGACCGACCACGTCCAGGTCCGGGTCCTGCTTGGCCTCGGCGAGCGCGAGTGCGCTGTCCTTGCCCGACGACCAGCTGACCCAGGCGCGGCGAGTCACGGCAGGTACGGGCAGTGGCGGCACCCATTGTCGCAGCAGAACCCGCGCTCGGTGAGGAACGCGGCCGTCAGCACGAACAGCCCGCTGACCGGATCGGTGTAGCCGGCTTGCCCTGCCTGGATCGCGGCCGCGTGGCGGCGCAGGATCTCCGGGCGCTGCGGATGGTCGGCTGCCAACCGCTGCGGATGGGGTTCGTGCACGGACCTGGCCGCGGGCTGCTGTGGGCGCATGACCCACGATCCTACGAACCGCTGCAGGCCGAACGTTGCGAGCCTTGTGGCAGCCTCCGCTGACGGCACGCGCGAGTCCGATCGACCGGGCCCGCTACGGTGCACACATGGCGCGACCCGCGATCGATCCCGTCACCTGGCGCCCCCCGTCGATCCCGGCTCGAGCGAAACGGGCGCGCTCCGACGCCGGGCTGCCCCCGCTGACGCTGCTGCCCCTGCCCGGCGTCGGCCCGGAGGACGTCGACGTGCTCGACACCGGCGACCTGGTGACCGGGCTGGAGGACGGTCGCATCCTGCGGGTCTCCCCAGACGGCCGCCGCAGCGAGGTGCTCGCCGACACCGGGGGCCGCCCGCTGGGGATCGAGGCGCGCGCCGACGGCACGGCGGTGGTGTGTGATGCCCAACGCGGCCTGCTCCGCGTGGACCTGGCCGGCGGCGCAGTCGACGTGCTGGTCAGCGCAGTGGCTGGACAGCCACTGCGGTTCTGCAACAACGCTGCGGTCGCGCGCGACGGCACGATCTACTTCACCGACTCCTCGCGACGCTTCGGCCTCGAGCACTGGAAGGCCGATCTCATCGAGGGCCGACCGACCGGCCGGCTGCTGCGCCGGACCCCTGACGGTGAGATCGACGTGCTCCTGGACGATCTGCGGTTCGCCAACGGCGTCGCGCTCTCGCCTGACGAGTCGCAGCTCATCGTCGCCGAGACGGCGGGCTACCGGGTCACGACGGTGACGCTGAGCGGGGCGGACGCAGGTCAGACCTCGCCGCTGCTCGACAACACGCCGGGCTTCGTCGACAACGTGTCGACCGGCAGCGACGGGCTGTACTGGCTGGCGCTTCCCAATCCCCGCGACCGCGTGCTGGACCTGCTGCTGGCCAAGCCACCCGCGCTGCGCACGCTGCTGTGGGCACTGCCCGAGCGCTTGCACCCCTCGCCAGTCGAGACGGTCTGGGTGATGGCCGTCGCCCCGGACGGGACCGTCGTGCACGACTTCCACGGTCCTGGCCCCGAGGGCTTCGCCTTCGTGACTGGGGTGCGCGAGCACGCCGGCACCGTCGTCTTGTCCAGCCTCACGTCGCCGTACCTGGCGCGCTTGGACATCCCCTCCTGACACGGCGCGACGGCCGTGGTGTGCTACGCCGATCCCGCCGAGAGGAGCCAGCGTGCCGGTCATCGACCAACAGCGGTTCGACGCCGTCGTGTTCGACATGGACGGCGTCATCACCGACACGGCAAAGGTGCACGAAGCGGCCTGGAAGCGGCTGTTCGACGACTACCTGCGGACCCACCTCGGGCCGGACGAACCGCCGTTCACCGGTGACGACTACCGACGGTACGTCGACGGCAAGACGCGCTACGACGGCGTCGCGGCATTTTTGGGGTCCCGAGGGATCACGCTGCCGTGGGGCGATCCCGGCGACAGGCCGGAAAAGGAGACGGTGTGCGGTGTGGGCAACCGCAAGAACGTCCTGTTCAGGGCGCACATCGACGAGCACGGCGTGGACCCGTATCCGTCGACCATGCAGCTGATCGACGAGCTCGCCGCCGTGGGCATCCGCGCCACGATGATCTCGGGCAGCCGCAACGCCTCGGTGGTCCTCGAGCGCGCCGGGGTCGCCGACCGGTTCGAGGCGAAGGTCGACGGACTCGAGACGGAGCGGCTGGGCATCCCCGGCAAGCCCGACCCGGCCGTGTTCATCGAGGCCGCCCGCCGTGTGGGTGCGCAACCGGCCCGCGCGGTCGTGGTCGAGGACGCGATCTCTGGGGTGGAGGCCGGCCGGCGCGGACGGTTCGGGATGGTCATCGGCGTCGACCGGACCGGTCATCCCGATGGGCTGCGCGACGCCGGAGCGGACCACGTCGTCGCCGACCTGGCGGAGGTCTCGGTTGTCTGAGGGCACACCGATTCACGACCTGCCCGACGCAACCGACCCCGACCACGGCGTGGTTGCGCGGCTCGACGGTCGGACGCCGGCCGTGTTCCTGGACTATGACGGCACGCTGACGCCGATCGTCGAACGGGCCGAAGACGCCACCATCGACGACCGCGTCCGTGAGGTCATCCGCAGCCTCGCCGACCGGTGCACCGTCGCGATCGTCAGCGGCAGGGACCTGGCCGACGTCCGCACGATGGTGGGGGTGGACGGGTTGTACTACGCCGGAAGCCACGGCTTCGACATCGTCGCGCCGGACGGCACGCCGACCCAGCACGGCACCGACTTTCTCCCGGCGCTGGACACCGCCGAGGGCCAGCTGCACGCGCAGCTGGCGGGCGCCGACGGCGTCCGGATCGAGCGCAAGCGGTTCGCCATCGCCGTGCACTACCGACAGGTCGACCCCGCCAAGGTCAGCGACGTGAAGGCCGCAGTTGTTCGGGTCTCCGACGCCAACCCGGAGCTGCGCGTGACCGGGGGCAAGAAAATCTTCGAGCTGCGACCGGCCCTCGACTGGCACAAGGGCAAGGCACTGCAGTTCCTGCTCCGCACACTGGGACTGGACGAGCGCGACGACGTCGTCCCGATCTACGTGGGCGACGACGTGACGGACGAGGACGCCTTCGCGGCGCTCGGCGACCGTGGCGTCGGCCTGGTCGTGCGGGGGGAGGACGACGCCCGCACGACCTTTGCCGACGTCTCATTACAAGACCCGCGCGCCGTCGTCACGTTCCTCGCACAGCTGCGCGACGCCCTCGGGGATGCAGCGCCGTGAACCCGTGGGCACTGCTCTACGACGCCTATGACCCCGACAACGAGGGGCTGCAAGAGGCCCTGTGCACGCTCGGCAACGGTTATCTCGCGACCAGGGGCGCAGCCGCCGAGGCGCAGGCCGACGACATCCACTACCCGGGGACCTACGTCGCCGGGCTGTACAACCGCCTGGGGACCGAGGTCGCCGACCGCACGGTCGAGAACGAAGACCTGGTCAACCTGCCGAACTGGCTGCCACTGACGTTCCGCGTCGCCGACGGTCCTTGGTTCAGCATCGACGACGTGGAGGTGCTGTCGTTTCGGCGCGAGCTCGACCTGCGCCGGGGAGAGCTGACCCGTCAGGTGGAGGTGCGCGACGGCGAGGGCCGCGAGACCCTGGTCACCGAGCGCCGGTTCGTGTCCATGCACGACCGGCACCTGGCGGCCCAGCGGGTCGGGATCCTGCCGCGGAACTGGTCCGGGACGTTCACGGTGCGCGCCGGGGTCGACGCCGGGGTCGTCAACGCCGGCGTTCCGCGATACCGCGAGCTGCGCGGCGACCACCACCAGCGGGTCGCCTCGGGTGAAGACGGGGAGGTCGTCTTCGCGCAGGTGGAGACCAAGCAGTCACACGTGCGGGTCGCGCTGGCGGCGCGCATCACCGTGTCCGGCAACGGCGACATCGCGCTGACCTCACGGCGGTTCGTCGACGACGGCGGTCTGGTCGCTCAGGACTTCGTCCTCACCGCAACGCCCGGGCGTAGCGTCACCGTCGAGAAGGTCGTCGCGTTGCACACGTCGCGCGACACCGCGATCTCCGAAAGCCTCCTCGACGCGCGAGCGCGTGTCGTCCGCGCGGCCGGCTACGAGCCGCTGCTGGAACAGCACGTCATGGCGTGGGGGCAGCTGTGGCGTCGGTTTGACATCGCCATCGACGACAGCGACCGCACGCAGATGATCATCCGCCTGCACCTGTTCCACCTGTTGCAGACGGCCTCCCCCCACACGATGGACCTCGACGTCGGTGTCCCCGCGCGGGGGTGGCACGGCGAGGCGTACCGGGGGCACATCTTCTGGGACGAGCTGTTCATCTTCCCGCTGCTCAACCTGCGCCTGCCCGTGCTGACCCGGTCACTGCTGCTGTACCGCTTCCGGCGTCTGGACCAGGCGCGGTGGGCCGCCCGGGCCGACGGGCACCGCGGGGCGATGTACCCGTGGCAAAGCGGCAGCAACGGGCGGGAGGAGACCCAGCAGCTGCACCTCAACCCGAAGTCGGGCCGGTGGCTGCCCGACCACTCCCACCTGCAGCGTCACGTCAACATCGCGATCGCCTACAACGTGTGGCAGTACTTTCAGGTCACCGGGGACATGGCGTTCCTGCGCCACTACGCCGCGCCGATGCTGCTGGAGATCGCCCGCTTCCTCGCCGACCTCGCCACGTTCAACACGGCGCTGAACCGCTATGAGATGCGGGGCGTCATGGGCCCTGACGAGTACCACGAGTCCTACCCCGACCGTGACGAGCCGGGTTTGGACAACAACACCTACACGAACGTCATGACGGTGTGGGTGCTGATGCGCGCGTTCGAGGTGCTCGAGCACGTCGCCGAGTACCAGCGGGCGGAGATCTGCCAGATGATGGCGCTGGGCGATGAGGAGCTGGACCGCTGGGGCGACATCACCCGCAAGATGGTCGTGGCGTTCCACGACGACGGGACCGGCCGGCAGGTCATGAGCCAGTTCCAGGGCTACGAGCGGCTCGAGGAGTTCGACTGGCAGGGATATCGGGCCCGCTACGGCGACATCGCCCGGCTGGACCGGATCCTGGAAGCCGAGGGTGACTCGACCAACCGCTACCGGCTTTCCAAGCAGCCCGACACGCTGATGCTGTTCTTCCTGCTGTCCGGCAGGGAGATCGGGGAGCTGTTCGACCGGCTGGGATACGAGTTCAACGAGAACGACATCCACCGCACGATCGACTACTACTCGGCGCGCACGTCACACGGCTCCACTCTGAGCAAGGTCGTGCACTCGTGGGTGCTGGCCCGCGAGGACCGCGCGCGTTCATGGGAGTTCTTCTGCCAAGCCCTCGAGGCCGACATCTCCGACGTGCAGGGGGGCACCACGCCCGAGGGGATCCACCTTGGCGCGATGGTAGGCAGCGTCGACCTGCTCCTGCGCGGTTACGGAGGCATCGAGACACGGGGCGACGTCCTCCGGTTCAAACCCCAGGTGCCTGAGGAGCTCGGCGCCGTGTCGTTCGACCTGTCCTACCGCAGCCAGCAGCTGCACGTGCGGATCGAACCGAATCGTTTGGTCATCGTCAGCGAGCCGGCGCCGGTGGCGCCGGTGCGCATCGCCGTGGCAGGGCACGAGCGGTCACTGGCGCCGGGGGAGCGGATTGAGGTGGCCCTGCGTTCGTGATCGTCAGGAGCGGGCGCACAGCATGACGATCCGGTCGCCGCGCTGCAGCACGGTGGCCTCCGGCGCGTCGAAGCGCAACGTCTGGCCGTCGCGGACGACCGCCATCACCAGCTCGCCGGGGCGCTGGACCGCAGGCTGGCCAATCTCGGCGTCCTCGGGAGAGCGCTCCACCACGTCCAGTCCCTGGCCGACGGTCAGCAGGTCCTCCATGACGCCGACGACGTGGGGCATCCGCGTCGCCAGCCCGAGCAGGCGGCCCGACGCCTCGGCGGAGGTGATCACCGAGTCCGCGCCGCCCTCGCGCAGCAGGTGCGCGTTCTCCCCCTCGCGCACCGACGCGACGATCGTCGCGGTCCGGTTGCACTCGCGCGCGGTGAGCGTCACCAGCACGGCGGCGTCGTCACGATCGACCGCGACGATGACCCCCGCCGCGTTCTCGACACCGGCTTCGTGAAGGACGGTCGTGCGTGATGCATCCCCGTTGACCGTCGCGAAGCCTTCGTGGCCCGCCTCGGTGAGCGCGCGGGGGCTCGGGTCGACGACGACGATCCGCGCTTGGGGTATTCCCTGGCCCATCAAGGTCTGGATGGCGCTGCGACCCTTGGCCCCGTAGCCGCACACGATGTAGTGGTCGTTCAACGTCGATCTCCAGCGTTGCAGTCGGGTGACTTGTCGCCAGCGCTCAGTCAGCAGCTCGAGCGTCGTGCCGACCAGCACGATCAGGAACAGGATGCGCGCTGGTGTGACGAGCAGGGCGGTGACGAGGCGCGCTCGGTCCGTGACGGGGGTGATGTCGCCATAGCCGGTGGTCGTCACGGTGACGGTGGCGTAGTAGAAGGCGTCGAGCAGCCCGACTGCCCCGTCCACGTCGTCGATGTAGCTGTCGCGGTCGAACCACACCAGCGCCGTGACCAGACACACCAACCCCAGGGCGATCACCAGCCGCTTGGCCACCGCTCGTGCGGGCCGCAGCGGCGGCGAGGGCAGCGCGACCGCGCCGCCGTGTCTACCCGTCGTGGCCGCCATGGTCAGTCGACGACGACGCGGTTGAGGCGGCGGACGGCCACGTCGGTCCACACGCCCTCGCGCCAGTACACGTCCTCATGCACCAGCGCCACGGCGGCCGCTTCGTCCTCGACGCGCAGCACGAGCAGCGACGCGGACATGTCGGCGTAGGCGCCGGCCACGAGCAGGCGCCCCTGGCGGGTCAGCTCCTCGACACGGGCGAGGTGCTGTGGGCGGATGGGCTCGCGGCGTTCCGCGGCGTCGGGGGCATAGGTGGGCTCGACGACGAAGACCGGTTCGATGGTCGGCATGGCCCAAACGCTAACCGCTCCCTCGGGGCTTGACCCATTGGCCGCCGGCGACCGGCGGGCCACGCCGTAGACATTGACGTTTGTCGATGGGATGCTATCGTTCATGCATCGACGGATATCGATATAGGGCGGGTGGGGCATGGAGCTGTTGAACAGGGTGCTGGGCCAGGTAGCGGCCACGGTGGCGGCGACGTGGCCGTTCGTGGTCGCCAGCGTCATCGCGGCAGCGGCACTGCAGGTCTATGTCGGGGCGGACCGCCTGGGCGGCTGGCTGCGCCGGCGGACGTCGACCGCGGTTGCGGGCGCTGTCGGGCTGGCCGCAGCGACCCCGTTCTGCTCGTGTGGGACCACGGCCACGGCGCTTGGGCTGGTGGCGGCGAGCGCGCCGTGGGCGCCGATCGTGGCCTTCATGGTGGCGTCGCCGCTGACCAGCCCGTCCGAGCTGCTGCTGTCAGCCGGGTTGTTCGGCTGGCCATTCGCGCTGATCTTCTTCACCGGCACGATCGTGTTGGGACTGGGCGCCGGCATCGCCGCTGCCGCCCTGGACCGCGCCGGCCTGCTGCGCGACCAGGCCCGCCTGGCGCCGGCCTCGTCGTGTGCCGCGCCGTCACCGGCGAGCACCCCGCAGTTGAGCATGGGGCCGGGCGCAGCGGCCATCACCGAGATCGGACCGCGCTACCGCCGCTGGCGCCTCGACGAGCTCGGCCGTGAGCTGCTCACCGTCGGGCGGCGCATCGCGGTGCTGTTCGCGGGGTTCACCTTCGTCAGCTACCTCCTGGTCGAGCTCGTGCCGACCGAGTGGCTGCAGCAGTGGCTGGGCGGCGACTCGCTGCTGTCGGTCGTCGGCGCCGCGCTGCTCGGTGTGCCGATGTACGTCAACACCGAAGGGTCGCTGCCGATGCTCGCCGGGCTGATGGACGGCGGCATGGGTCCCGGGCCCGCCATGGCGTTCTTGGTGACCGGTGCCGGCACCTCGATCGGCGCCGTCACCGGGATGCTGGTCATCGCCCGCAAGCGCGTGGTCGGCTTGGTGCTCGCCTCCCTGCTGGTGGGAGCCGTGGCGCTCGGGGTGGTCACCCAGCTGCTGTTGGGCTGACGCCGCGCTCCACGGGCCACTGCTGCACCCGGGCGATCACCGCCTCGCTGATCGCGCGCAGCTGGGAAACCTGCTCCGGACTCAACGGGTCGAACAGCAGGGTCCGCACCGCCTCGACGTGCCCCGGGGCGGCCGCCTCCAGCGCCGCGAAACCGTCGTCGGTCAGTCGCGCCAGCTGACCACGACGGTCCGTCGGGCATTCCAGACGCTCGATCCAGCCGGCCGCCTCCAGACGCGACGCCGCGTGCGACAGCCGGCTGCGGGAGTACTGGGAGGCGTCGGCCAGCTCGTTCATGCGCAACATGCGATCGGGCGCCTCCGACAGGCGCACGAGGATCTCGTAGTAGGCGTGGGGGAGTCCCGAATCGCGCTGCAGCTGGCGCTCCAGCGCCTCGGCCAGCAGATGCGTCGCATGCAGATACGCGCGCCAGGCGCGTTGCTCCTCGTCGGTCAGCCAGCGGGTCATACCGCCATGGTACGTGGCAATAGTTGAAACCTCAACGAATAGTCGCTACGCTGGTCGCGTAACGGTTGAACATTCAACAAAGGATGCGTGCCATGGGCATCACCCGTTTGAACCACGCGGTGCTGTACGTCCGCGACGTCGACCGCAGCGTCGCGTTCTACCGCGACGTGCTCGGCTTCCGGGTCGTCCCCATGGCACCGGACGGCTTCAACGCGGCCTTCCTCCAGGCGCCCGATTCCACCAACGATCACGACCTGGGGCTGTTCGGGATCGGTGAGGCCGCCGGCCCGTCCACCGCGGGTCGCAGCGCCGTCGGCCTGTACCACCTGGCCTGGGAAGTCGACACCCTCGCCGAGCTCGAGCGGCTTCACGCCGCTCTGGTCGCGGCCGGCGCGTTGGTCGGCACGTCCGACCACGGCACCACCAAAAGCCTGTATGGGCGCGACCCCGACGGTCTGGAGTTCGAGATCGCCTGGATCGTCCCCGCCGACCTGCTCACCGACGAGGCGCGCGAGGCGCGCTCTCGCATCGGGCGGCTGGACCTCGCACGGGAGAAGGCCCGGTACGGCGAGGCCACCCGCGGCGGGGTCGGCATATCCATCAGCGCACCGTAAGCACGAACCCACCAACCAAGGAGCACCGTCCCATGACTGCAAGCACCGCAATCCGCACCGTCGACGGCAAGACCGTCCCGGCGGCCGGCACCTACGAGATCGACGCCTCGCACTCGACCGTGGAGTTCGTCGTCCGCCACCTGGGCCTTGCCAAGGTCCGGGGCCGGTTCAACACCTTTGCTGGCACGATCGTCGTCGACGACGACGTCACCGCCTCGTCGGTCAAGGTCCGCATCGACGCCGCAAGCATCGACACACGCGACTCCGGCCGCGACGAGCACCTGCGCAGCCCCGACTTCCTCAACGTCGCCGAGCACGAAGCCCTGGAGTTCCGGTCCACGGGCGTCCGCGACGTCGACGGGGACTGGCTGGTCGACGGTGAGCTGTTCATCGCCGGGACGACCCGCCCCGTGACCCTGCAGGTGGAGTTCGAAGGCAGCGAGACCGACCCCTGGGGCAACGCGCGAATCGGCTTCTCGGCCGAGACGAAGGTCAACCGCGAGGACTTCGGGCTGACCTGGAACCAGGCGCTGGAGAGCGGCGGCTGGTTGGTCGGCAAGGAGGTCAAGATCGAGCTGTCGGTCGAGGCGATCCGCCAGGACGCGTCCTAGTCCTCCAGCAACCGCAGGCCGAGCAGCGCCACCTCACCAAGGGTGCACCGGCTGTCGCCGCCCCACTCCGGGGCGTGCTCGCCGAGCAACGTGGCGGTCGCCATCAAGGCGATCGCCACGTTGCCGTCGGGCACCACGCCGACGGCGGCCAGCCGTTCGCGCAGCTCGATCTCGAGCAGGTGCAGCTCGGCGTCCTGCCACACTGGCGCCGCCGCCGCCTGCGCCCGGACCGTCGACGTCAGCTCGTCCCGCACGTCGCCTCCTTTGCTCAGCAGCGACGATCCCCGACCCGGGTCGCGGCGGCAATGGCCCGTACGGGTGGTTTTCGCCGGGTTGGCGTCGGCGGCGGGCGGGCAGACAATGACCGCAGACCACAAGGAGATGTGATGGCAACCGTCGATCTCACGACCGAGACCTTCCAGTCCACCCTCGAGAACAACGACATCGTGCTGCTGGACTTCTGGGCGGCCTGGTGCGGGCCGTGCCGCATGTTCGCGCCGATCTACGAGCAGGTCTCCGAGCAGCATCCCGACATCGTGTTCGGCAAGGTCGACACGGAGGCGGAGCAGGCACTGGCCGCCCAGTTCAACATCATGTCGATCCCCACCCTGATGATCGTGCGCGACCGCGTCGTGCTGTTCTCCCAGCCGGGCGTCGTCCCGGCGGAGGGCCTTGAGCACCTCATCGAGCAGGTCCGCGGCGTCGACATGGACGAGGTGCGCAAGGCCATCGCCGAGCACGAGCACTCCGCCGGCTGACAAGGCCCCCGTCGTTGTGCGCGTCGTGCGCGCCAGCGGCAGGAACCGGGCACGGCCGTGTGGAAGTCCCCGCTGCACCCTCACCGACCAGCGGGAGAACTCCTCATGCGCCGTGCGCTTCGTGTACTGCTCGTCCCCCTCGCCGTCCTCGGCGTGATGACCGCCCCAGCAGGCGCCGATGCCGCTTGCACCGACCCCGAGACCGGCGCGCTGGTCCTGGAGCAGTCCCAGCAGTGGCTCCACCAGGCCGAGACGAAGGCGGGCAACCTCGCGGCGTTCGGGGTGACGAGCTTCCCATCGTGGGACGACCAGGAGCCGACCGCGTCGGTGCAACAGGGCGCCGGCGGGGGAGCGGCGGCCAACGCCGCTGCCTACCTTGACCCCACGACCTCCGAGCAGCTGGGCCTGGTGGCCGAGGGCACCTTCAGCGGCTGCCTGGACACGGTGCTGCTCGACCTGTACGCGTTCCTGCCGACGAACCGGACCGGGACGTCGGGCAGCCTCGCCGAGTCACCGTTCAACGGGATCGTCAACCTGACCGTCGACGGGGAGCAGCTGGTGACGGCACAGGAGATCGAGGCGAACACCGTCCCCAACCCGGCTGGTTCGGCCACCTACCACCTGCGGTTCGCGATCACCGACCTGCACGCCGCCCTGCTCGACTGGGGGCTCGACCCCGCGGCGGACCACACGCTCCGGCTGAACGTCGCCGGCCGGTACGTCAACACGTCGAACGCCGTCTTCGTCTTCGACACCACCGAGGTTCCCGCGTCGCTGACGTTCAACGGCACGGTCGACGAGCACTACCCCGCGATCTCGGCCTACTAGAGCGAGACCCCTGCATGGTGGAGGGCCATGGCCAGCAGGCGGTCTTGGCCCCCACTCATCTCTGCCGCGACGGAAGGTGACAGCGCCTCCTGCGGCTCCAGCCACGCCAGGTCAAGAGTGTCCTGCGCCGGCCGGCACTCACCCTCGACCGGTACCAGGTACGCCAGGGAGACGGCGTGCTGGCGCGGGTCGGTGAAACCGGAGCGACGCCCGTCGTCGGGGAAGTACTCGGCGATGGTGAACGGCGCGGGGCACGCCGGCAGGTGCGGCAGCGCCTCGGGCCCCAGATCCTTGCTCAGGTGGCGCCACAGCGCCTCACGGACGGTCTCCCCATACAGGACACGGCCGGAGACCAGCGCCCGGCTGAACGTGCCATCCGGGCGGTGGCGCAGCAGCAGCCCGACCCGTTCCACCTCGCCCAGGTGGCCGATGCGGACGGGCACGGCCTCGACGTAGACGATCGGGACGCGCTCGCGGACGTCATGCAGCTCTTCGGGGCGCAGCCAGCCGTGCGCGGTCTCGGTTGACGATGACACGTACCTCGCCTCCAGTCAGTGCCGCGTCGACGCCGCCAGGGCGCCGTCGAGGAACGTGTGGTCTTCCAGGCACCGGCCGGCGCCGATGGCGACGGCGTGCAGCGGCCGGTCGACGCGGAACACCGGCATGCCCGTGGCCACGTGCAGCCGCGCATCGATGCCGTCGAGCAGCGCGCCGCCGCCGGACAGCGCGATACCGCTTTCCAGGATGTCGGTGGCCAGCTCCGGCGGTGTGCGGTCCAGCGTGTCGATGACCGCGTTGACGATGGCGCTGACGGGCTCGTCGATCGCCGCGCGGACATCGGCGGCGTGGACCACAACGCTGCGCGGCAGCCCGGTGGCCAGGTCGCGTCCGCGTACGTCCGCGCGCGGCTCGTCGCCGTGCGGGATCACCGAGCCGATGGCGATCTTGACCCTTTCGGCCGTCAGCTCGCCGACGCAGATGCCGTGCTCCCGCTTGAGGTAGGCGATCACGGCCTCGTCCAGCTCGTCGCCGCCGATGCGCACCGACGTGCTCACGACGATGCCGCCCAGGGAGATGACGGCGACCTCGGTCACGCCGCCGCCGATGTCCACGATCATGCTGCCCGCCGGTTCGGTCACGGGCAGTCCCGCCCCGATGGCCGCCGCCAGCGGCTCCTCCAGGACCATGGCAGGCGGCCGGGTGCCTGCGCTGACCATGGCTTCCAGCAAGGCCCGCTGCTCCACCCCCGTGACCCCGTAGGGCATTGTCACCACTGTGCGTGGCCGCCGTCCGAACGGGATGTAGCGGCGCCGGACCTGCTCGACGAACGCCCGGACCATCTTCTCGGTCGCGTCGAACTCGCTGATCACGCCGTCCTTCAGCGGCTGGACCAGCCGGATGTGTCCGGGAACGCGACCGAGCATCCCCTTGGCGCGCCGGCCCACCGCGAGGACCTCACCGGTCACCCGGTGCAAGGCGACCATCGACGGCTCGTCCAAGACGATGCCGCGGCCGCGCACGTAGACCAGCGTGTTCACGGCGCCGAGGTCGATGCTGATGTCCGAAGGGCGCATTGCGGGCAGTCTATTGGCGACGATGCCGCGACGCCGGTGTGCGACAGGAGGATTGATGCGAGGGCACCTGCCGATCATGACCACGGCGGCGGCGCTGCTGCTGGCGGTGGCGTGCGGGGGCGGGGAAGGCGACACGCCGGCTCAGGCCGGCGACCAGATCGCCGCCGGGCAGCAGGCGTTCGAGCGCAACTGCATGGGCTGCCACGGGGCGCAGGGGCGGGGCAGCGACGTGGGGCCGCCGCTGGTGCACGAGGTCTACGAGCCGGGGCACCACGACGACGAGTCGTTCCGCCGCGCGGTGCGCGAGGGCGTCGTCCCCCACCACTGGGACTTCGGTCCCATGCCGGCGTTTCCTGGGGTTCCCGACGAGGACATCGAGGCGATCATCGCCTACGTCCGTCACCTGCAGCGCGACGCCGGCATCGAATGACCCCGCCCGAGCACGGCGCCCCATGCACGGCGCCCCCGCCGCCCGGACGCTAGGCCGGGTCGGAGCCGCCGACCTGACCGTTGGACGGCAGCAGGTCGAGCTCCTCGACCAGCGTGAAGAACGCGCTGACGTAGGGGTTGGACGGGGCGCGTCGGCGCACCGCCTCCCAATCGATCTGTTCCCGCAGGGAGCGGGCGATCTCCAGGTGAGGTTCGTAGTCCAGCTGGTGCTCGCGAAGACACGACAGCTTCGTGACCATCAGGTCCTCCAGCGAGATCACCTTCATCCGCTGCGCGAGCACCTCCAGCTCCTCGGCCGACTCGATGGCCTCGTCGGTGATCTCCAGGCCGCTGGGCTCGAAGATCACGTCGATGAGCACGTCGCCGTCGTAGGCCTTGAGCAGCCAGCCTTCCGGTGGCCGCTCGGTGCGCATCCCGGCGTCGGCCAGCGCCTGCCATGCCCGCTGGGCGTCGTCCGGTTTGACGAAGAAGTCGACGTCGTGGCCCGACTCCGGGCCGCCCCGCGCCCAGCTGGCCAGGCCGCCGCCAACCATGAACGGCACGCCCGCGTCGCGCAGCGCCGCCGCTCCGCGCTTGAGCGACTCCTTGATCTGCTCGACTTCACCGCTGGCCAAGCGTCAGCGCTCCGGCTCGCATGCCAGCTCGTCGTCGCCCAGGCAGTAGACCTTGTACGCGTGGCGTATGACCGGTTGCGCGACGTTGCGCACCGGCACGCCGCCGGCGGTGCGGCCCTTTTCCGTGCCGGCGTGCGCGTGGCCGTGGAGGGCAAGGTCAGCGCCGCCGCGGTCGACTGCCTCTGCCAGGAAGTAGCTGCCGAGGAACGGGTAGATCTCCAGTCGCTCGCCCTGCAGCGTGTCGGGCACGGGGGAGAAGTGCATCAGCGCGACCTTCACCTCGGTGTCCAGCGCGCGCAGCTCGCGCTCCAGCGATTCGGCCAGAACGCGGGAGTGGCGCACGAACGCCTTTTGCTCGGGCTCGCCGAAGTCGCTCGCCGACGCGCCCATGAATCCGCCGCCGAACCCCTTGGTCCCCGCGATGCCCACCTGGCGGCCGCCGGCGTCGATGACCGTGCGCTCACCTTCCAGCACGGTCACACCCGCCTCTTCGAGCACCTTGCGCACCAGGTGCTCCTGGTCGGTCTGGTAGTCGTGGTTGCCCAGGACGCAGACCACCGGCACGTCCACCGACCGCAGCTCGTCGGCCAGCACGGCCGCCTCGTCCGGCTCCCCGTGGCGGGTCAGATCCCCGGCGAGGCACAGGACGTCGGCCCGCTCGCCCAGGCCCCGCAGATGAGGTGCGAGCGTCCCGGCCGAGTCGGTGCCGAGGTGGACGTCGCCCACGGCAGCGATGCGGATCATGAGACCGCCTCCTGACCGTCAGGTTCGGACAGCTCAGCAACAGTGACGTCATTGCGAATGTCCGTGTCGGTCACCAGCTCGCCGAGGACCTCGTCGACGGCGTCGCGCTGCTCGGCGGACGTGACGTTGCCGGTCACCACGAGCACGTCGCCGACGGCGCGGACGTGGATGTCCAGGGTGCCCACGCGAGGATCGTGTGCCAGGGCGTCCCGGAGGTGCTCGGTGGCGTAAGGGTCCAGAGGCTGCTCGGACATGGCCGGGCTTCTACCCCACGGGCTCCTCGGCTAATGCCCGCTCCGCACGCAGTCGCTGGTTGGCCACCTCGACACGGTAAATCTGCCGGCGGATGGCGTCCCACTCCTCGCTCTCCAGCGCGAGACGCCGCAGGTCGTCGCACATCTGGGCGATCTGCTCGTCGTCGACCGGTTCGCCGTCGCTGACGCGGCGCTGGGCGGCCAGGATGCGGTCCTCCAGCTGCTGGCCGTCGTCGTCCCAGCTGAAGTACACGTACGTCTCGTCCAGCTCCTCGGACAGCACGGCCATGGCGTGCGTGGTCGCGTCCTTCTGCCCGATGATCGAGATGTCCGCGGCGTGCAGCGTCACCTCGAACCAGTTGCCCTGCACCTCGCCCCGCACGATCTTCATCTTCTCGACCATGTCGCGGCGGAAGATCCGGCCCTCGATCCACACCAGCTTGCAGAAGATGAAGCGGATGATGCGGTGAGGATCCTCGACCGAGGTTTCGATCCCATGACGTTCGAACGCGTCGCGGATCTGTTGCAGGACGTCGTCGTAGCCACCCTGCTTGACCATGATCGCGATGTTCTTCATCTCGAAGCGCCGCAGGATGTACGAAGCCTTGACCACCGGCACCACCACGACGAGCAGCACGACCAGACCACCGATCACGCCGCAGTACATGAAGGCGTGGAGCATCTCCCGACCGAGGCTCGACTTGTCGGAGTCGTAGTTGTGCATCCGCGTGACGAGCCACCCCACCAACAAGGGGATGGCGACGACCAGCGCGATGGACACGCCACGCAGCAGCGCCTCGTCGTCGGGAAGGAACGGGATCAGCGCCTCGGCGACCGGTGGGAAGATCGCCGAGACGATCAGCCCGAGCCACCACAGCGACAGCAACCCGATCAAGGAGACCTTGTCGTCGTCCCGCGACGGCAGTCGGCCGAAGAACGTCATGGTCGCCAAGCCGAAGATCTTGGTCAGCGTCTTGACGAATCCGAGGGAGATGAAGCGGAGGATCGGCATGCGGCGAAGTGGGGTCGGGGGCCGGTCCTCGGCGAGCCTTCCCCGTCCGGCATCGCCCTACCCGGCGGTCAGCAGGTCCATCATCGCCTTGGCGTTGCGGACGCCGTAGTCGCGATAGCAGTTGTCTAGGTGCGAAGGAGCGCTGTGCTGAACTGCGGAAACGCCGGCCGCGGCTGAGCGAAACACCGACATTTATCGGTACCAGCGCACGTGCTCGGCCGGGCGCCTGTAGGGCCGAGGGCTACCTGGCAGCCGTGGTTCGGTCATCCGCCGAGCGTGACCGGTGTTCCAGGAGTCGGGGGGTCCACCGTCGTCCCGTGCCACACGCGGTCTGAGGCGATGTCGCCAGGGAGTGCGTGGGCGAGCACGTTCCGGAAGCCGTACAGCTCGGCCAGTGTTCGACACCTGGCGGGGTGTCGGCGGCTTTGCGGTACGCCTCAGCAGCGTTGCCCGTCATGATCCAGAGCCGCTCGATAGCCAGGTGGCGCTCGGCGTCAGCGTCCCAGGCCGCCTTGTCCGCGGGCGTCAGCGACTGGATCTGTCGCAGCGTGCGCTTGAGAGGGGCCAGGAGTTGGTGGCCTCAAATGATCAGCGCAACACCTCGGCGAGCTGAGACTTGAAATCGGCTTGCGAGGAGGGGTTGCGGTGCGACGACGTTGGCAGGTGCTGCCGCCGGATATCCGCCGGCAGATCATGATGA
>Ga0247713_1000145_pt1 | contig 50715 bp, 58 predicted proteins | sample 21E_NmetaG_FD_189936 | JGI IMG/M metagenome (GOLD analysis project Ga0247713, IMG submission 189936) | Soil microbial communities from hillslope of Landscape Evolution Observatory, University of Arizona, Oracle, AZ, United States - 2-1-E_N | ecosystem: Engineered > Artificial ecosystem >...
CCGAGGACATCCTGGTGGCCGCCCAGAACCTGTCGGCCCGGGCCGGCACGATCATCGAGACGGCCCAGAGCATCGACGGCACCGTGACCCAGATCAACCAGAACGCCGGGGAGATCAACCAGACGGTGCGCAGCATCAACAGCACCGTCAGCGCCCTCCTGCCGGTGGTCCGGACCATCCACGGTGACGACTCCATGAGCCCGCAGACCGGTGGCGTCGCCGCCATCAACAAGCGGGCCGCAATTGCCGCGCCGGTCGTGGCCGGCATCCAGACCGACCTCAGCCGGGCGAACATCCTCGGCATGCTGGTCTCAGTGGATCGTCACGCCGTGGCCATCTGCAACAGCACTGCGCTGAGTCTCGGTGGCGCCTCTTGCTCGCCCGCGGTGGAGGCCACCGGCCCGTAAGCCAAGCAAAGCAAATCCAGGAACGAGACAGGCCCGCCGGCTCAGCCGGCGGGCCTGTCTCGTGTACCGGGTCAGAGGCGGGCGCCGACCGTCTGCGTCAGCTTGGTGGCCGCAGCCGCGAGCTGCGCGGGGCTCTGACGGAGGACGACCAGGATGGCCACCATCGTGGTGCCCTTCCGGACGAGGCCTTGGCCGCCGTTCACGAACGCCTGGTCCCCGGCCGCAACGGACTGTGGCGCCGTGGCCCTGTCCCGTGCCGTAGCGAAGAAGTCCGGCACCCCGGCCGACGTGGTGGAGACCAGGACAACGCTTTGCTCCGGCATCGAGAGCAGGGGGAAGGAGCACAGCGACCGTGCGGCCTGGGCCTCCTCCTTGCCGGGACCGACTTTCGCCCCGACAGCGGCTTCCACCTCGGCCCGGGTGACCAGCGCGCAGGCGGCCTTCTCCGGCGAGCCCGCCGGCAGGGAGGCGAGCGGCGCGTGGCCCGGGACAGCCGTCGTGCCCGCCGACGGTCGTGAGCCGCCGGAGGAACCGCCGCACCCAGCCAGCAGGCCGGCACAGAGGGCGGCGGAAACGGTGGCCGTCAGGGCGCGGAGGGGCGGGCGCGGGCGGCCGTTCGACGGAACCGAGGCCACTCTTTGCTCCTTGCTGCTCTACCCGACGGTCGTGGTCGTGCTCGCCGGTGCAGTGGAGGTGGGAGGGACGTTGGGGTCGCTGCGGAAGCTCTCGGCGATCTTGTCGAAGGTGGCGGCCATGGGCTCGAAGTCGTCCGGGAGCGTCTGGAAGACGAGGACGTTCATCTTGTTGCCCGAGAACAGGAAGTAGTGGGCGTGCACCGCCTGCACCGCGCCGTCGGTGAAGGTGTAGAAGTAGTAGTAGCCGAGCATGCCGTTCAGGGAGATGGCCTGCTCCTTGAGGACCGTCACCGTGCTGTTCGAAGCCACGAGCCCGTCGGTCACGGCCTTGAAGTTCTGGAGGTTGGCCGCGGTGGCCGGAGTCTGGATGGGAACCACGCGGATGGTGAAGGCCACGTTGTTGCCGCCGTCGACGGCCAGGCGGTAGTCGGCTACCGGCACCTGCACCCGCTTCCAGGAGCGTGGGTACTCAACGCTGATGCCGGTCTCCGGGTCGTGGAAGGTCGTCATCGGAATCGGCGTGTCCGGGTCGGCGGGAGGGGGGCGGTCGTCGGACGACCGGTTCCCGGCGGTGAACACCATCGCGGCGACGCCGATGACGACGACGGTGAGCACGCTCAGCAGCACCACGAGCTTCTTCTGCGAGCGCCTGGGTTCGGGGGCCGAGCCGTTCTCCTCGACCGGCGGCCGTCGCGGCGGAGCCGGCGGTCGCGCCCGGCGACCCGGCGGCTGGGCCCCCGTCGAGGTTGCGGAGCGCGACCGTCCGGCGGCCCGCCGGCGGGTTGGCTGGGGCCGCGGCCGGTCCGGTCGGCTCGGCGGTTGTTCGTGCACGCTAGAAGCCATACGTCCTTCATTCTCGGCGCACCGGCTCGGGTGCGTGACGGGGAAGCGGAGCGGTCCGGACGAGGCCGGGGAAAAAATGGTGGAATGTGGCCCACGGATCCGTTGACCACGTAACTGCGGCAAGTCTATTGTGACTTTGCATTCAACGGAAGGGGTGTGCATGTTGCATCTTGCTGCGGTGGATCTGACCGGCTGGTACGTCGGTTACATCATCGCGGGTGTCCTAATCACCGTCGTGGTCATCCTCGTGGCCATCATCCTCGGGCTCGCCCGTCGCATCGGCGTCCAAGCCGACGTAGTCGTGGGCGCCCTCGACCAGGCCCGCATCAACACGCTCCCGCTGTGGGACGTCGACAAGGTCAACGGTGGCGTCCGGTCCATCATCAAGAGTGCCCAGGAGGCACGCACTGCACTGGGAGGTGGGCAGTAGTGGGAGCGATCTTGGCCGACGTGGCCAGAGAGCACATCACGTTCTGGTGGGTCACGCTCGGCCTTGGGGCCGTCGTCATCTCCGCCGTCATCCTGCTCCTGTCGCTGCTCGTCACGTTCGTCGACGACATCGACAAGAACGTGCGTGAGGCGTGGGACACCGCCACCCGGGTGGCGCAGAACACGGCGACCACGTGGATGCTGAACCAGGCCGGCTCGCTCACCGCCGACCTGCGCAACGAGGTCCGCAAGCACGCCGAGCTGTTCGAGGCCGCGGCGGCCGCAGAGAGAGGTAGGTAGTCGTGACGCTTCGCATCTTCCTCACCGTCCTTGAGATCGCTCTCCTGGTCGGCGTCCTGGCCACGTTCCTGAACATCGTGGCCAAGCAGCTCAACCGCATCTCGGCCAACCTCGCCCGCATCGCCTGGGGTGTGCGGGCCGTGGAGACCATGTGCGGCGTCATCGGACCCGCCGTCGACCGCATCAACGGCAACCTGGTCGACGTCAACAACGACCTGACCCGCGCCGCGGCTGCGGCTGAGACCCTGGCGTAAGCGCAACCTCCACCTCAGTAGCACCGGAAGGAGGACGGCGATGTCGGACTGGCCGCTTCCTCCACTGTACGAACCGAGAGGCCCGCGCGACACCGATGAGGAAGTCGTGCGGGCCTTTCTTCGTCACGAGGGGCCCAGCCCGCACTCGGATCGGCTGCACGTCGAGGACCGGGTCCTGCGGGTCGACGGCGACATGCCGCTGGCCCTGTGGGTGGGGCCCCACACCGTCCTCGTCCTGTTCGACGTGCCCGACGACATGGTCGACATCCGGGCCGCGGTGACCGACGCCCTGGCCGCGGAAGGGCTGACGCTCCTTGACGAGCAGCAGCCGCTCGGCATCGTCGTCGGTATGCAGCTGGTCGGCGCCCGCACCGTCACATGGGACCTTTGGGGGGCCGACATCGACGAGGCCTTCGGCGAGCTGCGCAAGGCGGCCATGGGCGGCGACGACGACATGCTGCTTGGCGGCGGCCTGCCTCCCAATGTCTGACGGCGCGCACTTTTGACCGAAGAGCTTCGCGCCGCCATCTTCGACGTCGACGGCACCCTGGTCGACAGTGAGCGCCACGGCCACCGAGTGGCCTTCAACCGGGCGTTCGAGGAGCGCGACCTGCCATACCGGTGGAACGAGGACCTTTACGGCGAGCTGCTGCACACCACGGGCGGCCGGCGTCGCATCGAGGGGTACCTGGCCGGCCAGGGGGTGCCCGAGGACGAGCGGGCCGAGCTGGCCAAGGCGCTGCACGCACGCAAGACCGAGATCCTCGAGGAGCTGGTCGAGGAGGGCGTGATCGAGGTGCGGCCCGGCGCCCAGCGCCTGCTCGACGAGCTGGCGGAAGCGGGCGTCGCCCTGGCCGTCGGGACCACGGGTAGCCGCCGGTGGGTGGAGCGTCTCCTGCGGCGAATGTTGCCCAGCGTCTCCTGGGCCGCCATCGTCACCGGCGACGACGTGACCGCCCGCAAGCCCGATCCGGAGGTGTTCACCGTCGCATTGGAAAAGCTGGGGCTCGATGGGCCGGCCGGCGCGGTCGTGCTCGAGGATTCCGGCGAAGGAGTGGCGGCGGCGGCCGCTGCCAACGTGTGCTGCGCGATCGTGGTCAACGGCTACACCGCAGACCACGACCTGGCCGGCGCCGACATCGTGCTCGACGGCTTCGGCGCTCCCGGGGCGCCGGCGGCCGTGCTCGCCGATCCCCACGGGACGGCCAGCGACGGCATCCTCACCGTCGACCTGCTCCGAACTCTCCTGCAGCGCCGAGCGAGTGCTCCATGGACCGGCCTACCGGGCCGGTCACGGGTAGGCTGAAGGCGCCCGTTCAGAGAGGCTTCAGTTGGATCACGCCGTCCAGCAGAGTGGGACCAACGGCCATCAGGCCGCGGGTGACCCCCCGGAGAAGCTGTTCGCCTTCACCACCCGGTCGCGCCTGAAGGGGCCGTGGTTCTTCCCGCACATGCTCTACGCCACGATGCGGGTGCGGCGCCAGCTCAAGGGCACGGGCGACGTGGTCCGCTGGGCCAGCATCATCGCCGGCCCCACCGAGTTCTGGACCATCAGCATCTGGAACAGTCGCCATGACATGCAGGAGTTCATGCGGTCCGGCGCCCACGACGACATCATGTGGTACTTCTCCAAGTGGCTCCGCTCGTTCTGGCTCATGCGGTGGCGACCGGGCCCCGAGGAGCTGGGGGAGTGGAAGGGGCTCCGGATGGGCCGGGCCGAGCCGGCCTACCAGGCCGTCGACGGCCCCAAGCCCGAGGCGCTGGAGAAGGCGCTCGAGCACCTGCCCAAGCTGCGGTCGGCGATGAGCATGGACGGAGCGGTCACCTACGACGGCACTCAGTACGCCCGCCGCCGCCGGGCCGAGGTACGGGGCGCCGGCGGCGGGGTCGTGCACATCAAGACTTCGCCGCGCCGCACGGTCGAGGCCTACCTGGCCCTGCGAGCGCTGGAGCACGAGGCCCGCGGCGACCCGGACTACCTGAAGGGCGTGGTGGGAATCAGCCGGCCGGGCCAGCTCTACCTGCTGACCGTCTGGAGCGACCGGGCCGGCACTCGCCGCATGTTGGGCTCGCCCCAGGTCCGCAAGCTCAGCGAGCGCTATCCGGGCGCCTGGGCCAACGAGTGGCTCCCCGAGAACGAGTTCGGCCACTGGGACGGCCTCCGGCTCCGCCGCAGCCGGGCCCGCTACGCCATCCAGATGCCCAAGGCGGCGATGGACCTCGACCGCGACGCCGTGCCGGAATCGGAGGTCGCGAGGGCGACGCCCTCGACGACCTCCCGCTGAACATCACCCAGAGCGGTCCGACCGACGCCACCTCGGTCGGCGCCGCCGCGGAGTCGGCTGACAAAGTCGCCGCTACGATGACGTCGGTGCGCAGCAGCCGGGTACGAGGTCGTCCCAGGGCCCGACTGGTGACCGGCATGGTGATGGCCATGGCACTGGTCGGATGTGGTGGGGGGAACGACCCTCGCGACGCCGCTCGAGCCCCGGTAACGACTTTGTCGCCGACCGTGGCGCCGGAGACCGCGACGTCGACGGTGCCGGCGACGTCCCTGTCGACCCTGGCCACCGCCAGAGAGCCCAGCGTCGACGTCTACGCCTCACCGGTCCAGCCGGAGCCGGCCCGCCAGCTCGAGAACCCGCAGCCCTCCGGCGCTGCGCCGGGATCGACGTACCCGTTGCGCATGCTGGTTGTGGAGGACCGGGGGGACTGGCTCAAGGTGCTGCTGCCCATCCGGCCCAACGGGAGCAGCGGCTGGGTCCGCCGGAACGTCGTCGACCTCGAGAGCCACGACTACCGAGCCGTCGTGGAGCTGGGCGAGCACCGGATCACCGTTTGGAAGGGCGACGAGGTGCTGCTGCAGGAGCCCGTCGGTGTGGGGGCGTCCGGCCGAACCCCCACCACCCAAGGCCTCTTCTACACGACGGAGCTGTTCGAGGTCCTACCGGACCAGCAGGGCGCCTACGGGCCCTACGCCTTCGCCCTGTCCGGTTACTCCGAGATCCACTACTCCTTCGGGGAAGGCGGCACGGGCGTGCTAGGGATCCACGGCACCAACGACCCTTCGGGGCTCGGCCGCGACGTCAGCAACGGCTGCATCCGCATGAGCAACGCGGCGATCACCAAACTGGCCAAAACCCTGCCCTTGGGTGTGCCCGTCGAGATCAAGGCCTGACCCCGGCGCGACGAACGAATGCGGGCGAAAGCCGCGAGGCTGAGCTACTCCTGAGACCGGGCCGCGGACTTGGCGGCGGGCTCAGTGTCGTCGCCCGCCTCCGCCCACGTGACCATCGACCACAGCAGGCCAAGCCCGAACACGGCCAGTGCCGAGGACGTGTGGTAGATCGTGGCCGGCCACGGCGCCTCGTCTCGGGCGGCCTGGGCCACCAAGGGCAGATGGGTGGCCAGCATCCACAGCCCGGCCAGCAGCACGACCATCCCAGCCATGAGCCGTAGAGCGCCCGGTCCCTGGGCCCGGCGCCCGGCCACGATGCCGACCACCGAAGCAAGGACGACGAAGACGGCCGGGATGGTGTGGTCGGCCACCTCGGTGGCCGCGGCCACGTTGAGCTTCGGGCCGCTCCACTGGGGCAGCGACGCCCAGAACGCCACGGGCAGGCCGGCGAGGGGCAGGATCCGGGCCAGGTCGGGGCCTTGTTCCTCCCCCTTCGACTGGTCGACGGCGATCGGCTCCGGCGGGTCCTTCGCCACTTAGTTCGGTGAGGGCATCAGCGTCGAAGCCAGGGCGACCAAGGCCCGGACCGCCGGTGCTTCGGGGTCGAGGTCGATGGGCGCCACGCCCTTGCGGTCGGCCTCCACGATCTTCGGATCGTGGGGGACACCGACGACCTCCACGCCGGGGAAGGCGGCCTTCACCGTCTCGAGATCCTCGTCGTGGCGGATGCGGTTGGCCACCACCACGACGCGGGCCACGGTGCGCTCAGCAGCCAGCGCCGCAGCGCGAGCGCCGACCTCCAGCGACTTGGGAGTCGCCTCGACCACTATCACGACGGTGTCGAGGTGCTCCTCGCCCAGACGGGTGAGGGTGCCGACGCCGGCCTCGAAGTCGGCGACGACGACGTCGTCTTCAGGGAAATCAACGGAGCCGAGCAACTGCTCGGGCGACAAGCCACATCAAAGTCAGCCAGGTTCGGGGTTGTCGATCCGGCTCACCACCGCCAGTCGCACACCGTCGGGCCCGTCGGAGCCGTAGCGGGAGAGCAGCGTGTTCCAGGTCGGGGCATGGGCCTCCTCGCCCTCGTCGAGAGCCTGGCGCATGGAGACCAGCCGCTCGGTCTCCTCGTCGCCCACGCCGAGGGAGATGCCCAAGTTGGGGTTGGAGTCGCAGTCGAGCGCCACGACGGCCATCCCACCGCGTGCCAGCGTCCGGGCGATGACCGATGACGTCGTCGTCTTTCCCGACCCGCCCTTGCCTACGACTGCGAGCTTCATGCGACCCTCTCTTCGCTCAGGCGTTCCACCAGCGATTCTACTGCCCGAACCGCCGGAGAGGCGGGGGCAAAGTCGATAGGCGCCAACTGGCGGCGCTCGGCCTCGGCCAGCTCCTCGTCCCACGGCACCGTGGCGATCACTTCGAGCCCGGTGCCCTTGGCGATCATCTCCACGTCGTCGGGCTCCCGGACCTTGCTGGCCACCACCATGACCCGCTTCGGGTTTTCGGGGTCGAGGTTGGACATGCGGGCCAGCCGCCGCCCGGAGAGCAGCGACTTGGCGGTCGGCTCGACCACCACCAGGACGGTGTTGGCCCAGCTGCCCCAGCCGGTGAAGGCCTGCCGGGTGCCCCCGGGCAGGTCCCCGATCACGTTCCAGCGCCCGCCGGGCAGCTTGTCGATGACGAAACGGAACGCCATCTGCGGCCGCCAAAGGTCTCTGGGTTCGATCGTGATCTTGCCGAACTGCAGGAACCGCACGCCGTCCGGCGCTTCCACCGACCATTGCTCGACCGCCTCGAAGGGGTCGATGGCGGGGTTCAGGCGCCAGCGCGGGCCTTCCTCGCCCTGCTTGCGCTCGATCACTGCGTCGTCTGGGATCGGCGGGGTGCGGTCGATGGCCAGGCCGAGGGAGAACGCCAGGCCCGGGAGCGGGTCGGAGTCGATGGCGAGGACCCTGTGGTCCTCCCGGGCCAGGATCCGGGCGAAGGTGCCGGCGATGGCGGACTTCCCGGCCCCTCCCTTGCCCACGAAAGCCAGTCTCATGAAGCGACCACCTGCCTGTTCTGCGTGTCGGATGGGGTAGAGGGGTCGCCGGGCTTGCGCGGCGAGAGGGTCAGGGCGAGGAAGGCGCCGCCGAGCAGGAGCACCAGCGCGGCGCCGAGGGCCAAGGTGCGGCTGCCGCCGCTCGGAAGGCCGACGGCGGCGAAGCTGACGTCCTGGCGGCCGGTGGCCTCCGTGCCCGCGCTGGTGTCCACCCAGGCGGCGAAGAGCTTGCCGTCACCGTCGGCCAGCCCCAGCTTGGTGCCGAAGTCGGTGCCGTAGGCCTCGCCGAAGGTGGGCCCGATGCTCTCGTCGAACGACCTCACCGAAAGGCGGAAGTTGTCGAACGTCGTGCCCCCGTCGCTGGAGGTGGCCAGGTAGGCGTCGAGCAGCTTCTTGTGTTGGGGATCGTTGCGCCCATCGAGGAAGACGATGCTCACCCGGTTGCCGGGGCCCACTTCGACGTTGGGCAGGAACTGGGCGGTGCCGTCGGCGCCGTTGTCGTTGACCTTGACCGGCTCGCTCCAGCTGGCCCCGCCGTCGGAGGAGCTGCGCAGGAACACGTCGTCGTCCCCGTCGCGCCCGTCGGCCCAGGTGGCGTACAGCTTCCCATCGGGTGAAGCCGCCAGCTGGGGCATCTCCGGCAGGAAGGGCAGGAAGCGCCGGGTGGCGAGTATGTCGCTCTCCAGCTCCGTGCCTGGGGCGAAGGTCCTCCCCCCGTCGGTGGAGCGGGTGAGCACCAAGGCGAACGGCAGCTCGGCCGCCGGACCCGGCTGGTTCTCGAAGTCCCGCCGATTGCCCTTCAGGTCCTGGTACATGAGGACCAGATCGCCGTCGTCGGCGACGACCGGGCTGGGGGCCAGCACCCGTTCCCGCTGCGGGTCGCTGACGGTGACCGGCGGAGCGAAGGTGCGCCCTCCATCGTCGCTCCGAGCGGTGACGATCTGCGGGGGCCCGCCCGAGAAGCGCAGCAGGCCCACCTCGTCGGCCTGCAGCCAGGTGGCGTAGACGGGGCCCTTCGGGTCGACCGTCACGCGGGGCATGAACGTGAGCGCGCCGGCGATCCTCGTAGGCGGCGACAGTGTCCGACCGCCGTCGGTGGAGCTGGCCATCCAGAGGTTGTCGGGGCGGTTGCCGTTGCCCACCAGGTTCACGTAGGTGACGTACAGCGTGCCGTCGGGGGCGAAGGCCAGGTCGGGGGCGAACGGGCAGGGCTCGTTGTTGGAAGCGGCGCAGCCGGTGATGTCCGCGGGCAGGGGCAGCATGGTGTGGTCCCAGCTGTGGCCGTTGTTGTCGCTGTAGGCGAGCAGGGCGGAGTAGTCGGGCCGATCCTTGCGGTAGCCGACCACCACGTTCCCTGTGCGCGCCGGGTTGTAGGCGACGGTCGGGGAGTTGGAGACGTCGATGAAACCCTCTGGGTTGACGAAGGCGCTTCTCTCGACCTCGATGTCCCCGGGCGAGGTCACGGCCAGTGCCACGCCGACCATGGCGGCCAGTCCGACGACCGCGGCGACAGCGGCGAGCACGGTCCGTGTCACGGGTTGCGATGCTAGCTGTCGCGAGGGCGTCAATAGACCGGCCGCCGTGGATAGTGTTGGCTTCCTTGGAGATCGCCATCCTCCTGTTCGACGGGCTCACCGCGCTCGACGCCGTCGGTCCCTACGAGGTGCTGGCCATGATGCCGGAGGCCCACGTCCGCTTCGTGGCGACCGAGCGAGGGGCCAAGCGCACAGCCCGGAACGGGTCGCTGGCCCTGGTCGCCGACCACACCCTGTCGGAGGTCTCCCGGCCGGACGTCGTTCTCGTCCCCGGGGGCCCCGGTGAGGTGGTGATACGCAGCGACCCTGCGGTGCTGGCCTGGCTCCGGAGCGCCCACGAGACGTCGCGATGGACCACCTCTGTCTGCACCGGCGCCCTCACACTGGCTGCGGCCGGCTTCCTCGACGGCGTCGACGCCACGACGCACTGGTCGTCGATGGACGACCTTGCCGCCCTCGGGGCCAAGCCCGTTCCCGAGCGGGTGGTGGTGCGGGGCAAGATGATCACCGCGGCCGGCGTCTCGGCCGGGATCGACATGGCGCTGCGCCTGGCCCAGCTGGAGGCCGGCGACGACGTCGCCATGGCCATCCAGCTCATCCTGGAGTACGACCCCCAACCGCCGTTCGACGCGGGGTCGCCGGCCAAGGCGCCGGCCTACGTCATGGAGCTGGTCCAGGACCGCCGACGCCGCCGCACCGGTACCTGAGCTCTAGGCTCGTCTCGCATGGGCGGCCCCTCCTTGTCCCACCCCTAAGCGTGCTCGTCGCCGACAACGCGGGGTTCGCGGCGCTGGTCGACGAGCTGATGGAGGCTGAGGCGTACGGCCTCGACGCCGAGTTCCACGGCGAGAGCTCCTACTACCCGCGTCTTGCCGTGCTGCAGGTGGCCACGCCGACCCGGGCCGCGGTGGTGGACGCCACCCTCGTCGACGTCAGCCCGCTGCGGGCCGTCCTCGAGGGCCCCGGGCTCATGGTGGCTCACGCCGGCGAACAGGACCTGCAGGTGCTGTTGCGGGCCACGGGGGCGATACCGGCCCGCATGCTCGACACCCAGATCGCCGCCGGGTTCCTCGGCTTCGGCTCCCCGTCGCTCCTCAAGCTGGTCTCGGAACTGCTGGGCGTCCGGTTGGAGAAGGGCGCCCGCATGAGCGACTGGTTCAAGCGGCCGCTCACGCCCGCCCAGATCACCTACGCCGCGGCCGACGTCGTCCACCTTCTCGACCTGCGGGCTGTGCTCGAGGACCGGCTTACGGCTGCCGGCCGCCTGGAATGGGCGTACGAGGAGTCCGAGCGGCACCGGCGGGTTCGCCAGCCCGACATCACCGCCACGTGGTGGCGGGTCAAGGGCTCCCGGCAGTTGCGGGGCAAGTCCCGCGGGGTGGCCCAGGAGCTGGCCGCGTGGCGGGAGAGGGCGGCCATGGCCGCCGACAAGCCGGCCCGGCGCGTCCTGACCGACGAGGCCCTCATGCTCCTCGCCGAGCGACCGCCCCGCTCAACGCGCGACATGCCCACGTCTCGTTTCTTCGATGCCCGGCGCCTGTCGACCGAGCACCTCGAGGGCGTGATGACCGCGGTGGCCCGCGGTCTGGAGTTGGCGCCGGATGCGCTGCGACTTCCACCCGACACCGACCTTCCGCCCCATCTGCAGCCACTGGCCACGCTTCTGTCGGCGTGGATCGCCCAGCAGGCGCGGGACGCGTCCATCGACGTCGCCCTCGTCGCCACTCGCACCGACATCGAGACCTTCCTTCGCGGAATTCCCGACAACCGGTTGGAGGGGGGCTGGCGTGCCGACCTCGTCGGATCGACGGTGGGCAGGATCATGGCCGGCAAGGCGGCGGTGGCCTACGACGGCAGTGGACGCCTGGTGCTCGTCGACGTCTGAGACGGAATCAGCCGCCCGTCAGCCGAGATGGGCGAACGCTTCTGCCTTGCCGCTGGGACCAGCGACCACTATCACCGCTCCGGGCTCGAGGACCGTGTCGGCCGTGGCGTAGGTGAAGCTCTGGCCGGGCGGCTTGATGCAGACGACGGTCACTCCGTAGCGGGCCCGCACGTGCATGTCCGAGAGTGACTGGCCGGCAAGCTCCTCGGGCACGGTGGTCTCTACCATGGCGAAGTCCTCATCGAGCTGGAACCAGTCGATGATCCGCCCGCCGACGAGATGGGCGACCCGGTGGCCCATGTCGTGCTCGGGAAACACCACGTGGTGCGCTCCGACCCGCTCGAGGATGCGCCCGTGCGACCGGGTGACGGCCTTGGCCCAGATGTTGGGGACGTCGAAGTCGACGAGGGCTGCGGTCGTGAGGACGCTGGCTTCGATATCGCTACCGATGCCGACCACCGCGTGGCGGAAATCCGCGATGCCCAGTTGGCCGAGCACCTCGTCCCTGCTGGCGTCGGCCTGGACGACGTGGGTGAGGAGGTCGGCGTAGTGGCGGATCTTGGTGCCGTCACTGTCGATGCCGAGCACCTCGAAGCCCAACCGGACCAGCTCGGCGCCGACCGCGCCACCGAACCGGCCGAGGCCGACCACCACGATCTGCTCCCCTTCGTCGGCCGAACGAACCTGTCGCTTGCGGGATCCGGCATTTCGTCCATGACGTTTGTCAGCCAATGATCGGCCTTTCTTCGGCGTATCGGTACTCGCGGTCGCGCTCGCGCAGCACCAGGGCGGCGAACAACGTGGGAGGGCCGACGCGGCCCAGGATCATGAGGATCACGACGATGACCTGCGAGGGGCTGGATAGGGCGGCGGTTGCGCCGGTCGACAGCCCGACGGTTGCGATGGCGGAGATCGCTTCGAACTGCAGGTCGGTCCGAGGGAGGCCCGTCGTGGCCAGGAGGGCCATGGTGCCCAGCATCACCACGCCGATAGCGGTCAGCGCCACGGTGACCGCCTGGCGCTGCGCGGCGCTGGGAACCGTTCGTTCGAAGACGACGACGTCGGGATCGCCGCGGAGCTCGGCCCACATGACCCAGCCCAAGAGCGCGAACGTGGTCACCTTGATGCCCCCGGCGGTCGACGCGCTTCCTCCGCCGATGAACATGAGGATTTCGGTGAGCAGTCGCGACGGGTCTCGTAGGCCGGCGACGTCGATCGAGTTAAAGCCCGCCGTTCGAGGCATGACGCTGTGGAAAAGGGCGTTCACCAGCGAGTCCGGCGCGGACATCGGGCCCAGAGTCCGGGGATTCGTCCACTCGAACCACGCCAGCAGTGCCCACCCCGCAAGGAGCAGGAAGACCGTCGTGACGACGGTCAGCTTGGCGTGGAGGTTCCAGCGCCGCGGTCGGCGGGGATTCCGGGCGATTTGAGTCCACACGAGGATGCCGAGGCCGCCGACCACGACGGTCGCCGCGAGGACCAGGAGCACGAAGGGATCGCGGTTGAGGCCGATCATGCTGTCGTCGAACACCGAGAAGCCGGCGTTGTTGAACGCCGAGACGGCGTGGAACACTCCAAGGTAGGCCGCCCGGCCCAGGGCCTCGTCGTGGCTCAGCCAGAACCGGAGGAACAGGACGGCGGCCACAACCGCCTCGACCCCGAAGCTCAACCGGGCGATCCCAATGAGCAGCCGCCGGACGTCACCGAGGTTCATCGTGCCCGTCTCGGCCGCGGCGATGAGCCGGTGGCGCAGCCCGAGGCGGCGGGCGACGACGAACACGATCAGTGACGACAGGGTCATGATGCCCAGGCCGCCCACCTGGATGAGGGCGAGGATGATCCACTGGCCGAAGGTCGTCCAGTGCTCGCCGGTGCTTACCACCACGAGCCCGGTGACGCAGACCGCAGAGCTGGCGGTGAAGAGGGCGCTGAGGGCCGAGGTGCCGCCGGGGCCCACGGACGCGGCAGGGATGGAGAGCAGCAGGGCACCGACGACGCTGGCGCCGACGAAGGCGAGGGCGACGTACTGCGCCGGGTGGCGCAGCGCCAGGATCGACCGCCGACCTCTTCGGCTCCGCACGGCTACACGCTACGCACACATGTGGAAGGCCCCTCGGCGCGATGTTGCAGAGAAGAAAAGGGGGCGGGCAGGGCCTCGACTGGCGGAGGCCCTGCCCGGGAGGGGTTTCAACGCACCGCGCTGCGGCGCAACGACCATGTACCCAGCGCCATGGCGCTCGAAACACCTAGTCGCAAGAATTCCCCGCCGCCGATTCGGGTACATGTGCAAGATGTTCCAGAACGCGAGCAGGGAGCGGGTGCGCCGGTTGGCCGACGAGGGCGCGCAGCTGGTGGAGGTGCTCGAGCGCCGGCAGTACGAGCTGGCCCACCTGCCGGGTGCGGCGCACATCCCGGCATGGGAGCTGACGCCGGCCCGGGCCGGCGAGCTCGACCCCACCCGGCCGGTGGTCGTCTACTGCTTCGACACTCTCTGAGACCTCAGCCCCCGAGCGGCGTGCCTGCTCGATCTGTACGGTTTCTCGGAGGTCTACGACTACGTCGACGGAAAGGCCGACTGGATGGCGTACGGCCTGCCCGTCGAAGGAAAGGACGGGCCATTCCTCGGTGGGCAGCTCTCGGAGGTTGCCACCTGCGATGTCGGCCTCTCGGTGGGCGACGCCCGCCGCGTGCTCGACGAGACGCCGGCCGAGTCGCTCGTCGTCCTTGCCGACGGGTCCTTGGTGGTCGGCGAGGTCGAGGCCGAGACTCTCCACGGGCATGGCGACGACGAGCGCCTGCTCGACGTCATGGATCCCGTTCCCACGACCGTCCGGCCCAGCGTGACAGTGGAGTCGCTGGCCGAGGGCGGGGGCGGCCGGCGGCTGGTGACCACGTCCGACGGCCGGCTCTTGGGCCAGGTGATCGTGGAAGCCGACGAGGGCGACCACCACCACCACGACCACGACCATGGGAACGAGGTCGATACAGACGCCTTCGACCGGGAGCTCGCCGAGGTGGTGGAGGCCATCGAGGAGCGCTTCGGCGACCGGGAACCGTCCGAGGCCGAGCTACGGTCGTTCCTGAGGGAGCGGCTGCTGGCCGAGGGAAGGAGCGTCGAGGACGCCGACCGCTACCTCGACCAGCTCGAGTCCGCTGAGGACGGCTGAGGGAGCCAGACTGTCGACATGGCCGACACAGCGGGTCCGGCAGACAATCGCCCCCCGTGCCCGGCCCGCCCGTCGTCCACCGACCCGGCCGAGCTCGGGTTCGAACGCCGGCCCATGGTCCGCTGGCTCGATCCGCACCAGCTCGTCGACACTGCGGCCCGGGTCCTCGTTGCCGGCGTCTTCAGCTCCTACGCCGACAACCGTGAGTTGCAGGCCTTGGTGCCCGGCGAGGTCTTCGACCGTTCCGAAAGTCCAGAGCTGTGGCTCGACTACGTCGCCGACCTCGGTGACGGCTGGAACTCCACCTACACGGTGGCCAGCCTCCTAGCCGCCGAGGAGCTGAAGCTGGAGTGGGAGGGCGAGTCGTACGCCACCCGGCGTGGCCGGATCCTCGTCATGGGCGGCGACCAAGTGTACCCGGTGCCCAAGCAGCACGAGTACGAGAACCGCATGCTCGGGCCCTACCGGTCGGCCCTTCCCTGTGCGCCGGACCCGGCGCCCGAGCTGTTCGCCGTCCCGGGCAGCCACGACTGGTACGACGGACTGGTCAACTTCACCAGCATCTTCTGCCGCGAGCGCTGGATCGGCGGCTGGCGGACGCAGCAGCGGCGCAGCTACTTCGCCCTCCAGTTGCCGGCCGGATGGTGGTTGTGGGGCATCGACATCCAGTTCGGCGCCTACATCGACGAGGCCCAGCTCGAATACTTCGCCGACATCGCCCGCGACCGGGTCGAGCAGGGCGATCGCATCGTGCTGTGCATGGCCAAGGAGGTCGAGAGCGGTCGGAGCGACGCGGAGACCCACTCCGACCGCGACGTCGACTACCTCGAGCGCGAGGTGATCCGGCCGAGCGGCGCCCGGCTGGTCGTCCACCTCAAGAGCGGCAAGCACCACTACGCCCGGTACCAGGAGGAGGACGGCCCCCGCCAGCACATCACCGCCGGCGGAGGCGGCGCCTTCCTCCATCCCACCCACGGCCTTCCCGAGCGCATGCTCATGGCCGGCGAGGAGGGGGACCGGTGCTACCGCCGGGAGGCCACGTACCCCTCGGCGAAGACCTCCAAAGCGTTACGGAAGCGGATCTGGCTCCTCGCCCCGTACAACCTGCCGTTGGCGGCCCTGTTCGGGCTCCTCCAGGTGGTGCTGGCCTTCATGCTGGGCCTGCACCTCGAGAACAGCCACGTCGGTATCGGCCTCAGCGACTTGCGCCGGGCGCTGTGGACCAGCCCCACCGCCTTCTTCCTGATAGCCACCATGCTCCTTCTGCTGGCGAGCATGGTCCGCTTGGCCCACGACGCCAGCGGCATTGTCCGCTTTCTGCTGGGCCTGGTGCATTCTGCCCTCCAGCTGACGAGCGTGGCCGTGGTGATGATGGCGGCGTCGCGCCTGTCGTCGGCTCTGGGGCTGCGGGGCGCCGGCTCCCTGATCGCCTTCTTGGTCCTCGTCGGGCTGTTGGGCGGCGTGGGGGGCACCGTCGGGATGTCGGGGTACCTGTTCGTCACCAACTGCCTCGGCTTTCACGGCAACGAGGGCTACGCCGCGCTGCACCACATGGACCTCAAGCACTTCCTCCGCCTGCACATCGACGCCGACGGCGACCTGACGCTCTATCCGATCGGTGTCGACCGGGTCGGGCGGCGTTGGGAGCTCCGCCCCGACGACCCTCCCGAGGCACCGTGGTTCGCCGCGGTTCCCCCGATTGAGCCCCACCTCATCGAGAAGCCGATTCGCATCGACAGCGGCCCCCCATGAGCACCGCTTGGGTGGGTTGCTCGGGATGGGTCTACAAGCATTGGCGAGGCCCGGTGTACCCGTCGGACCTTCCCACCAAGCGGTGGTTCGAGCACTACGCCCGGCTCTTCGACTCCGTCGAGATCAACAACAGCTTCTACCGCCTTCCGACCGAGGCGGCCGCCGAGGGCTGGGCGGCCCAGGCCCCGCCGGGGTTCACGTACGCGCTGAAGCTGGGCCAGTTCGGGTCGCACCGGATGAAGCTCAAGGACGCCGGTTCGTGGTTGCCGAACCACCTCGACCGGGTCGAGCGCCTGGGGGCCAGCGCCGGCCCCACGCTCGTGCAGTTACCTCCCCGGTGGAAGCGCGACGTCGAGCGGCTCGACGAGTTCCTGACCGTGGCGCCCAAGGCGCGGCGCTGGGCGGTCGAGCTGCGCGAGGCCTCGTGGCTGCACGAGGAGACCTACGAGATCCTGCGCCGCCACGGCGCCGCCCTGTGCATCCACGACCTGCTCGCCGACCACCCCTGGGAGCTGACCACCGACTGGACCTACGTCCGGTTCCACGGCCCGCGGGCCACCCAGGCCGCCTACCAGGGACGGTACGGCCCGGACGGCCTGTTCTGGATGGGCGAGCGGTTGAGCAGCTGGCTGGACGAAGGCCGGGACGTCTACGCCTATTTCAACAACGACGACTCCGGGTACGCGGTCGATGATGCCCGGTGGTTGGCGGACCGGCTCGGGCACCGGCCCGTCGTCGGCCGGAATTGTTGAAGGTTCACCCATGTTGGAGAGGGTGACCATCCGAAGGAGCTGCGCATGCCCGTGACCCGCCTCAATCACGCCGTGCTCTACGTCCGCGACGTCGAGCGCACCCGGAAGTTCTACGAGAACGTCCTGGGCTTCAAGACGCTGATCTGGGCGCCCGGCCAGGCCGCGTTCTTCCAAGCTCCCGGCTCCACCAACGACCACGACCTGGGAACGTTCCAGATCGGCTCGGGCGCCGGTCCCTCCACCGCTGGGCGCAGCACCGTGGGCCTCTACCACCTGGCCTGGGAGGTCGACACCCTGGCCGAGCTGGCTCGCATCCGGGTCGTTCTGGCCGAGCGGGGCGCCTTGACCGGCGCGTCCGACCACATCACCACCAAGGCGCTCTACGCCAAGGACCCCGACGGCATCGAGTTCGAGGTGTCCTGGCTGCTTCCCGCCGACCTCATCACCGACGAGATGCGGGCCCAGACGGCCACCCTCGCCCGTCCCCGCCCCCTCGACCTGGAAGGCGAGATCGTCCGGTACGGCGCCGAGACCCGCGGCGGAGTGGGTGTTTCCGTACCGGTTGGGTAGGGGTCGTCGATGCCCGACCGACCGCAGGACGACGCCGCCACTCACTCCTCGCCGCCGGGGGCCATCCGGCCCTCCCCGGGCGCCAGCGGCCCTGGCGAACCGGGGTACGAAGGCGACGTGACGGTGGGCGACGAGGGTGCTGCCGCGGGCCCGGAGGCCTACCAGGACCCCTTCGGCCGGCCGGACAGCGGCGCCGACACCTAGCGCCCGTAGGCTGGCTGGTCGTGGGAACCCGGCTCGTGAAGGTCCTGCCCAGCGCTGAGCTGATCGAGGAGACGCCGGGAGAGCCCCGGCTCCGCAGGGTCAACGTCGCCGGCACCGACGTGCTGCTCGGGCGGCTGACGGGAGGCCGGGTGGTGGCCTTCTCCGCAACCTGTCCCCACCAGCAGACCGACCTGGAGGGTGCCACCTTCTTCGACGGCCGGGTGCGGTGCCCGTTGCACGTCTACCTCTACGACCCGGTGACCGGTGAGAACGTCGTTCCCGCCCGTGACGCCAACCCGGCCAACCTCTGGAAGTTGAAGCCTGGTTACATGCCCGTCTACCCCGTCGAGGAGCGCGACGGCTGGATCTGGGTCGGGCCTGACCCCAAGCCGCCGCCGCCCGCCTACGACCCGGACCGGGAACGGCCGCCGGCGCCTGGTACCCGCCGTCCGGCGGCGGCGCCGGCCGCGCCGGCTACGCCGACGGTTCCGACCCGGACCGAGCACCCGGACGAGATGGTCCGCGTGGCGCCGGGCGCCATTTTCAGCCTCCGCCTGGTCACCACGCCCCGTCCGGGGTTCACCTGGCGGGTGGAGTGCGACGGCACGTTGCTCGCTGTCGTCGAGGAGCGCTTCGTGCCACCTGAGGCAGGGGAGCCGGCCGGCCACCTCGTCCGGGTAACGGCCCGGGGCGAGGGCGAATCCACCCTTCGGTGCCTCTACGCCCGGCCCTGGGACACCGAGCCCGTCGAGGTCCGCACCTACCACGTCCGCATCGCGCCCTGAGCGAGCCGGCTACTCGTGCGAGATGGCGGCCAGCACATTGAGGCGGGCCGCCCGGCGGGCGGGAAATACGCCGGCGACCACGCCCGCGACCGCGGCCAGGACGACGTACCCCAGGAGTTGGCCCCCTGGGATCACCACCTTGCCGATCCCCTCGTCGTCGAGCGCGCCCACGATGGCGTACCCGAAGAGGACGCCCACGCCGAGGCCCAGCACGGCGCCCAAGACGGCGATGATCACCGACTCGATCCGGATCATGGACCGGACCTGGCGGCGGGACATCCCGACCGCTCGCAACAGGCCTAGCTCCCGGGTCCGCTCGAAGACGGACAGGGCGAGGGTGTTCACGATGCCGAAGAGGGCGATGATGATCGACAGCATCAGGAGGGCGGTGACCAGGCCGAGGATCTGGTTGACCTGGTCTTCCTGCTGCTCCTTGAACTCCGCCTGGTCGCGCAGCTCGACGTTCGGGAAGTCGGCGGTCACCCGCTCCACCGCGGCGCGTGCCGCGGCCGGACTCGTGCCCTCCCGGGCCTTGGCCAGCACCACGAAGTCCAGGCGGTCGGTGAAGTTGGCGTCGAAGGTGGCGGTTGAGACGATGTAGCTGCCCAGCAGCTGGTTCTTGGCGAAGGTGCCGGCGATGCGCAGCTCCTGGTTGCCGGTGCGGGCGAACGTCATCGGCAGGATGCCGCCGATCTCGAGCTGCTTGTCCTTCAGCTCCTCCTCGCCGACCAGGATCTCCCCCCGGGACAGGCTGCCGATGTCACCGGCCGTCACGTCGAGCTTGAGGACCTGTCCGACCGACGCCGGGTCGACGCCGTAGATGGAACGACCCTGGCCCGCCGACCGCCACTCGCCCGTCTGCAGGCCCGACACCGCGGCCAGCTCGGGCTGGCTGGCCAGGCGCGGCGCGAGGTCGGTGCTGATGCTGGGCATGAAGTTGGCGGTGCTGACGATGTAGTCGGCGGCCAGGTACTCGTCGACGACATCGCCGGCCGAGGACTTGATCGAGGCAGCCAGCACGCTGACGCACGCCACCAGTCCCAGCCCGACGGTGAGCGCGGCTGCCGTAGCCGCCGTCCGTCGAGGGTTGCGCATGGCGTTCTGCCGACCCAGCTTCCCGGACATGCGACGGAACGGTGCGCCGATGACCTGGGCCATGGGCACCGCGGCAAGGGGGCCGAGCAGGGCGACTCCGACGAACACCAGCGCCGCGCCCAGGCCGACGAGGGATATCCCGCCGCCGAACAGGCCGAAGAGCAGGGCGGCCGCCCCGAGGGCCGTGACCACCGCGCCGGCGACCGAACGCCGCCGGAGCGGCCCTCCCTGCTCGATGCCGGTGCCGCGCAGGGCGGCCATGGGTGCGATCTTCGAAGCCTTCCGGGCCGGCGAGATCGACGACAGGACGGTCACTCCCACGCCGACCACGAGCGAGACGATGATCGTGCGCGGCAGCACGACCGCCCCTGAGGCAGGAAGGTCGATCCCGAAGGCCTTGAGCAGCTCTTGGAGGCCGAGGGCCACGAGGATGCCAAGTGCCAAGCCGACCAGCGACGCGAACAGACCCACGACGAACGCCTCGGCGATCACCGAGACCATGACCTGCCACCGGCTGGCGCCCAGGGCCCGCAGCAGGGCCAGCTCCCGGGTGCGTTGCGCCACCAGGATCGAGAACGTGTTGAGGATGATGAAACCGCCGACGAAGAGCGAGATGCCGGCGAACACCAGCAGGGCGGTGCCGAAGAAGCCGAGCGCCTGCTGGACGGAGTCGGCCGCCTCGTTCGCCACCTGCTGGCTGGTGACCACCTCCACGCCCGCCGGCACCGCCGCCTTGACCCGGTCGCGGAGCTCGAGCGACGAAACCCCTTCGGCGGCCTTGGCCTCGACGCTGTCGAAGCGGCCGGTCTTGCCGAACACCCGCTGGGCGGTGCCCTCGTCGAAGATGGCCAGGGTGGCGCCGGCCAGGTTGTCGGCTTTTCCGAACCCGGTGATGCCCACGACGGTGAACTCTTCGGTGGGGCCACGGAAGAGCACCTTGACTCTGTCGCCCACGGCGAACTTGTGGTCCTTGGCTGTGACGGCGTCGACTACGACCTCGCCGGACCGCTGGGGCGCGCGCCCGGAGCGCAGGCTCAGCGGCGACAGGGCGGGATCGGTCCAGTTGAAGCCGAGCGTCGGCGCGCCGCTGGTCGTGACCGCCTTGCCCTGCTCGTCGACGAACTGGGCGTAGCCGCTCACCGTCCCGTCCGCCGCCTGCACCCCGGGGACACGGCGCACGATGTCGAGCACCGAGGCCGGAACGGTGTCGCGGAGGGTCTCCGCCGGCGCGTCCTCCCCGAACCCGGACGCGGCCCGCACCGACACGTCGGTCCCGGCTGAGATCTCGCCGAAGAGGGTGTCGAACGTCCTGTTGATGGTGTCGGTGAGGACGAACGTCCCCGCCACGAAGCTCACGCCCAGCACGACGGCCATGGCGGTGAGGAACAGGCGCAGCTTGTGGGCGAGCACCCCCTTGAGGACGGCGCGGCCCACTTGCTAGTCGCCCAGGCTCTTCATGCGGTCGAGCACCCGCTCGGCGGTGGGAGAGTTCATCTCGTCGACGATGCGCCCGTCGGCGAGGAACACCACCCGCTCGGCGTACGACGCGGCGGTGGGGTCGTGGGTGACCATCACCACCGTCTGGTTGAACTCATTCACCGACGTGCGGAGGAAGTCGAGCACCTCGGCGCTGGCCTTGGAATCGAGGTTTCCCGTGGGCTCGTCGGCGAAGACGATGCTCGGGCGCGACGCCAGCGCGCGGGCTGCCGCCACCCGCTGCTGCTGGCCGCCGGAGAGCTCCGAGGGCCGGTGCGACAACCGCTGGCGCAGCCCCACGGTTTCGATCAGCCGGTCGACCCACTCCCGGTCGGGCTTGCGCCCCGCGATGTCCATGGGCAGGGTGATGTTCTCGGCCGCGGTCAGCGTGGGCACCAGGTTGTAGGACTGGAAGATGAAGCCCACTTTGTCCCGCCGCAGGCGGGTCAGCTCCTTGTCGTTGAGCCTGCTCAGCTCGATGTCGCCCAAGAACACCTCGCCCGCCGTAACGCTGTCGAGGCCGGCCATGCAGTGCATGAGGGTCGACTTGCCGGAGCCCGACGGGCCCATGATGGCGCTGAACTGGCCGGGGGCGAAGTCGACCGAGACGCCGTCGAGGGCACGGACCGCGGCGTCGCCCTGGCCGTAGATCTTGACGACGTTCAGCCCTCGGGCTGCGGGCACTGCCATCGAACCACTCCTCTGCGACGTGGGCCCAAGGTCGGGCCGGACTTTAGTCATGGGCATTGGCCTTTCCGGACCGGTCGACGCCGGCGATCAGCTCCCGCAGGGCGGCCAGTTCAGCGGCAAGGAGGCCCAGTATCCTGGGGACGTGTGCGGCCGGATCGTGGTGACTCGACCCGTCGACGTCCTCGCTGCGTTCTTCGGCGCCGCCGAGGTCGTGGCCGAGGAGCGGGCCCCGAGCTGGAACGTCGCCCCCGGGGCCGAGGTGCTGGCGGTGGCCGGTACGCGGGCCGGCCGGCGCCGGCTGGGCGCCATGCGTTGGGGGCTCGTGCCGTCGTGGTCCGACGACCGGGACGGCGGGCCGCGTCCCACCAACGCCCGGGTGGAGTCGATCCTCGACCGGGCGGTGTTCGCCGACTCGTTGGCCCGTCGCCGGTGCCTGGTGGTGGTCGACGGCTTCTACGAGTGGCGCCGCCCGCCCGGTGGCCCCAAGCAGCCCTACCTCCTCGACCGGGCCGACGGCTCCGGTGACCCGTTCGCGCTTGCCGGGATCTGGGACCGCAACGACGGGACCGTGAGCTGCGCGGTCGTCACCGGTCCCGCGGACGACGCGCTGGCCTGGCTCCACGACCGCATGCCCGTGCGCGTCGACCAGAACCGCTGGGACACCTGGCTCGATCCCGGCAACCACGAGCCTGGGGAGCTCCTCGAGCTCTTGCACGAACCGGTGTCCCTGCCGCTGAGGGCCCGTCCGGTGGGGACGAGCGTCAACAACGCCCGCAACGACGGGCCTGACCTGGTCGAGATCCTGCCCGGCGAAGTCCAGCCCCAGCCTGCTCTGATCGATCGGTCGTCGAGCGGAGAGCGCCGGGCCGGTCACGCTGCGCCTCAAGGGGCATCACGGCGATAGGCGTCCCTGCGGTGGTCGATATCGAGGATTCGCACCGTGTGGGTGGCCTCGTGGATCTCATAGCGCACGCGGTACTCCCCTCGTCGAGCGCGCCAGTGACCTTCGAAAGGTGCTCGCACTGGCGTACCGACTCGTCGAGGCGCCAGGACAAGCGGTCCGGAGATGAGCTCCCAGGCCGCGATGGCGGCGGCCTCCGGTAGCAGATCGGTGAGTGCGCGCCTCGCACCTGGGGCCAGGATGAGCCGGTAGGGCTCTTCAGTCACAAGGAGCGGGTCGGGCTCGGATTCGCATGACCTGCTCCATTTCCTCGCCGGTAGTGAAGTCCCCGTTTTCGATATCGTTCTGGGCTCGACGCACTCGACCCATCGCCTCCGGGTCGCTCAGCAGCTCCAGCGTGGCCTCAAGGGATGCGAGGTCCTCCGCTGAGATGAGGACGACGTACGAGCGGCCGTTCTTGGTGATCTGCACGCGCTGATGGGTGCGGCCCACCTCGTCGGCGATCTCGGACAGGCGAGCTTTGGCCGTAGACAGGGGCACGGTCTCCATGGACTAGAATAGTAGTCTGACAGGATCCGGAGCACCTGAACGTCGGCGACGACCCGCCCCGCGATGGCGCCCACCGTGCGCCACGCCGCGTCCAACGCCCGCCAGTGCGAGAGCCTTCGCACAACCGGTCAGATCAGACCCACGGATCAGGGCGGAGAGCCCGGTTTTGGGTTATGAGGCTTGCGTATCGAACATGAGTTCGATACAATGAAGAGGTGGAAGATGTGGCGGAAAGGGAAGCCGAGGCGGAGCGGCTGGAAGCCGAAATGGCCGAGGCCTGCGGTGTGCTGCACGCGGCCACCGCCCGACTGGTCGGGCTGATCGGCCGGGTGCTGGAGACCGAGGCCTGGCAAGGGTTCGGCATCCGCTCGCCCCAGCAGTGGGTGGCGTGGAAGTGCGGGGTGTCGCCTCATCGCGCCCACACGTTGGTGGCCATGGCTCGCCGTCTCGGTGAGCTTCCCGAGACCCGGGCCGCCTTCGATGCCGGTGAGCTGGGCGAGGACTCCGTCGGGCTCATTTGCCGGCTGGCGCCCGCTGCGGTCGATGCCGACGTGGCCGAGCTGGCTCGCAACACCACGGTGACCCAGCTGCGGCGAGTGCTGAACGAGTACACCCCGCAGGAGGATCCGGCCGAGGAGCCGGCGCCGGTCGAGGAGAAGCGCTCGGTCAGCTTCAACCACACCGACACCGGGACGTGGCGGCTCTTCGCCGAGCTTCCCCCTGACGAGGGCGCGGTGTGGGAGAAGGCCCTCACCGAGGCCCGTGACGAGCTGTTCCGGGCCGGCGAGGCCGGTCCGGGCCCGGGTGCGTCTGCGGGCGATGTCAGCTGGGCCGATGCCTTCGTGGCCATCGCCGAGAAGTCACTGGCCGCGGAGGCGGTGTCCCATCCCCACCGGGACCGCAACATGGTCCTGCTCCACGTGGGGACCCAAGGTGGGCATCTCCACCTGGGACCAGGGCTGAACGAGGGGCTGCGGCGTTACGTCGGCTGTGACAGCCGGGTGCGGCCGGTCTTCGAGGAAGACGGCAAGCCGGTGAGCGTGGGCCGGGCCTTCCGCACCGTCCCCGACCGCACCAGGCTCGTGGTCGAGGACCGGGACAGAGGGTGCCGGGTGCCGGGGTGTGACCGCAGGCGCTGGCTGCACGTGCACCATCTGCGACATTGGGAGGATGGGGGGCTCACCGACACACCAAATCTGCTTTGTCTTTGCCAGCATCACCATCGCCTGCACCACCGAGGGAAGTTGGGCATCGAGGGCAATGCCGATGATCCCGACGGTGTCATCTTCACCGACGACCGGGGGCGACAACTGGAGAGCTGCGGCATGCCCACGCCTCCGGGCGACTCGCCACCCGCGCCGGGCAATTGGGTCCATCCCAGCGGCGAGCGCCTCGACCCGTGGGCGATCTACTTCAACGAAGCGGTCCCGGCCGGGGTTGCCGGGTGATTGGTCAGGCCCTCCGCCGAGCCTGGTCCTGGCTGTGGAGCCCGACACGGATGCCGTTGCCTAGTCCGAACGGGAGCTGCCCGATCTGCCAGCGCCCGGTGGTGGTCGCAGGGAACACGTACCTGGGCAGCATGTACTCCGGCCCGATGATGGCTCCGCGAACGTCAGAGGAACTCGTCGCAGCCTGTGCCGTCCACGGTCGTTCCCCCTTCAACGATGCAAGCATCGAGGCCGTTGGGGCGGATGCCGGGGAGAACCCCGAAGCGGATCCATCGGGTTGACGTCAGGCCTCGGCTAGCTCCACGGTGACGGAGGGCTGGTCGGCTTCCTCGGTGACCAGTTCGGCGATGCGGCCGGCGTCGCGCACGTCGTCGTGGGCGGCGGCCAGCGCGGCGAGGTGGGGGCCGGTGTCGCGGACGACGGCGCGGGCGACCTCGGCGCGCATGGAGACCTGGGCCACGGTCTTGGCCTTGCGCACCTCGCCGAGCACGGCCGAAGCGACCTCCAGCACCAGCGGGTCGCCATCGGCGCCGGCCGGCCCGCGTAGCTCGTCAGGCGCCGGCCAGGTCGACCGATGGACCGACCCGTCCTTCCACCAGGACCAGACCTCTTCGGTCACAAAGGGCAGGAACGGGGCGAACAGGCGGAGCATGGTGGAGAGGGACATTGTGAGCGCCCGGTTCGCGGACGCCGCGGCCTCGTCGCCCTGGCCGCCGTAGGCCCGGCTCTTGACCAGCTCGAGGTAGTCGTCGCAGAAGCTCCAGAAGAAGGACTCCGTTCGCTCCAGTGCCCGGGCGTAGTCGTACCCCTCGAAGGCGGTGGTGGCCTCCTCGACGAGGGAGGCCAGTCCGGCGAGCATGGCCTTGTCGAGCGGCGCGGTCACCTCGCCCTCCGACCCCAATCGTGACAACACGAACTTCGACGCGTTGAGGATCTTGATGGCCAGCCGGCGTCCGACCTTCATCTGGCCCTCGTCGAAGGCGGTGTCGACGCCCGGCCGCCCGCTCGCCGCCCAGTACCGGACGGCGTCGGCACCGTGCTGGTCCAGCAGGCCGATCGGCGTCAGGGCGTTCCCCTTCGACTTCGACATCTTCTTCCGGTCGGGGTCTAGGACCCACCCCGAGATGGCGACGTCGGTCCAGGGGAGGGTGCCGTGCTCGAGGTCGGACCGGACGACCGTGGAGAAGAGCCAGGTGCGGATGATCTCGTGGGCCTGGGGCCGGAGGTCCATCGGGAAGACCCGGTCGAACAGATCCGGGTCGTCGGCCCATCGCCCGGCGATCTGCGGTGTGAGGGACGACGTGGCCCAGGTGTCCATCACGTCGGGCTCGCCGGTGAACCCGCCGGGCTGGTCGCGCTGGTCGGGCGTGTAGCCGTCGGGCACGTCGGTCGAAGGGTCGACGGGCAGCCGGCTCTCGTCGGGGACGAGGGGCGAGTCGTAGCGGACCGAGCCATCGTCGCCCAGGGCGTACCAGAGCGGGAAGGGCACACCGAAGAAGCGCTGCCGGCTGATGAGCCAGTCGGTGTTCAGGCCGTTGACCCACGAGTCGAACCGGGCCCGCATGTAAGGCGGGTGCCAGCGCAGCTGGCGGCCCCGTTCGAGCAGCCGATCCTGATGGTCGAGCGTGTGGATGAACCACTGGCGGCTGCTGAGGATCTCGAGGGGCTTGCTGCCCTTCTCGAAGAACTTGACCGCGTGGGTGATGGGTCGCAGGTCGCCGACCAGGTCGCCCGACTCACGGAGCAGCTCGACGATGCGACTCCGCGCCGCCTCCATCTTCCTGCCACTCAGCTCTGCCCACGCCGGCGAAGGGTCGACGCCGGGGGGCGGCTCGGCCTGGATGCGACCGTCCCGGCCGATGACGGTCCGCGTCTCGAGGTTCAGCTCTCGCCACCACGTCACGTCGGTGACGTCGCCGAAGGTGCAGATCATGGCCACGCCGGTCCCCTTGTCCGGCTCGGCGAGCGGGTGAGCCACGATCGGGACCCCCACTCCGAACAGCGGCGTGCGGGCCTGTGCACCGAAGAGCGGCTTGTACCGCTCGTCGTCGGGATGGGCGACGAGGGCGACGCACGCAGGGATGAGCTCGGGGCGGGTGGTGTCGATCTCGATCGCCGTGCCATCGGGCCCGCCGAAGCGGATGCGGTGGTAGGCGCCGGTGAGCTCGCGGTCCTCCAGCTCGGCCTGGGCGATGGCGGTCTGGAAGTCCACGTCCCAGAGCGTGGGCGCCACCTTTTGGTACGCGTGCCCGGCGTGCAGCAGGTGGAGGAAGCCTCGTTGGGAGGCGCGCTGCGCCTCCGGCCCGATGGTCGTGTACGTCATGTCCCAGTCCACCGAGAGCCCCAGGCGCCGCCACAGCTCCTCGAAGGTCTGCTCGTCCTGCTCCGTCAGCTCCACGCACAGTTCGACGAAGTTGGGCCGTGAGACGGCGACGGGGGGAGAAGGCGGCTTGGCCGGCGCCTCGAACGAAGGGTCATACGAAAGGGCGGGGTCACAGCGGACGCCGAAGTAGTTCTGCACCCGGCGCTCGGTGGGCAGGCCGTTGTCGTCCCAGCCCATCGGGTAGAAGACCTCGCGGCCCCGCATGCGCTGGAACCGGGCCACCGTGTCGGTGTGGGTGTAGGAGAAGACGTGGCCGACGTGCAGCGATCCGCTGACCGTGGGCGGAGGCGTGTCGATGGAGTAGATCTCGGCCCGCTCCTTGGAACGGTCGAAGCGGTAGGTGCCGTCGGCGTCCCACCGCGGGCCCCACTTCTCCTCGAGCCCGTCGAGACTCGGTTTTTCGGGGACCTCGGGTGCCGGCACAGGGTTACGGTAACCCGGTGATCCGTCTCCACGACACTGCATTGGGCCGCCCGGCCGACGTCGAGCTCCGCGACGCCGGAAAGGTTTCCATGTACGTGTGCGGGCCGACGGTCTACGGCCTCCCCCACATCGGCCACGGAAGGATGGCTCTTGTGTGGGACGTTCTGCGCCGGTACCTGGAGTGGCGCGGGCTCGACGTGCGGTTCGTGTCGAACATCACCGACATCGACGACAAGATCATCCAGCGGGCGAACGAGGAGCGCCGATCGTCGTCGGACGTGGCCGTCCAGTACGAGGGTGCCTGGTACGACGCCATGGACGGCCTCGGCGTGAAGCGCCCGACCGTCGACCCTCACGCCACCGCCTACGTCGAGCAGATGGTCGAGCTCATCGCCAGTCTGGTGTCGGCCGGCAAGGCCTACGAGACGCCCGACGGGGTGTACCTCTCGGTCGACTCCGTTCCCGGCTACGGGCTGCTGGCCCGCCAGTCGCTCGACAGCCTGCGCTCCGGCGCCCGGGTCGACGTGGTGGAGGAGAAGCGGTCGCCGCTCGACTTCGCCCTCTGGAAGAAGGCCAAGCCTGACGAGCCGACGTGGGAGTCACCCTGGGGCGGCGGCCGGCCGGGCTGGCACACCGAGTGCGTGGTCATGTCGCTCGACCTGCTGGGCGAGGGCTTCGACCTTCACGGCGGGGGCATCGACCTGGCCTTTCCCCACCACGAGAACGAGAGGGCCCAGGCGGTGGCGTCCGGGCGCGAGTTCGCCCGCCGCTGGGGCCACAACGGCCACGTCCAGATGGGCGGCGAGAAGATGTCCAAGTCGCTGGGCAACATCACCACGCTGACCGACCTGCTCGAAGTGGCCGACCCGCGGGCCTACCGGCTGGTGGTGCTGCAGTCGCACTATCGGGCGCCGGTCGAGGTGAACGGGACGACGCTCGACGTCGCGGCCAAGACCCTCTCCGGGCTCGACGGCTTCGCCCGCCGGGCCGCCGAGCTGCCGGTTGGCGCGGCCGACCCGGACGCGCTCGATGGGTTCCGGGCCGCCATGGACGACGACCTCGACACGCCCCGGGCGGTGGCGGAGATGTGGAGCCTCATGAAGGCGGCGAACACTGCGCTCGACGCCGGCGACGCGGCCGCCGCGGCGCCGTTGGCGGCCGCGGTCCGGGAGATGGCGGACGCCGTGGGGCTCCGGCTGGCCGGCGGTGAGGAGGAGATTCCCGCGGACGTGGCCGGCCTCGTGGCCTCCCGCGACGAGGCCCGGGCCAAGCGCGACTTCGCCGGCGCGGATGCCCTTCGTGACCGGTTGGAAGCGCTCGGATGGGCGGTCGAAGACACCCCTCGCGGCACCCGCGTCCATCGCAAAGACACCTAGAGACATCGGGGGTCCCGACTGGTAACTTCCGGCGCGGGGAATTCGCTTTTGCACGGCATCACCGCACGGTTGGGCAGTCCCCGGGTTGTAAGTCCAACGCGAGAAGGGGGATCGCCACCGTGGCGACCGGAACCGTCAAGTGGTTTAACGCCGACAAGGGCTACGGGTTCATCCAGCAGGAGGACGGCGGCGACGTCTTCGTCCACTTCAGCGCCATCCAGAAGCCCGGCTACCGCAGCTTGGAAGAGGGTGAGCCGGTCGAGTTCGAGGTCCAGACCGGTCCCAAGGGGCTGCAGGCGGCCAACGTGCGCCCCAAGGAGTAGCAGCCGCCGTTCGCGGCAGGCGCACCGGCGGTCGGTACGCTGGCGCCGGTGGATGACGCTGGTGCCCGCGGAGGAGTCGGCCAGGCGCACGCGCCGGGCGACGTCGACCGGTTGGAGGCCCTGGAACAGCAGGTCCGCCAGCTGACGAGCCGGCTGGCCGGTTGGGTAGAGGCGCAGCTCGTCCAGGCGGTCGACGACCGGCGCAACGACATGAAGGCGCTCCGCGCCGAGCTGCAGGTCATCCTCAACGAGCAGCTTGCCGGCATGCGGGCCGAGGCCAGCTCGGTGCTCTCCGTCGCCACCCGCCGGCTCGAGGTGGGTCAGGAGCAGCTCACCGAGCGTCTGGACACAGTGGCCGAGCGGGCGGCGGACGCCGCAGCCACCGCGACGGCCCTGAGCGGCGCGCCATCGGTCGACTCCGAGCGTTTGGATGCACTGGAGCAACGGGTCCGGTCGGCCATGAGCCGGCTCAGCGATTCGGTGGAGGCCAGGCTGGCCGAGGTCGACAAGGGGCGGCAGTCGGAGCTCGGCGCGCTCCGCAGCCAATTGCAGGTCATCGACGAGCGGGTTGGGGAGCCGGCATCGGCGGCCGGCCTGTTGGCGTTGTCGGTCCGTCTCGACCAACGGCTCGACGACATCGCCGGTCAGGCTGCCGCCGCCGCTGACCGGGTGGCGTCGCTGTCGGCGGAGGTCGAGGCGGGGCCGGCTCGCATCGATGCGTTCGAACAGCGGGTGAAGGCGGCGATGGTCCGCCTCACCGACTCGGTGGAGGCCAGGCTGGCCGAGGTCGACAAGGGGCGGCAGTCGGAGCTCGGCGCGCTCCGCAGCCAATTGCAGGTCATCGACGAGCGGGTTGGGGAGCCGGCATCGGCGGCCGGCCTGTCGGCGTTGTCGGTCCGTCTCGACCAACGGCTCGACGACATCGCCGGTCAGGCTGCCGCCGCCGCTGACCGGGTGGCGTCGCTGTCGGCGGAGGTCGAGGCGGGGCCGGCTCGCATCGATGCGTTCGAACAGCGGGTGAAGGCGGCGATGGTGCGCCTCACCGACTCGGTGGAGACCAGGGTGGCCGAGGCGGCCACCGCCAGGTCGTCGGACCTCGAGGGACTGCGCTCCAAGCTGACCAAGCGGATCGACGAGCTCCAGCGCACGGGGAGCACTGTGAGCGAGCGGGTGGACGCAGTGGCCCAGCGGACCTCGGCGGTCGCCGACGAGATCGGTGCGCTCCGGGTCGAGGTGAAGGCGGGGACGGCTCGCAACGACGAGCTGGAAAAGAGGGTGAAGGCGGCCGTCGGACGCTTGGCCGATTCCGTAGAAACCCGGCTGGCCGAGCTCGCCGCGCAGTCGACCGAGGAGAACACTACCAAGCTGGCCGAGGTGGCCGAGCAGCGGCGGGCGGAGCTCGAGGCCTTCAAGGCGGAGTTCGAGGACACGCTCGCAGCACGGCTGGCGGAGCAGGCCGCCCGGCAGGGAACAAAGCTGGAGAAGGTGCGCGACCAGCTCCGGGCCGCGGTCGACAAAGTCCAGGAGCAGCTCGAGCTCGCTGCCGGCGCGGCAGAGCTGGAATCGCTCCAGGTTGCGTTCAAGGAGCAGGCTGACAAGACCGAGGCCAGCCTCGACGCCCTCCACGCATCGGTCCAGGCGACGCTCCGGGAGTCGGACCTTCACCTCAGGCAGATGATCCAGGCCAAGCAGGGCGACTTCGAGGCCATCGCCGGTGGGGTCGCCAAGGCCCGGACGGAGATGAACACCACCGTCGCGTCGGTCAACCGCAAGCTGGCGCGGACCGAGGACCAGGTGCAGAAGCGGTTGGCGACCCTCAGCGACAAGGTCGACGCATTGACCACGACGGCCGCCGTCGAGGCCGGCTCGCTGGCTCCGTTGCGCAGTGACCTGCGTCTCCTGCAGGGCCAGGTGGCCGAGCTGGCGGAGGTTGTCGCTGACCTCCGTCCCAAGCGCAAGGCGCCGGCGAAGAAGGTCGCGGCTCCGGCCAAAAAGGTCGCGGCTCCGGCCAAAAAGGTCGCGGCCGCTCCGGCCAAGAAGGTCGCACCGAAAAAGGCCCTGCGCCGGAAGGCTCAGTAGACGATGACCGAGCGGCTGACCTCGCCGGCCTTCATGGCTTCCAGCGCCTGGTTCACCTCCGACAGGTCGATGCGGCGGGAGACCAGTTCGTCGAGCCGGAGCCGTCCCTCGCGGTAGAGGTCGACCAGCCGGGGAACGTCGCGGCGGATGTCGGAAGAGCCGTACCAGCAACCCTTGATGGTCCGTTCCTGGAGGATCACGCCGAGCATGGCCGACAGCGTGAGCATGACGTCGAGGCGGGGGATGCCCACGAGGATCGCTTGCCCGCCCCGGCGGGTCATGTCCACCGTCTGCTCGAGCGTTCGACTGTGCCCGAGCGCCTCGAACGCCACGTCGGCGCCCCGCTGGCCGGTCAGGTCGCGCACCGCGTTGGCCGGGTCGACCCGGCTAGCGTCGACCGTATGGGTGGCGCCGAACGCCTCGGCCGTGGCCAGCTTCGCCGCGCTCAGGTCGACGGCGACGATCACCTCGGCTCCGGCGATCTGGGCACCCTGCACGATGTTGAGCCCCACGCCGCCGCAGCCGACGACGGCGACGGTGTCCCCCCGACGGATGGTGGCCGTGTTCAGGGCCGCGCCCACGCCGGTCAGCACCGCGCAGCCCAGTAGTGCGGCGATGTCGAGGGGCACGTCGTCGGGCACCTTTACGGCCGCGCCGGCCGGGATCACGGTCTCGTCGGAAAAGGCGCGGTGCCGGACATCTGGAAGAGGGGCGCGCCGTCGAGCCGTAGCCGGGGGGTGCCGTCGAGCAGCCCGCCGGCGAGGAGGACGTCGGCGCCTTGGCACAGGTGTGCCTGGTCTCGCCGGCAGAAGAAGCAGTCTCCGCACTGCGGAACCCAGGACACGACGACGTGATCGCCGGGGGCCAGGTCCGTCACCCCCTCGCCGACCTTCTCGACGACCGCCGACGCCTCGTGGCCCAGCACGGCGGGCATGGGGATGGGCATCGTGCCGTCCTGCATGGACAGGTCCGACCGGCACACCCCGCAGGCCGCCACCCGGATGCGAATTTCGCCAGCGTGTGGCGCCTCCACGACCACGTCGTCGCGGATCGCCAGGGGCTGGTCGAGGCCGGTCAGGACGGCGGCCCTAGCCATGCCCAGCCGTCCCGGAGGGGCCGCGTCTCTCGTCGCGATCGGCGGCCCGCACGCCGTAGGAGATGACGATCGAAGGCGCCAGCAGGGCAGATCCTGCGGCCAGGCATCCCATGACCACCGTCACCATGGCCGGCCGGAAGGTCGTGATCGCACCGACCACGAAGACGACGATGGCGACCAGCCACAGGCTGTAACCGATTTTCTGTCCAAAGGCGACGAGCCGGCCGATGCGGGCCCGCCGGACGAGGACGGGATCGGCATCCGGCTCAGGTCGGTTGGGCACGGGGGCATGCTGGCACGACCCCGAGCAATGTGTTGGCTAACCGAAGCCCGTCGCGTACCGATCGTCGAACGGATCTTTGACGGTGATGCCCCCGAACTTCCGCAGATCGCGATCGTTGCTCCAGATAGTCGACACACCGTGCTGGTGCATGAGGGCCACGAGGTGAGCATCCGGCACCAGGTTGCCTCGCGGCTTCACCTCATCCGCCACCCGGCGGTACGCCGTCCAGAACTCCTCAAGCTCGCCGCCCACGCGCACATGGGGTCGGTCGACGAGGCGGTCGACCGCGGCGATGGCGTCGTCCGGAGTGAGAGGTCGGTCGAAGATCGACGGATGGGTGACGACGCGGAGAAAACCCATGAGCGCGGGCCAGAAGAGGTGGACGACCGCAGGCCCGGCCGCCACCCAGTCGAGCAGCGCACGCGCCCGATCCTGGCGAGGGTGCGATGAATGGACGGCAAGCACGAGGACGTTCGTGTCGATGGTTGCGGTCAATCAATTCCTCTCGTCGAGGATGCGCCAGACGGCCTCTTTGTCGTCGAGGTCGACTCGGGGGCGCAAGTCCTGGGACGGCCACTGAAGCGGTGGAAGCTCCTTCCCTGGCTCCTCCGCCGAGAGGGCTCGAGCCAGAAGCTCCGAGACGAGCTGACCGAGTGTCGTCTTCTCGCGTCGCTGCCGCTCCTTCAGCTCCCGGAGAACCGAGGCGTCGATGTCGATCGTCGTTCGAGGCACGCATCTGATGTTACCAACTCACGCATCAGATGTCAGCCCAACCCGAGCTCTATCAGACGTTCGCCGGGAGCAGGCGGGCCACGTTCTCGAAGAAGATGAACAGGAAGACGAAGAAGACCGGTGCGCCGACGATGTAGGCCGTCCACCGGCGGCCGGTCCAGCGGCCGATGGCCCAGGCCGCCAGCCAGACGCTGGCGGCCAGGATGCCCCAGGCGATGGCCGGGCGGTTTGCGGCCCCGGCGCCCGACAGCCCGGCCCGCCCAGGTCCGGCGGCCAGCTCGCTCGTGCCGGCCTTCGGGGTGGTTGCGGTCGTGTCCGCGGGGGCCGCAGGGGCGTCGACCGGTGGTCCGGTGAGCTCGGCCACGACGATGAGGCGCTGCGCTGCGCTGTACTTCGGGTGGCAGGTGGTGAGCGTCAGGCGGTTGTCCGGGGTGGGGTCGAGCACCTCCACCGTCTCCGGCGTGACGACTTTCTTCTCCGTGACCAGGTAGCGGAAGGTGCCGGCCGTCGTCGTGACGCTGATCTCGTCGCTCGTCTCCAGCTCGTCGAGCCGGTTGAAGGGGTGACCGTAGGTCGTGCGGTGCCCGGCCAGGGCGGCGTTGCCCGACTCCCCGGGCATCTTGGTGTCGGGGTAGTGGCCGACGCCCTTCTTCAGCTCCTCGACGCCCACGCCCTCGACGATGATCCCGTCGAGGCCGATCTTGGGGATCTGGATGGCACCGGCCGGACTACCTGCGGCCAAGGGGGCCGGCACGGTGGTCGGGGTACCCGTGGGTGCCGGCTCGGCCGCGGCGGGGGCGGCCAGCTGCCGGGCGAACTCGGAGCGGAGGGACTTCTGGGCGCGGTCGTGCGTCAGCCCGGTGCCCCAGAGCTGGAACACCACGAAAAGGAGGAGGAGGACGCCCACCGAGATGAGTGTCTTGCCCGTTCCCCGGACGACGCGCCTGATCACAGCGGTCGAGGCTACCGCCTGCCCTGCTTGGACCGAGGTTCACCCCCCCCGGTACCTTGGTGGGATCTCCATGGCCCTTGCCGTCCGCCTTCGCGCTGCAGTGTCGCTGCTCGGCCGGTTCCCGGCCCTGGCCGGAGTCGACCTCGACGTGGCCACCGGGGAGATTCTGCTGGTCCAGGGCGCCAACGGGGCGGGCAAAACCACGTTGCTACGGGCGTGTGCCGGCCTGGCCGCCTTCGTCGCCGGAGAGGCCGAGGTGCTCGGGCACGACCTCCGCAAGGAGCGCAAGGCGGTCAGGCGGCGCATCGGCCTCCTCGGCCATGCCACCTTCCTCTACGACGACCTCACCGTGACCGACAACCTCACGTTCTCGGCCCGGGCGGCCGGAGGCGAGGCGTCCTCGGCCGCTGAGGCGATGGCTCGGATGGGCCTCGACGGTCGCCTGCGCGACGTGCCGGCCGGAAGGCTCTCCGCCGGCCAGCGGCGACGGGTGGCGGTCGCCGCGGTGATCGCCCGCCGCCCCGACCTCTGGTTGCTCGACGAGCCCCACGCCGGGCTCGACGCCGCCGGACGGAACCTGCTCGACCAGCTCGTCCTCGACGCCACTGCGGCCGGAGCCACCGTCCTGCTCGCTTCGCATGAGCTCGACCGCGCTGCGGCCCTGGCCACCCGCACGGTGGTCATGGCCGGCGGCCAGGTCGTCGACGGCCTGCTGACGCCCGTGGCGCCCCAGGAGCCAAGCAATGTGGCGTGACGCGGTGCTCGTCGCCGGGAAGGATCTTCGCGTCGAGGCCCGCTCCCGGGTCGGGATCAACCAGGTCGTGCCGTTCGCCCTACTTGTCCTGGTGGTCTTCGCGTTCGCACTGGACTCGGACCGGGGGACCCTGGTCTCGTTCGGGCCGGGCCTGTTCTGGGTCACCGTGCTGTTCTCCGGGCTGCTGGCCGTCCAGCGGTCGTTCGTCATCGAGTCCGACGACGACGCCCGCGACGCCCTCCGGCTGTCCGGGCTCGACGGCGCCGGCATCTTCCTGGGCAAGGCCGGCGCAGTGGCGGCCCAGCTGTTGCTCCTGGAGGTGGTTCTCACCCTCGGCGTGGTCGTGCTCTACGGCGTCCAGCTACGGGGCCCGGTCATGCTCCTTCTCACGTGCTTGGCGGCCACCATCGGCCTCGCCGCGGCCGGGACCCTCTACGGGGCCATCGCCGCCGGCCTGCGGGTCCGGGACACCCTGCTACCCCTGCTGGTCCTTCCTGTCCTGGCCCCCGTACTCTTGGCGGCGGCCCGAGCATGTGAAGCAGCCCTCGCCGGCGCCCCCGCCGAGGGATGGCCGTGGGTGCGCCTGCTGTTCGTGTTCGCCATCATCTACGTGACGTTCGGGGTCGTCGCCTTCGGCCCGCTTCTGGAGGAAGCTTGACCATCAGTCCCAGCTCGGCCAGCACGAGCTCGCGCACCGTCCGGATCCTCGGGTGGCTCACCGCGATCAGCCTCGCCCTGACCGCGGTCATGGCCCTGGTCATCTCGCCCCGCGACGTCAACATGGGCGACTCGGTGCGCTTGCTGTACCTCCACGTGCCCACGGCGTGGCTGGCCATGTACGTGTCGTTCGGGATCACCACCCTGGCCAGCGTCCTCTACCTGTGGAAGCGAACCCGCTCCCGCTTCTGGGACCTCACCGCCGGCGCCTCGGCCGAAATCGGGGTGCTGTTCCTCGGCCTCACTCTGCTGATCGGCTCGATCTGGGGCCGCATCACCTGGGGCGTCTGGTGGACGTGGGACGCCCGGCTGACCACCACCGCGGTGCTGTTCGTCCTCTATGTGGGCTACCTGGCGGTTCGCAAGGTGCCGGCCGCGCCCGAGGTGCAGTCCCGCCGGGCCGCCATCGTGGCCGTGGCTGCGTTCCTCGACGTCCCGATCGTCCACTTCTCGGTGGAGTGGTGGCGCACCCTGCACCAGGACGCAACCGTCCTCAGCGACCGCCGCCTGCTGGACCCGCAGATCGGCGGCACGATGGCGTGGACGCTGTTCCTCGGCGTGGTCGCCTTCACCCTCCTGTACTGCTGGTTGATGGCCCACCGCTTCCGCCTGGCCTGGCTGGAGGACCGCCTGGCCGACCGGGCCATGCAGGTGGCCATCGACGAGCGCCGGGCCGAGGCCGGGGTCGGCGCCGGGGGGACAAAAAAGGCGGGCGTCTCGTGAACGACGCCGGGTACATCTTCGCCGGGTACTTCAGCACCTTCGCCATCCTGGCCACCTACGCCGGCTGGGTCATCCGCCGCAAGCGCGGGCTCAGCCGCCTGCTCAGACCCGAGGACCAGTGATCGACACCCGCCGACGGCTGTGGGTGGCCGGCATCGTGGTGCTGGCCGCACTTGCGTTCCTGGTGTTCCAAGGCCTGGACAACGCCACCGTGTACTTCCGCACTGCCGACGAGGCGGTGGCCCAGCGCGACCAGCTGGGCGACCGGCGGTTCCGCATCGAGGGCGACGTGGTCGACGGGAGCGTCCGCCAGGACGGCAACGACGTGTCGTTCATCCTGACGTCGAAGAGCGTCGAGGTGCCGGTGCTCCACAAGGGCGATCCCCCCGAGATGTTCCGGCCCGGCATCCCCGTGGTCCTCGAGGGTCGCTTCCAGGGTGACCACTTCTCCAGCGACCGGATGCTGGTCAAGCACTCCGAGACCTACGTGGCCGAGAACCCCGACCGGGTGACACCGTCGGTTCCGTGAGATGAGTGCGTCGTCAGAGAGACGACAATGAGCGCGGTTCTCGGGACGGCTGCCGTCGCCCTGGGCCTGGCCGCCGCAGTGCTGGGTATGGCGACGCTGGCCCTGGGCCTGCGCCAGCGCAACCCGGGCATGCTCCGGGCCGGGCAGCGCTACGTGTGGTTGGTGCTGGCCGGCGCCGTCCTGGCCACCGTGGCCATGCAATACGCCCTCCTGAGCCACGACTTCTCGCTCGAGTACGTGGCCAACAACGGCAGCCGCAGCACCCCGCTGCTGTACACGGTCACCACCATGTGGTCGGCCCTGGAGGGCTCGATCCTGCTGTGGGCGCTCGTCCTGGCCGGCTACATCGCGGTCATGGCCCGCCACTTCCGGTCGCGGGCCACCGACCCGATCGTGGCGTGGGCCACCATCGTCGCCCTGGCCGTGGCCGTCTTCTTCTTCGGCCTGATGGCGGGGCCAGCCAACCCGTTCCGGCTGGTGGCGGGGGCCATCCCCCTCGACGGGCCGGGCCCCAACCCCCTCCTGCAGAACCACCCGTTGGTGGCCTTCCACCCACCGATGCTCTATCTGGGCTACGTGGGGTTCACCATCCCGTTCGCCTTCGCGCTGGCCGCCCTGATCACCGGCCGCCTAGGGGAGGGGTGGCTGGTCGAGACCCGGCGGTGGACGCTCTTCGCCTGGGGCTTCCTCACCGTGGGCATCGTCCTGGGGGCGTGGTGGTCCTACGAGGTGCTGGGCTGGGGCGGCTACTGGGCCTGGGACCCGGTCGAGAACGCCTCGTTCCTTCCGTGGCTGACGGCCACGGCCTACGTGCACTCGGTGATGGTGCAGGAGCGGCGGGCCATGTTGCGGGTCTGGAACCTGTCGCTCCTGGTGGCCACCTTCTCCCTCACCATCCTCGGTACGTTCCTCACCCGCTCCGGCGTTCTCGACTCGGTGCACGCCTTCACCGAGTCGCCCATCGGACCGGCCATCCTCGCCTTCTTCGTCCTCGTGGTGGCCGTCTCTCTGGTCCTCATCGGGTGGCGGGGCGACAAGCTGCGCTCGCCGGGATCCATCGACGCGCCGGTGTCGCGGGAGGCCGCCTTCCTGGCCAACAACGTGGCCTTCGCCGCCTTCGCCTTCGTCGTCCTGCTCGGGACGGTGTTCCCGCTGCTGGCCGAGGCCATCAACGGCGACCAGCTCTCGGTGGGCGCCCCCTACTTCAACCGGATGACCGCTCCCATCGGCTTCACCTTGCTGTTCCTCATGGCGGTGGCCCCGGCGCTGCCGTGGCGCAAGGCGTCGACCGAGACCCTCCACCATCGCCTCCTCTGGCCGGCCTGGGCCGGCACGCTGACCGTGGTGGCCTGCGTGGCATGGGGCCTGCGGGGCCTGGGCCCGCTGCTGGCCTTCGGCCTGGCCGCCTTCGCCGGCGTCGCCGCCCTGCGCCAGCTCGGTCTCTCGGTCCGGGCCGCCCGCCGCAGCGGGCAACCGACGTGGCGGGCTCTGTTCGGCCGGTCGAACGGCGGCATGGTCGTGCACCTTGGCGTGGTGCTGGTGGCCGTCGGCTTCGCCGCCAGCTCGTCGTACGGGCATCGGGCCCAGTTCCGGCTGGCCCCGGGGGAGTCCGCCGACCTGGCCGGGCACTCCGTGACCTACCTGGGCACCACGGTCGAGGAGCGGGCGAACAAGAAGACGACCTCGGCCCAGGTGCGGGTCAACGGGGGCAAGGTGTACGAGCCGGCGTTGCACCAGTTCCCCTTCGGATCGCAGGCCATCGGCTCGCCGTCGGTCCGCACCGGCCCCCTGTCCGACGTGTACCTCACTCTCATCGTCCCCCCCGACGCCGGGGGCGTCGCAGTGATCGGCGTCAACGTCCAGCCCCTGGTGGCCTGGCTGTGGACGGGGGGCACCGTCATGGGCTTCGGAACGTTCCTCGCCGCCTGGCCGGGTCGGCCTCGTCGCCCGTCAAAGTCGGACTCCGAGCCGGAGGTCGTGACCACGCCCGGCGACACGCCGCGCCCGGAACCGGCCACGGTGTCCTCGTGACCCGGCGCCTCACCTGGGGCCTCCTCGGGCTGGTGCTGGTCGTCGCGCTGGGCGTCGGGTCCCGCGGCGAGTCGGGCCCTCCGACGGAGGACCAGCGGGTGCGGCAAATCACGTCGGTCGTCCGCTGCCCGACCTGCCGGGGGCTGTCGGCGGGCCAGTCCGACGCTCCATCCGCGGAGTCCATCCGAGATGAGGTCCGCCGGCGCGTGCAGGCCGGCGAGACCGATGCCCAGGTCAAGGGCTACCTGGTCAGCCGGTACGGGGAGGACATCCTCCTCCAGCCCAAGACCGAGGGGGTGGGCCTGGTCGTCTGGGCCCTGCCCTTGATCGGCGCGACCGTTGCCGTCGGCGGCTTGGCGGTCGTGCTACGCAGGCGGCGAGTGCGACCAGGGTCGAAGGTGTCCGACGCCGACAAGGCGCTCGTGGAGGAGGCGCTGCGCTCGTGATCGGAACGTGACGTTGACCAGCCGGGCCGAGCTCGAGGAGGAGCGCGACTTCCTGCTGGCTTCGCTGCGAGACCTGGAGCGCGAGCGGGAGTCCGGTGAGTTGTCCGACCGCGATTACCAGTCCCTCCACGACGACTACACCTCCCGGGCCGCGGTCGTCCTGCGGGCGCTCGAGCGGGCCCCGTCCCGGTCGGGGCGCGGCCGGAAGCCGCCCCCCGTCCGCACGCATCGCCCGCTCCTGATCACCCTGGGGGTGATCCTGCTCATCGCCGCGCTGACCGGTGGGGCGGTCGCCGCCTTCTCCGGCCAGCGGGAAGCCGGCGCGCCCATGACCGGGTCGTTGCCCGACAGTCCGTCGGGCCGCATGCAGCAGGCGCTCGAACTGGAGAGCCAGGGCAAGGCGGCCGAGGCGCTCAAGATCTACGACGAACTCCTCAAGACCGATCCGCGCAACGTCCAGGCCCTTGCCTACCGGGGGTGGCTCCTCAAGCGGGCCGGCCTGCCCGACCTGGCCATGGCGTCCCTCGACCAGGCCGTCGCCGTCGACCCCCGTTTCCCCGACGCCCACTTCTTCCGGGGGATGGTCCTCTACCAGGACCGCGCCGACCCGGCCGGGGCGGTCACCGAGTTCCGGCTCTTCATGGCGAACAACCCGCCGCCGGAAATGGTTCCCCTCGTCGAGGACGTGCTGAGGCGGGCCATGGCCGACGCCGGCCAACCCGTGCCCTGATCAGTTAGCCAACGCCGAATCGGGGCACACTTCCTCCATGGAACTCATCTGGTTCATCATCGGCCTGGTCATCACGGGCGCCATCTTCGGGGCCCTCGGGCGCCTCGCCATCCCTGGCCCGAACCCCATGAGCATCGGGATGACCATCCTGGTGGGAATCGGCGGGGCGTTCCTGGGCGGCCTCGTCGGACTCCTGTTGGGGGCGACCGGGATCGTCTTGTTCATCCTCCAGGCCTTGGGCGCCGCCCTCATCGTGTTCCTCATGCAGCGCCGCGGCGGCGTGCGCAGCACCTACTGAGCCTTGCCGATGCTCATCCATCCACGCTGAGGAGGCGCCATGGCCGACCGGACTGCAAGTGCCGTCTGGCAAGGGGATCTGTTCGAGGGCAGCGGCACAGTGTCAGCCGTGACGAGCGGGCTGTTCACCGATGCCGGCGTCAGTTGGGCCGCCCGCACCGCCGAGCCCGGGGGCAAGACGAGCCCCGAGGAACTTCTGGCCGCCGCCCACTCCGCCTGCTTCTGCATGGCTCTGTCCAATGAGCTGAGCTCTCGCGGCCATCCACCGGCTCGCCTGGAGGTGCAGGCCACCTGCAGCTTCGAGCCCGGCAAGGGGGTCACCACTATGGCGCTCGACGTAACCGCTGAGGTGCCGGGCGTCGACGAAGCCGGCTTCCGCGAGGGGCTCGACGCCGCGGTGGAGTCCTGCCCGGTGTCGAACGCCCTCCGGGGGAACGTCGACATCCAGGTCGACGGCACGCTCGGCTGACCCCTGCAACCGGAGGCGCATCACCCTCTCACTGTCGACGTCGAACGCGAACGCGGCGTCACCATCACCTGGGACGACGGCCGGGTGAGCCGGTTCGGCCTGGAGGAATTGCGGGTCAACTGCCTGTGCGCCCAGTGCCGGGGGCTGCGCGACCAGGGGCTGGACGCCTGGCCCGGCGACGGCGCGCCCTCGGTGCTGCGCATCGAGAACGCGCAGGAGGTCGGCAACTGGGGCCTCAACTTCGCCTGGAACGACGGCCACACGACGGGCATCTACACCTGGGAGATCCTCCGGGGATGGGACGACGACCGAGAGATAGGTAGCGTGCCCGAGTGAGCGACCGCCGACCGACCGGGCACGACGTCCCGAATGAAGACGACAGTGCGGCGGCCTCGGCCACCCCACCGTCTGCACCGCCAGCCCCCGAACCGTCGCATGCCGAGCGGTGCCGCACGCTCGTCGCCTTCGCCTCCCGGGGCGCCTTGAGCACCATCGCCGTCGACCCGGCCGGCTACCCCTACGGGTCCGTCGCCACCTACGGGCTCGACGACGGCGGCAACCCGCTGTTCTTCGTCAGCCTGATGGCCGAGCACACCCAGAACGCCATCCGCGACCCCAAGGCCAGCCTGCTGGTCACCGAGCCAGTGCCCGACGGCGCCGACCCGTTGGCCAGCGGGAGAGCCACCCTGATGGGGCTCCTGTCCCGTGTGGAGGACGCCGACCGGCCTGCGGCTCAGGAGCGGTACCTGACCGCCAACCCCACCGCCGAGTACTACATCGGCTTCGGCGACTTCGCCTTCTACCGCCTCGCGGTGACCAGCATCCGCTACGTGGGCGGGTACGGGCGCATGAGCTGGGTCGACGCCGGCCAGTATGCGGTCGCCGAACCGGATCCCCTGGCGGCAGCCGCAGCCGGCATCATCGGCCACATGAACGCCGACCACGCCGAGGCGCAGGTCCTGTACTGCCGGCACCTTGCCGGTCGCCCGGATACCACCGCGGCCACCATGTCGGCCGTCGACCGCTACGGGTTCGAAATGGTGGCCGAGGGCCCCACCGGTCGGGCGGCGGTCCGCCTCGGCTTCCCAGAGCCCTGCTCCACGGGCGACGAGGTCCGCCAGGCCATGGTGGCGATGGTCGCGGAAGCCCGCCAGCTGGCGAACCGGTGACGATTCGACACGCCCCCCCCAGCGTGTGAAAACGTCACCAGTTCGTGCCGAGCGACCGCAGGCGGCTGACGACTCCCGGGAAGGCGGTACGGAAGGCGTCCACGTCGGCGTCGGTGGTGGACCAGCCCACTGAAACCCGGAGCGAGCGTTCCGCCTCGACGCCGATGGCGGCCAGGACCGGCGATGGCTCGAGGGACTCCGACGAGCAGGCGCTGCCCGAGTGGGCGGCGATCCCGGCCTGGTCGAGGCCGAGCAGGACGGCCTCCGCTTCCACGCCGGCGACGCCGAGGCAGGCGATGTGGGGCGCCCGCTCGTGAGGGTCGCCGTAGCTGACCACGCCCTCGACGGCGGAGGCGGCGGCGATCAAGGCGTCGGTCTGGCTCCGGGCCAGGGCGGCCTCGTCGTCGAGGGTGGAGACGAGGGTGGCCGCCGCCGCCCCGAACCCCACGATTCCGGCCACGTTCTCCATGCCGGCCCGGCGGGACCGCTCCTGCTCTCCGCCGACCAGCAGCGGGCGCATTCGCAGGCCGCGGCGCACCAGCAGCGCCCCGACCCCCTGTGGTCCTCCCAGCTTGTGGGCGCTGACCGAAAGGAGGTCGGCGCCCAGGGCGGCGAAGTCGACGGGCAGGTGGCCTGCGGTACACGCGGCGTCGACGTGGACCAGCACGCCTCGCTCCCGGCACCCGGCGACCACGTCCGCGACCGGCTGAAGTGTCCCCACCTCGTGGTTGGCCCACTGCACGTGGACCAGGCCCGTCTCCCCCGGCCGGATGGCGGCCAGAACGTGGGCGGGGTCGATCCGGCCGAACCCGTCGACACCCACCTCGGTGACGTCGCCGAACGCGGCGGAGGCGTCGCGCACCGCCGAGTGCTCGACCGCAGGGACGACCACGTGGCGGCCCCGCTCGGCTGCGCCCCACACGGCGGCGACGATGGCCTCGGTGGCGCCACCGGTGAAGACGACCTCACGGGGCCGCGCGCCCAGCAGGACAGCCACCTGCTCCCTGGCGCCTTCGATCGCGCCGCGCGACTGCCGGCCATCAGTGTGGACTCGCCCCGGGTCGGCTGCGAAGGACAGCCACGGGAGCATGGCCTCGACCACCTCGGGCCGGGCGGGCGACGTGGACGCGTGGTCGAGGTAGTGCCGGGCCACCCTGGCGCCTTTCAGAGACGTCTAGACCAGAGTGACGCAGATGTCGTCGCCGCCGGGGCGGGAGGCTGACGTCTCGGGGACCGTGTCGCCGTAGAGGGTCTCCAGCATGCCCTTGACGATGCCCCGGTCGACCGCGCAGATCACCGGGTGCTGCACCGCCGCCCCGCCGAACGGGCACTGCTCGGAGATGATGGCCAGGCCGCCGCCCCGGGGCTCGGTGTGAGCGGCGAAGCCATGGGCGGTGAGCGCGTCGGCCACCGCGTGCAGGGCCGTCTGGAGCGAGCGGTGGCCCTCGCCCGGCGCCATGGAGGCGGCTAGCGACCGCCCGTAGTCCTCGCCCACCGACTCGGCCATGGCTTCCGCGGCCTCGATCGGCACGAGCGCCAGCATGCGGCCGAGCAGGGCGACGAGCAGCTCGTCGCGGCGGACGGGGAACTCGAGGGCCAAGGCCTTTTCGGTGACCTGGTAACGCTTGGACGGCCGGCCGGCGCCGGGCTTGGCCGGCCGGCTGGTCTGCACGGCGAGGTACCCGCCGGCGGCCAGCTTGTCGAGGTGGTGGCGGGCCACGTTGGGATGCAGGCCGAAACGGGAGGCGACCTGGGCGGTGGTCACGCCGTCGGCGGCCGCGTGGGCGAACAGGTAGATGTCGCGCCGGGTGGCGTCGCCGAAGGCGGAGGTGGCCGCGGTGACTCCGGCGGCGAAAGCCTCCGCCGAGAGGGGCACCTGCTCCATACCGGTATTCTACCTATGTCCATAGGAGAAATTGCATGCCCACTCAGGAACAAGTTCTCGAGGTCCTGCGCCCGGTCCAGGATCCCGAGCTGCACCGCAGCATCGTCGACCTCGACATGGTGCGCGACATCCGCGTCGGCGACGACGGGCGGGTGAGCGTCACCGTCGCCCTCACCGTGGCCGGCTGTCCACTGCGGGCCGAAATCACCGAGCGGGTGACCCGGGCGGTGACCGCGCTGGCCGATGTCACCGGCGTCGACGTCGACCTCACCGTCATGACCGACGAGCAGCGCGCCGCGCTGAAGGCCCGACTGCAGGGCGGCGTCTCCGGCGGAGCCCCGGCTGCCGGCCACGAGGGCCACGCCCATGCGGCCAACGACGGGCCGGCCCAGGTCATCCCGTTCGCCGACCCGTCGAGCAAGACACGGGTCCTGGGCATGTCGTCGGGCAAGGGCGGGGTGGGCAAGTCCTCGGTGACGGTCAACCTGGCGGTGGCCCTGTCCCGCCTGGGCCATGAGGTGGCGATCCTCGACGCCGACGTCTACGGCTTCTCGATCCCCAAGATGCTCGGCCTCGACCAGCAGCCGGTGGTGATCGACGGGATGATCGTTCCGCCCGTGGCCCACGGGCTGAGCGTGATGTCCACCGGCTTTCTGGTGGCCGACGACCAGCCGGTGATCTGGCGGGGGCCCATGCTGCACAAGGCCCTCAACCAGTTCCTCACCGACGTCCACTGGGGTGAGCCCGACTACCTGCTCGTCGACATGCCTCCCGGCACGGGCGACGTGGCCCTCTCGCTCGCCCAGTTCATGCCCCGCACCGAGGTGTACGTGGTGACCACGCCGCAGCCAGCCGCCCAGCGGGTGGCTCAGCGCTCGGCCCTCATGGCCCGCAAGGTCAACCTGGCCGTGCGCGGCGTGATCGAGAACATGAGCTGGTTCACCGGCGACGACGGCAAGCGTTACGAGATCTTCGGTGCGGGTGGCGGACAGATGCTGGCCGACGACCTCCAGGTCCCCCTCCTCGGCCAAGTGCCGCTCGTGACCGCGTTGCGCGAAGGGGGCGATGTCGGCGCGCCGGTCACCCTGACCGACCCGGCCGGGGAGGCGTCGCAGGCCTTCGACGCCCTGGCCAAGCGGGTCGACACCCTCGGCCGGGGCCGCATCGCCCACCCCGAGCTCACCATCCGGTAGCAGGCGCCCGCGGACCACGCCGCCCGATCGGTAGACAGGCCACCGGCTAGACAGAAGACGTGCTCGGCGCCATCTCCTACGACCCGATCGTGCGGATCCACATCGGCCCGCTGGCGATCTCCCCCCACGGGATCTTCATCGCCATCGGGTTCATGGTCGGCGCCTGGTTCATGCTTCCCGAGTCCCGCAAGCGCGGGATGCCCGACGAGGCCATCTACCCGCTGTTCACCCTGGCCGCCATCGGTTCCATCGTGGGGGCTCGCCTCGCGTACGTCATCAACCACATCGGCGACTACCTCTCTTCGCCTCTCGACATCCTGCTGGTGTGGGAGGGCGGCATCTCCCTGCTCGGGGGGTTCTTCGGCGCCATCGCCTTTGCCATGCCCCGTATGCGCCGGGAGAAGCTGTCGTTCTGGAAGGTGATGGACGCCGCCGCGCCCGGTATGGCCCTGGGCGTGGTCGTAGGCCGCATCGGTGACCTGATCATCGCCGACCACCTCGGCAAGGAGACGTCGTTCTTCCTGGGGTACCGCTGCCCTCCGCTCGGCGTGGAGACCGGGTCTCCGTGCGCCCCCACCGAGCTGGCCAGCCGCACGCCGGGGGCGATCGTCCACCAGACCGCCTTGTACGACATGATCCTGGCCGCCATCCTGCTCCTGGTACTGGTCCGCCTCCGTCGCAAGGTCCACTTCGACGGGTTCTTGATACTCGTCTTCGGGCTGGGCTACGGGATGAACCGGGTCATCGAGGACTTCCTCCGCGAGGACACCCGCCGGCTCGGTCTCACGGCCAGCCAGTGGACGGCGATCGCCACCATTTGCCTCTGCCTGTACGTCCTGGTCGTGTTGCGCCGTACCCCTCGGTGGGGTCGCTGGGACGAGTCTCCTGCGCCCGCAGCTACCGTGAGGGATGAGGAGCACGGCCCGGAGCCGTGATCCCCTTACCTGGAGGAGAGATCAGTGGAGATCCGGATCGGGGTCACCTATTCGCCCAAGGAGATCGAGATCGATCTGGCCGACGACGTCTCTGGCGACGAGCTGGTCGAGCAGATCAGCGCCTCGGTCGGCGAGGACGGCACCATGCTGTGGCTCACCGACCGCAAAGGGCGACGGGTCGGCGTCCCCACCACCAAGCTGGCGTACGTGGAGATCGGCGCGCCTCGGAGCGACCGCCGGGTCGGCTTCAGCCCGTCGGTGACCACCATCACTCCGTGACCGGCCCGGGAGGCCGGTCCTGGAGGTATTCGCCCGGCGAAGCCGGGTGACCGGCCCGGGAGGCCGGTGACGGTCGACCTGCTCGACCGCCGGCTGCTCTTCGTCACCGGCAAAGGGGGAGTGGGCAAGAGCACGGCCGCCGCCGCCCTTGCCCTGCTGAGCGCCCTGAAGGGCCGGCGCACCCTGGCCTGCGAGGTCGACGCCAAGGGTGACCTCGCCGATTTCTTCGAGACCTCGCGCCCGCGGTTCGCCCCCCACAAGGTGACGTCGAACCTGTGGCTCATGGCCATGGACACCGAGGCCTCACTGCGTGAGTACCTGCACCTCCAGCTTCGGCTACCGACGGTCGCCCCGTTGGGGCCGCTGGCCCGGGCCTTCGACTTCGTGGCCACCGCCGCGCCCGGCGTGCGGGAGATCCTGACGGTCGGCAAGATCGGGTGGGAGGTGCGGGAGCGCCACTACGACCTGGTGGTGGTCGACGCCCCGGCCACCGGTCACATCGTCGGCCAGCTCACCGCTCCGCAGGCCATCAACGACCTCGTCCGGGTGGGCCAGGTACGCGAACAGACCGGCTGGCTCGCCGACCTCCTGGCCGACCGGGCCACGACCGGGTTGGTGGTGGTGACCACCCCGGAGGAGATGCCGGTCAACGAGACCATCGAGCTGGTGCAGCGGGTGCGATCGGAGACCCGCATCGACGTGGCGGCCATCGTCGTCAACCGGGTGCTGCCCGAGCTGTTCAGCGGCGACGACGAGGCGATCTTCGAGCGCCTGAGCGAGCCCGCGCTCTCCGACCGCCTGGCCGACGCCGCCCGGGGCCCGGTCGGGCCGGTGTTGGAGGCCGCCCGTCTGGCCGTCACCCTTCGGCGCACCCGCGCCGGCCACCTCGACCACCTGCGCCAGTCGCTCGACCCTTCCGTCCCGCTGCTCTACGTGCCCTATCTCTTCACCCGGGGGCATGGGCTGCGCACTACGGGCCAGGTCGCCGAGGCCCTGAGCGCCGAGCTGGGATTTTGACCACACAATCCTTGGAGCGTTTGCTGGCGGCCAAGGAGATCGCCATCTTCTGTGGAGCCGGTGGGGTGGGCAAGACCACCACCGCGGCCGCCGCCGCGGCCATGGCCGCCGTCTCCTTGGGCGGCAAGGTGCTGGTGCTCACCGTCGACCCCGCCCGCCGCCTGGCCGACGCCCTGGGCATGGAGGAGCTGGGCAACGCCGAGGTGCGGGTCCCGGACTCGGTCATGAAGGGCGCCGGCGCCGAGCCGCGGGGCGAGCTGTGGGCGGCCATGCTCGACGCCAAGCAGTCTTGGGACGAGCTGGTTCGCCGCCACGCCCCCAACCCGGCCACCGTGAAGCGCATCCTGGAGAACCCGCTCTACCAGAACATCTCGGGGAGATTCGCCCAGGGCAACGAGTACATAGCCATGGAGCGGCTGTACGAGATCCACCGGACGGGCGTGTACGACCTCATCGTGGTCGACACCCCGCCCACCCGGCATGCCCTCGATTTCCTCGAGGCCCCGGACCGCATGGCCGACTTCTTCTCCAGCCGCCTGCTGCGCTGGCTCACCGCGCCGGCCCGGTCGCGGATTCTCAACCTGGCCAGCCGGCCCTTCTACCAGGTCGCCGACCGCATCCTGGGGTCGCAGTTCCTGCAGGACATCGCCGAGTTCTTCCTGCTGTTCCAGACCATGTTCGAGGGCTTCGTCGAGCGCTCCCAGGCGGTCAAGCGGCTGGTGTACGGCCGGCGGACGGCCTTCGTCGTCGTCACCGCCCTCGAGGCCACGCCGCTGCGGGAGGCCGAGTTCTTCATGGACGCCCTGGTCAAGCTGGGGCTGCACCCGGGCGCCCTGGTCCTCAACAAGGTCCTGCCCGAGTACCTGCTCGACCAGGGCGCCACCCGGGTGGCCGAGCGGCTGCGAGCCGATGGCGCTGCCCTGGCCGCCGAGCTCGGGCCCGATGCCGGCGAGCCCGCGGCGGTGACCAGGGTGCTGCGGGAGGTGGGTGAGAGCTTCCTCAACTTCGGCGTCGTGGCCAAGCGCGAGGCCGAGCAACGGGCCGAGCTGGCCGCCCGGCCCGACATTGTCCTGGCCGTCCCCTTCTTCGAGACCGACATCTACGACCTGGCCGGCCTCCTCCGCCTGGGCCGGGTGCTCTGGTCGGGGGCCTAGAGTCCGACTATGGCCGCCCTGGCGGAGCTCGCCCGCTCTATCGGCCTCGAGACACCGGCCATCGCCCACCTGCAGCGGTTGACCGCGTCCTGGGGGCTGCTGTCGGACCTGTGCTTCTCCGACCTCCTTCTCTACGTGCCGACCGTGCCGGGCGACATCACGACGTTCACCATCCTCGGCCAGGTGCGGCCCACGACGAGCCAGACCCTGTACCTCGACGACGAGGTCGGCCGGGAAGTACCGGCCGCCGACCTGCCGCTCGTCGCCAGCGCATGGCAGCTCGGCGAGATCGTCGACGGCGAGGCCACCGTCCACGCCCGGGGTGAGATCGCCACCGTCCAGTGCATCCCGGTGCGCTGGAAGGACTCCATGCTGGCAGTGATGGCCCGGGCCGCGGCGCCGTCGGTCGGTCGCCGCCCAGGAGAGCTGGAGCGGGTCTACGTCGAGCTGTTCGACGGGTTCGCCCGCATGATCACCTGCGGTGACTTCCCCTTCGGCGCCGAGGAGACCGAGGTCGACGAGGCGCCCCGCGTGGGCGACGGGGTGGCCCGGCTCGATGCCTCCGCCCGGGTCGACTTCGTCTCTCCCAACTTCGTCTCTGCTCTGCACCGGATGGGGCTGCACGGGAACACCCAGGGCGCCCGCCTCGGGGAGCTGGGCTTCGACGAGTCGCCGGTGCGGGCCGCGTACGCCATCGGGCTGCCGATCACCCAGGAGATCGAACGCAAGGACGTCATCGTCCTCTTGCGCTGCATCCCCTTCCTCGACCACGGAAGGGTGACGGGTGCGGTCGTGCTCCTGCGCGACGTGTCCGACCTGCGCCGGCGGGACCGGCTGCTCGTCTCCAAGGACGCCACCATCCGGGAGATCCACCACCGGGTCAAGAACAACCTCCAGACCATCTCCTCGCTGCTCCGCCTCCATGGGCGGCGCCTCGAAATGCCGGAGGCCCGGGCCGCGCTCGACGAGTCGGTGCGGCGCATCCGGTCCATCGCCCTGGTCCACGAGACCCTCTCCGCCGGCGCCAGCCAGGAGGTGGATTTCGGCGAGATCGTCCGCCAGCTCGTCCGCATGGTCGGCGAGGGCATCGGCTCCGACGAGCGGCCCGTGCGCCTGGTCGTGGAGGGAGATCCGGGCGAGGTGCGGGCCGAGGTGGCGACCCCGCTGGCCCTGGTGCTCACCGAGCTCCTGCAGAACGCGCTGGAGCACGGGTTCCCGGCCGAGACCTTCGCCGACCGCCAGGTTCCGGCGAGCGTGGTGGTGACCCTGGCCAACGACGGGACCCAGCTGCTGGTGCGGGTAGTGGACAACGGCGTGGGCCTGCCCCCCGGCTTCACCCCGGACGGTTCCACCCTCGGGCTGACGATCGTCCGGGCCCTGGTCACCACCGACCTCAACGGCACGATCGCCATGCACGCCGACGGTGGGACCGTGGTGGAGGTCCGCGTCCCCGTCGAGCCGTCGGCCACCGCGCTGAGCTGAGACAATGGGTTTAGGGAGGTAGTCGTGTTCGGTCGTCTCGGTTCCTTCTGCTTCCGTCGACGACGGCTGGTGGCCGCCCTCTGGTTCCTTGCCCTGATCGTGCTGGGATCGGTCTCCGGCGTGGCCGGTACCGCCTTCCAGGACGAGTTCAATCTTCCCAACGTCGAGAGCAAGACCGGCTTCGACATCCTGGAGGAGCATTTCGGCGGCCAGGGCACGGGGATCACCGGCACGATCGTGTTCCGCGCCGAGCAGGGCGCCCAGGATCCGGCGGTGCGATCGGCCATGGAGGCCCTGTTCGCCAAGATCGACGCCCGGGACGACGTGACCGTCGGGAGCCCCTACCGCCCGGGAGGCGAGCG